>Ga0137382_10000062_pt1 | contig 42066 bp, 42 predicted proteins | sample SagtaG_15_FD_104816 | JGI IMG/M metagenome (GOLD analysis project Ga0137382, IMG submission 104816) | Vadose zone soil microbial communities from Sagehorn Ranch, Mendocino, California, USA - Sage2_R_20_16 metaG | ecosystem: Environmental > Terrestrial > Soil > Vadose zone | place: USA... | reverse complement strand
TGCAGGTGCTGGGCGAGCTGACCGAGAAGGCGTGGCAGCAGGACGTGCAGGTGATGATCGAGGGGCCGGGGCACATCCCGATGCACCAAATCGAGCTGAACGTGCGGCTCGAGAAGGAGATCTGCCACGAGGCACCGTTCTACACGCTGGGCCCGCTCGTGACCGACATCGCGCCGGGGTACGATCACATTACGTCGGCCATCGGCGCGGCGATGATCGGCTGGTACGGCGCGGACATGCTGTGCTACGTGACCCGCAAGGAGCACCTCGGCCTGCCCAACGCCGAGGAGGTGCGCGAGGGCGTGATCGCCTACAGGATCGCCGCCCACGCGGCGGACATCGCGCGGCGCCGGCCCGGTGTGCGCGACCGCGACGACGCGCTGTCACGGGCGCGGTACGGCTTCGATTGGAACGAGCAGTTCCGGCTGTCGCTCGACCCCGACCGCGCGCGCGAGCTGCACGACGAGGCGCTGCCGGCCGAGTACTTCAAGAGCGCCGAGTTCTGTGCCATGTGCGGGCCCAAGTTCTGCTCGATGCACATCACGCGGGAGATCGAGCGGTCGCTGGGTCTGCGGGAGCCCGAGAAGAAGGAAAAGCGGGAGGCAATCCCGGCCGACTAGGCCGGCGTGAACACCCGGGCGAGGGCCTTCAAGAGGGCACCGTCCGGCGTGCCGCCGTCCGGGGCTTCGGACAAGACCACAGGGAAGCGACGGCGCAGCAGGGGGTCGCGCAGGGCTTGGGCGGCGAAGTGAATGGTGACGGGGATGAACCAGGCGGCTTGCCGGGCGCCCGACCCCGCCCGCGCGACCGCGGCGTATTGCTCGAAGAGGGCAAGCAGGAATGCCGACTTGGAAGGGAACTGGCGGTACACGGCTCCCTTGGTGAATCCGGCGGCGTCAGCGATGTCGTCCAAGGTCGCGCCGTCGAAGCCGCGCTGGGCAAAGAGGCGCAGACCGGCCTCGAGCAAAAGTGATCGCGTTTCCGCCTTGCGGCGTGCTCGGATGGTACCCATAGGTATCTATGATACTGATGAGTTCTAAAATCGCTAGTATCTGGTCGCCGAAGACGCGAAGTTGGGATACCGGCCAGTATCTGAACTGCTGATTCTGATAGAGCACGCGGCGGCAGATCGAGAACCGTCGCGCCCAGGCGAATTACCTTTGCGTACTCACGCAGCCTTTCTGGAGAATCGTAGATGCCGTACGTGATTGCCGAGCCGTGCGTCAATGTCAAAGATCGTTCGTGTGTGGACGTGTGCCCCGTGGATTGCATCTACGAGGGGCCCGACATGCTGTACATCCATCCGGACGAGTGTATCGACTGCGGCGCGTGCGAACCGGAGTGCCCGGTCACGGCGATCTTCCCGGAAGAGGATGTGCCGCCGCAGTGGAAGAAGTACACCGCCCTGAACCGCGACATATTCCAGAGCGAGACGCCGCCGGGAAAGCCCCAGCGTAAGGGGAGCTAGGCGAGCACCCGCGCTAGCTCCTCAGGAATCGGGGTCGAGGCCCCCGCCGCGTTGATGCACACGAACACGATCTCCGCCTCCGCCACAACCCCGCCGTCCGCCACTCGACGCATCACGTGACGCATCGTGAAGCTCGTCGTGCCGCGGCCTACAACCGCCGTCTCCACTCGCAGCACGTCGCCCGGGAACGCGCCGGCCTTGTATTCGATCGTCGTCTTGCGCACCGCGGGCCAGACGCCGTTGCGTTTGAACGCGTCCATCCCCGGCCCGCGCGCCAGCGCGTCCCAGCGTGCCCGCTCGAGCAACAGCAGGCAGGCGGCCTGGTTCAGGTGGCCGAAGGCATCGCAATCGTAGGGATAGACCGTGACGTCGACGGTCGGAAACGCACTCACGCGGCGGACTCCGGGATACTGGGGCGAGCAAACGTATGCCAGAAGACCACCCGCCGGAATCCGCGCCGCGCACATTCGGGCAACACCGCGAATGCCTTGGCGCCATACGTCGGGTCGAGCACGAGCCCGTGCTCGGCGGCGCGCGATCGAGCAGATTCGCCGGCGGCAGTGGGGTGCCCGTAGCCGCGGCCGAGGGCGTCGAGAATCGTGAGCCGTGAGAGGTCAGCGGTAAGCGGGATGTCATGGCGCTCCAGCAGCCGCTGTGCCGCGCGCACGAGCCGGGCGATCCGCCAGCGGCTTGCAATGATGCGCGGTGCGACGCGCACGGCGATCACCCGCGTAGGCCAGCCGAGTGTCGCCATGGCAAGCACGAGCCCCGCGGCCGTGCCCCCGGATCCGAGCGGCGTGACCAGCGCGTCGGGCGGCTCACTCATCTGATCAGCCAGCTCGAGGCCTGCCAACAGCTGCCCCACGACACCCGGCGCCGATGCACCGCCGCCCGGAATTCGGACCACCCGACCCCCCTGGCGCGCCGCCAGCCAGGCCTGCAGAAATGCCAGGGGAAACCCAGCGAGCGTCCGCGAGCGGCGCACGATATCGGCATAGGTCGCGGTGCCGGCGGCCGTCGCGACCGCGGTATCGGTATCGGGCTGGGGAAACTGCGCGAGGGCCACGCGGCAGCCCAATGCCCGGGCGTGCATCGCGGTGGCGAGGCAGTGATTGGAGCCGCTCCCGCCGATGGTCAGGACCACATCCCCGGGCTGCGCCGTGGCAAGCAGGAACTCGAGTGAACGGACCTTGTTGCCGCCGATCGCATCTTCCCGTTTGAGCCATAGCGCGTCGAGTCCCACCGCACGAGTGAGCGCGCCGAAGGCGGCGGCGAGCGGCGTCGGGCGCGCGCCGAGACTGCGGCTGCGCAGCCGCTCCCTTATCTTATGCGTCAACCGCTTCGGATCGGGCATCATGTCAGTCGCCACCGACTATATCCGCCACGCCGCTCGCCTCGCGCGTAAGTGCGCCGGCGATCCGTTCGGCGGCCCGCCGCAGCCGCCGGACCCGGAATTCTATAAGACGCTCGCGAAAGCGCTCGAAGAGATCGCGGCGGGCCTCGACCAGGTCGCCAAAAAGGAGTGACCCCTCCTCCCGACCATTTCATCCAGACCACCGGGGTGCTCGCGGACGTGGTCGCCCGGTTCCGCCGCGCGCCGCTGGTCGCGGCGGACACCGAAGCGGCGAGCTTCCATCGCTATCGCGACCGCATCTATCTGATCCAGCTCTCGGCCGGCACGGAGACGGCCGTCGTCGACCCGCTTGCCCTCACCGACCTCGGCCCCATCGGCGCGCTGCTCGCCGATCCGCAGGTCGAGAAGATCTTCCACGACGCCGACTACGACCTGCGCATTCTCGACCGCGATTACGGCTTCCACGCCAAGCACCTGTTCGACACGCGGATCGCGGCGCAGCTGGTGGGCGAACCCGCGATCGGCCTCGCGTCGCTGCTCGAGAAATATGCCGGCGTGAAGCTGTCGAAAACGCACCAGAAGGCCGATTGGTCGCAGCGTCCCCTGCCTCCCGGGATGCTCGAGTACGCCGCCGCGGACACGCGCCACTTGCCCGAACTGCGCGCCGCCTTGCGCGCGCGGCTCGAGCAATTGGGCCGGCTCGCCTGGGCGGAAGAGGAGTTCGTCCGGCTCGAGGGATTGCGCTGGACGGGCCCCGGCGAAGACGACAGCGACGCTTACCTCCGGGTGAAAAGGGCAAAGACCCTCGCGCCGCGCCAGCTTGCCGCCCTGCGCGAGCTGTTCAACTGGCGCGAATCGGTCGCTGAGAAGGAGGACAAGGCGCCGTTCCGGATCGTGGGACCCGACGTGCTGCTGGCCGTCGCCAAAGCGCTGCCGGAATCTCCCGACGCCCTGACGCGCGTGCGCGAGCTGCCGGCGTCGCTCGCGCGGCGTTACGGCTCGGCCCTGTTCGACGCCGTGCGGCGAGCGCAGGCGATCCCGGAGCGCGACCTGCCGCAGCTCGAGCGCACGCACCGCGCGCCCAAGGATCCCGGATTCGACGACGCCGTGGAACGTTGCAAGGCGGCGCGGACGCGGGTCGCCGAGAAGCTGGGGCTCGATCCCGGCGTGCTGTGCGGCCGCACCACGCTCGAGGCAGTGGCGCGTGCCAAGCCGGCGAATCGCGCCGGGCTGCTGCAAGTGCCCGAGTTGCGGCGGTGGCAAGTCGAAGTGTTGGGAGACGACCTGCTTGCAGCGTTGAAGGCCCGAACCTAGAAGCCGAGCAGGGCCCGCACTTTGGGGTCCATCTTTTCAGGGGACCAGTAGGGCTCCCACACGATTTCGATGTCCACGTCCTTCACGCCCTCCAACGTCTTGATCGTGCGGTCCGCATCGTGGACGATCTGCGGGCCCGCGGGGCATCCCGGTGACGTGAGCGTCATCTTCACGCGCACTTCGCCCTGGTCGACCTCGACGTCGTAGACGAGGCCCAGGTCGATGATGTTCAAGTCCAGCTCGGGATCCTTCACCTGCCGCAGCGCGGTGCGAATCCCCTCAGGCGTCAACGTTGCAGTCACGACTGTGTCTCCTCCCAGCGAACGCTAGCCCGCCGGTCGCCCGCGCACCAGACAGCGGCGACGGCGCGCGATCCACGCATACACGCGACGCGCGACCGGCAGCACTCCGGGGACGGCAAACGGCACCGCCAACCACCGTTTCCCCGGCAACACCTTCAAGATCTCCGGCGCGGCATCGGCACCCGCGTATACACGGCCGTCCGGCAGCACCAAGTGCATCGCCGCGGCGAGCGCCGGCAAGGGTACGCCGAAGCGCGCGATTCGGGCCTCGTCCTGGAACGGCACGTAGCGCAGCCGATGTTCCCGGTCCCAGCGCCGCACCAATTCCATCGCGCGCCTGCAGAAGCCGCATTCGCCGTCGTAAATCAGCGTCGGCAGCTCAGCGGGCATCGGAGGCGCGGGCCGCCGCGTCGGCGAGCGACGCGCGCACTTCCTTCACGACCGTGAACGGCTTGCGGGCGCGAGGCGCGTACGCGCGGTTGGTGAACAGCAGCACGAACAGGTCGCGGTCCGGATCGATCCACAGGGACGTCCCCGTCCACCCGGTGTGCCCGTAGCTCGCCGGTCCGAACAGCGTGCCGGCACTCGACGTTTCCTCGCCGGTCGGCAGCGCCTGCCAGCCGAGCGCGCGCGCCTCTTTGTCGGCGCCAGTCGCCTTGGTCGTGAAGAGGCGCACGGTCTCGGCGCGGAGCAGCCGGTGTCCGTCGGATGCCACACCGCGCGCCAGCATGAATTGCGCGAAGCGCGCGATGTCCGTCGCCGAGGCGAACAAGCCGGCGTTGCCCGACACGCCCCGCAACTTGAACGCGCTGCCGTCGTTGACGACGCCCGCCACCGGATGCCCACGCCACACGCCTGTAGGGGCGATGCGCGGCTGCAGTCGCACCGGCGGCCGGAACAGCGTCGAGTGCAGCCCGAGAGGTGAGAAGATCTCCTTGGCCGCGAACACGTCGAGCGGCTCGCCCGTCACGCGGCGAACGACTTCGCCGAGCAGGATCGCGTTCAGGTCACTGTAAATCACGCGCGTCCCGGGCGGCACGCGCGGCATTTCGGCCATCACCCGCCGCATCAGCGCCGCGCTGTCGGGCAGCGCGCGGAGCTCGGTCGTTGGGATGTCGGCCCGCAAGCCGGACGTGTGCGTCAGCAGCTGGCGCACGGTGATGGCGGGCGTCTGGAATTCACGGACGTAGCGGGCCACGGGCGCGTCGAGATCGACCTGGCCGCGCTCGACGAGCAGCATCAGCGCGGGGGTCGTCGCTACGACCTTGGTGAGCGACGCCAGGTCGAACAGCGTGGAATCGGGATCCATCGCGCGGCTTGCGGACGACCACGTGAAATGTCCGTAGCCCTTGGAGTAGAGAATCGCATCATGGCGTCCGACCACGAGCACCGCGCCGGGATAGGCGCCGCGCCGCATGCCGTCGGTGACGAGCGGGTCGAACGTGGCCGCGTCGAAGCGCGCCGCGGCGGCCGGGACTGCGGGGGCCGCGGCGCCCTGCAACAGCAGCAGCAGCCCTAACACCAGATGCCGGGGATGTGCGCGCTGCACGCCGGGCAGCGGCCGTCCGCGCCCACGCGCTGGCGGCGGATGACGTAGCCCGTACGCTCGATCAAGAGATCACCGCAATCGGGGCAATAGGTGTTCTCCCACCGGCCCACGCCGCCGGGGATGTTGCCCGCATAGACGAACCGCAGTCCCGCGCGCGCGCCGATCTCGCACGCGCGCACCAGCGTTTCGGCCGGCGTGTCGTCGGGATCGGTCATGCGGTAGTCCTTGTGGAACGCGGTCACGTGCCAGGGAATGTCGCGGGAGATCGCGGCGATGTGATCGGCCGCGCGGGCGAGCTGTGAGTCGTCGTCGTTGAAGCCCGGCACGACGAGTGTCACCACCTCGAGCCAGAAGCCGCGCTCGTGGACCAGGCGGATCGCATCGAGCACGTGCTGCAGCACGCCGCCCAGCTCGCGGTAGCGGCGGTCGTCCATCGCCTTGAGGTCGATCTTGTAGGCATCGGTCCACGGCCGGATGTAATCGAGCACCTCGGGCGTGGCGTTGCCGTTGGAGATGAACGCGGTGCGCAGCCCGTGCGGCCGCGCGGCCTTGAACACCGCCACTGCCCACTCGGCGGTGATCAACGGCTCGTTGTACGACGATCCGACGAGCTTCGCGCCCTGGCGCAGGGCCAAGGCGACGAGACCCTCCGCCGTGACGTCGGTGGGCGCAACGCCCGCCGCGTCGTCGCGCAGCGCCTGCGACGTGAGCCAGTTCTGGCAGTAGCCGCAATGGAAGTCGCAGCCCAGCATCCCGAAGGTGAGGGTGTCGGAGCCGGGGAAGACGTGGAAGAAGGGTTTCTTCTCGGTAGGGTCGCACTGCAGCGCCGCGACGTAACCCGCCGGCGCGAGCAGGCTGCCGTCGCGATTGAATCGCACCTTGCAGATGCCGCGCCGCCCCGGCTTCACCAGGCAGCGGTGCCCGCACGCCACGCAGCGGACTGCGCCGTCGGGCAGCGCGGTCACCAGCTCGGCGGCGCGCACGCGCGCGTCGAGTTGCTGCTCGAGCGTCGCTGCCCCGCCGTCGGGGACGGCGCGTTCCAGAAACGTCGTGATGTGGCGCGGGCTCACGGACTCAGCGGATGCTGCCGGGGGATAACTGATAGAGGAGCTGTGCGGTCTGAATATCCTTGTTCGAGAGGTCGCGGACTTTCGCGGTCGGGAACATGATGTCCGCCGAATCGGGCGAGTGCTCCAGGCCGATCACGTGCCCGATCTCGTGAATCGCCACGACCCGGATGTCGGCGGCGGTCATCGGGCGGCCCTTGGGGTCGAATGTGGCCAGCGTGACCGTCGCCGAGTCGATGTGCCCGTCCTGATCCCACACCAGGTCGGTCTGCCCCGAGCGCTCGATATCGAACTGCACGCGCCATTGGAAGCGCACTTCGGCGTTGGTCGAGTCGGCGGTCAGGTCGAACCGCACCGGCACGCCCACTTCCCCCCACCGCGCGAACGCGCCGCGCACCGCTTCGAGAAATGCCGGTTGAAAATTCGCGGCGGTCCCCGACGGCAACCACACGCGGACCGGATTTGTCACGCGGTTGTCCCAGCGTCGCAGCATCGAGTCCGTGGAGATCGCCAGGACGTCGCTCAAGTACGCGATGCCCGCGCTGGCGCGGATGCGGCGCCGCGTCTCCGACCGGGCGAGCTGGTCCATGTAGCTGGTGGTCGACGCGGTGTCGGCCGGCGAGGGCGTGCGCGCGGCGAGGCTGTCGTGCCGCACCACCAGAGCGGCGATGGTCTCCGGCACGGCCATCGTGTGCGGCGGTGGCGGCGGCGGGCGCCGCACACCGCTCAGGGCGTCCCACACGACCGCCAGCACGAGCACTGCGACGGCGCCGGCGACGAGAGGAGACACACTGCGTTCGGCCATACGCGCAATATGCAAACGCGCGCCGTCGCGACGCTAGCTTTGGCCTGGCGACATGCCTATGATTGTGGCCCGCATATGCTTGGACGCTGAGTGGTCGCGCTGCCCGCGAGGCAGATCATCCGCTGGCGCGGAGCGGTCATCGCGGCATGGGCGGCACTGGCCGTGCTGTTCGCGCCGCGCGCGCTGCACATCGAGCGTAGCCTGTCGGTGCGCGGCTCCTTCCAAGAACAAACCGAGTCGGCGCGCGCGTCACGCATCCTGCGTGAATCCTTTCCGAGCCCGTTCGCCGACTATGTGGCCATCGTGGTTCACGGGCCGGTGCGCTACACCTCGCCCGGTTTCACGGCCGTGCTCGACTCGCTCTCCGCGGCCGTAGCGCGCCAGCCGTACGTCAGCCAGGTGGTCTCCGCCAAGACGTTGGGCGACTCCACGTTCGTCTCGAGCGACCACCGCACCACGTTCCTGATCGCCGCGCTCGCTCCCGACCGCACCGCCGACATCACCAAGACGTTCATCCCCGACCTGCGCGATACCGTGCGCGGCGCCCTCGACCGGGTCCCGGACGCGGTGAGCTTCGACGTGAAGGTCACCGGCAATCCGGCCCTCGATCACGACACCCGCACGATCAGCGCGGAAGACACGGAGCATGGCGAGAAGATGGCGCTGCCGCCGACGCTCGTCGTGTTGGTGCTGGCGTTCGGCGCCCTGATCGCGGCGATGTTGCCGCTGGTGGTGGGCATTCTCGCCATCACGATCGCGCTCGGCCTGGTGACCGTGGCCGCGCATTTTCAAAACATGTCGGTGTTCGTTCTCAACATCACGACCATGGTGGGCCTGGGCGTGGGCATCGACTACTCGCTGCTCATCGTGACACGGTTTCGCGAGGAGATGAACCGCGGCCTGTCGCCGGTGGACGCGGCGATCCGCACCATCGAAACCGCCGGCTCCGCCGTGGTCACGTCGGGCATGACCGTGGTGGTGGGGTTCGCCGCCCTGACGACGACCCCGATGACCGAGACGCGGTCGGTGGGGATCGGCGGCCTGCTGGTCGTCGCCATCGCCGTGCTGCTCGCCACGACATTCCTGCCGGCCGTGCTCTCCTACTTGGGCCGCAACATCGACCGCCCGCGCTGGCTGGCCCGCCCGCTGGCGCGGTTCCACGCCCCCACCGGGTGGGAGCGATGGGCGCGCTTTCTCTTGCACCGGCCGTGGCGCGCCATCGCCGGCGGCGGCATCGCGATCGCGCTGCTCACGCTGCCGTTGACGCAGATCCGCATCGGGCTGCCGGCGCGGAACTGGTTCCCGCAGGAATCCGAGTCGGGCGAGGGCTTGAAGGCGTTACGCGAGATGGGCGCGAGCGGCGTCATCATGCCGTTGCGCGTCGTGGTGGAGCTGCCGCCGGGCCAGAGCGTGTTCGTGGGGCCGCGTCTGCTGGGACTCAAAGTCCTCTCCGATTCCCTGCGCCGCGATCCGCGCGTCAAGGATGTGCGCGGCATCGCCACGATCCGGCGGCTGTCGACGCTGCAGCTCGCGATGTTCTACAGCGCACCGGAGGCGGTGCGCACCAAGTTTCCCGAGTTCTTCAACGCCTACCTCTCGGCGGACGCGCGCACCACGCTGATCGACGTGATCCCCGCCGACAGCGTCACGTTCACGGGGATGATGGACGTGGTGCGGCACGCGCGCCGGGTGGCGGCGCGCGGCGTGCGCGGGTTGCAGGGCGCGCAGGTCCTGGTGGGCGGGTTCGCCGCCGCCAACGTGGACGTGCAGAAGGATTTGCTGCGGCGGCTGCCGCAGGTGGTGGGGCTCATTCTCGGCATCACCGCCATCATGCTGTTCATCGCGTTCCGCTCGCTGCTGGTGCCCCTGAAGGCCGTACTGCTCAACTGCCTGTCGGTGGGCGCGGCGTTCGGCGTAACCGTGTTCGTGTTCCAGCACGGCCACGGCGCCAAGCTGTTCGGTCTCGACGGCCCGACCGAGGCGATCTGGGCGGTAGTGCCGATTCTCGTCTTCGCGACGGTGTTCGGCCTGTCGATGGATTACGAGGTGTTCCTGTTGGCGCGGGTGAAGGAAGTGTTCGACAAGACTGGACGCAACGACCACGCCACCATGGAAGGCCTCTCCGGTACGGCGTCCACGATCACCTACGCCGCGGCGATCATGATTTGCGTGTTCGGCGTGTTCGCGTTTTCGCGCGTGCTGGCGGTGCAGTTGATCGGGTTCGGACTCGCGATGGCGGTGCTGCTCGACGCCACGTTGATCCGCATGGTGCTGGTGCCGGCGATCATGCACATCGCGGGACGGTGGAACTGGTGGCCGGGAGTGCGGGCGCCGCGCGGCGAGGTCCAGCCCTAGCACCGCCGCACCTCGTCTTCCAGTCGCTGCAGGAACGCCCCCCACACATCCCAATGCCACGCCGCCACGCGCACCCCCGTGCGCGGATCCTTGAGCGGCTTGTCCTGCAACCACCGCGGCTTCATGCCGAGAACCTCACCGACCGCCAGGAGGCGATCGCGGTCCGCGCTCACCAGGTGGACCATCGGCTCCCCGTAGAAGCGGTGGCGATGAAGCCAAACGCCGCCATCGAGGGCGAAACACATCCCCTCGCGGCGGCGCGCGAACGTGCGGCAGACTTCGCTCAGGAGCAGGTGATGCGACCCTCCACCGTGGCGGTTCCCACCGGCGCGGCGCCGCCCGAGAAGATGTAACACTTCCGGGGCGTCTGTCCGTGGACCGCCGTGGCCGACCAGCCCTTCGGCGTCGCCTCGTTGACCGTCAAGGTCACCGCAGGGGACGCCGCGAAGTTGTTCATCAACACGAGGTTCGTGGTGTACGTCGTGCTGTCGTAGAAAAAGGCCTCCTCCGCCGTCGCGAGATTGCGGAGATCGGACTTCATCTGCGCCATGTAACTCTTCTCTTTCGTGTTGACGAACTTCGGGATCGCGATGGATGCGAGAATCCCGATGATCACCACCACGATCAAGAGCTCGATCAGCGTAAAGCCGCGCTGGTTACGCACAACCACTCCCTCCCGGCACCAAAAGGCGTCGGTCCCCGCCACAAAAAAAGGGGCTCCGACGCCACAACATGGGCACCGGGGTTCCATCCTGCAAGAGATGTGCTTACCCCTTAGCATCGAGCCAATTCTTTCCCACGCCGATACTTACGACCAGCGGGACACGCAATTCGGCGGCACTCTCCATGTGGCGTTTTGCCACTTCGGTCGCCGCCTCCCGTTCCGAGATCGGCGCCTCGAAAATGAGTTCGTCGTGCACCTGGAGGATCATCCGGGTGCCGAGTCGCGCCGCTCGCAGCCCGGCGTGGATGCGGATCATGGCCACTTTGATGAGGTCGGCAGCGGAGCCCTGGAGCGGCGAATTGGTCGCCGTGCGCTCGCCGAACGCGCGAATATTGAAATTCTGGTCGCGCAGCTCGGGGACGTAGCGCCGCCGTCCGAACAACGTTTCGACATACCCCTTCTCACGCGCCTCGGCGACCGTGCGGTCGAGCCAGGCGCGCACGCCGGCGAACCGCTTGAAGTACTGCGCGATGAATTCGCGCGCCTCTTCCTGGGAAATGCCCAGCTGGCGCGACAGGGCGAACGGGCCCTGCCCGTATATCGTCGCGAAGTTGATCGTCTTGGCGCGCGCGCGCATATCGGGCGTCACCTGATCCTGCGGCACGCCGAAGATCACCGCCGCCGTCTGGCGGTGGATGTCCCCGCCCTGCTGGAACGCCTCCACGAACGCCGGATCGCCGGAGAGGTGCGCCAGCAGCCGCAGCTCGATCTGGGAGTAATCGGCGACGACCAGCACGCACCCATCGGCGGCGACGAAGGCGCGGCGGATCGCCCCGCCGCGTGCGGTGCGCACGGGGATGTTCTGGAGATTGGGATCGGAGCTCGAGAGCCGGCCGGTGCTGGCACCGATCTGGTTGAAGCTGGTGTGAACACGGCCGGTCGTCGGATTCACGTAAGCGGGCAGGGCGTCCACGTACGTCGACTTCAGTTTGGTGAGCTCGCGATACTCGATCAGCAGCCGCGGCACGTCGTGCCCCATCGCCGCGAGCTGCTCGAGCACCTCGAAATCGGTGGACGCGCCGGTCTTGGTCTTCTTGAGAGTCGGCAGCTGCAGCTTCTCGAACAACACCGTCCGCAGCTGCGGCGTGGAGTTGATGTTGAACTCGCGCCCCGCCGCCTGGTAAATCGCCCGCTCCAGCTCGGCCAGATCCTTGGTGAGGCCGCGCCCGATCTCGCCGAGGAGCGTCCGGTCCACGAGCATGCCGTGCCATTCCATGTCGACGAGCACGCCGACCAGCGGCAACTCGATGGTCTCGAGCAGCGGCAACAGGCGATGGTCCTCCAGCTCGCCCGCGAACGCCTGTCGCAGCCGCAACACCATCTCCGTATCGGCGCAGCAGTAGCGCGCGGCGTCGTCCACCGGGATCTCGGCGAAGGGCCGCTCGGCCCGCCCCCGGCCCACCAGGCCTGCATACGTCTGCATCTCGACATTGAAGCGCTCCCGCGCCAGCTCGTCGAGCGCGTGCGAGCGCCGGCCGGGATCGAGCACGAAGCTCGCGAGCATCGAGTCGTACGCCACGCCGCGCAACTCGACGCCGGCGCGCCGCAACACCAGGCAGTCGAACTTCACGTTGTGGCCGGCCTTCTGCACCTCCGCGTCGCCGAGGAGATCGCGCAGCGCGCGCAGCGGCTCGCTCGCGAGGGGCGGCAGGTTGGCGGGCGGCACGCCGCCGGCCAGCTCGCCGTCGGGCGCGCGATGGCCGAACGGCAGGTACCAGGAGCGGTCCGGCGCGACGGCGAGCGACAGGCCCACGAGGTCGGCGCGCAACGCGTCGAGCGACGTGGTTTCCGTGTCCACCGCCACGATCGGCGCGGCGCGGCACTCCGCGATCACGGCGGCGAGCTGCGCCGTATCGGCCACGACGCGCGCCGGCGCTGGAGTCGCGCTGGCCGTCGCGAGAGGTGTGGGAACGGCGATGGCGGGAGCGGCCGCGGCGGCGGCGGCGGCCCCCGCGAACGCTTCGAGCCGCGGCACCAGCGACTTGAACTCGAGCTCGACGAACAGGTCCGTGAGACGGGCGACGTCGGGCGGGCGCACGCGCAGCCGGTCGAGATCGAGCGTGACAGGCACGTCGCGGCGAATCGTGACCAGCTCACGCGACAGCCGCGCCTCCTCGGCATGCGCCAACAGGGCCTCGCGGGCGCGCTTCCCCGGCACCTCGGCGGCGCGCGCCAGCACGGCGTCGAGATCACCGTAGGTCTTGAGCAGCTCGAGGGCGGTCTTCTCGCCCACACCCTTCACTCCCGGCACATTGTCGGAGGCGTCCCCGACGAGGGCGAGGTAGTCGACCACGCGTTGCGGGACCACGCCCAGCCGTTCCGTCGCGTTGGATTCGTCCACCCAGTGTTCTTCCACCGCCGCCGGACCGCCACGGCCGGGGTTGAGGAGCACGACGGACGGCCCCACCAGCTGATGGAAATCCTTGTCGCCCGAGACGATCACGGCTCGCAAGCCGCGGCGCGCCGCCTCGCCCGCGAGCGTGCCGATCACGTCGTCCGCCTCGAAGCCCTCCACGCCCAGCACGGGCATGTGGAACGCGTCGAGCACCTCCGTGATGCGTTGCACCGACCGGTCGAAATCCTGCTGCAGCTGCTCGTCCAGTTTTTCCCGGGTCGCCTTGTACAGGGGATAGCGCTGGTGGCGGAACGACTCACCGATGTCGTGCACCCAGGCGACGTACTCGGGCCGGTGTTTTTCCAGGAGGCGGAGCAGGAAATTGGTCACGCCCCAGACGGCGGACGTGTTCTCACCGCGGCGCGTGGTGAGGGGCCGCGAGATCATCGCGAAAAACGCGCGGTAGATGAGGGCGTACCCGTCGATCAGGAAAACCGACGGCGTCGGGGCGGGCATGGCGCAGAATATAGAAGGGAATGAAAACCCCGCCCGGCGGCGCCGAGCGGGGCGGACTGCGCGTCGGGCTGTTACTCGACGCCGTATAACGCGCGATACAGCTCGCGGTTGCGCAGCACGGCGCGGATGTAGCCCCGTGTTTCCGGGTACGACACGAGCTCGATGAACTGGTCGGGATCGTCGGCGCCGGGGCGCGTGAGCCAGCGGCCGGCGGGAGCGGCGCCGGCGTTGTACGCCGCCGCCGCCACCTCAACGCGTCCGCCGAAGCGCCGCAGCAGCTCGGCGAGATGCGCGGCGCCCAAGTGCAGGTTGTAGTCGGGCAGCGTGATCCATCCGGGGTCGAACGTGACGTCGAGGTCGCGCGCCGTGATGGCGGCGGTCCCCGGCAACAGCTGCACGAGGCCGCGCGCGCCGGCGCGCGACAGCGCCGCCACGTCGAACACGCTCTCCTGGCGCACCAAGGCCGCGAGCAGGTACGGGTCGACCCCGAATTCGTTCGCCTCGGCCTCGAGCGCGCCGCGATTGGGCCACGGGAAGATGGCACGCAACACCCGCGAATCGTTGGGCGAACGCAGCGCCGCCTGCCAGCCCAGTCGCACCGCACTGGGCCCGAAGCCGCGCGCCGCGAGCCCAACGCTCCACGCGAGCAAGGCGTCCACGTCCTGCGGCGGATGGGCGAGCACGGCGCGCACTTCGTCGTCCGCCGCCGAGTCGAGCCCCGCGAGAATCAGCGTGTCGATGCGTCCCAGCGCCGCCGCCACCGCGGGCGCCGGCGGCGGCACCTGCGCCGCACGGATTGCCAGCGGCGGGAGGCCCACCTCGCGCCGGGCGCGCAGCCCGTAGTAGCCGATCGAATCTTCGCGCGCGAGCGCGAGCCAGGTCGCCTGCGCCCCGGTGGCGTCACCGCGGGCGCGTGCTAGCATGCCGAGCCAGAAGCGCGCGCTCTGGCGCAGCGGGCCGCCCGCAGCGACTTCCGCCCCGTACAGCCCCGCCGCGCTGTCGAGCTGGCCCGCCCGCTGCGCCTGCAGCGCCAGCCGGATGCGCGCAACGGACGAGCGCTGATCGGTCGGATAGCGGCGAAACAGCTCGGCGAACCAGCGTGACGCGGCCGCCGAATCGCCGCGGTCGATCAGATAATCGGCGAGCACGTAGAGCGCGGTGGCAGCGGCGGTGTCGCTGGGAAACGTCGCGGCGAACCCGGACAGCGCCGGCGCCGCGCCGGGGTCACCCAGGCGCACGAGCATGCGGGCGCGGCGGTACACGGCGAGCGCGCCGACCGTGGTGTCGCGGGCGGCCGCGAGGTCGGCGCGCGCGGCGTCGTTGTAGCGGCCGAGCCCCGCGAGCAGCTCGCCATAGAGCAGCAGCGTCGTGCCGCTGGAGTCACCCGCCGCGATCGCCCGCGACACCAGCAGGCGCGCATCGCTCTGCGCACCGTGTGCCTTGAGCGTGCGGGCCAGCGCGACCTGTTCGGCAGGCGTGCGCGGCAGCAGCACGCGCAACGCCAACCCGGACGCCGCGGCCGCCGCGTCGCTCTCGGGAGACGCATCGAGCAGGCTGTAGACGCCACTGCGGGCGAGCGCGCTATCCCCGGTGGCCAGGGCGAGCTGCGCCGCCTGGAACCCCTGCCCCGCCATCGCGAATGCGCCGACCGCACGGGCCGTGTCGCCGGCGTTGAGGAGCGCGTGCGCGCGCGCGGCGGCGGCGCCCCGCGCCGCGGGTGCCGGCAAGTCGACGAGCAGGCGCGTGGCACGGGCGGTGTCCCGGGTGGTGGTGGCTTCCCGCACCCGCAACCACGCGTCGATCACACCCAGCCCGTCGGCGCGCGCCGCGCCGTAGGCGGCCGAGGCGCTGTCGACCTGCCCCGCCGCCTGGAACGCGAGGCCCGCGCGCACCGCGAGCAACGCAGCTCGCGTCCCACCGACGCGCCCTCGGGCCATTTCGTAGTGCGCCGCGGCTTCCGAGTCGAGACCGAGCCCCGCTTCCGCTTCCGCCAGGGCCGCGAGCGCGGCACCGTTCTCGTAATCCTCGAGCCACGGCTGGCCGGCCAGGAGGCCGCGGGCACGATCGTACCGCCGGGCCCGCAGCTCAGCCTTGGCGCCCTCGACCACGAATTCCGCCGACGGGCGGGATTCGCGGGCCGCGGCCGCCAGCAGGACCTCCGCCGCGTGCCACGGCCGGCCGGCGAGGCGCAGCGACTCGGCCCGCGCCGCGATTCCGGGCTCCTGCGCCGCGGCGACCCGGACGGCGCCGAGCAGCAGGAGGACGGCGCGCGTCATTGTGCTCGGCGGACTCGGGATACCGCGCTCTGGTAATCGGCGCGCGACGTGGGCGTGAGGCGGTAGCGGCCGAAACCCGACTGGTCTTCGAAGAACAGCGTGAGCCGCAGCTGCGTGTAGGTCCAGCGGATGACGCGGACGCCGCCACGGCCCATCTCGTTGGAGAGATCGTATATGTCGTCGGCGTCGCCCAACGTGATGAACACCTCACCCCGATCAGTGAGCCAGCCGGGCGCGCCCTCTTCGCGATAGCGCTGCGTCGCGATCTGCACGCGCTCGAAATACTGGTTCAGCGCTTCGTTCTCGGGCGTGATCGGGACAGGGTCGGTGGCCTTCCAGAAGTCGCGCCACACCTGAGCCCGCGACTCGGCGGGCGCGTCGCGCAGCTTCGCCACCCAATCCTGGTGCGGGAAGTAGCGCAGCAGGCTCACCATCTGCTCGAAATTGTTGACCACCCACTGGTTCGAGAAGCTGACGAGAAAGGGCGCCCGCGCCGTCGCGGCGGCGCCCACCAGCTGCACCTCCAGCGCCGCCTGGCCGATCGGCAGGCGCTCGGCCGGGAGCACCAGGGTGGCTGTCGCGAGCCGCGCGTCGCCACGCGCCGGCACCGTGTCGCTCCAGATGTCGTGCCCGGCGTCGTCCACGGCGCGGACCGCGAGGCGCGCAGGTGACGTGGCGCCGTACGCCTCGATGTACACCCGCAGCGAATCGCTGCCGTACGGCAGCGTGGCGCGGGGGCTGACCAGCAGCTTGGGGAACGCGGACCGGGTGTCGCGGCCGCTGCCCTCATAAAACGTCACGGGCGACCCGACGGCCGCGCCGGCGAACCCGGGCACGGTGTCGGGGCGCTGTTGGCGGGCCATGGCGGCGCTGTTGCGGTCGCGGACGACGACGGCGACGGTGTAGACGCCGGGGCGCACCAGCGCGAATTGCTGGAAGATCACGCTCTCGTCAGCGCGCAGCGTCTCCTGGAAGCTGTGCACCCGCACGGCCTCATCGCGACCGAACTGCCGCGTGGCGCCGGAATCGGCCTGGAAGGAAACGTCCACGTGGTACTCGCCCACGAACTCGTTGCCGTCGCGGTGGAAGCTCAGGGCGTGATTGGCGAACGACAGCCCGAACACGATCAGCGTGCTGTCGGGTGTGGGCCCCGCCAAGTGACGGATCGAGGCGACCATCGGCAGCGGGGCGTTGGTGGCGAAGAAACCCATCGCCTGATAGACCGTGGTCGCGTCGAACAGCCGCTGCACCACGACCGAGGGCGGTGGGGCGTGATCCGGGGTGCCTACACGTTGCCACGGGCCACACGCGGCGGCGCAGGCGACCGAACACGTCAACGCACGTCGTATCACTTGCTGAACCTCGAATCCGGGCGTTAGCTTCGCGCGACCTCGATGCCCAACGAGAACCTTGCCGGGCGCACGATCGCCGGCTACCGCCTCCTGGAGCGCGTGGGCGAGGGGGGCACGGCGGACGTGTACCGCGCCGAGCACCCTGAGCACGGCCACTGCGCGTTCAAGGTATTGCGCCAGCGTCTGCGCGGCGACCCCACAGCGGTGAAACGCTTTCTGCGGGAAGCGGGATACGGCTCCCGCGTACGCCACCCTGGTGTCGTGCGGACGTACGACTTTGGCGAAGCGGACGGCCTCAACTACCTCGCGCTGGAGTGGGCCGAGGGTCAGTCCCTCGCGCAATTCCTACACCACAACGGACCGCTCGCTCCCGACTTTGCCGCCGACCTGGTAGGCCAGCTGGCCGAGGGCCTGGCGGCCGCGCACGCCGCCGGCATCGTGCATCGCGATCTCAAACCCGAGAACATCATGTACGACCCGGCCACGCGCCGGGCGCGGCTGCTCGATTTCGGGATCGCGCGCGACGCGGAGCTGCCGCCCGAGGAGCGCCTCACCCGCACGGGGTTCTTCGTGGGGACGCTCCAATACGTCGCCCCCGAAGCCTTGTCGGGCGAGCTGGTCGATGGCCGCGCCGACATCTACAGTCTCGCCACCATCGCCTACCACCTGCTCACGGGCCGCTATCCGTTCGAGGGGCGGACGCCGCGGGAGCTGTTTCAGCAACTGCTCACCCAACCGCCGGTGCCGCTCAACCAGGCGGTGCCGGGCCGCCGCTTCGCGGCCCCATTGGCGGCGGCCGTGATGCGGGGGCTCGCCCGCAATCCCGCCGACCGCCAACAGACCGTGGCGCAGTTCGCCCAGGAAGTCGTGGCGGGCGCTGCGGCGCCGGCCGACCCCCCTGCCGGCGGCCTGCTCGGCACGCTGAAGGGCCTCATGGGTCGCCGAAAGGAGAAACAGTAGTTGCGAATGCTACTACTATGAGGCCAACGGACGACAACCACCGGCTCCGCGAGCTCCTGCTGGAGCGCTCCGTCGACCACGGCGACTTTGTGCTCGCCTCCGGCCGGCGGTCTTCGTTCTACATCGACGCCCGGCGCACCACGATGTCCGGCGAAGGCCTGCTCGTGATCGGGACCCTGGGACTGGCTCGCCTGCGCGCCCGGGACTGGCGCCCCCGGACCATCGGCGGCCTTACGCTCGGTGCCGACCCGGTCGCCTACGCCGTCGCCCTCGCGGCCCGCGCCCAGGGCGTGGCGCTCGACGCCTTCACGGTGCGCAAGCAGACCAAGACCCACGGCACCGGCCGCCGCATCGAGGGGTGCTTCGCTCCGCAGTCGAGCGTGGTCGTGGTCGAGGACGTGATCACCACCGGCGGCTCGACGCGCGAGGCCATCGCCGCCGTCGAGGCTGAAGGAGGGCGGGTGCTCGGCGTGCTCGCCGTCGTCGACCGCGAGGAGGGTGGCCGCGCCGTGCTGGAGCAGGCGGGGTACGGCGTCGAAGTGCTCGTCACCATCACCGAGCTGGGGCTCGCCCCCGCCGCCTGACGGCGCGCTGGCTCGCCGCCCGAGCGCGGTGTAAGATGCTCGCGTGACCCCGCCCCGCCCCGCTCCCGACCGCATGTCCCTCGCCTACCGCCTGCGCGGCTGGACGGACGAAAGCGTCGGCCTGGAGCAGCGGCTCAAGGACCTCGAGACGTTCGACCGGGCGCTGCGCCGGCGCTGGTGGATCATCGGCACTGGCACAGTCATCGCCTACGTCGGGCGCCTGGCCGGCGCCGTCCCCACCGCCAGCGGCACCATCACGCTCGCCGCCATCGCGGCACTGGCGCTGAACGGCGTGCTCGGTCTCGCCAGCGAGAAGGGGTGGTACCGCTGGTGGCTGATCTACGCCCTCGCCGTACTGGACGTGCTGCTGATGGCGGTGCTGGTCGTGTGGTTCGGGCACGGCGGGTTGGTAGCGGCGTTCTTCCTGGCGGTCCTCCCCTACGCGTTCGACCAGGGCCGGGGCGTAGGCGAATTCCTCGTCCTGATGGCCTCGCTCGCCTACCTGGGTGCGTGCGTCGTGCATAACCGCCTGTACGAGGGCGGCGCTCCGCTCGAAACCACCGCGTTGATCGAGACCGGCGTCTTCATTCTGGTCGCGATGTCCCTGAAGCAGATCCCGGCGACACTGATCGACCGCATCCGCCTCGCACGCGGCGTGATGGGCGAAGCGGAGCAGGGGTTTCTGGCGGTGCGCGCGTCGGCCGCCGTGTCCGACGAGCTGGGGTTTCTCGAAAAGAGCTTCAACCGCATGCTCGAAGAGATCGGCACGACCATCTCCACCGTGCAGCGCGAGGCCGACGAAGTCGCCGCCTTCGCCGAGCAGCTGGCCGCGTCGGCCCAGGAGCTGCACGCGTCGTCGGAGGCGGTGACGCTCACGGCGCAGACGCTCGCGACCGACCTCGCCGGCCAACGCGATCTCGCCGAGGGCGCGCGGGGCGAAAGTGCCAAGGCCGCGGACCAGGCCGAATCGTTGCGCGTGCGCGCCGAGCTGATGCAGGTCGATGCCACCCGGCTCGTCAGCGCGGCGGAGCGGGGGCGCGAGCGCGTGGAGCGGGCCAGCGCGACCCTGCGGTCCGTCGGCGAAGAGGTGCGCGCGACGGCGGCGACCGTCGCCGGGCTCTCGGGCATGTCGGAGCGGATCGGCGTGTTCGCCCAGACGATTGCGCGTATCGCGCGCCAGACACACTTACTCGCCCTCAACGCGGCGATCGAAGCAGCGCGCGCCGGCGAGCACGGCGAAGGGTTCGCGGTGGTGGCCGACGAGGTCCGCACCCTCGCGGGCGAAGCGGGGAAGTCGGCGCGCGACGTGGCCGAGCTGGTGAGCGAGCTGCGCGCGGGCATCGACGCGGCGGGACGCGCGATGCAAGCCGGCGAAGCGAAGGTGCGCGACATCGGCGGCGTGGCGGCGGAGGCGGATGGGGCGCTGCAGGAGCTGCGCCAGGGCGTGCAGCTACTGGGTGACCTGGTGAACGCCACCGCAGGCGTGTCGCGCAGCCAGGCGGACCGTCTCGCAGCGCTGGCGCAGGGGCTGCAGCAGGTGGCGTCGATCTCGAGCGGGTCCGCCGTGAGCGCCGATGGCGCAGCGAGCGCCACCCAGGCGCAGATCACCTCGATGGGCGATCTCACGGCGACCTCGCAGCAGCTGGCGCAGCTGGCCGAACGGCTGCGCGGCAGTATCGCGCGCTTCTCGGTGCTACGTCGCGAGCAGCGCACCGCCGAGCACCGCGTCCTGCCGCTCGCGCCCAAACCCTCCCAGCCACAAGCCGCGGACTGACTCGTCACCCCGCCCGGGAGACCGCTCGGGCGTCGGGTCCTTGGTCCCAAATCCCCGCATTGAGGGGGTGAAAAGCCCGTAGGGCCTCCCGGTACGGGGCGACGAGCAAGTCGACGTAGCGCGCCAGCGCCACGTCGAAGGGAAAGCGTTGGCGGAATTCTCCAGCGGTGACACCCAGGGCGGCTTTCACGTGCCGGCCGAAACTCTGCGGCGACGAGTAGTCCAGACGATAGGCGACGTCGGCGACGGACAGGCCGGGATTGCGGAACAGGCACGCGGCGTGGAGCAGTCGCATGCCCACGAGATAGTTCTTGGGGGAGGGCAGCCGGGCGCGGCCAAAGCGCGACATCAACGTGCTGGGTCGCTGGCGCAGATGGCGCGCCAACGCGCGCACGGTGGGCAACACGGGCGCGAGCCGCGCCACCGCCTCGAAGAAGAGGCGGGCCTCCTCGGAGCAGTCGCCCAGGGCAGGGACGATGCGCGCCAGGATCCGCGCCGCGACCGGTGAGGCCGGGTGCCCCACGAGATCGCGCAGGCGACGCCAACCCTGCGGCTCGGTACAATCCACGGCGGCGCGCACGCCGGACGCCCCCAGGCGCAGCAGCAGGTCGCTGGCCGCGCGATCGGGCCGCGACACCAACGCCACGGTAGGGATCAGGGGAAACTCGCGGACGAACCGCGCCACTGCCGGCAGCTCATCCGGCTGGCAGCGGTGGACCGAGATCACGAGCGCATCGACGCGCTTGGTCCGCGCCGTCTTGACCACTTCGCGCAACGACTCCGCGTGCATCGCCACGAAGCAGCCGTCGCCCGCAGCCTCCAGGCGGGGCCGATCGCCCGGCGCCACGACCGTGCAGATAGTCACCATGACGGCAGCGAGTTTACCAGCGTGCCATCAACCCTCGGTCAATGTCTTGGGCCGCCCCACCGGGCCCCTGGGGACCTACCCTCAGCCGCTTCAACCCGTCTTCAACGGCGGCGAACCTAGCCCGCGTCCCGCCGCGGCTCTATATCATCGGGCACCGCTATGATGCAGCGCGACCTCCTGGCCCGCGTCCGCAAGTTGTTGGGCGACCGGTACACCGTGATCACCGCGGTGGGGCGGGGCGGGAACGCGTCCATCTTCGGAGCGCAGGACAAGAGCGGCCGCCAGGTCGCGATCAAGGTGCTGCACCCCGAGCTTGCAGTGTCGGTGGCGGCCGACCGCTTCTTGCGTGAGATCAACTATTCCGGCGCCTTGGATCACCCGCGTATCGTGCCGGTGGTGGACTGCGGTGAGTCGGACTACCTGCTGTGGTTCGTGATGCCCTACGTCGCGGGGGATTCGCTCCGCCAAGTGCTGCGGCGCGATTCGCAGCTTGCGGTGGCGCAGGCCGCGCGCATCGGGTGCGAAGTGCTCGAGGCCTTGGGCTACGCCCATGATCAAGGTTTGGCGCACCGCGACATCAAGCCGGACAACATCGTCTGCTCGCCTGGCGGCGCCGTTCTCGTGGACTTCGGCATCGCACGGGCGATCACGACGTCGGGCGAGGATCGCGTGACCCGCAGCGGCTTTGTGGTGGGCACGGAGGAATACATGAGTCCGGAGCAGGCCGCTGCCGATCCCGACATCGACGGGCGCACCGATCTCTATTCGCTCGGCGTGGTACTGTTCGAAGCGCTGGCCGGGCGGCCGCCGTTCTCCTCGCCCAGCGCCGCCGCCGTGATGGACATGCACCAACACCAGGAGCCGCCGGAGCTGCGGCGCCTGCGCCGCGACGTGCCCAAGGGCCTCGCCGCGGCGATCGAGCGGGCCCTCGCCAAGCCGCGCGCCGAGCGTTGGCCCACAGCGGCGGCGATGCGCGATGTGTTGGCGCCCTTCGCCGGGTAACATCATACCGCACATGCCGACCCGATCGATCGCCGCGGCCGCGCTGGTCCTCGCCGCCTGCCAACCACAGGAAGGGCGGCTCCTCGTGCTCGACCAAGCGCACGCCGACCCGCTCATGTTGAACGCGCTGGCGGAGCCGTGGACCGCAGCTGGCTATCGGGTCGAGTACCGCCGCTTCTACCCGCACATCACACGCGCCGACCTGCAGCGTTACCGCACGCTGGTGCTCCTGAGCGGCGCCGCGCCCGAACGACCGTCGGATCCGCTGAACACCGGCGATTTGGCGTTGCTGGCTGAGTGGACGGCGCGCGGCGGCGTGGTGGTGGTGGGTTACGAAGGCGCCGCCGCGGGTGCCGCCGATCGCTGGGTGCTGAATCGCTGGCTGGCAGCGACGGGTACGGGCATCGCGATCGGCGGCGATCCGCTGCACGACACCGTGCCGTCGGCGGCGCTGGCGCCCCAGCCGCGCGTCACACCACGCGGCGGATCGGGGCCGCGCGAGGCGGCGTTCGAAGAGTTTCCCGGTGGGCGCAACCATGCGTTGCGCGTCCCGGCGCCCGCAGCCGCGCTGGCTCGCGTGAACGCCCGCGCGCCGGTGATTGCGGCGACCCGCGTGGACGCCGGGCTGATCGTGGTGGCGAGCCGCGAGCTCTTGAACGTGCTCGGACCCGACCTGCGGCCCAGCACGATGCCCTGGCTCGACGGCGACGGCCTGGCGCGGGCGCGCACGTTCCTCGTGGCGCTGGCGCGTTGGACGCGCCGTCCCGCTGAGTGGGCCGGTCTGCCGGCAGCCACGCGTCACGGGCGCTTGACGGTCGTCGAGGCGCCGCGCGCTGTACCAGTGCGGGCAGCGCCGCTGGCGCCGCCGCTCGGCGCGGACGCGCGTCCGCTCCCCGACGCAGCGACGCGGGAGGACACCGCAGCGGTGGCGCTGCCCGACTGGCTGCGCCACGGCGTGCGGTTCGCCTGGATGCGCCAGCCGCTCACCGGTGTCGAGGCCGCGCCGGCGCCGCGGGGAGCGCAGCTGCTCGATTCGGTCGTCGCCTTCCTGCAGGTCGGCAATCTCACCGCGCTGGTGAGCGCGGCATACCCCCAAGCGGCGCCCGACTCAGTCGTCGTGCCCATGTGGCAGCGCGACGCCGTGCGCGCCCTGTGGCGCGCCACGTCGGACCGGCTCGCGACGACGAGCCAGTACTGGATCCCGGCGCTCGACTTCCGCGACTTCCCGCCCGCGACCGACTCGTTGCCCGGGCCGGCGTGCCCGCTGGCACCCGAATTCTGGACGCGCCAGCTGCTGCCGGCGGCGCGCACGTTGGCGCGACTCGCCGCGGAGCAGCGCGACCTCATCCCCGCACTGGCGTTCGATCTGGAGAATGCGCCGCCGGCCGATCCGTTTTGCCCGGCGGTTACACGCGCCGGCATCGCCGGTTTGGTGCGCACCGGCGCCCTCGATTCAGCCCGCAGCACGGGCTTCGCCGCGCTGTCAGCCGCGGCGCTCGCGGACTCGCTCGAGGAGACCGGCCTGCTCGCGTCCTATGACAGCGTCCTCGAGGCGTCGGTGGCCGAGCGCGTACGCGCACTGCGCACGGCGGCGCGCCGCGGCCGGCCCGACCTGTGGTTCGTGGTGCGCGGCGACGTGGCGCCCGCCGACTGGTTCCGCCTGGGTGTGCTGCGCGGCTTGGCGACCGCGGAGGCGCCCGTCATCCTGCTGACCCCAGAGCCGGACGGCCGGGCGCTCGCCGCTCGCTACGGCGCGCGCGGCATCCCGGTGCTCACGGCCGTGGCGCTCGTGCCGCGACGCATCGCGCCCGCCGACTGGCCGCGCCTGCGGCGCCTGGCCTTCGAGCGCAACGACGGGTTCTGGCTGCCCACGGCGGCGGACGTGGTCACCGGGCCGGTTCGGGGCGACAGTCTGGGCCGTCTGGTGCGCCGGTTAGTGAAGGAGCGGTAAGCTTTTGCGTGACCGCTTGTTGCAGCGGACGGCGGCGCCTACCTTTCTTCTTGGAGGGGGCAGGGCGTGATGGTCGCGGCACGCTGGCAGGAGTGGCGTGTTGAGGAAAGTCCGAGCTCCACAGGGCAGACTGCCAGGTAACGCCTGGGCGCCGCAAGGCGACGGACAGGGCCACAGAGAACAGACCGCCCCTTTATCCAAGGGGTAAGGGTGAAACGGTGGGGTAAGAGCCCACCGCACGTTCGGTAACGGACGTGGCACGGTAACCCCCAGTCGGAGCAAGGCCAAATAAGCAGCGAGACCCGGCCCGGGTCATTTGAGTTGCGGGTAGGCCGCGTGAGGTGGCTGGCGACAGTCATCCCAGAGAGATGACCATCTGACCGCCTCACGGCGGTTAAACAGAACTCGGCTTATGGCCCTGCCTTCCTCTCCCTCATCCGGCAAACTGTATCCCGAGCAATGGGAGTCCGTCGCCGATCTGCGTGTGTTCCGCGCGACATCGGTGGAGTGGGAACGACTGATCGTGTGGCGGACCGACATGCTGAAGCGCGGGTGGAAACTGTTGCGCGTGACGAGCGACGGCCCGGAGCTCGTCGCGATCTTCGGTCGCACCAAGAGCGATCGTCCGGCAGGAACGTGAGAGGGGGACCGGTGCGACTGGTGACGCGATTCTTTGCCGCTGCGGCGCTCGCCGCCGCCTGCGCCACCCCGCGCCCCGCGCCGCCCGCACGGACACCGACCCCCACGCCCGTACCGCTCCCCGCCGCGATACCCCCAGCTCAGGCGCCTGCCGCACCGGCAGGCGTGCTGTACGGCCCCAGCGCCCTCCGCTACGTGATGCACCAGCGCGTCCACCTGGAGCAGGACTATGGGATGGGGACGCAGACGCAGAATCTGGGATATCGCGTGTTCGTATCGGCCACGATCACGGGCCCGGCCGACACTGCCGGCTATCCCGCCACGCTCACGATCGACTCCCTCGTGCTCGACTCGGGGGTCGTACTGCCGCCGCCCTTGAGTGCGGAAGGCGCGCGCGGGCTCGCGTACCGCGGCCGGCTTACGGCGCGGGGCGAGTTCCGTCATCGCACGCCGTCCGACTCGGCGCGCGCGCGCCTGGTCGGCCAGTTCCTGGGAGGCTTTCGGAACTTTTACCCGCGGCTTCCGGCCACCGGCGCCGCACCGGGAGGGAACTGGACCGACACCAGCGCTACGACGGACACGACGAGCACAGGGATCGTCACCACCCGGGGCGTGACGCAGTCGGGCGCGACAGGATACGCTCCGCACGGTGGCACGCAAAGCCTGGAGATTCACTTCAACGCCGCGTTGGCCGTGTCGGGCGGCGGCGAAGCCAACGGCCAACGCTTCAACTTGGACGGCCAAAGCACCCAAGCGGGCATCGCATACCTCGCGGCCGACGGGCGGTATCTGGGCGCGGAAGTGGCGGATTCGACGGATTTGGCATTCATCTTCCTGATGGGCGGGCGGGCGCCGGTGCGCCGAGTCGCCCACATCACCGTACAGGTGCTGCCGTAATCGGGCGCCAGGCAGGTACCGCGCTCGCCGCACTGCTGGGTGCCGCGGCCGGCGCCGGGGCGCAAGTCGCTCCCAACCGCGCGACGCTGTACCTCCATCCCACCGACGTCGCCGACGCGCGCGCCATCTGGGTCAATCCCGCCGCACTCGCCGTCGTGCGCGAAGCATCGGTGTACATGGACCTCGCCGTCGGGAATCCGGGTGCCCGCGGGCAGGTGCGCCAGATCAGCGGCGGCTTCAACTCCAGCGGCTTCGCCTTCGGCTACCAGCGTGATCTGTTCGGCGGCGGGGTGGCGGGGACGACTTTCCGGTTCGGCCTCGCCGGCGGGTCCCGTGGCGTCACGGCGGGCTTCGCCAGCGCCGTGTACCGGGGCAGCGGCGCCCACGGCATGGGCTGGGACCTGGGCCTCACGTACCTGGTGCACCAGACGGTCACGTTGGGGGCGGTGCTCGCCAACATCGGGCAGCCGGTGGTGCGCGGGTTCCGCCAGCCCTTCACGTTCGAGCCCGGGTTCACCTGGCGGCTCGGTACGCACGCCGCGATCTCCGCGCACGGCCGGCTGCAGGCGGGCGGCCAGGGCGGCTACGCAGCCGGCGTGCGCTGGGGCGGGCCCACGCATGCGCCCTTCGGCTGGCTGGCGCGTGTCGACACCGATCGCCATCTGCGCCGCGCGGGGTTCGCCTTCGGCATCTCCATCGGCGCGCGCGATGCCGTGGGCGTCGTGGCCACGACGCCGGGCGACCTCAGCAGCGTGAACGAGGCCGACCTCTATGGCCTCACCACTCGAGCCCCGCACCGCTAGTCGCCACCGCCTGCGCCGCGCGCTTGGCGGGGCGGGGCTGGCCCTGCTGGCGTGGATATTCGGCGTGTGGCCGCCGCCGGTGTGGTGGCGCAGTCACTGGCCGCACTGCACCGCGATGATGCGCGAGCACGCGGCCGGCGGTGTCACGTGCTCCGCCTATCGTCCCGCGCCTCTGAGCGAGATCTCGCCCCTGCTGCAACGCATGGTGATTATCGGGGAAGACTCGCGCTTCCGCACGCATCACGGCGTCGATCCTACCGAGATCGCCGACGCGCTGCAGTTGGACCGCGGCATGGGCCTGCCGCGCACCGTCGCGACCGTGTGGCGGCGCCGGGACCGCTTGCGTGGCGCTAGCACCCTCACGCAGCAGCTCGCGAAGAACCTGTATCTCTCGCCGTCGCGCAATCCGCTCCGCAAGCTCAAGGAGGCCGTGATCGCCCTGCGCCTCGAGCTGGCGCTGCCCAAGGACCGCATCCTCGAGCTGTATCTCGACCTGGTGGAGTGGGGACCCGGAGTGTGGGGGGCCGACGCCGCGAGCCGCGACTACTTCGGCGTGGCGCCCTTGCAGCTCGACGAGCGGCAGGCCGCTGAGTTGGCCGCAACGCTGCCGCACCCGCTGACGTCGAATCCGTTCCTGCGGCCCGACAGAATGCTGGCCCGCCGCGACCTGATCCTGGCGCGCTTCCACGGTCGCGACGTAGTGATTCCGATCGAGGAGGAAGTCGATTCCATCGTCCTGCCCGTGATCGAGGCGCCCGTGATCCCACCGGTGGTGGACTCGATGCTGCAGGACACCGTGCACGTACGGACGGATACGGCGGCCGATTCGCTGCGCGATACGACGCGGGATACGACCCGCGACACAATACGGCGGGTTAGTCGACGAGGCGCAGCGGCATCACCAACGCCATGAAGCTCGCCGGGTCGTTCCACCCCACCGGCTCCACGGTCGCGGCCCGTTCGGGCGCTTTGAACGTGACGCGGACTTCATCGGTCGGCATGAATTTGAGGATCTCGAGCAGATACGTCGCGTTGAACCCGATCTCCAGCGGCTCGCCCTCGTAGGTGACCGCCAGCTCGTCCTGGGCTTCGCCGAGGTCGGGCGTCTGCACCGAGAACTTCACCGCGCCGCTCGAGAACGCGAGCCGGATGCGGTGCGTCTGATCGCTCGCCACCACGCTCATACGGCGCAGAGCGCCGGCCATGGCTTCCTTGTCGACAGTGGCGACCTTGTCGTTCTCGCGCGGGATGACCTGTTCGTAATTGGGGTAGGGGCCTTCGATCAGCCGCGAGAACACCAGCGTCGTCGCCGAGCGGAAGCCGAGGTGGTTGTCACTCTTGGCGATCTCGATCTCGGCGTCGGCGGGGAACAGCCGCCGGATCTGCTCCAGCGCCTTGGGCGGCACGATCAGGTCGGCGGTGGACCCACCGCTCGCCGGCACGTCCATCTTCGCCAGGCGGTGACCGTTGGTCGCCACCATGCGCATGCGGTCGGGCCGCAGCTCCCACAGCACGCCGTTCAGAATGGGCCGGCTCTCTTCGGTGGACGCGGCGAAGGCCACGTGGCCCACGAGCTTGTGCACGACGCCCGCCTGCGCCTTCCAGGCGCCGTCGAACTTCACGGCGGGGAAGGAGGGGAACTCCTCCCGCGGCAGGCCCAGCAGCTTGAACTTGGAGCGCCCGCACTCGATCGAGACGCGCTGCTCGCCGGCGGCGGTGATGCGGATCGGGGCGGACGGCAGCTCGCGGGTGATGTCGGACAGTTTCTTGGCGGGGAGCGTGACGCTGCCCTCGGCATCGACGTCGGCGGGAACGGTGGTACTGACCGCGATATCGAGATCGGTGCCGGACAGGCGGAGCCCCTGCTTCGTGGCCTCGACCAGGACGTTCGACAGAACGGGAAGCGTCGTTTTGGCGGGGATTGCCGCCATGACCGCATTCAATCCGCTCTGCAGTTGTTCCCGCGTGATCGTAAACTTCATGGCACTCCACAATCCAAAGTGGGAAAAGACTCTACTTCTATACTATATCTCTAAATTAGTAGTAGTAGTAGAGCATGCGGAAATGTTGGCGACAGCGCTAAGTCGCGCGTCCCGCGTACCACTACGTCATTTGCGACTGTTGGGTCCGTGTGGGTGATGTTGGCGCTTTGGGTACAACCCGGCGCGGCTGCGCCGCTCCCCACATAGCGCCAACATTTTCCCGTGCCGGATGTTGGCTACAGTGCGGACAACTCCAGGCGCGTCTGCTCGACGCGCTCCTTGAATCCGCGATCCCGCATCATCTGCCGCTCGACCTTGTCCACGCTGTGAATGACGGTCGAGTGATCGCGGCCGCCGAACGCCTGCCCGATCTCCACCAGCTGCATGCCCAGCATGTCGCGAGCCAGGTACATCGCGACCTGGCGTGGCACGGTGAGCGTCTTGGTACGGGCTTTGGACCGCAGGCCCTCGGGAGTCACGCCCCAGCGCCGGGCCACGACTTCCTGCACCCGGTCGATGCTCGGCGTGGCGGGGGCCTGGTGGCCGCCGCGGTCGTCGCCCTGGCGGATCTTGTCGGACAGGGCCTCGCGGGCGAGCTCGATGGTGATTTCGCGATTCTTGAGCGACGCGAACAGCAGCAGCTTGATGATGCACCCCTCCAGCTCCCGCACGCTCGACCGGACGTGCTCGGCGATGAAGCGCAGCACGTCGTCGGGGATGGTGAGCTCGAGGTGGTCCTGCTGCGCCTTCTTGCGCAGGATCGCGACCCGGTGCTCCAGGTCGGGATGGCCGATGTCGGCCGCCATGCCCCACTGGAAGCGGGAGACCAGCCGGTCTTCGAGCCCCGGGATTTCCTTGGGCGCGCGATCGGACGTCAGCACGATCTGCTTGCGCGCCTCGAACAGCGCGTTGAAGGTGTGGAAGAACTCCTCCTGCGTGCGCTCCTTGCCGGCCAGGAAGTGCACATCGTCCATCAGGAAGAGATCGACGTTCTCACGGTAACGGCGCCGGAACTCCGCGGTGGTCCGCGCGGTCATCGATTCGATGACTTCGTTGAGGAACTGCTCCGCCGAGAGATACACGACGCGGATGCTCGAGTCTTTGAGCAGCACCGCGTGCGCGATCGCCTGCATCAAGTGGGTCTTCCCCAGCCCCGTGGCGCCGTAAATGAACAACGGGTTGTACGTTTTCCCGGGCGCTTCCGACACGGCGTGCGCGGCGGCGGCGGCGAGCTCGTTCGACTTGCCGATGACGAAGCTCTCGAACGTGTAGCGCTCGTTGAGCGGCGTCGTCGGACCGGTCGGGCCCACCGTCGCGTGGCTCGCGTCGCGCGGCGCCACGAAGAAATCCATCTGGGGGCGGTGCTGGCGGTCTTCCTGCACGCGGAACACGACGGCCGTCGGCCGGCCCAGCACGCGCTCGGCCGCGCGCGCGAGCAGACCCGCGTGCTTGCTCTCGTTCCACTCGACCGCGAATTGATCGGGGGCGCCGACGATCAGACGGTCGTCGTCGAGCGCGATCGGCACCGCTGGCTCGAGCCAGGTGCGCACGGTCGCATCCGACAACTCACGCCGCGCCTCTTCGAGAAGGCGCTTCCAAGCTTCTTTTGCGGACTGCTCCATTACTGAATGATTTCTCAGGAAGGACGTTGAGCAAGGGCGGCCCGAAAGTACGGGCCGTATGTGGAAAAGTCAACCTTGACCCGTCGGCGCACGACCGGGTAGTTTTCCCGCCCTCACGGAGGAATCATGGGTCCGACATACCAGCCGCGCAATCGGCGACGCATCAACAAGCACGGGTTCCGCGCGCGGATGGCGGACAAGTGGGGACGCGAAGTACTGTCGCGCCGTCGCAAGAAAGGGCGCAAGCGTCTTACCGTCCGGCTGCCGTCCAAGCACCGGGGCAAGCGCTAACGAGCGAGCGGTTCCCTCGGCGCGCGCGCCTCGCACGCGCCCCGGAGCTCATGGCGTGCTGGGAGCACGGGCAACGCCGGCGCGCCGCGCACCTCGACCTCGCCTGGCAATCCAACACCAAGGGCCATCCGCGCGTGGGGATCATCGTACCGCGCCACTCTCAGAGTGCGGTGGCCCGCAATCGTTTACGCCGCCGGCTCCGCGAAATCCTGCGCCGCGACGCACTGGCGCGGCTCCCCGCCATCGACGTCGTCGTGCGCGCGCGGCGCGGGGCATATACCGCCGCGTTTGCAGTCCTGCGCGCCGAATTGACCGACGCGCTGGCGCGGGTATCGTGAACGTCAGCCAAGGCCCTCGTCGTGTGGTCATGGCACTCATTCACGGTTACCAGCGTACACTGTCGCACATGATGTTGACGCAGTGTCGCTTCACACCGAGCTGCTCGCACTACACGTACGAAGCGGTCGAGCGCTACGGCGCGCTCAAGGGCACCTGGCTCGGCATCCGGCGCATTCTGCGCTGTCACCCGTTTCATCCCGGCGGCTACGACCCGGTGCCGTAGGATAGGACGCGAACGTGGAACGACGCTTCATCCTCGCGATCGGCCTCATGCTGCTGATCGCGCTGATCCCCGGAATTCTGTGGCCGCCCAAACCGGCGCCCCTGCAGCCCGCGAGCCAGGCGGACACGGCGGCGGCCATCGCTGCCACGACAAATGGCCCCCCGGTCACCCAGGTGCAGCCCGGCAGCCCGCCGGTCCGCCCGCCCGCCGCTTCCGCCGAGACCGTCTGGGTCACCACGCCGCTCGCGCGCTTGGGCTTCTCGAGCCACGGCGCGCAGCTGGTCCGCGCCGAGCTGCTGCAATACCAGTCGTTCGCGCCCGGTGACGCCGCGCGGCGCGTCCAGCTGATCCCCGACGCTCGCCCGCTGCTCGGCCTCAAGCTCGTGGTGGACAAGGACACGCTGGCGCTCGCGGACTGGGACTTCACGCCATCGACGCGCACGCTCGCCGTCAACGGGCCGGGATCGGTCGTGACATTCAGCGCGCAGCGCGGCGGTGTCGAAGTGGCCATCACGTACACGTTCGATGCAGCGAGCTACCGCTTCGGCGTGCGTGGCCGTGTCACGGGCCTCGGGCCGCAGGGCGCGGTGCTCGTCCTGGGCATGGGCGACGGGCTGCGCTCCGTGGAAGGTGACTCGGTCGACGACTACCGGCACTTCGCGGTGGTCACGAAGGCGTCGAAATCCGAGCGCAAGGACTTCGGCTCGCTCAAGACCGGCGACGTCGCGGTGATGAACGGTCCCTTCGAGTGGGCCGGAGTGAAGTCCAAGTATTTCCTGGTCGCGGCCCTCGCGTTGCAGGAGAATCAGCCGCAGTTCGCGGGCGCGGTGGCGGTGGGTGGTGAGCGTTCCGGCAAATTCGCCACCCGTGCGGCGCTGGCCCTCACGCTACCCGTGCCGCCGTCAGGGGAGTTCCGCTACGACCTGCTGGCGGGCCCGCTCGAGTATCGCACCCTCGCCAAGCTCGGCCACGACCTGGACGATGCCAACCCGTACGGCTGGATCTTCCGGCCGATCGTGAAGCCGGTGTCGGTGCTGGTGGTCAACATTCTGCTCTGGGTGCACGAGCATCTGCACCTGGCGTACGGCTGGGTTCTGGTGGCGTTCGGGATGCTGATCCGCTTGCTGCTGTGGCCGCTGAACCAGAAGGCCATGGAATCGCAGATGCGGATGGCGGTGGTGCAGCCGATCGTCCAGGAGATCCAGGCCAAGCACAAGAACGACCCCGAGAAGCTGCAGAAGGAAATGATGCGGGTGTACAAGGAGCACAACGTCAATCCGTTGGGCGGCTGCCTGCCGATGCTCCTGCCCTGGCCCGTGCTCCTGGCGTTGTTCTTCGTGTTCTCCAACACCATCGAATTCCGCGGCGTGCCGTTCCTGTGGCTGCCCGACCTGTCGCGCGCTGATCCACTGCACATCATCCCGGTGCTGCTGGGGCTTTCGATGTTCGTCCTGTCGAAGGTGGGGCAGAAGGGCGTGCCGCCCAACCCGCAGATGAAGACGATGACGTACTTCCTGCCGGTGATGATGACGATGCTGTTCTTCCGGCTGGCGTCGGGGCTCAACCTGTACTACCTGGTGAGCAACATCGCGAGCATTCCGCAGCAGTGGCTCATCGCGCAGAAGCGCTTGCGGCAACAGGGGAAGACCTAAGAGCGGAGCGGGGAGGGGAGACGTGCTCAGCGATCCCATCGTAGCGCTGGCGACGCCCCCCGGCCGCTCCGCAATCGCGCTCATCCGGATGTCGGGCCGCGGGGCGTTTGCGCTCGCGGCCCGCTGTCTTTCACCCTTCCAGCCGGACCCCGCCCGGGTGGTCGCCCGGGCGGCGCTGCACCATCCCACCAGCGACGAGCCCATCGATGAAGTCCTGGCGGCCTGCTTCCCCGGGCCGCACTCCTACACCGGCGAAGATCTGGTCGAGATCTCGACGCACGGCGGCCTGCTGGTGCCGGCCGACGTCCTGTCCGCCCTCGTCGTGGCGGGCGCGCGTCTCGCGGAGCCCGGCGAGTTCACGCGCCGCGCGGTGCTCAACGGCAAGATGGACCTGCTGCAGGCGGAGGCGACCGCCGATCTGATCGACGCGGGCTCGCCCGCGCAGCGGCGTCGCGCGTTGCAACAGCTCGACCGCGGCCTGTCGCAACGGCTCGCCGCTTTGCGCGCCGAGATTCTCGAGCTCGAGGCGCTCATCGCCTACGACATCGACTTTCCCGAAGAAGACGAAGGCCCCGTCAGTGAGACGCGCGTGCGTGGTGCGTGGTCCGTGGTGTGTGAGCGACTCCAGCGATTGCTGGAGACCGCGCCCGAAGGCGAGCGCCTGCGCGAAGGCGCGTTGGTGGTGATCGCGGGACCTCCCAACGCCGGCAAGTCGTCGCTGTTCAACGCGCTGCTCGGCACCGAGCGCGCCATCGTCACCGAGATCCCCGGCACCACGCGCGACGCGATCGAGGCCCATGCCGTACTCGAGGGGTTCCCGTTTCGTCTGGTCGACACGGCGGGGCTACGAGCGAGTGATGACACCGTCGAAAAGATCGGCATCGAGGTGAGCCGGAAGTACCTCGGCGCGGCGGACCTCGTGCTGTACTGCGAAGAGGGAGCGGGGAGCAGGGAGCAGTTCGCGACGGCTCAAGACCAGTTTCTGTCGCATGTGAGCGCAGCGGTGCTGCGCGTGCAGACCAAGGCTGACCTGCCGGCCAGCCCGCCGGCCCGCCCGCCCGCCATCGCCGTCTCCACCGTCACCGGCGCCGGGCTCGACGCCCTGAAACGCCGCCTGGCCGAGGTGGCGTTCGGACGGTTGTTGTCGCTGGGGGACGTGGAGCCGGTCGTGACCCGGGTCCGGCACCGCGCCGCGTTAGCGCAGGCGTTGGCCGAGCTGGAGGCGTTTCAGGCGGCGCGGGCGGCGGGCGTGGACGCGGCGGCGACGGCCACACATCTGCGTGCGGCGGTGGGCGCGCTCGACGACCTGATCGGCGTCGTCACGCCGGACGACGTGCTGGATCGTGTGTTCGCGAGTTTTTGCGTAGGGAAGTGAGCAGCTAGCCCTTCCGCACAAACTTGTCCGCCGGACGGAACGGCGGTCCCGCTTGCCACAATGCCACCTGCTCGAACTGCTTCGCCAACGCCACGTCCTTCGGCGTGATGCCGCCCGCGCTGTGCGTGGACAGGGCCACCGACACCGAGCCCCAGTGCACTTCGAGGTCGGGATGATGATCGGCCGCTTCGGCGTAGAAGCCGACGGCATTGACGAGCATCAGCGTGGTGGGCCAACCGTCGGTCTTATACGTGCGGCGCAACGCGCCGCCCTCGAGCCGCCAGCCCGGCAACGCTTTCAGCTGTTCGGCGATCTGGGCATCGGTGTAGGCGGATTCCTTGGCCATGGTGGCAGTCCTCAGTCCAACGTTTCGCGGTAAATCGCCGCTTGCCCGAAGTTCTCTTCCACCTCGAGCTCGATCGCACGCAAACGAGCGGCGCCGACACTCGCGAGCTCGCGCCGCAAGCGCCCGGTGAGATATTGCGCCAGCATCTCGACCGTGGTGTTGGGAATCGGCAGGACGATGCAGTCCTTCACGGGGAACACGTAGCGCGCCTCGCCGTCGTAGGCGACATGAACGCTGCCGCCCTCGGTGGTGACGGCGAGCTTGGGATTATCGTGCGGGAGCAGCACATGGTGGTCCAGCTCGCTGGTGAGCCGCCGCATGATGCTTTTCACCGCGGCGAAATCCACCACGAACCAGCTCGCGCCGTCGAGCGCGCCTTCGAGCGTGACGCCGACACGGTAGTTGTGCCCGTGCAGCGCCTCGCAGCGGTGTCCCGCCAGCGTGATGAAGTGGGCAGCAGCGAAGACCAGATCCTCCTTGGTCACCGCTACCCGGAATTCGCCGCTCGTCGCCATGCCCGGAATCTACGCCGGCGGCTCCTCGCCGCCTGTCGCCACCCGCCAGACCTCGTCCGCCAGCCATTCCAGGCGCTGCTGGGCGTATTCCATCTCCTGGGGGGTCATGTCGCGGGCGCGGCGGCTGACCTCTCTGGCGTGACTCAGCAGGTCGTCCAGGACCTCACGCAGGGGGCGGTTCCGGCGGCGCTCGGGAGGGGTCTTTCCCTTGGCGGGGCTCATGCGGTCTGGATGCCCAGGGCGCGGTCGTCCGCCTGTCGCAGCTCGGCGGCGGCCGCCCGCACGGTCGCCGCGATTCCCGCCCCCTCGAGGTAGCTCTCGATCATCCGGAACCCCAGATAGTAGCCCACGCGCTCGGGGAGGACTTTGCCGCCCACCAGGCGCGCCGCGGCGCTCATACCGCCCGAGAGATAACGCAACCGCAACCCCAGCCCCGCGGTATCCAGCTCGGGCGCCACGACGCGGCGCAGGTAGGCGTCCAGCTCGCGCAGGCGGCGGTATTGGCGCCGCGTGTAGCCGAAATACTCCCACGGCTCGAAGCCCGGCGCCACAGCCTGCGCGGCCGCGACTGCCACGCCCTCGTTCACGAGCAGCTCGCGGAGCGTCGCCCGGCTGCCGGTCTCCCAGTAGTCGTATTGTCCGGCGACGATGCGGCGTAAATCGGCGCGGCTCGTGGCCGACGTGTATCGCACGACGTGCGCGACTTCGTGCGCGATCCACAGCGGCAAGAGGTGCGGCGCGAGCCCCAGCCCGTTGGTCTCCGGGTTCGGCCGCCCGGTGAAGTGCTCCAGACACACGAACGCGATGCCCCGTCCGCCCACGACGAGCTCGCCCGCATTGGCCGCGCCCACGCCGACCGTGAGATAGAGGTCCACCGGGCAATCGACTTCGAGCGTCGCGCGCGCACGCCGCAGCGCTTCCTCGGCGATGGCCACGACGTCCACGTCGTCCAATAACCGGCGCAGGTCCGCGCGCTCGGCGCGCAGCGTGTCGCGAATGATGTCGGCGGCGTGCGGCGAGTCGAGCGCGAGCACGTAGTTGTGCCAGTAGCTCGCGAGGATGGGACGGTGGCGATCGAGGTAGTCGTGATATGCCGCGACGGGATCGGGCGCGGCACAGCAAGAGAGGAACTCGGGGATGAGATTGACGAGCATGGGGCGCGTGACGAACCCCAATTTGGGAACGCGCTACCCGAGAGACAAGGCTCGCTCACCGCAGCGTGACGTCGAGCGCCACCGACTGCGACTTGACAAGTCGCGAAAGGTCGGTCACCGCCACGGTCACGCGATAGTGTCCGGCGGGGACGCGCCCCGGCGCGAGCACGACCTGCTCCGGCACCGTCTCGCGGACCGGCACATCGCGCGTGAATTCGAACACCACCGGATGCGCGACGCCGAACATCCGCCCCAGCGCCGACTGCACCCGCTCGAACGTGTAGCGCACGGTGTAGTGCGCCCGGCCGGCGCCGTCTGCCGCGAGTCCGTAGACCTCCGTGTAGGCGGAGATCGGCGCGCCTGCCGCGAAGACGAGCCCCGGCGGCACGCGCGCGAGCGTGGCCGCACGGTCGGCCAGCGAGTCGCCCGGCGCGAGCAGCAGGCTCGACAGCGCCAGCGGCGGGGTCCACAAATCGGGCACGACGACCTCGGCGCGCAGCCGGCCGAGCCGCCCGCCCGAATCGGCGTTGAATCCGAGCTGCAGGTGGCCGGGCGGCGCGCTCACGCCGAAGCGCCGCACGCCCGCTCCGCGGCCGACTTCGTCGCCCGTGCCGTCCCACAGCACCGCCGCGGCCGAATCACCGGTGCTGACGAACACCAGCTCGGTGCGGCCCAGCTGATCGCTGCGGAAGTACGCGAGGAACAGCGCCGCGCCGAACGGCGCCGGCAGCGTGCTGCGGTCGCCCTCGAGCAAGCGGCGCGCGCTCGCCACCTGATGCGGCGACGTGGGGAAGAAGATGAAGTCGCCGCCCATCTGGCCGCCTGCAAAGCCAGTGGACCCGCGGGCGAATGCGATCGTGAGCGGGCCGCGCGGCGTGTAATACGTCCACCCTTCGAGATCGAGCGGGCTCGCCACGTTCTCCATGGGACGCAGCGGGTCCGGGATGCCGTACACCCGCAGATCGGGCGGGCCCTGGCGGATCCAGACCAGGCCGCGCGCGTCGAGCCCCGCGCGCGCGGACATGGTGCGGCCGTGGGTGGTGTCGCCCACGGCGCCGGGATCCGGCCCCAGGCCCGCGGCCGCGGGCAGGCGCTCGCTCGACGTCGGGAGGAGATCCGGCAGACTGTCGGCGTAGGCGCCGAGCGTGGCGCGCGCGCCGAAATTGGTGAGCGCGCGGTAACGTGCCGAGCGATGGTACAGGGTGAGCGGATGCAGCAGCTTGAACCAATGGCGCGTGTAGGCCAGGCGGCGATAATGCTCCGCGATGCGCTCGTTGGCCGCGGTGAACAGGTCCGGATCGCGGGTCGCCCAGAAGTGCTCGAAGAACGCGCGGCGCTCGCCCGGCCCGGTGCTGTCGTAGTGCGCCGTCTCCGCGGGAGAGGCGATCATCCAGATCTGTCCCCACAGCGCGTCAGTCGAATCGTAATCCGCATACACCAGCGCCGAGTCGTACCACGCGTAGCCCGCGCTGTCTCGCCCCGCGTCGAACCCCGCCTCGGCGCGTAGCAGGAACGCTGTGATGTCGGGGATGCCTGGTGGACGGCGGGCGAGCAGGGAATCGGTGACGTCGGGCTCGCCGAGGGCGAGGGCCAGCTCGGCGCGGTGCAGCAGGGCCGCGGGCTGATCCCCGTGGCGCGCCAGCGCTCGGTCGGCGCGGCGCCAGATGTCGTCGTTGTGGTAGATCTCGCCGAAGCGCTGCCAGGCGTCCCGGTAGTCGGGGTCGAGCTCGAACAGGCGCAGCATCGCGCCGCGGGCGATCACCTCGCCCTCGTCCGATCCCAGATACCAGCCCACACGCATCTGCCAGTACAGCGGCTCGGGATCGTTCGGGGCGAGGCGGGCGGCCTTCTGGAATGCCGCGAGTGCGTCGTAACGGCCCGTGATCGGACGGGCGTAGTAGGCGCGGCCCAGGAGCAGCTGCACGCGGGGGTCGTCGGGCTCCCGCCGTGCCAGCTTGCGCGCCACTTCGATCGCCGCGTTGATCTGGCCGGCGGCGAGCAAGGACTCGGCGCGCGCGTAGCTCGCGGTGTCCTGGAGCGCCAGGACGAGCACCAACGCGATCATGACGGCGCGCCCGGCATCGCCTACTCCGGGCGACGCATGCGCTTGCTGATCTCGGTGAGGAACTTGCGCTCGGCGGGGGTGAGACTCTGCAGGCCCGACGCGGAGATCTTGTCGAGCACGCGGTCGATCTCGTGCTGGGTGCGGTCGCGGTCGGCCGGACGGCTGGGCCGCGCCTGGGCGGCACTGCCGCGCGCCACGCGCGCCGCCGGGTGCACCAGGACTCCGGGGGGCGCCGCGGCGCGCACGCGCCGCTCGGCGCGCTTTACGCGCCAGTCCTGCGTCTTCAAGTACACGAACCCTGCCGCGAAGCCGCCCAGGTGCGCGAGGTGCGCCACGCCGTCGGACGCCCGCCAGGCCAGGAGCAGCGAGACCACCAGCGCGAACGTCACCAGCCACTTCGCCGCGATTGGCTCCGGCAGCGGGAAGACGTAGATCGGTTCATTGGGCCAGAACCAGGCGAACGCCAGCGCCACGCCGTAGATCGCGCCCGAGGCGCCGATCACCGGGCCCATCGGCTGCGGCAATTGCAGCAGGCCGAACGACAGCATCGCCCCGCCAAAGCCGCACAGCAGGTAGTAGACCAGGAAGTCGCGCCCGCCCATGCGCTCTTCGACCGGCGGCCCGAACACGTACAGCGCCAGCAGGTTGAACGCGAGGTGCAGCACGCCCCCGTGCAGGAACATGTACGTGAGGACGGTCCAGGGACGCGCCAACGCGTTCAGAGGAATGAAACCGAATTGCTGCACGAAGGCGGAAGACGTGAACAGGGTACTCTGGAGCAGGAACACGAACAGGCAGGCGACCATCAGTCGCCGCACCCAAGGGGTCATGCCGAACATCCGCTGCGGGCCCATCGCTGGTTATTCCCCCTTGCCGCTCCCTCTGTTCCGCGCGAGGCGGCAAATACGCTCGCACATGTCGGCGAATTCGATGCCCGCTGCGCGCGCCGCCCGCGGCATCAGACTCTCTTTGGTCAACCCGGGCAGCGTGTTGGCCTCCAGGCAAAAGATGTCGCCGTCGGGGCTGGTGCGGAAGTCGACGCGCGAATAGCCGCCCAGCTTCAGGGCGCGGTGCGCCGTGAGGGCGAGCTCCTGCAGATGCCGGGTCTGCCGCGTGTCGATTTGCGCCGGGAAAATCTCTTGTGACATCCCCGGCGTGTATTTGCATTCGTAGTCGAAGATCTCGTGCTTGGGAACGATTTCGCCGACCGGCAGCGGCACATCGCCCAGCACGGCGACGGTGAACTCGCGCCCCGGAATGAATTGCTCCGCCATCACCTCGTCGTCGTAACGTGCGGCGAGTGCGATCGCGGCGTCCAGATCCTTGGCCGTTTTCACGAGCGAGAGCCCCACCGTGCTGCCCTGCTTGGACGGCTTCACGATCACCGGCCATCCCAGCGCGGTCGTCACGTCTTCCGGCGTGACGGGCGTCATGAACCACGCCGGTACCGGTACGCCCGCCTGGCGGAACAGCCGCTTGGAGAGATCCTTGTCCATCGCGAGCGCGCTGCCCAGCGGCCCCGAGCCCGTGTACGGCACGCCGATCACGTCGAGCACTGCCTGCAGCGTGCCGCCTTCGCCGGCCCCGCCGTGCACCGCGAGGAACAAGACGTCCGCGCCCTGCACCACATCCAATTCGGCCAGGCCCTGCGACAACATGCGGCGCTCGCCGTCCAGCAGCGCCGCCGCGTCGGGGATCTCCTTGCCGACGTCGCCGCCGAGCCAGCGTTGCTCGTCGGCCTCCGACAGCATGCCCTTGGTCGTGTCGACGACATGGATCGTGTGCCCGCGACCGCGCAGCGCGGCCACGATCTGCGCCGCGCTCGCGAAGGACACCAACCGCTCGGCCGTGGCGCCGCCCGCCAGCACGGTGACGCGCATCAGCGCAACCCCGCGAGCTGGTGCAGCAGGTCGTAGCGCGTGACGATGCCCGCCAGGCGGCCGCCGCTGCGCACCAGGGCCGCCGGCGTTTCGCGCGACAACAGCTCAGTGAGCCGCTCGACGGACCACTCGCCGTCCACCACCGGGAAGGGCGAGTCCATCAGCTCGCGCACCGCGCGGTCGAGCGTCGTCGGGTCTTCCAGCGCGCGCGCCATGAGGGCCTGCTCCGAGACCGCGCCGACGTCGTTCTCGTTCTCCAGCACGGGCAGCTGCGACACGTTGTAGGTGCTCATCAGGTTGAGCGCCTGGCGCACGGTGGCCTGCGGCGCCACGGAGATCAGCGGCGGTGCCCCATTGCCCTTCGCACTCACCAGGTCCACGACGCGGCGGCGCTCGGCGTCGAGGATCTGGTTTTCCCGCAGCCACTCGTCGTTGTAGACCTTGGACAGATAGCGCTCACCCGTGTCGGCCAGGACGGTGACGACGAGCGCCTGGGGATCGTCCACCCGGCGCGCGACGTCGAGCGCCGAGACGACGTTCACGCCGGTCGAGCCGCCGCAGAACAAGCCTTCTTCTTTGGCCAGGCGGCGCGTCATCAGCATGGCGTCCTTGTCGGTCACGGTGATCCATTCGTCGATGACGTCGAACTCGAGCGCGGTGGGAATCTTGTCGCCGCCGATGCCCTCGACCTTGTACGGCTGGCCGTCGCTCTTCTGGTGCGTCTCGGCGTACGCCTTGTAGATGGAGCCCGCCGGGTCGCCCGCGACGACGCGAACCTTGGTGTTGCGCTCCTTCAAGTAGCGACCGACGCCGCTCACCGTGCCGCCGGTGCCGGGGCTGCACACGAAGTGCGTGACTTTGCCCGCCGTCTGCTCCCAGATCTCAGGCCCGGTGGTGCGGTAGTGCGCCTCGGGGTTGACGGGATTGTAGTGCTGGTCGGCGAAGATGGCGTTGGTATGGGCGGCGGCAATGGCGCGCCCCTTCATCAGGTAGCTCTCGGGATGGTCGGGCGGCACGGCGGTCGGCGTGATCACGACCTCGGCGCCCAACGCGCGCAGCAGCCGCGCTTTCTCCTGCGACATCTTGTCGGGCATGGTAAAGATGCAGCGGTAGCCCTTCACCGCCGCCGCGATCGCCAGCCCCACGCCCGTGTTGCCCGACGTCGCTTCCACGATGAGGCCGCCGGGCTTGAGGCGCCCGTCGCGCTCGGCCGCTTCGATCATGGCGATGCCGATGCGATCCTTCACCGAGCCGCCGGGATTGAAGAACTCCGCCTTGGCGTACAGCGGCGTGCGCACGCCCTGCGTGACGCGGTTGAGCCGGATCAGCGGCGTCCAGCCGATCGTCTCGAGGACATTGTCGTACGGCTTAGTGTGCTGCGGCACTCGTGTCCGTCTTCTGAGTCGTGTCTCTGATCGTGTCGGGCATCGTGTCACGCCGCGGCGTCGCGGTGGTATCGACGCGCCGCGGCGCGCGGCGGACCGGCGGCGGCGTGGCGGCGGCTTTGGGCCGCGGCGTCACCGTGTCGGGCTCGTTGCCCAGTACGGGCGCCTGTGGCTGGCGGAACTCGACCGGCTGCAGGAACCACGTCGTGATCGGCACGCCACGGCGCTTGGCCGGCGCGTAGCGCAGCTGTTTCGAGCCGTCGAGGGCGGCCGAGTCGAGCGAGCGCGAGCCGCTCGACTCCCCCACCTTGCTCGATTCCGGCACGACCTTGCCCGTCGAGT
>Ga0137382_10000054_pt1 | contig 43993 bp, 27 predicted proteins | sample SagtaG_15_FD_104816 | JGI IMG/M metagenome (GOLD analysis project Ga0137382, IMG submission 104816) | Vadose zone soil microbial communities from Sagehorn Ranch, Mendocino, California, USA - Sage2_R_20_16 metaG | ecosystem: Environmental > Terrestrial > Soil > Vadose zone | place: USA... | reverse complement strand
GTGATGTCCTCCACCATCGCAAGTACGAGCGGAGACGGACTACTCTTCAACAAAGAGATGCTTAAGCTCCCCCAGACCAAGGAACCGTCTCGCCGAAAATAACGCTTTTCCAGTTGGTAATGATCTATTGAACCCGCACGCAATTGCTGAAAAAGCGCCCAATCCTTCTCCGCATCTTCACGAGGAGAAAAATCCACGCAGTGCTTGTTACGCAATTCCTCCTCGCTGAAGCCGAGAAACGAGCAAAAGGCTGGATTGACGAAAAGAGGCTGCCCTTCCAAAGTTTCCACTGCGATGCCAATGGGACTCGCGTTGAAAACATCACGGAAAAGCTCAATGTCGGGCGCCCGAGTTGGTGCTGCATCTCCCATAGAACAATGTGTATAGCACCGTTGCAATCTTACGGCAACGGCATTGGGTGTAAAAGGCGAGGCTTTACAGAAGTTTACGGTCGGCTCGGAGATGAAGATTTCATAGGCAACGTTCTTCGCCTAAACGTTCTTCACCTAAGTGGTCGCCCTACGCCTCAGAAGGTATACTGGCTGACCATCTTCGGTGGAGGCGGGGCGAAAGGCCGCGAAAATTGGGGTCGCCAAGCGCACCCTTCTTGACCACGAACTTCTAACTCCAAGAAAAATAATGCGTCGGGACATCCCTTAACAAAGGCTTTACGTTCTCAAACACGATGCTCTTGCTCGCCAAATTACCAGGGAGGCAGTGCGAGAGATAGTTGAGCGAGATGGAATCAAATCCAGACATGCTGATATCGAAGCGCTGAAGAGCGTTGCCCATACAGCAGGACGGATTGTAGCGACGCAGGCGCTTGGCTGATTTTGCGAGGCTGTGAGGGTTAAATCGAACAGTGCAATCTTCAGCGCGGTCGACGGGAACCGGCATCTATCGAGAGAGTAACCGGTTCCCAGACCGATATCCAGATGCTTATCAGAGATATGCTGGTTGTAGAAGTCCAGGAGCACATGCGAGGCGCATTGCCAGACAAAAGAATTGGAACACCCCAGGACCGCCAAGTCATATAACGCCAAAACCAACGGCGTACAAACGGCGGCTCCTTTGCGGGTATCTCTGTCAGCTCCGTAGATGTTGGGTTCGTGGTTTATCTTCTCCGCCATGTGGCTTCTAGCTGCGACGAAGGCTCCGATACCCGGTTAAACGATTGTCGCGATACATCAGCGAACCATGCATCAATTTCAGGCGTTTCTTCTGCTTCGTGGGCATTCGGTCGAGTTTCAGACGTTGACTCGCAATTTCGAGGCTTCGATAGGAGACATCCATGCCTACGATCTCAGTGAACGACTTCTCTTCCAACAGCACCCGCAGGAGCTTTCCTTCTCCGCAGCCCAAATCCAAGATACGTTTCGCTTCTGCTGATCGCAGTACTGCAACGACGGCTCCGATCCGCTGCTGCCACAGCCGGATCGGCTCCTCCATCTTCGTTTCTTGTTCAGCGGGAGCTTCCTCAGTCGCATCAGGATCAAGATTGTCGTCCTCTGTCAGCCTGGCGAGTGCCTCTCGTGCAAGTTGTCTCTGTCGTGGCAAATAGCGCTTTACGATTGCTTCTTTGTGAGGGTGCGAGCCAAGCCAGCCTTCTCCTTTGCGCAGCAACTTCTCAACTTCATCTTGGCCTATCCAATAGTGCTTCTCTGCGTCGAGCACCGGCACCAGGACATAAAGATGGTTTAGGAGATCCTGTAAGCGGAACGTCCCAGCCAAGCTCACCGAGTAGTAAGGCCCCTCGCCCCATTCAGGAAACTTCTCGTCGAGCGGGTGCTGCTGGGCCTCCACGCTGTATCCGAGAGGCTCAAACAATTCTCGAATCAACCCTTCGCCCGCTCTGCAGGCCACAACGGTCCGGTTTGCACTCAATGGAATAGGCAGGTCAGCCAATTCTTGCCTACCTTTGCTGCGTCCCGACATCGCTGTCCCAAAAGCTCGACCCATAGCGACCCTGAGGAAAGAGGAAAGTACATAAGGCCGATCGTTCACATACTGATCGAGCGTTCCACCCTCATGCTGTCCCCGCTTACCACGAACCAGCCCTACCGGATCGACGTCGAGTAGCAGGGCTGCCGTGCATCGCTCCGCAGTCGCTTCCGGACAGAAGACGTGTGCTTTCCCAAACGAGAGCTCGAACGAATGTAGCTTTGCCGGGTTCCTATGAAGCAGGTACCCCAAGTCCGTTGCTGGTTTATGCGTAGTTGTGAGCGTCAGCAGCATCGTCGGATTATACGAGTCGCAGTTGGGGCTACTGCAATTACGTGGGGCTGAGGAGCTTTACAGTTGCGATACGCGTTTCTGGGTTGACAGGACTCAGGGTTATTTCTTGTCGGCAGGCTTGACGCGGGCCGGCTCCTCGAGGATATTCATGAGCGCGGTCGCACAGTAGACTCGGTCGCGCTTCGCATCGCCTACCCGTTTTACGATATTCGCACGTTCCAGTCGTTCGATGGCGCGCTGCGCGGTCGTAAACGCGATCGCCAATTTGTTCGCCGTCCCTTTTATCGTGATGAACGGATTTGCCGCCAAGAGTTCGACCACACGCGATGGGTTGTTGCTCGATTCCCCGGAGACTTTCCTCTGCCACTCGGCCAGAAGTCCGTTGATGCGCATGGCTCGACTCAACGCGTCCTCAGACATGCGAGCGACTCCCAACAGGAAATACTCCAACCAATCGTTCCATCCCCCGCGTTCGCTGATCCCACGCAAACCGTCATAGTAGTCTCGCCTTGATGCTTCAAAGAACGCCGACAAGTAGAGCAACGGTGTCGGAAGGATTTGACGCTCAATCAGGAACAAGGTGGTGAGCAGGCGTCCAACTCGGCCATTGCCATCCAGGAAGGGGTGAATGGCCTCGAATTGATAGTGAGCGAGTGCAATGGTTACGAGAGGCGGCAGGGTCGATTCATGCAGGAATTTTTCCCATGCCGCGAGACACCGCTCGACCTCTCCTGGAGGGGGCGGTATGTAGGAGGCAGTTGCGATCGTGCTGCCAGGCTTGCCAATCCAATTCTGAATCTTCCGAAAACGTCCGGGAGCAGCTGGATGCCCTTGGACGCCCGTCATGAGTTTTTCGTGCAACTCGCGGGTAAGCCTGACGCAAAGGGGAAGTTTTTTGAGGCGCGAGATTCCGTGTTCAAGAGCCACTACGTAATTGCCAACTTCCCGAAGATCCTCGGGACTGCGATCCACGATGGCTCCCGCTTCAGCGGCAAGCAACTCACCCAGTGTGGCCTGTGTGCCTTCAATCTTGCTCGATAGAACGGCTTCGCGCTGTACAAAGGGCCGGATCAAGATATGAGGATTGGTAAGGCGACCACCCTCGCCCGCCAGTCTTCCGACTAGCCGGTCTGCATCCGAAAGTGCCCCAATCAGCCGGGGTGTCCAGTTCAGTTCAGGAGGCAGGGGCGCTGGCACAAATGCTGAATAGCTGCCCTGCGACACTTTATGGCCGGGAATGTTGGTAGGGTGGTGCACGTCTGCCTTTTAGCGCCGAAAATAGCGTTCTGCACTATTTTCATAAACCATGATAATCGAAAATAGCGAGATTGGCTATTTGTACGACAAAAACGCCGAAAGGAGCGCATTCGGGCAACGTATTTCCCTTGCGCATGGGAAGTCGGAAATATTCAAAAGCGACACATTTGCTTACACACTTTCACTCTTTGCGTCATGTAAGTCATTTGGAAACAATAATATAGTGGCAGACGCACGGGACTTAAAATCAGCAGAAGGCCTCCGCAAGGAGCGGAATGCTGAGATTGATGTTTCCCGGCGCTAAAGTCAGCGCAAGAAAGGTCGACGTTCCGCGCTGACACTCCGCCACAGGGACATAGGTTGAACTTCCAGGACGGCACTGGACCCTGTCCAGAGCACACTCTATCCCGTCTTGTCTCGGCTGCCAGGAAAGTTCGTCACGGATAACGCGCAGTCGCCGACTAGAGGATTCAGATCAGCCAGCAACTCCCTGCGCGTACCAGTCTTAGTAAATTCGGTGTACACTCCCTGGTATCGCAACAAGGGGCTCAGTGGCTTTTCCGTCGCTGGAACCACTGGGCCTTTCCCTATAGCAGAGCAATGCAGTCTTGGGACACTACCTCTATGTCGCCGACTTCTGATATATTCGCCCGAGATTCTCATGGAAGGCCTGCAGGGCGCCAGCCTGCGGGTGAAACTTCGCAACATCGAGCCCTGGACCGAGGCTCGGCGCGCAACCGCCACCAAATATAATGACCTCCTACGCGTCCCCGGCTAGTTCGACCCTCTGAGATGCCTTGGGCCCGGCACTGTTTATAACGCCTACACAGCGCACCGAGGATCGTGACTCTCTCCAATCGGACCTACAAGAAAAAAGCATTGAAAACCGCTATGGACTATCCGGTACCGGTGCACCTCCAACCGGCCTGCGCGGAGCTTGTTCATGCACCGCTGGTTCTGCCGCAGTCTGAGAAAGCTGCAGTTGAGGTCCTCTCCCTTCCTCTGTATCCGGAAATGACGCACGATCAGATCCAGAGGGTCGCGCAGGAATTGACACCCTAGTGGCAGCACGGTAAGGAGAACTGCTGACGACAGGGGCAGCGCCCGGCACGCTTGGTCGCCATCAAGTACGAGATCACGTGTTGGTTCAAGATTCAAGCTACGTCTGTACGACGGAGCTCGCCCGATCCTGACGCTGAATCTCGGCCGTGTTCCTGGCGCTTTCGAGCTTCTGCGATGAGCTCGGAGCAAGACTCGAACTCCTGACTTTGGGGAGCTGCTTTGGCCTTTACCTGTTCTTGGGCCTGATCGGGGGTGACAACCGTCGCTTGCGGGCGTATGTATGGCTGTTTCTTCTTGGATGGGTGGCTACTACCTGGAATATGTGCGCTATTTGTACCACTGAATTCCATATGTCGAATCCTTTACACGTAAGTGCGACGCTTCAGCACAGGCTAGTGAACACTTTCCGTGCGATGGTCTAACGGCAGTTCTTCCGTGCCTAGGCAGGACTGCAGTGAACGAAGTTAACACGCGACGAAACCACTGCTCACAAGATCAAGAGACTGTTCGGAATTCGTAACAGAATGCCGAGAAGTCTTCTTCTAGCAGATTATTATATGCGTGATCCAAACTCATGATGAACACGGGTCCCGGTAGGTCGATCCACGTTTTAACTCTTACGCCGTTTTATCCCTCGTGTGACGACGATGCGAGTGGTCGCTTTGTCTCCGAACCGCTCGCATGGCTCGGCAAAATGGGGCTCCGCAATACGGTCTTTGCGGTGCAGCCGCTCGATTGCGGAAAGTCCCATGCGACCGATTCTGCGGTTTCGGCTGATTGGCTTCGTCATTTCGCATTGCCTGGAGCTTTCGGGATTCCTGTTGCCGGTGTTTTCGTCTTCGCCCGCATCGTCGGGAGAGTGCGGGCGCTGCATGGCTTAGAACCCATTGACCTGATCCACGCTCATGCATCGTTGCCCTGCGGCCACGCAGCGATGCTGCTCAGCCAGGAACTGGGCATCCCGTACGTCGTGTCAGTCTATGGCTTCGATGGCCTTCCTTCGGAAAAGGTTACAGGTCGCGCCTTAGCATGGTGCCGCCGTTTATCCCGGCGCGTTTACGCCTCCTCTCGTCGCGTAATCTGCGTAAGCGAAAATGTCCGCGAACATGTGCTGGAAGGGATAGGCTCGACTTGCCGGACTTCGGTGGTCTATAACGGCGTGGATCCCGAATTGTTTTCTCCAGCCGAGGAGCCATCTTCCGAGTCGCTCCTCATCCTCTGCGGTAGGACCCTGCCTTTCAGCGACGGACCGGAAACTCTAGTGCGCGCGGCGTCTTCGCTCACTTCGGAGTTCCCCCCGCTGCGCTGGGAATTCATCGGCCCCGGACTAGAGCGCTCTCACCTGCACAATTTGGCTCAGCAACTTGGCGTCGACGAACATGTGCGCTTTCTCGGACGCCAATCTCGCCAACAAATTGCCGAAGCCATGCGACGATGTTCGGTGTTCGCGCTGCCCAGCCGCTGCGAAGGTTTGGGAGACATTTATCTGGAGGCGATGTCTACGGGCAAGCCGGTCATCGGTTATCGTGGCCAGGGCATCGCCGAAATCATCCAGCACGGTTCAAATGGGTTTCTCGTAGGACCGGACAACGAGAGAGAACTGATTCTGGCCGTTGCTATGCTTCTGCGCGACGAACCGTTACGTCGCAGACTGGGGACGGCAGCGCGCGACACGATTTTGGGTGGGCTCACTCTCGAGCATCAAGCAGAACGTCTGGGTCGGATTTATAGGGAATCTGTTGCGTAAGCCGTACCTTGTAGTTCCTGCCAAAATCGGGGTAGCGCGCTTTGCAAAAGACTTTTCCGGAGACAGAGTCGAAATATGCTTCGCGGTCCATCGGTCTGCTCTCTTCGACCTGTACCCGTCACACGCCTATGCCGGTCAGGCTTGGCGCATGCCGCTATGTCACCCCGGCAGATTCGCCTCAGATTTTCAGGCTTGCGTACACCCAGGTTTGAATTCCCCCAACACCGCCAAGGATTTCCAAAAATCCATCCCGCAAAGAGAGATTCACAGCATCGAAAGGCGCGCCATCCCGTACCACTGCGAAAGTAACTGGTTGCGCTCCCATACTTATGGCTTGCTTGGCCGTGACAAGTCTCAGTTGTGCTGAGGCCATTCAATCTCTGTCAGGGGAGAAAACGCGGGCGACGGTCGAGAACACGTCGTTGGTGGTGGCACCCAACAACCGAAGCACGCCAATTACGATCACAAGGATCGCCGCAAGCGTGAGCGCGTATTCGGCAATGCCTTGAGCTTCGTCGCATGACCAGATCTTGCGCAGCGAGCTGAAATGCGATTTCCAAGACAAAGTTGACACTTTCGCAAGCTACAGTAGGTGTTCGCATCCTGTTTTGCTGTCACGCAATGATCGACCTGTTTTTACAGATGGTTTACGTTGGCTTCAGAAAAATAATCGACCCTGCGGAGCGGATTCCGATGCCGTAGGCGTAGAGCACTAGGGATCATCGTTTTGCACTGATGGACGCGACTGTTGACGGCGTACGAGCGCATTGAACGGGTATCGAAGGGTTTCAGCAAGTCCGAGAGCGACTCAATGTTCGTCATTTCGGGGTCAAGCCACAGGCCGTAATCCGTCTTTTCTCAGAATCACTGGCATTCGGTCGTGAACAGCGCCGGTCACAGCGTTCGGTGTCGTCGTGAGGATTGAGCATGATTTGATCCATTGACTGTTTGGCTCTCGCCAGCGATCCCAGAGACCTGGCCTGACCGAACGCTGCGAGCACAGCATTAATGCCGTGAAATCCCTGGCCAATCGATCCTGCTCCTTCTTCAACAACCGGACCACTCCCGCTAACTCGGGCATTTAGTTCCCCCTCGGTGCCGAATTGTGTCAAAGCGGTGTGATGTCCAATCGCAGTCTTGCGCGAGCCGAGTCCGTAACAGATTACTGTCCCTATGATTGTTCTTCTTTTTTCGCCCCAGTTCACCTCCGTCACCTGGCCACTGGATATACGTGTCAGATGATGGACTACGTTTCGGTGAGACCCGGTGGAGCTTTCGGTCCGCTCCCGACTCCCTTGCTACTGAATGTCTGAATAACCGAAACTGAACCGTTGGCGATGTTCGAGTATCCGAAATAGGTCACCGTGACCTTGGTCGTGCCAACCGGCAATGACGAGATCACCAGTTTGCCTTTCCGCCGCTGAGTTGCGCTGTTGAGCACAGCCTTCTCGGATGTAAAGGTAATCCGTCCCGTCGGTGCCTACCCGCAAACTCTTGCGCACTCTACGAATTAAAGCACACGGGGGACGATAGCATGGGAGCAGAGATCAGACGTAAACTCACAGATATGCGTAAGCGCTTCATTACGCCGCCTCCGCAGGGTGCAAAGTTTGCTCGTGAACTCAGGCTTGATCTGAGCACCTCAGCTTTGGTCGAGGTCACATCAGAAGAGAAAGATTATCCAATCGAGTCGGCGCTGATTCCAGGAGAATCAAAGGGCTGGCGTGCGGCCGAGGCGGGGACTCATATCATTAGACTAATTTTTGATCGGCCACAAAAACTCAAACTCATTTCTCTCGTATTTGAGGAAAAGGAAACGAGTCGCACCCAGGAGTTTGTGCTGCGATGGTCCTCGGACCGGGAAGGTAGGTTGCGAGAAATCGTGCGCCAGCAGTGGAATTTCAGCCCGCCCCATACCACAACCGAGGTCGAAGAATACCGCGTAGAACTTTCAGATGTCAGCGTGCTTGAATTGACCATCACTCCTGATATTGCTGGCGGGATGGCTCGTGCATCACTCAATAGCTTGGCTGTATCCTAAGCCGCTCCCATAAATGTGGCGCAAACCTGTATCACCCTCGACCGCATCAAAACGCTGAATTCGGAGGTCCGCCTCGTCAAATTGAGTGGTTTTCTGTGGGCCATAGCAAAAAAACGGTACTGATCGTGGACGATAATGCTTTTATCTGTGAGGCGCTTTGCGAACTATTCCAACGAGAGGCGGATTTTGAAATATGCGGCATAGCCGAAAATGGAAAAGAAGCAATTGAGAAGGCTCGGCAGTTGCATCCCGACGTTATTGTGCTGGATTTTTCTATGCCAGTGATGAACGGCTTTGACGCGGCGCGTGTCCTGCAACGGTTAATGCCCACAGTCCCGCTAATCATGTACAGCGCATTTGGCGACACACTCTCGAGACATCAGGCCCAATTGATTGGCATCGCAGAAGTGGTTTCAAAATCTGAAAACGTATCTGTACTGATTCAGAAGGCTCGAAATCTTTTTCACCGCGCCGCCGCTTGAGCGGTCGCTGGACATGCGAGAGATAAGCACAACAGGATGCGACCAATGTTTCTTGGGACCAGTGAGCCGTGCGACGATCCCGTCGATACCAAAAATGTCTTAGCCTGATTTGTTCCCCACCTTCACCCTTGCCCATCGCGCCCTTTGCGCAGAGTACAAGAATTGGGAGAATATTCGGTGTTGTCGAACGGCCCATGCGCCGGCTTTTGTGTGCCACCAGTGCGCTGAATCGGATAACACGTCCTAAATGGGAGTCGCGTTTGCGCCCCCATAAATAAGGAGCTAGGCCGTCTTCTTGCCAGCTTTCATCTTCGCCCATCGCGCCCTCTGCGCAGCGGCGATCTTCTTTCGCGCAGCTGCCGAGAGCGTCCGCTTTCCCCGTGCGGGAACTACCTTATTGTGAGCACCTGAGTTCTCTCGAACTTTTGCCCATCGCGCTCTTTGGGCCGCCGCGATCGGCGCCCGAGCGGCGGCGGAGAGCTTTCGACTGCCGGTTCCTTTCACGTATGCCTGGCCGAACGCTGCGAGCGCAGCGGCGATGCCGTGAAGTTCCGTCGTTAACCGATTCTGCTCCTTCTTCAACAACCGGACGACTCGCGCTAAATTGGACATTGAGTTCCCCCTCGGTGCTGGATTGTATCAAGGTCTGTGCAATGGCTGTCACTACCGGAGAACACAATTGTCGGATGCACAAGCTCGGCAGATTTCCCGGTTGACGAGGGCATCTGAGGCTACTACGATGACAACCGCGTTGCCGGAGGCTGGGGTTCGCCTCCCAAGCGTTGCAGTCTTGTCCCCGCCACAGTAACCCTCATAACTTATCGGGAGGGATTCGACCCATGATGTTCCGCATCGATCGTATGACTCGCTACGCAAAGACGCTGTTCATGATTGCCCCTGCCCTGATTTGGCTACTCTGTGTTCCGCCGCGGGCTGCTTCCAATCCGGCGATTCCTTCCGGGGAAGTGCGTATTCACTATTTCCGGCCTGACGGCAACTACTCGGGCTGGGCCCTGTACACGTGGAATGCCTCGACGGAGAACGCAATCTGGTGCCAAAACGAGGTCGCAGTTACCGGTACAGACAGTTACGGTGTCTATTTCGACGTAACCGTGAATCCCGCCCAGGGCAATCCTCCGGGTGATCTCGGATTCATCATCAACAACTGTGCCGCCGGCCAGATCAAAGATCCCGGCCCGGACCAGCACCTGCAAATCACGACGTCCAACGAGGCCTGGGTGATCCATGCAGATGCAACCGTGTTCACGACTCAGCCGACGCAGCAGCAGATCGCCAATGCCATCCTGAGTATTCAACAGGCGTATTGGGTTGATCGCACGCATCTGGCGATTCAGTCACAGTACGTTCAGAGCGGTGCCACCTACGCCCTGACCACGAGCATGACTGGTGGATTGAATCTGACCAACACAGGAGTTAGCGGCGGGACGCAGATTCCACTGACAGTGGGCGGAACATTGTCGCCCGACGAACTGGCGCGATCACCGCAGTTGGCAGGCTACGCCGTGCTTCAACTGCCCGCAAGTGTAGATCTCAACACGATCAAGGGGGCCCTGAAAGGCGAAATCGCGCTCTCAGTCGTGAGTCAAGGCGGCACCTTGCAGTACGCAACCGGCCTTCAAACTGCGGGGGTTCTGGATGATCTTTATTACTATCCCGGAAAGTTAGGTGTCGTCTTCCGCCATGGCATGCCCGATAGCATCAAATTATGGGCGCCTACGGCGCAATCGGTTTCATTACTGATCTTCGATCACGCAAACGACTCGACGCCTTCAACCACTATCCCGATGCAAGAAAGCAACGGAGTCTGGACAGCGGACGGCACACCCGACTGGAAAGACAAGTATTACCTGTTCAGCGTCATTGTATGGGTACCACTCGATGCTGCGCTCGATACCAATGTCACGACCGACCCTTATTCGGTCGATATAGCCTTGAATGGGACAAAGAGCCGCATCACGGATCTTGACTCTAACGAAACCAAGCCCGAGGGCTGGGATCAAATAAGTCTTCCGCCGTTGCATGATTTGACTGAGATGAGCCTATACGAGTTGCACATTCGCGATTTCAGCGTGAACGACGCGACCGTACCGCAGCCTCATCGAGGATTTTACGAAGCTTTTGACGATCAGAACTCGAATGGCATGCGCCACTTGAGAGAGCTTGCACACAGCGGTCTAAAGGCCGTTCATATACTCCCATCGTTCCATTTCGCCAGCGTAAATGAGGATCAATCGACCTTGAAAACAACGGGAGACCTGTCGCAGTTTCCTCCTGACGGTCAGCAGCAACAGGCTGCAGTAGCAGCAATTCAAGGCAGTGACGCCTTCAACTGGGGCTACGATCCGGTCCATTACATGACGCCTGAAGGAAGCTACGCGATCAATCCAGATAACCGCGTGCGCGAGTATCGCACCATGGTCGCGGGACTCCATAAAGCTCGCCTGCGCGTCGTTCAGGACGTCGTTTTCAACCACACCAATGCATACGGCGAAGGACCGAACTCGAACCTTGATGAAGTCGTCCCGGGCTATTACCACCGGCTGGATGCGAACGGGAACATCGAGACCGGCTCATGCTGTCCTGACACGGCGAGCGAACATCGCATGATGGAAAAACTCATGATCGATACTCTGGTGCTGAACGCGCGCGAGTACAAGATCGACGGCTTCCGTTTTGACATCATGAGTTTCCATTTTATCTATAACATGCAGCACATTCAGGCGGCCCTGAGCGCATTAACAACAGGACGTGACGGCGTTGACGGCTCGAAGATATATCTGTATGGAGAAGGCTTCAACTTTGGTGACACCGCCAACAACCAGATTGGCCCGAACGCCAGTCAGATCAACTTGTATGGATTCGGAATCGGGACATTTAACGACCGGATTCGCGACGGCATTCGTGGAGGCAGTCCGTTTACCGATCAGCGAGTGCAGGGATTCGCAACGGGTCTGTTTACCGACCCGAGCGATTTCACCAATCAGAATCCGCCTCAGTCCGGTCAGCAGAATCAGCTCCTGCAATACTCTGACTGGATTCGCGTGGGCCTCACCGGAAATTTGCGCGATTACACCTTTGTGAACAGCCAGGGAAACACGGTCGCCGGAGCACAGATCGACTATAACGGTCAGCCGACGGGATACACCGCGACTCCAATCGAATCCGTGAATTACTGTTCAGTTCATGACAATCAGGATTTGTTCGATGCCGTTCAGCTGAAGTCGAGCTTCGCCGACAGTATTGCCTTACGCGCGCGGCGTCACGTGATGGCGATGAGTTTGGTCACGCTGGGCCAAGGCGTTCCGTTCTTCCAGGCAGGCGATGACATGCTGCGCTCGAAAGATATGGACCAGAACAGCTACGACTCGGGCGATTGGTTCAACAAAATCGACTGGAGTGGCGCTACTGCGAATTGGGGTATCGGACTCCCGTTGGCCAGCCAGAACGGCGGACAGTGGTCGATCATGACTCCGCTGCTGAGCGATCCAGCCTATACTCCGCAGCCACGGAATATCGATTACAGTCGTCGAGCGTTTCTGGAGTTGATGCAAATCCGCTACAGTTCTGCCTTGTTTCACATGGCCAGTTTCAATGAAATACAACGGAATCTGACATTCCTGAACACCGGACCGAATCAGATACCAGGTGTCATCGTCATGAAGCTGGATGCAAACGGCGGTGATTACGGACATTACAAAACCATCGTGGTGATCTTCAACGCAACGAATCAGCCATTGACGTTCACCGATACCAGCCTTGCGGGTCTACGCATGCACTTGCACCCGATACAGTGGCACTCGAGCGACACTCTCACTCGGCAGTCCACTTTCAATTCCAGAGCAGGCTCCGCAACGGTAGCGGCCCTAACAACTGCCGTCTTTGTTCGGGAGGAACAATAAGGATCACTTTCTTTGTCTAGGTCTATAAACCGGACCGGGCAACGAGAGAGAACTGATTCTGGCCGTTGCTATGCTTCTGCGCGACGCACCGTTACGTCGCAGACTGTGGACGGCAGCGCGCGACACGATTTTGGGTGGGCTCACTCTCGAGCATCAAGCAGAAAGTTTGGGTCGGATTTATAGGGAATCTGTTGTGTAAGCTGCCCTTTGTAAGTTCCTGCCATAATCGGGTAGCGCGAGGCACAAGAGTGCGATTGCGATGGCGGCTGCAAACACGGCCGAGACTTTGGCCGATGCAGTCGGCGCCAATTTCGGGGTACTCGCTCGGTCGCTGGTTCACTTCGGGGCAGGCGGGGTTGGTTGGCTCCAAACGGGGATCATGCTTTTTTGGTGAGAACCGCACGAATGCGTTGGCCAACGATCGCATCTTCACCTGACTGCAACATCAATACCCCAACCACGAGCGTGTTTGCATCCGCTGGAATACTCTGGTTGGGTTTTTGTCCCGTGTTCGGGTTCAGCTCGATCGAAGGCTTCCCGCTGCGCAAAGCCTCGACGATCTGGTCAGTGGTGACGCCAGTGACCTCCGGGTCGAAGCGTATGAGGAGATGTGGAACGTGGTTGGCGATCTTCAGGCAGCACTGTTTCCGTTCTGACAGATGGGCTGCCCTTCACGACAGCACAGGCGACCACGCTCTGAATGCCCGGCATAATCAGCCTGACCAGCATCGCATCGTTCCGACGGAACACCGTTCGGCTTCCCGCTTGAATCGCCCGTTTGCCTTCGGAATCCTCAAACCCAGAGGGCCGCTCGATAAGGCTGCGCTCTGGGCTCGGATTAGTGCTTGGAAGAACCAACCACCGGTCCAACAGTGATGCTGTCCAGCCCAGGCGCATAGCCACCAGGATTGGGATTGGTGATCACGATCTCGTTTGCTCCGGCATTCAGTTGTACAGGAATCAGGGCAGGCACCGGTGAATCGAAGGTGCTGCCGTTTACGTTCAGGACTGTGGGCGGTCCGTTATTGACATAGATATAGAACGTGCGCAGGCCGGCGGTCGTGTAGTCAATCTCGAGTTGATACGTTCCGGTCTTTGCAACTGTAACCGCGGGAAATGTAACGGCGTTCTGGCTGCCATCACCGTAGGCGCCGACATAGGCTCCACCCGAGCAGAAGCTGCAGCCGCCGACGTTGGCCGTCCCACTGAGTTGTGCCGCCTCCGCTTCGTAGGTCGTGAAATCCGGAGCGACTGCACTGCCGTCACCAGAGAGGACGATGCGATCGAGATCCGCCGCGTAGGTTCCAGGATTGCCGAAGGTGATCGTATTGTTACCCACAAGCAGGGTGACCGGCACGGTGGTGGCTTGTGGCAAGTTAAAGCTGCCCCCGCCCATGTTCAGCGTCGCCGGGTGGGTTCCGTTCACAACGTATACCAGGGCCCGCGGTCCTTGTGTCATCGCGTCAACTTCCATGCGGTAGGTTCCAGCATTCTTTACGTAGACATTGAAGGTCGCGGTGTTGGAGCTGGGCGACGCCCCAAGGTAGCTCAGCTTCGCTCCACCGGAACAGGCTGAACAAGACGAGACAAAGGTGGCGCCGCTGAGCGTTGCGGTCTCTGCTTCATAGACCTGACCAGCGGGCGCCGTAACCGAGCCTAAGGGTCTAACCTTCAACAAGCGCGAACCGTGGCCAACGAGGGTCGTGGTAAATGCGATCGGCGATGGGACGAGATTCGTACGGTTCCACACATCGCGCACTGCCAAGGCGTGGCGGAAACCGAGATCGCTCCAGGGAACAGTGATCTTGCTAGACAGACCGTTCAGGTTGTAGATGGCAACATAGATACTGCCGTCTGCTTGCTTCGACATCCACATGGGCTGCGGGCCGCCAGTCACCTGCACGGCGGGGAGGCCGGACTGATCGACGGCGATGAGTTCGTCGTTCGTGAAGGCCGACTTGGCGAAATTATCGAGTTTGGTGAGGTCTCCACCGAGATACATAGGGGAGTTCGCCATGGCCCAAATGGTGATCGCAGTCTGCTTCTCCACGTCAGAGAGGCCATCGAGCGTGCCATCACCGACGTCGAGCGTGTCCATATCATTCCATCCTAGAGTGGTGCTGGTTTCATGCTCCCAGCCCACGTCGTCGTACTCGCGTAGCACGATACGCGGCCAGTTGGTCAGGGTGGCACAGCGGCCTTCGCACTCGACATCGTCGTCAATTCGGCGCGCGTTCGACCACTCTTGCCAAACGGAGGCATAGTCCTGTGAGAGCTGCCAGGAAACTGTAAGCCAGATAGGGCCGCCCGTTTTAGCAATGGCCTTCGACCACGCCTCAACGTCGGCCCGATTATCGATGGAGAGATCGTTTGAGTAAGAGCCCGGCGTAACAGCATCGAGCTTGATAAAATCGAAGCCCCAGGACGAGAAGAGCGCGACGACCGAGTCAATGTACTCCTGCGCTCCTGGCTTGGTGAAGTCGATCTTGTCATGGTAGGGAAAGGGCGGGTTGGCGGCGAAAGCATTGCCCTTGGCAAGCGGTATCACGACAATATCCTGCGTGTGATACGGCGTACCGAGGATGGGATAGTTGCCGTCAACAGCCGGCTGCTCAATGCCGGGGATCCAATAGATACCCGCCTTCTGCCCATTGGCATGGATATGGTCCACCATTGCCTTGACATCAGGGAACGTCGTGCTATTCGGAATGGGTCGCCCGTTCGGGTCGAAGCTGCCCTGCCAGCCAGAATCGAGATTGATATAGACGAAGCCGTGTTCATGCAAGCCCGAAGCTTTGAGTGCGTCGGACTGCGTGATCATGTTTGCTTGCGTCAGGAAGTCCCCTTGGATGGTTTGTTGGCTGAAGCTGCTCCAGCCGAGATAGGGTTTCTGGCCAGCGTTATTGACCTGTGCGCTCGCGCAGGTCAAGAAAGCGACAACCACTGCAATGAAGGTGAGAAGAGAGAGAGATATCGGTCTCATAGATCATCCTCGGGTAGCAAGTAAGGAGTTGCGGGCTCAACAGACAGAGAGAACCCTCCCATAGAATGGAGGCGTGTACGTACACGTTATGCAAGATGTAACGTGTACGTACACGCCTTGTCAAGAGGTTTTTTTGTTAGGCTTGGTCTCATCGGCCAGGCGAACCTGCGGACTATGCCGACATCACGTCCTCTCTTGATTGCATACATCCTTATGCTTATGCAACGGCATGCAACTGCCCGAAAAGCCGATGTCATGGCCGATGCAGAAAGGACTGCTTTTATGAGAACCAGCCGTAGAGAGTTTCTTCAAACCTCGGCTCTGGCATCCCTTGCCGCAGGACATTCGACCAGCGTTGCTTCAGACGGCCGCACCGCCGGGATCTCGCCGGATGCGCATCTCAATGCGTCCGAGATTGCCCGAAGACACATGATCGTTCGTGAAACACCGAGCCCTTCATTCTTCGACGGGATGCTCCTCGGCAATGGCGACGTTGGCGTATGTGTAGTTGTGCGTCCGGATGCGCTTGCCATTCACATTGGCAAGAACGACTGCTGGGACATTCGCGTGAGTGAGGCCGTTGCGGACAACGTGCTCCCGTTTCGTGAGGTACTTGAACTTTGGCAACGCGCGAGCGAGGACGCCAAAAAAATGGGAAAGCCAGACATGCTGTATCTGGAGACCAGGGTTCCCTTTTTTCGCGAGTATTCCGAAAAAGTGGCGAGTTCCTACGACGGGAAAAAGTGGCCTCGCCCTTGGCCGTGTGGCACCATCTGGATCAATTGGGATCCCACATGGCTCGAGCCAAGCCAACACACTCTCGACCTTGCTACTGGCTTATTCACCCTGACATTAAGATCCAGGAATGTCACGAATGTCGAAAATGAGAACAGTCGAGTTCAGCTATTCGTCTTCGTCGACTGGGAAACCGGACTCATTTCCGCCTCCACCGACAAAGCCTTGCCACTCCGATCAATTGTGTATTCGCCTGAGATTGACGGTTTTCATGCTGGACCTTTCGAGTCAGGTAAGCGCAAAGAAGCTTCCGAACTCCTGTCGGCTCCCGAGACATCTGCAAACGTCTCTCCTGACTTTGCCGAGTTCTCTTCGTTTCAATATTTTCCTGCTTTAGGTCCGACTAGCGACGGCCAGCCGCCTCCATCGACCGACAAAGACCGCAATTTCTCGTTATTTGCTCGCCTCTCAGGGCGCTGGTCTATCGAACCGGCAGACCCTGGTTCAGAAGTGCACCTAAAATCCGACGCGCAGCAACTTCTCCGCATTGACGCTATTGTGGCTACCCCTCGCGATTCTCTTCTGCGACGGATGCTTGAGCAACACACGACAACTCGCGACGGCAAAAACTGGATCTCCATTCCGCAAACCCATGTTTATTCTGCGCAAGACCTCGATACAAAAACCTTAGCACGTCTCCAGGTCGCAGAACTCGCGAAATCGGAACCGCGAACTATCCAGCACAACTCTGAATCGAAGTGGAATGAATTCTGGTCCCATTCTGCTGTTGAGTTCAACGATCATGAACTAGAGCGCATCTGGTACGAGAACCAATATTTCCTAGCTTGTTGCTTGCGACCGAATAAAGTGGCGCCAGGGTTGTTCGCAAACTGGTCGGCGGGCGATATCGGAACCTCGTGGCACGGCGACTATCATGCGGACTATAACTGCGAACAGGTTTATTGGGGCGTTTTTTCCAGCAACCATGTCGAGCAACACTTACCTTTCGTAGAACTCTGCGAGAACCTCCTTCCAATCGCAACGAAATTCGCGGCAGAACATTTCGGACTTTCAGGCGCTATGTTTCCGGTATCTTCTTATCCGGCGCCGAGTCAGATCGTAGCTTATCCAGTGCCGCCTTGGGCCTATCAGTTTGGAATGACCCCATGGATGGTGCAAAGTTTGTGGTGGCAATATCTCTACACACAGGACAAAGACTATCTTCACCGTGTATACCCAATTCTGAGAGAAGCAGCGCGGTTCATCGCCGCCTACATAAAGCGAAGGGACGATAAAAAGTACCACTTCAGTCCCACCGTGTCGTCGGAGAACTGGGGATTCACGATCGACCAGCGTCTCAATCAAGATTGCATTCTTGATCTTGCCCTTACGCAGTTTCTCCTCAAGGCTGTCGTAGAAGCTTCTCTTGTCCTTGCGGTTGACGAAGACCTGCGTGTTCGTTGGAAAGAAATCTGCGAGAACCTTGCGCCTTATCCTACCGCAACAGGATATGAGGGCGAGGTTTGGGTAGATGTTGTAAATGCGCCCCCGGGCCATATCTACAACATTCCTGCAACTCTGGCTCCCGTTTTTCCCGGGGAGCAAGTCGGCATTGGACTAAACCTTCAGTATTCGGACATTGCTAAACGGACGGCTCGCACAATCAGCCTGGAAGGAGGCAATGATCTGGTCCTTCAGCCATTGATCCGCACGCGCCTTGGAATACTCGATCTTGAGTGGTTCAAACAGGAAGTGCGGTATTGCAGGCTGCCGAACGGAGTGGCAAATGATCGCGTCCGACAATCGGGAGGGCGCTATGCTCAGTCCGTTGATTTCGATTTTATGATGCACATGGGTTTTTGGTGTGAGAACTTTTCGTTGCCGGCCGTCCTAAACGAGTGCATGATGCAAAGCTACGCAGGTTCTATCCGGGTTTTCGCTAATACTCACAATCTAGGGCCAGCGCGCTTTGAGAATCTTCGTGCTGTAGGCGCATTCCTCGTAAGCGCCACCTTTGATGGCGACAAAGTGACGCATTTGTCCTTGTACAGCGAAAAGGGGAAGACAGCGAAGCTAGTATCGCCATGGGCCGGCAAGGGGCTGCGCGTACTTCGTGGAAGCGATCGTGAACAGGTGCAGGTGGCCCCTAAGCATGGCGTGGTAAGTTTTGACACTCAGGCAAATGAAACATATCTCATTACTCCTGCGTAGCGGTTTTTTCGTTTGCCGATTCCTTGCAACTCTCTGAAAAGGAAAGGCGGGGACCACGGGGACTCAAATCGGCGGCCTCCTGCGTGACAGGCAGACGTCCTGCTTTCCCAAAAGACGCCCGGTGACATCGCCTTATTTATTTGGCAAGGCGAGTCGAAGTAGGGATCGCCATTGCTCACGACCACCGGGTGAGAGAAGGAGGGAGATCGTGGGTTCAAGTGCCGCACCGAGCACTCTTCTTGATTGTATTGAAGTTCGAAATGGAACTGCAAAGCAAGTGAATGACCCTTAAAGCGGTAGTTCTGAGGCTCCTTCAGCTGGCTGTGAGACAAAAATTTGCGGCGACAACCGCGTTGCTTCTTCGTATTTGCACGCAACCCTCTTTTGAAATTCCGTGACTCCTTCGCGTTCAACTAGATTAATCGTGCATCCTCCGAATCCGCCGCCTGTCATTCGTGCCCCGTAGACTCCTTCCGCGTTTCGCGTGAGATCAACCATCAGATTTAGTTCCCTGCAGCTCACCTCATAGTCGCAATCTAAGCTGTCGTGGGATAAATACATTAGGTGTCCAAAGCGGATGACGTCAGAACGCTGCAGAGCGTCTTTCGCCTCCTTCACCCGGTTGTTCTCGGTGATGACGTGCCGGCACCGGCGGAAGTCAACTTCTGAAAACTCGCCGCGATGCTTTTCGAGCTCATCTAGAGTGAGATCCCGCAATGCGCGAATGTGAGGAAGAAACTTACTGATGGCCTCGACGGATCTTTCGCACGATGCCCGCCGCTCGTTGTATTCTCCGGCCGCGAGCTCATGTCTCACCATCGTGTTACAAATGACCAGAAGAACGTTGGAAGGTAGTTTTAGATAGGTTGTGTCCAGAGATCTGCAATCGAGCATCAGTGCACAATCCGGCCTGCCGAAGCAAGAAACAAACTGATCCATGATGCCGCAGCGGGCGCCAGTGTACGTGTTCTCTGCTAGCTGACACAATCGTGCCAGTTCGCCGAGCGGGACTGTGATTCCACTGAGTGAAGTTAATGCCAGCGCAGTGGAGATCTCAATGGCCGCCGACGAACTGAGGCCAGACCCTATTGGTACCTGCCCGTCGACAAGTAGGTTGGCACCGTCTAAGGGATAACCCTCCTCCAGCAAAATGGCGGCCACTCCGCGAATGTAGTCGCTCCAGTGTTTGCGTGGAGCTCCGGCCAGATGATCCAGCTTGAACTCGACAGTCTCCTGGAATTGCTCAGAATGGATGCAGAGTGTGCGGTCGGCTCTCTTCCCCACGGCTGCATGGGAATAGAATCCAATGGCCGCGGGCATCACAAAGCCGTCGTTATAGTCAGTGTGCTCCCCAATCAGGTTCACTCTCCCCGGGGCACGAAATATTCGAAGTGGATTCATTCCATAGACTGCCCGGAACCGTGCTGCGATTCCACGGGTGGCAGCTGATACAGAACCAGGATTGGATATCAACGTTGTCATTGTCAGTGCCTGTGGCTTTTCAATTAGGAATCGAAAACCTCGTTCATCTGCCTGACGGCAATCATCAGGTCAGCGTCGTCCGCGAATCTCAAAACTGCGTATCACTTCCATAGTCCTTCGATTTGCTCGAGAGTTTTGCCTTTGGTTTCCGGTAGGCGGGCCTTAATAAAAATGAAACCAGCTACACAAATGGCGGCGTAGATCCAAAATGTGTTGGCAGCGCCCAATACGTGATTAAAGATAGGGAAGGTATACGTAAGGATGAAGCTTGCTACCCAGAGCGCAGTGACGGCCACCGACATCGCGGCGCCTCGAATGCGGTTCGGAAAAATTTCTGAGATGACCACCCAGGTCACGGGTGCGAGCGACATGGCATAGCATCCGATGGCGGCGACAACAAGGACGAGCATGTGAACGCCACGACTGTGAACGTAATACAGACCACCAAGGACCGTGTAGATGATCGTCAGACCGACGGCGCCAGTTAGCATTAACACTCGTCTTCCATAGCGATCCACAAAACCAATCGCAACAAACGTGAAGATGAGATTCACCGTACCAGTAACGACGATATTGAAAAGAATGTCGGAGACCGTGTATCCGGCAGCGGAAAAGACCTCCTCTGCGTAATTAAAAATTACATTGATCCCGCACCACTGCTGCAACACTGCCAGCCCGACCCCGAGCAGCAATACCTTCCGCATCTGGCCATCGAGCAGCGCGCGGAGATTCACCCGCTTTGCGTCTTGGGCCAAGGTGGCATCGATCTCGGCCAATGCCTGCGTCCCGTATGCCTCGCCGCCGATCCGGGATAGTACTTGCTTCGCCTTTTCGTGTGCGCCGCTCTTAGCAAGCCATCGGGGGCTCTCCGGTACCCGAAACATCGCGATAAAGAACAGCAAGGACGGAATCGCAGTTACGCCAAACATCCAGCGCCATCCGACCTGTCCGTTCCACGACTGAAGAATTTCGAGAGGAGTGGCATTGGGTGGGACCGGCCTTGCGATCAGCCAGTTGACGATCTGTGCCAACAAAATGCCAATCACAATCGTCAGCTGGTTCAGTGAAACCAGCCTGCCTCTAAACTGCGCGGGCGCCACTTCCGCGATGTACATGGGAGAAAGACTGGACGCCATTCCAATCGCGAATCCCCCCGCGATTCGCCAGGGCACAAAAACGGTGAATGAAGACGCCATCCCCGTTCCAATGGAAGAAATTGCAAAAACCAGCCCTGCTGCAATGAGCAAGCGTTGGCGGCCAAATCGATCGCTCAACCATCCGGACACTAGTGCTCCGATCAGGCAACCGACCAACGCACAACTCATGGCCCAGCCTTGCTGGGAGGGGTCGCTCAAGCTAAAGAATTTCTCGTAGAAGGGTTTCGCGCCGCCGATTACAACCCAGTCATATCCGAACAGTAATCCACCAAGGGCTGCAACCGCAGAAATGGCGTAAATGTACGCAATATCAAAGTGATCGGCGCGCATTGATACCGTCACCTGTTCTGTCCCAGCGCCGATCATCGAAATTGCCCTTTTTGTTTCATTTCATTTGCTCCTCAACGCCGAACTGTCGCCGCGTCGGACACCCTGGTAAGGGCTTGCTGTTCAAGTTGCGCGGCGAGGTGGTTGCAGTCGAGCGACAGCACCTGATTCAACAGTTCCTTGGCACGTTTCGTATTTCGTAAGCCGAGCTCGGCTAGGGCCAGGACAAAAAGGTGCTCCACGTCGTTTCTCTTCTGAAGCTCATCTTCGAACAAAAGCAAATTGGGAAGTGAGGTTGCGAAGTAATCGATCTTCGCCTCCTGGCCCTTCCGCTGCTCGGCAAATGCGCGCATGTCTTTCAGGAGCGTGATGGCTTCCGTTTCCCTGCCGAGGGCTTCGAGGCTCATCGCCCGAAAGTAGCTAAGCCATGTGATTGGATCGTCATTGACAGCTGCTCGCGTCCAATGGTCATGAGCCTCCTTCTCGCGTCCCATGTGGGAAAGCGCTAATCCGGAAAAGTAATCCAAATGGGTTTCGCGGATCAGTAGGTGTTTGCCCTCGCCGATATTCTGCGGATACACTCCTGCGGCTGAAAAATGCTGCAACGCCTGCTCAGCATAGCCCCGCTCCAGCCAGGAGCGGCCGATCAGAATATGAGCCCACACGTACTGGCCCGACACCAAGCCCTCTCCTCCCTCCCAGGGGTTGAATCTTCTTGATAGGAGCATCTGCAGCGCGTTCTCCGGACGTCCGCACTGGTTTAGAAGCGTTATAAGCTCCACTGTCAAATCGTCTCGCTGCGAGAGCAGATCGGGATGATGTTCCAAGATTGCAAGGCGCTCGGAGGCGCCAGCACCAGTGCGTTTTCGCAGTTGGTCAAATTCGTACAACAGCCGCGCATCCGCAGAATTTGCCTTGAACGCATTCTGGTACGCGGCGAGCGCCCTCGCCGCATCTTTGAGAACGTTGAAGTAGGCAATCCCGAGATTTCGCCAAGGAATTGCAAACGACGGCTCCAGCTTTACACTCGCTTCCCACTCGCGAATCGCTTCGTGGTACCGCTTTTTGTCGTAGAACAGATTGCCGAGGTAATAGTGTGCCCGGGCATCGGATGGTTCAGCGGACAGAACCGCCTGTAGCACGATCATCTCTTCGATCCGTGCTGGGAAACAGTAATCGGGTGAAACTTTTGCTGCCGCAGCCCACTCAAGTGCCGCCTCCGGGTGACTGCCTGTTCTTTCCATGCAATAGCCGAGCAGGTACCGCATCATGGGATACGGTTGCTGTCCCGAGCTCACCACATATGCCGAAAGCAAACCTTGAGCGTCAGACCATAAACCCGGTGCAATGTAATCGAATGCAAGATCGAGGTAGAGTTCGGTATCAACCCTTCTCGCACTAAGCCCTTGGATTTCTTTCTGGTTCAGACTTCCGCATGAAAGCAGGAGCAATTCATGTCGGGACCAGATATCGAGCGGATCCAAATGGTGTGTTTCTTTGGCTAGCGCAGTTGCTTCCGGAATCCTGCCGATCCGGCGAAGGATAGCGGTCCGAAGATTACGCGCCTTCAGGCTGTCGATATTCGTTTGCGTGGATTGCGCGAGATGTTCGAGGGCACGCTCGAATTCCAGTCGACGGCACTCTATTTCCGCAAGATGGTAGTACGCAGCTGACTGCCACGGGTAGTTCCAAGTCGCTTTGTAGTACGCAGCATATGCTTCTTCCAAACGATCCTGATACTGAAGCGTTAAGCCGAGATAGTAGTACGCGTCGCCGTCGACAGGATTGGGGTTCCGCCGTGTTTGCCGCTGAACAGCACGGCGAAAGTGACTTTCGGCTTCAGACAATTGTCCACGTTTGAGCTTGAGCCGTCCCAGCGCCGTGTTGCATCGACTATCCAGCGGATCACGCTCAAGCGCCGCTTCCCAATACGGCTCGGGATATCGAGTTGCGTGTCGATACTGCTCGAGATGTAGACCCGTGATGTACAACTCATCATTTGAAGCAATGTCTTTGGGTGCCGGAGCCTCTGTCGCCAGTTCAGGAACACTGGTCGCATTCCGTGCATCTGGCGGAGTGTAGTGGATGATCTCTCGACCTACGCTTGTAAGCACCTGGACGGCAGCATCTGCGCGAGCATGTACTTCTTGAAGATAGGGTTGCCCAGGTTCCAGGTTGCAGACATCTTGAAAAAGAGTCTTCCCGCCCGCGGTGACGAGCATTTTCGCGTTCTCGAATCTCTCTGTGACGCAAACACCGAGTTTCAGCTTTCCACCGCTCGGTTCCACATTGATTGCAGCCAACCGGTTGGCGTTCTTAACGGGTCCGATTTGCTGAATCGGATACCAGAACTGGCTCCAGGTGCGGGTTTCATAGGGGAAGAGCCAGGAGAAGTCAGGCTGATTGTCGGTGAACACTCCCGCCATGAGCTCAATGTAGGGCCCGTCAGAGTCCGTTAGGTTTCGATCCCATGCGTATCCGAACTCCGCGTTACCCCAAGTCCAGAGCTTTTTTCCGGGGGCAGTATGCCTGTTGCCGAAGTGAACCACGCCTGCTTCCTTTTGATGGTCATATCCGCCGAAGAAATCGTATTTCGATTCGGTAACCATGTACGACGTGGGGACTGGAATGTTCTTGTACCAGGAGATGTCGACGCCCTTTCTATAGTCGACGCCGTAGTAGAACTTCCTGGCAATTGGAAACGACGAAATGGCTCGTCTGGCGTGATCTGCCACATATGTGACGTCCGGCGGAAAGAACGCCTGATACTGGTCGTGCACTCGAATTCCGACATTGGCCCACCACAGAAACGTCTGTACGAAAGGAGTCCGGTTGTACACGCGGACTTTCGCTTCGATGCAGGACTTGCCTGGATGCACGCAGATACCAACCATTCCTTTCATGCGCTGCATGGGTTCGTGCTCACTCAACCAGACTGTGACGCTTCCATCTGCGGCATTTTCGATCATGTGTTGTACGGGCATGAAGGTGGACGGGCGATGGTGCTGTGGCCAATTGAATTCGACACCGCCGGAAATCCATGGGCCGAGTAGCCCAACCAGAGCCGGCTTGATTACGTTTTGTCGATAAAAGAAGTCGTAGCCATTTGTCTTGTCCTGGCCAACATGAATTCGTCCGCCAATTTCCGGAAGAATCATCAAATGCACATACTCGTTTTCAATAAAGACTGCTTTGTACGGTCGCTCTGATTTCTCATTGGAGACGCGATCAGTGATTGGGTTGGGGTATACTTTGCCACTGCTGCCCTGGTAGACCCGCTTCTCAAAGAACATCGGATTTTTGTCGGGCAGTTGCTCCGGGTAGGTCGGGATCGTGATGCGCTCTTCCCAGGCACGTACGCTTTTGCTGTCCGATTTAGTCACCCTTGCAACTCCTGTTTGGAACGAACTGCTGCCTTATGACATCCATACGCTTGTGATGGCGGAGAACCCCGTGGGCCGCATCGCATCAAACTCCACTCTCGTCGCTCCCTTTTCCTTGAATTGAAATGGAATCGTTACGAGTTGGCCCGGCGTCAAGACCGGGAGTGAAGCCTCCTGGCACTCGAGGGGAATGCCCGCAAATCCATAAAGAATTCCGCGCACTTTGTATCCGGTGAGCTTGTATGCCGGCACCGAATCGCGAGTTCGCAGCGTGAGCGTGAATGAATTGGGATTCCCGCTGCAATGGAGCGATTCGATGGGACTCGATTCCTCCCGGAGTGCTGGATAAGACGGCTTGCGATCCCCGAGCAGGTCGACAACACCGTGGATGCGCTGCTTCATCACTCCCGTGCCCTTGTCGCCGATGTGAGTGCGGTAGTCGTTGTAGCAGAAGAAAATCAGGCCACCGACGTTCTTGGCTTCCCGGCACACCCGGGTATGATCGCGAAGAATCTCGATTCGCCGACGGTCACCTTCAGGCCGGTCGGGCATACATGCGCAATAGCCGTACTCGGAGATGACGATCGGTTTATCGGGAAAAGCTTGATGAATCTCGTCCAGATTGTGGCGCAAGTCCTCTGGAGTGCCGGGGTACCAGCTCTCGTAATATTCATTCCACTCAATGAAGTCCATCAACTTCGACACATCTTCGTCGGGATTGCGCTGCAGCGAGTTGGAAGCATAAGAGCGCAATCGCCGCGGATCCAGTTCTTTCGCTTCTTCGTACATCCCCTTGGCAAATTTGTAGGCGGGAGGATTCTGGCCATTGATCTCGTTGCACAGGCCCCAAGAAAAGATGCAGGGATGGTTTCGGTCGCGAGCGATCATTTCCCGCAATTGCTCGAGTCCGTTCTGCATGATTTCCGGATCCGGTTCGCCCTTCATGTCCTTGAACGTATCCGGGCCCCAGGTCGGCACCTCGGTTTGAATGAAGATGCCGTGCCGGTCGCAGTAATCGAGAACGCGCTTGTCTTGCGGCCAATGAACGCGAGTAAAGACGCAGTTCAAATTCTTCAAATCATCATGGTCGTGGTCGATCCAGGAAGACAGTTCTGCCATCCCATAGCTCGGATTGCTTCCGGCCATGCGCTCGACACCCATCAGGCTCACGCGTTCGCCATTCAACCAAAACGAACCATCCTTGACCTCAATCCTGCGGATACCGAACACAGTCATCTCTTCATGGGAAGTCTGGTCGCCGCTGAGAACAACTGAGAGGGAGTACAAATTGGGAGCATCGAAGTGCCAGAGCTTGGGCTCGGCAATCTTGCACGCCGGCACGGAATGCGTGACGGACTGGCCTGACGCAACGCTAACCGGGGCGGTCTGCTTGAGGACGGTGGAACCGGTGCTCTCTTCAACAGCCTGAACTGCCAGCTCAGCCTTGCAATCGTGGTTCGATGCGTTCCGGATCACAACGGAGATGTCGAGGTCGGCGATTCTATTTGCAGAGTCAGGAAGAGCATCCACATCCACACGCTCTATGTAGATTCTCGGGGTTATCAGCAGGGTGACAGGCCGGTAAATGCCCCCGTCGTGCGTCCAATCGCTGGAGTGACCGCGCGGCAGCATTCGGGAGTCAAAATCCGAGTTCACCATCACAACCAGGCAGTTATCGGGACCCGGATGCAGAAAACGACCTATGTCGAAAGCAAACGCTGTGTATCCCTTGCGCAGATGCTCGGCGACCCTATTCCCGTTTACCCAAACCGAAGCGGAATGAAAAACGGCCTCAAACTCAATTCGGATGCTGCGATCGCTCCACTCCTGCGAAACCTCGAACGAGCGACGGTACCAGGCCACGCCAAAGTACTCGGCTGAATCCGGCTCGGTCTGCCATGTGTGAGGAACCATGACGTTCTGCCAGCCGTCTGAAGCCTGGGTGGGTTTGTACCACGCATTAGTGTGCCCGACCCTGTCCGGGTCCATGCGGAACTGCCAGAGGCCATTCAAGGACACTCGTTTTGTTTGCGACTCATTCGCTAACTGAGGTGCTTCGGTCCGGGCGGGAACAGCCCCGGAGGAAAGTGCGGCTCCCAGAACCGACGATGCAGACTTGAGAAAATTGCGGCGCGTATCCACCAGGGAGACTTCCGTGTACGTTAACGCTCCCAGAGAGGTTAGCCCCACTCATGATTGCCTGTCAAACGAAAAATCATGGGTTTCAGCCCAAAAAACTCGATTTTGGCTGGTGGGGCCCTCTATAGGTCAGCTGACGCGCTCGCGACTATTCCGCGGGGGCGAAACTGCAATTCGATCCAGAAACAACTCCAGATTCGATCGCATGACGATGTGTGGGTTCAATTTGATGCGAGGTGGTGGGCACCGTCCGTCTACAAGGAAGTGATGCAGTGCTTCAAAAGCCATGCGCCCCTGTGCTTCCGGCCGTTGGTAGATCGTCGCCAAGACCCTACCCGACTTAAGAAAAGGCACGAGCTGGGGAAACAGATCGGTGGTCACGAGCGCGACACGACGTTCAGGGTCCAGTTCCTCGAGCGCGTGGATGACTGTTAGCGAGTTTGCTGTGCTCACGTAGATCGCTTTTAGTGAATGATCGAGCGCCAGCAGTTCTCGAGCTTGAGTATAGGCTGTGCTCTCATCGTCGTGCGTCTCGATCACATTGGAAGTGCTGAGGGAGGCCTTTATAGAACTGAGGCCGTGCTTGAATCCTCGAACCTTCTCAGAATGATCAAATGTCGACAAATCGCCTGTGAAAACGCCTATGGTGCCGGAAGTGCGCACGGTCAGATGCAGGAGTTCCGCCACCATAGCACCGCTGACAAAAGAGTCTGTCGACACCGCAGTCAGGCGTTCTGTCCCCGGTGCATCTGTGACCACACATACCACCGGAATTCGTCTCTGCGCGGCCCTGCGAATCCAGAGTCTCAATTGCGCAGGGTGACCCGGAACAATAATGATTCCTTTACTGCCGTCCTCAAGTGCCTCGCGAAACAACTCCTCGTCGCCTTCCCCTAAGGCCGGATGAGTGCGAAATTGCAACTCGACACCTGCCTGAAAAGGCCTGGCGGCGTCACGAATTCCGGCGCGAACAGCGTCAAAGAATGATCCGATCCGGGCTGGAAGATTAATGGCTACGCGGACCTGGCGTGGTGCTTTCAAGAAGCGAGCGGCCAGATTCGGCTTGTAACCGAGGGTCTGAGCCATCTTCAGCACCCGTTCGTTTGTGATTGGGCTTATGCCTCCGCGGGAATGGATCGCTCGATCCACCGTACCGATGGAAATACCCAGTGCTCTTGCAATGTCCTTAATCCCGACGGGTCTGCCAGCTTGTGAGAGTGGTTCCCATCCGGGAGCGTCGTCAGTCGCCAACGACCGGGGTTCGTGATCGTTTTTCGCCTTTTTCGGCATAAAGCAGTCCCGAGGACTATTTACGGGTACGTTTACGGAAGTAAGTATACCCACATTCCATTCAGCGCAAAACGCCTTGTATGACAAACGTGTAGACAGATTTCGGGTAAAGACTTGTTTGAATGAATCTTTGTTCCGCGCCGCTGGTCAGCCTCAACGCCTCGCTATGTTGCTTCCAATCAGGGACGCTGCCGTCGGGAGTTGTGGTCGTCGCAATCACCCGGATTGTATCCGCAACAGAGGAGAACTTTGACAAGTCAAATTGGATTTGCTCAGCCGCATCACCCGTGACTTTGACAATTACCAGCCTGCGCGAGATGGGGTCGTATGCGGCAATCGACCTTGGATCTTTAACCTCGATCAGGTGATATCCCGGACGGAGATAGCGTGTGAATTGACCCAACACAAAGAACTTGCGATTCACCCGGACGAACGGGGTCTTCTGAGGACTCGGCCGATCGTGCGTATCTATGTAGTTCGCGTTGATCAATCCCCAGCCGAATTGAGGGACGTCTGGTTCGACTGGCTGCCAGTAAATCCAAGCGCTTGGCCTCAATTCGTTTAAATCCCGAATGATTTCCTCCGCCAACGTATAGCCGGACGCATCTCCATCGCCGTACTCCGAAAGAAATATCCTCTTCTTTCCGACCGCGCGACGCAGTTCGACTCGATTGGGTCCACGATATGGCTCAGTGCCGTTCGAGTAGCCATGCACATTTAAGCAGCCAATTTGAGCACGCGTATCCTGGCTGTACATATTCCACGTGGTCAGGCCCGCGTCCATATTGTTCTCATCCGCGGCCGCCACGGCGACATCGTTGAGTTTTACTTGATCCAGCGCCCGGCGCAGGCGCTCCACTATGGCCTGCTGTGTGCCGACGTCAAAATGACAGCCTTCTTGACGCCCCGGAAACTTCCACCAGTTTGCCGAGGGTTCGTTGGAGGGCTCGACTGAATCGAACTTAATACCCCAGTGATCCGCAAAGTGCCTCGCCACTGCCGCAACGTAAAACGCAAAGCGATCATAGTTTTCCGCGAACAAGCAGTCACCGCCCGTTTCGCTCCCGGCAGTACTGCGGCTCGAGTTCATCCACCACATCGGAGAGTCGGAAAACATCTCAAATATGTCCGCACCCCGATCTCGTGCCTTCTGCATCATTGCCCGCTGGTTCTCATCCGCCGACCAACTCCAACTTGTGGGATCGTTGTTCTTGGGGTCCGTCCAGTATCCGTGAATGTCCATCTGCCATTGCAGTTTCGGTCCCTTGTTCTCCTGCGGCTGGTTCATCATCCCACCGCCACCCACGTTGTATCGAACAATGTTGAGCCCAAGGCTCGGAAGACCATCCCTTTCGTTTAGCGTATAGATCAAGTCGGCATAGTAGTCGGCATTCTGGGTGCCTCCAACCGCCCGCGCCCACCAGGAGAGCGAGCTGCCCCATCCCTGCCAAGGTCCGAAATCGTCAGCCGGATCCACGACGTAGACCGCGGGGGGATTATGGATGTCCTGAGCGCGCTTGCTTTCTTCCGCGGCGTACGAGATTTGCACGAAAGCGATCAGTGCGATCGCAGCTATATCCAATCGCCTCATGATTACCTCAGACGTGCTGTTAACGATACCGGAGGAACCCACCGCCATTGTCTCGTGCGCAGCGGGCGGCGGCTGTGTCCGGGGGCGTATACCGGTAACGTACACGCTATATCGGTAACGTACACGCTGCAATGTTACAAAGCAAGGCCGACGTATCGTGCACGTCCGCCGCCTGAGGGGCTCGCGATTCACGAAGCTATGCGTGGCGTCGCCGAATTTTCTCGTACTGATCCTCGGCAGATCAGTTGGTGTCTGCTTTTCGCACTCTGTACACGAACTGCTGAATCTCGCTCTGCTCCTTACTCGTCGCATCAGATTCGCTCTGACGTAGCCGCTCGAAAACCGCTAATTCTTCCTGAGCGCGGATCTGATTCCCCATTCGTGCCAAGACCTGTGCAAGACGATAATGGGTGTTCGCCGCGTTGGGATTTATCTTCAGCGCTAGTTCATAATGTTCGATTGCTTCTTTGTACTTGTGCTCATCGCCATACAAAGCTCCTAGTTGGAAATAAGCATCTGCATAGTTGGGATCGAGTGCTACCGCGCGCTTCAAGAGAGTTTCGGCGTCAGGGTCCCGGCCCGCCTTTGAATCTGTCGGACTCGTCTTTCTCAAACACACTGCGAGATAGTAGTGGAGTTCGGCGCTTTTCGTATCGCGTGCGATGAAATTCTGAAGACGAGAGCGGACTTGATCTGCCAAGGACGGTGAGGCGCTGTCGCAAGCCTTGCCGAGAAAAGTCAGGGGCAGAGGGTCGGAAGGTGTTAGATCGGACGCGCGGAAGAAAGCTCCAACGGCGTCGTCTGTTTGTCCCGCGCCATAGAAAGCTATGCCCAGCCCATCATTCAACTGGGTCGATTCCGGAAAGCGTTGCGTTCCCGCCTTGAATACATCGATGGCAGGAGCAAATGTCTGATGAAGCAACAGTTCCGCACCCCAGTTCAAGATGTTCTGCTCGCTCGGCTCCATTCGCGCCGCCTGCTCGTACTGTGCGGCGGCAGAAAGATAGTTCTGGGACTTTTCTTCGACTTCGCCGAGAAGACTGTGCAACTCCGCCGCATCTTGCAAGGAGATCAGGTACTGGAGCTGCTGGCGCGCTCCATCCAGCTTGCCGGACTGCTCAAGAGCTAAGGCCAAATCGTAACCGTTGTTGTAGACCGTCCGATCGGCTTGCTGCGCCCGTTCGAGGAAAGGAATCGCACTGGCAATCTTGCCGGTTTGGATATAGAACTCACCCAGGTTGTGGTTAGCGTCGTAGCCGTCGGGCCTCAGCTCGACCGCCTTCCTAAACTGAATCTCAGCTTCGTCGGCTCGATGAAGCGCCAGAAGGTTTGTGGCGAGCGCCGTCCGTGCTTCCGGAAGCGTGGGATTCAGTCGAACCGCTTTGGCCAGAAACTGATTCGCATTAGCTTGGTCCCCCTGAGCGACGTAAACGAGGCCTAATAGTTCGTTGACTTCAAAACTCGCGGGAGCCACTTGCACCATGGCCTGAAGCTGTTTCTGAGCCACCGCGTATTGTTGAGCTTTGTACGCGCGCAAAGCGGCGAGAAATTGAGGATTCGTGCCGCTCTCTTCTTGCTGGCGACCTGTTTTCTGTGCGGGTTGTTGTGGAGTTGACGTGTACGACGGATGCGCGACAACGAAAAACAAGATCAATATGATCATCGCAGGCGACAATCGCGGTGAAGCCAGAGATCTCCCGATAGCTCTACTCATGTACGTCCACCGAGATCGCGCAGAGCTGCGCCATTTGCCTCGATCTCCATCCACCATTGTAGGGACTCGCCACCACGAAGGACGACGCATTCGTTGCGCTTCACGGCGTCTTCCAGAGAATCGGGTCGGCCCAGGCAAGGTTCAAGAGCAATCGTAAAGTGTTTGCTGGCCCGGCTGGTTGGCCATCCACCTTGACATATCCAAATGCCTACGAACGGGACCAGCCGGGGATCAAATCGGAAAGTTATGCCTTCCTGTTCTCGCGGCAGGAACATGCCACAGAAACCTTCGGAAAGACGGGGCGTGAATAACTTGTCTGCCGTGCCGGCAATCGGGGAACGAATCTGATTGAGCGGGACGGTTCGACCCGAGCGTTCAATTGCTTTTGGCCAGGCGCATCGATCGCCTGACTTTCCCAGGCGCTCCTCGTTTGACCAGCCCACTTCTACTTCTTTCACCTCCTTCGGGAGAACAATTTCTGCGTCAGGCTCGACTCTGAGCAAGGGGTGCGCAGACCAGAGAAACTTCACGCCCGATTGACACAGGTTCGTCGCTTCATAGTCCAGTCTGACTCTGTCTTCCTGAAGTTGTACCTTCTTGGTAAATCGAAGCGGCAGACTCCTGAGATGGGTACTCAGGCAAAGTTGCCCTCCATCGATTTTTGGGTCCGCCGGCAAGGACCAAACATCCCCATGATCGGGCAATCGGCTACGCAGAAACGGCTGTTCAGGATAGAGGCATTCGGCCACAGTCGGTACACACTCATCGAAGCCGCTGGTCTCATGATCTTCGAATTTAGCGCCGTAAGAACGTGGCCGGTATGCCTGTTCAGGCTCCGGCGGTTGCAGGAGGTACTCGTAGCCGCCTTCCAGGCGTACCAGCGAGACGATCTTGCCGCCTAACTGCGGCACAATCGTCAAACGCAGTACATCATTTTTGAGAACGCACGTGTCAAACGAGCCTTGCAGCGTCTGACGATCCAATCTCCATTCCTCCTCATTCCCCCAAATCATCCTGCCCGTAGTTCTTCACTGCACACGATCGAGCTTCATAGCTGTGGCATCGTAATCCCCTCCTAAGCGAAGCTGGATTCCATGGTGCATGAGGTAAGCACCGCTCAGTTTTCCCGTATGTTCCTCGGACCTGTTGTCGATCGTGGTGACGGAGTACATGGCATCTTCGGGTAGGCCCTGCAAATACAGCAGTGGCACGCTTCGGCCAAATTGCTGTGAATGCAAAAAGGCGAACACTACGACCTGCTGGCTATCTTGCGAAACGTACTGTATCGCACTGAACTCAGATTCAATGGGGGAAACAAGTCGAACGAGGTTCCCGTCCTGTACGGTCGCGCGAATCTGCTTGTAGAAAGAAATCATTTTGCTGGCAACGGCGATCTCATCATCGGACCATTTGTTCAAATTGCCACCGACGCCAAGTGAGCCAGTCATCGCGACCAGGAAGCGAAATCTGAGCGGCGTTACTCGGTCGTTGATCCCGTTTGGCACGTCCGTGACCCAAGCCATCATTACGTGTGGACTGTATGCCTGAGTGAAGCCGTATTGGATGGTAAGGCGATCCAGTGCATCGGTGTTATCGGAAGGCCAGACCTGATCGACACGCCGCAGCATTCCCAAATCGACGCGAGCTCCTCCGCCGGAACATCCCTCAATTTCGAGCCGAGGGTGCTTGCTGCGTAATCGATCGATGATGTCGTACAGGTTCTGCACATAACGCACCCAGATTTTTTTCTGATCTGCGAACGGCGCCTCGGGCCAGCCGGGCTCGGACCAATTGCGGTTGTAGTCCCATTTGAGAAGACCAATGTCGTTTTCCGTTACGAGCCGATCCAGCCCGGAAAAGATGTATTCCTTGACATCGTCGCGGGCGAGATTCAGGACAAGCTGGTTTCGACCCTCAGTTCGGGGCCTTCCGCGAAAGTTCATGACCCAATCGGGGTGCCTCCGATAAAGATCGCTGTCAGGATTGACCATCTCGGGCTCGACCCACAATCCGAAATCCATCCCGAGTTGATGGACGCGATCAATCAGAGACTTCAGTCCGCGCGGAAATTTCCGCGAATTTACGTACCAATCACCCAGTCCAGCATGATCATTGTTGCGCTCCCCGAACCAGCCATCATCTACCACGAACCGCTCTACTCCAAGCCGTGCGGCTTTCTCGGCGAGCGCCATCTGCCCTGCCTCATCCACACTGAACTCGGTTGCCTCCCAGGAGTTATAGAGGACCGGGCGAATTCGGGGATGGGGACTTCCCGGCAGGATCTGCTCAAGTTGATAGCGGTGCAGGATTCGTGAAGCTTCGCCGAGTCCGCCATCGGTGAACCCGGCATAAAATGGCGGAGTTTGCAGAGACTCTCCGGGAGAGAGTCGGTAACCGAAGTCGAAAGGGTTAAAGCCGCCGGTGACTCGATACTGATCCGAAGTGCGCTCGATTGTGAACCGCCAACTACCGCTCCATCCCAGTTGACCGAACCACACCGGCCCATGAGTTTCGTCGGTTTTGTCAGTCTCGTCGATCGCAAACCAGGGATTCGCTTCATTCCCCGTACTGCCCCGCCTGCTCTCAATGACACGTTTCCCGATTTGCAATGTCTCGGTTTGGAGCTGCCATTCTCCGGCCCAGCGTCCCGTGAGGTAATGCAGCCGGTATGACCCGTCACGTGGCAGTGTCCACGAAGCGGATTGCGCGCTCTCCAGAGTGACTTCCTCAGACGTCCGATTCTCAATCTGTGCTGAGCGTTCGAGAATGCCGCTGTCAGGATAGACTCGGTAATGCAAGTGGACAAAGAGTGCCGAAATCTCATCCTTCAATGTGATCTCGAGATTGTTGGCCTCGAGTTTTTGATCCACGTAATACAACACGACATCTCGATTTCCGTTCGCGAATGTAGCTTTTAGCGCCGGCTCCACGTAGAGTCCCGCTCCCCAGCCTGGATACTCCTGCGGAGTGGTTGTGGTGCTCAGGTCAAAAGATGCCCACTCGGGCAACGAATGGGCCTTGGTGAGATCCTGCGCCCCTATGCGCTTTCCCCAGTAGAGATGCTGCAATTCGCCGCGTTCATTTACGCCAAAGGCGTAGGTGGCTTCGCCACTTTGTAAGACCCACAGCCTTTGCTTCTCGTCGAAAGTGATGGGCGTTGCTGCATTGGTGAGAGGCGACAACACGCAAGACACAAAGATCAGCACGAGCAGGAAGGTAACAACTGCACGCAAACGGAGCTTTCCCGACACAGCTTGCGGACGTAACTCGGATTCGTTCGCGTCCATCAGGCAACTTTGAGAAAAATTGAATGCGCGGGAAGGGAGTCTCCCCGCGCATTGTATCTTCAGAAATACCACTTGAGCGCAAATTGCGCTTCACGGCCCGTTCCAAGCGTGCTGTTGATGATTCCGAAGTTTGCGTCGTTGTAGTTCCCGGATTTCAGACCGGTCCCAAAGTTCGGGTGGTTGAGGAAGTTGAAGAACTCCGCTCGAAACTCGAGGTTCGTGGTTTCAGTTGTCCGGAATCTCTTGAAAATGGAGAAGTCCAGATCGTTGTACGCCGGCCCATGCACCTGGTTCCAAGGTGCTCCTAAAGGCGCAAAATCGGTTTGCCCTATGGTCGTTGCGGCTGGCGGCTGAACAAACGCTGCAGCATTCAAGAAAGGCTCGATGCCATGGGCCCCTTTCTGCGCGTAGGGATTTCCCGAGATCGGAGCGTAGCAGTTGAAGTTCCCACTCATTGTGCCGGTCGCGCAGCCGATCGTAAACGGGAACCCGTCTTGCGAGGTGAGAATCCCCTGAGCGCTCCATCCCCCGATCACTGCGTCGAGTCCGCGGGACATGCCCCTTCCAAGTGATTGGCCTCTGCCGATCGGCAATTGCCAAACGCCGCTGGCATGCAAGATGTTGGTCGAGTCGTTGCCGCAATAACTGTAGTCCCGCGTCAGGCCAAAGCCCGCTAGTGTTGGCGCACGGTTGAACTGGTTCTCCGACAGGCCGAGAATGTTCTTGTAATCATTCTTGCAAACAGAGCGAGTGTAGTCTGCCAGGACGCTCAGCCCATGAGAGAGTCGGCGCTCGTAAGTGATTTGAAACGAATTGTAGTACGCAGCTCCACGAGAGGTCAGATAGTCCTCATTTCGGGCGAAGTCGGGGAACTGCAGATATGGCGTCACGTCCGTCCCCGGGGGAAGGATGAGGTTCGGTATATTCCGTTTCTCGCCATTGAGCAAATGGTGGGAATTGTTGCCCACATAGGCCACCGTGACACTCTGGCTCGGTGAGAACTGGTACTGGACCGATCCATTCCATTCCTGAACGTAAGAGGTCTTCCACGGTCGATCGTAACCGACGAGTCCCAGCCCGTTTGGACTGAAGTTCGGACTGGCCGGGTCCGGATTTGCCGCCGCAAGCCCGTTCTCCAATGTCGCGGGCTGCCCATTCGGATAAGTCAACGGGAGAATGTTGCCGTTAGGAGCAAAGAATCCCAGATTTACGGCCCAGGGATAGTTGTAGCCCGGATCTGGGGCGCCTCCGATGTTCTCAAACCCACCGTAGAACATTCCGTAGGCGACTCGCGCCACAAGCTTGGGGGCGATCTGGTAGGCCAGGCCGACTCTCGGGGCGAAGTTGTTATACGGCGTGGTGAACAGGCTCTTGCCGCCGATGTAGTTGAGTTGAATGCCGTCCTTGGCCAACAGAGGAGCGAAGGCCGGAGAGAGCGCAGCGTTCTTTTGCGATGACGGTATCAGGTATTGAGGCGTACCGCTCGTCAATGTTAGCCCGGCTTGCTTGCCGCTCGGGTCGGCAAGGCTCCCAAAGACTTCCCAGCGCAGCCCCATATTGATCGTGAGCTTGGAGTTCGCTTTCCAGTCGTCCTGGAAATACGCGCCCCAGTAGTGGCGCAAGTCATCGAGAGTGGTGATATTGGAAGCGAAAACGCTATGCGCCCCGCCAACGTTATTCACTCCGCCGGGCACGGTTGCTGCCATGGGTGTAAGCAGGATGTCAGCCTCGCCTACACCGTTGGTGGTTTGACCGCCGAGCCCCGGCGTCATTCCCGTATAGCCGCCAAAATCAAACTCGCCCCGAGACCATGCCGGATCAATCCAGGGGAAGTGCAGCCTCTGGTACTCAAATCCTCCTTTGAAACTGTGGCCACCATGGACCTTGGTCAGGTTCTCCGTGAATTGAATCGTGTCGCTGCTGCGCTGGTTAGGGCTGGCAAACGCGCCGGCGCCCAAGCCAGTCAGCCCGCTGATAGTGATCGTCGGCAAGCCTCCGTTGCCGTTACTTTGCGGGATGCCTTGGATTCCGTACTTGGCGGGAATGCCGCTGATAAGCGCGGTCTGAGGCTGGTAGAAGTTACGAAGCCGGCTATAGCCGAATCGGGCCTCGTTGACCAATGTCGTGGAAAACTGGTGTGTCTCGCTGATGGCAAGGTTGGTTGATCGATTCTTGATGTCGCCTTGACCAAAGCCCGTATTGTTGGCGTCTCCTGTGAAAGAGCCGGGGATGTTCGCACCCTCGCGGCTGTAGCTTATGCGCCCGAACAACTGATCGCGTTGGCCGAGATTGTTGTCTTCACGAATGTCAAAATGGTTGGTGTCGTCGGATTGACTGCGCGTTACGAAGTAGTTGCCTTGAACGCCCGGCCCATTCGCCGCAGGATAAAGCTGCAGGAGCTTGATTGCGTTTTGATCCAGACGGCCAGCAGGCAGCTGATTATTGCTGAACGGATCGCGTACGTAGCACGTGGCGGAGGCAGGTGTTCCCGGGCAGGAAACAGACAATCCGGTGACCGGGTCAGCCGAGCCGTTATTCACCTGCCGAGTCGTTGCGGGATCAAAGATCTGGTACTGGTTGAATGTACGACTCAGCACATCGGTGTACGTCGTAGTTGACTGGGTCAGCCAGTCTGAGAAGTCCGTGTAGCTGCTGGCGACCTCAGCGGCGGTGGGAACGGTTGGAACAGGGTTGTTGTACGTTAACGCGGTGCGAATGCGTGTTCCTTCGTAATCGCCGAAGAAAAACATCTTGTTCTTGATGATCGGTCCACCTACGGCGCCACCGAACTGATTTCGCCGCAGCTCACCCTTCTTTCGCTGGCTTGCGGGGTTGAACCATTGATCCACGCCGATGGCGTCGAATTTGTCATTGCGCACGAATTCCCACAGGGTTCCGTGGAAGGTGTTCGCGCCTGACTTGATCGAGGCATTCACCACAGCCCCGCCGGCACGCCCGAACTCGGCGCTGAAGTTGCTGGTCTGCGCCTTGAATTCCTGAATGGCGTCCGGCGGAGGCAGATTGACGTAGGCCGCGCCGTTCAAGAAATCAACCGTGTCGTTATTGTTGTCGATTCCATCCAGGATGTAGTTGTTGTGGACTGTAGTGAGGCCGTTGGCGACGAAACTGCCGGTTTGGTCCAAACCGCGCGTCGGATTTAGACGGGTTACGCCCGAGCCAAGCTGGGCCAGAAATGTGTAATTGCGGCCGTTGAGCGGGAGATCGTTGACCTGCTCACCTGTCGCCACCGTGCCCACAGAGGCATCTTGGGTTTGAAGCTGCGGGGCGGTCGCCGTTACTTCGACTGTTTCACTTACTGCCCCGGTAACCAACTGGAAGTCGGCGCGAGCTTGCTCCTGCACGTTCACCGTAACGTGCGTGGCCGCCCTTTTGAATCCAGAGGCTTCGACACTAAGCCTGTAAGATCCGATCTTGACCGGACTGAAGGTGAAAGCGCCGTCTTTTGCCGTAGAGGTGGAGACAGTCTGTCCGGTGGCCTCACTGCTCAGATTCACCTTAGCGTCGGTGATGACCGCTCCTGATGGATCTGTTACCGTGCCTCGAACGGAGCCGGCATCAACTTGGGTCAGCGCGGGGATCGCGAACAGCAGCATCGGGGCTAGGACCAGAAACCCACCACTTCGCGACGAAAACAAGCTTCGTGACATTGTTTCCCCCAGAAAACGGTGTGTACGTACACGCTCCGTGTTCGTACACGATTAGTACCTTCGTACTACCCTTGTCAAGCGAAAAATGCGGTGGATTTCAGAAAAACGATTCGGTGGCTTGGGCCTCAAGGGCCCGTCATGCAATGCACGCGTGTGAGAATCTCGATTTCCCTGCCCTGGTCTGGGCCTTATTCGCTAAATCCGCCGCTCACCTCGGTAGCCCAGCTCTCTCCTAGTTCTTCTCCTTCGTCAAGGGCGTTATCCAATGTTTTCGCCTAAACTGGTAGAGGTTCCGTGTTCGTACACGCTTGAGCTTGAAGCGTGTCAAGCAGGCCTTTCGTCGTGTTGCGCCTGAGTCCCCGCTCACTTGGCGGGTTCGTCGATACGCAAAATTTGGTCGCTCTTCACGTCATGAAGGATCTGCCCGATGCCGCTTGGCCATCGGATCCGTATTTCTTTGACGGCAGACTGATTGCCCAAGCCGAAATGCACTCTCTTGTCCCCCGAAGATAGATAACTTCCGCATGTGGTGACGATGGCCTGTTGTTGGCCTTGCCCGGTCGTGATCCTCACCTCAGCTCCGATTGCGTCGCGGTTGCTTTTGTGCCCGACGAGACTCAAAGTCAGCCAGTGATTTTGCGTATCGGTTTCGTTATGCAGAATGTGAGCGGGACCTCCATTTTCGCTGACCACCGCATCAAGTTTTCCGTCATTATCGATGTCCCCGATTGCCATCCCGCGACTTGCCCACGCTTCGTGAAAGACGGGGCCAGACTGACCTGATATGTCAACAAAACCCCGCCCTGTATTCCGTGCGAGAAGTAGCGGTTCGCGGTACCGCAGCTGCGGATAGTTCAACTCGATCGTATCCATCACGTGAGCTTGCCCTACTAGCAAGTCCTTCCAACCGTCATTGTCGTAATCGAGGAGCCGCATTCCCCATCCGGAATGGAGAAAGGTCATTGCCCCTAAACCTGCCGTGTCGCTCACATACGCGAAAGTGGAGTCACCATTGTTTCGGTACAGCGCATATTTCTGGTAGGCAAGATCGGTGACAACAATGTCCGGCAATCCGTCGTTGTCGTAATCGGCAAAATCCGCGCCCATGCCGGCATATGCATGCCCGTCGCCGTCAACGCCGACGCCGGCAAAGAGTCCGACCTCTTCGAATGTTCCGTCTCCTTTGTTCTGGTAGAGGAACTCGGGAGTGGAGTCGTTGGCGATAAATACATCGACCCGACCATCGCCATTGAAGTCTGCGATTGCGATTCCAAGTGCATTTCCGGGCTTGGCGAATCCTGCCTGCTTTGTGATTTCGGTGAAATGCCCATTACCATCGTTGTGATAAATGAGAGGAGTGATTGGGCGGAACTGATCGGGATGGCAATAGGAACGGTAACCCTGTTTGCGTTCTCCGCACCAGATGTCGGTAAATTCCCACTGCAGATATCGCAACACGACAAGGTCCAGGAGTCCGTCTCCGTCTAGGTCCACCCATGCCGCACTGGTGGACCAGCCGCTTGCAGCTATTGCAGCTTTTTCGGTCACATCCGTGAATGTTCCGTTGCCATTGTTGTGGTAAAGATGATTGCCGCCATATCCTGTAACGTACAAGTCCTCAAAACCATCATTGTCGTAGTCACCAATGGCTACACCCATTCCGTAGCCGGCGCCTTGTAAACCAGCCTTCTCAGTCACGTCCTCGAATGTCCCATCAGATTTCTGGTGATAGAGGCGATTCCAATACTTTGGTCCGGTCTTTGCCGGGATTGCGTCCGGCTGAGAGGGATCGCTGAGCTCAGCACCGTTTACGAGAAACAAATCGAGCCTGCCGTCATTGTCATAGTCAAAAAGGGCCACCCCCGACCCCATTGTCTCGAGCAGATATTTCTTTGAGGTATGGGGTGCCTCGTGCTGGAATCGCACTCCCAAGCTTGTGCTCACGTCAGCAAATTTTGCCTGAGGTGATGGGCTTGTGCGGGAATTCTTAACCTGCGCGCTGCTGGCGAAAGTCATAACTATCGCAATCGTGGTGGCACTTAGTAGGCGACAGCTCATGTTCGTTGAAGAAATCTTGCAGATTCGGTTCGGACCGACGGGATCATGAGTCGTACCGTGCTATTGCTCTTGCTCCCGCATATCGAGCGCCAACTGGCAAAACTCTCTCCGTGCCTCGGGAGAAATGTCTTCGGATTTCAGCGCTCCGGAGTTTGAGGCAGCGTCCAGCACGGCATTAATCCTCTGATAATCGAGGCGACTCTGAGGAAACATCTCCATGCAGCGCTTCAACACCTCACGAGCATCGGAAAACCGCCCCTCCTCGTAGTAGAAGATTCCCAGCGTAGCCGCAACGGCCTCGCGAGACGGGATCAGTTGGGAGCCTTTCTTTAAGAGAATTTCCGCCTCACGCTCGTGACCGCGAGCCACTGCCACAACCCCTGCGGTCCAATACAGCAGGCCAGAATCGGGAATTTGCGCTAACCCGGCCTGTACTGTACGGTCTGCCTGTTGAATATCACCCTCCCGGAGTTGAACCACGGCCAGCGATTCATAGTACTGGTCATTGTCCGGCGCGGCAGTGATTGCTTGTTGCAGGCATCTGGATGCGTCGCCAAACCGCCCCAGGCGCGCATAAACATCACCTAGCAACCCTTGATAGGAGCTATCTTTTTGGCGATCCGGCGAAACCCCAAGCAACGCTTGTACGGCTCCTTCATACTCCCCGTTGCGGAACATCGCTTCGCCCAGATTGTATTTGGCCTCATCCGATCCTGAACTTATTTTGAGTGCCGTCTGCAGATAACGGATCGCGTCTGGGTAAATCCGAAAACGGCCCAGCAAGATTCCAGAATTCAGCTCGGTTCGAAAATCTCCAGCGCTGAGTGCATCGAGCCGTTGAAGAACCTGCATCGCCTCATTGGTGCGCCCTACCCTTAGAAGCGATTCTGCGAGCAAATAAAGGCTGCGCGGACGATCCGGATGTTGCTGGACTTCTGCCTCCAACCCGCGAAGATCCGTTTCATTCTGCTGTTCCGTCGTTAACGCACTCCGACGTTCTAAATAGTCAAAAAAATGCTGCAGTGGATATGGTGCGGGCTGTGGACTCTTCGACAGCGTCGTGAACACGTTCATGTCGCGTTGCGCAGCATCCAACTGATGCAGCGTTCTCTCGCAAAGAGCGAGCTTGTAATATCCATCCGCCGGATTTGGACTCACTTCCACAAAATGCCGGAACGATGAAACCGCTTCCCCATATTTTTTCTGGTCCATCTTTAAACTGCCAAACTCGAACAAAGCCTCGGGATAATCCTTGTCCAGGCGCAGCGCCCGTTGAAGAAATTGCGCCGCCAGCGGGTAGTCGCCTTCCTTTCTAGCGATAAATCCGAAATTGAACAGAGCAGGAAGATTGTTCGGATCGACGCTCAGGCTTTGCTTGAGGTAGCGCTTAGCCTCTTCGTACTGTCCGAGGTGCCGATAGCAAAGGCCCATAAAAACATATGACCGTGGCGAAGGATCAAGTGAGATCAGCGTCTTGAACTCCTTGAGTGCTTGGTCCACCTTGCCAACTGTGAAGTAGCTCTCTCCCAGAGCGGCATAAAAATCCGCGCGACGTGGATCGATTTTCAATCCTTCATTGAGCACTTGAATCGCATCCTCAAAGAACGACTGCTTCATGCTCAGCTGCGCCATCAAAAACAGGATGTCGGTATTGTTAGGCGCAAGCTTTCTCGCGCGGACCAGTAGCTCCAGCGCATCGATTTCTTTCTGCATTCCGGCAGCGGTTTGGGCGAGCCAGTACAAAGTGTCGGCAGAGTCAGGCTGTAGGAGCAATGCCTGATTAAGCTTTTCCTCTGCTTTGGAAAGTTGCCCGCTCAAGAAATAGGCCCGACCCAGATCATGCAGGATGTCCATATTCCCAGGTTGAAGAGCATCGGCTTTTTCAAACTCACGAGCAGCCTGCCGGTATTGGCGGTGAGGAGCCAGCAAGACACCGAGGGAATAATGAATTGTGGCGTCTTTGGGAAAATCTCGGGATAGTTTTTCGGCACTGGATAACCCCGCAGCTGACCTTCCCGCGTCCAGGTAAGCGCGAATTAGAAGCAGACGCGCAGCGGGATCGGGGTTTGCGAGTCGAAGCAGATAGGGGAGCGCTTCTTTAGGCTTATTCTGGCTGAGCAGCAGATTCCCGAGATTGTAATTCCCGGTCCTGTGACCCGGCTGAACCCGCAGAGCCTTTCTCAACGTCTGGGCCGAAAGTTCAGCCTTGCTCTGATTCGCGTAACAGATCGCCAGATTGACAAGCGTGTCAGCGGAGTTTGGGGCAATCGCCAAGGCTTGCTGGAACTGTGCAACCGCCTCGTCGTACTTCCCCTGCTGGTTGTAAATCACACCCAGCAGATTGCGGCCCACAACGCTATGGGGCGCTTGCGACAATCTTTCCTCAGCCACAGCAGCGGCCTGATCCAGCATTCCCGCCGCAAGCAAACGTTGCGCTTCTTTGAAATCTACAACTGGTGCCGTTTTGCGAGGAATCGCTGAAGGGGCAGTCGCTTGAGCCACCGTCCCGAAAGATGCGCAAAGCAAAAGGGAAACTAGAAGAAACCGCAAAACCATATTCGTGGAACGCCCATCGGCTTAGGACTGAGTCCCACTGCCTGTTAACTGCGGCTGGATCCGCCGGCTTTCATCTTAGGTATTTCTTCCTCCCAAGGCCAATACAATCCACGCCGACACCTCTGATCTTCATCATCGTCTATTCTAAGAGCCCTCTGCTTCCAGCGGAAAAATCTCGATCAGTTTGTCATGGTAAGGGTCTAACGTTCGTTCGTTGCACCCCTTGGGCTAAATCACCTCCTGCGGTGCAACGGCCAGAGCCCAAGAAGTGCTAAGCCATTGGTCACGGCCTTGCGCCACGAGGGCGACGGCCAGGGCCGATTCTACATCAAGGGCTTCGGATTGCGCGCAGGTGACGGGCAAACACGAAGAAATCCAAGGTAAGACTTGCCGACAAAACACCCAGAAAAATGGCGTGCTACGGGTGTTTGCCCGCGTCATCATTCGCACGCTAGAAGGTAAATTGCCTTTTGCGGGATGCAGCCGCGTGCTTCATGCCCCCACGTAGCATAGCGGCGAGGTCGCCGCGCTACACTTTCCATTGGCTTTTGCCTGAGCTGAATGGCTTACGTTGGCTGCATAATAAGCAAGAGAAGCGGTGCGCAACGTTATGAAGACGACGAAACAAGTTGCAACGATCACTCTGATCATATTGCTAGGACTCATCG
>Ga0137382_10000051_pt1 | contig 45366 bp, 41 predicted proteins | sample SagtaG_15_FD_104816 | JGI IMG/M metagenome (GOLD analysis project Ga0137382, IMG submission 104816) | Vadose zone soil microbial communities from Sagehorn Ranch, Mendocino, California, USA - Sage2_R_20_16 metaG | ecosystem: Environmental > Terrestrial > Soil > Vadose zone | place: USA... | reverse complement strand
TCGAAGCGAGTTAGGAATTTCTGAGTCTCCTGCAGATCCTTGTCGATGGCTTCCTGAGAGAAGTCGTCGAGTTTGTCATTCCATCGCTTGTCCCCCAGGAAGGATGCGAAGAGGGGGTGGGTGCGCAAGTTGTATTCCCACTGCTCGGCAAGTAGATCGTTGAGCGCTTTGCGGCGTGATTCAAGAGAGGACGCTGATTGCGTGGCCGCTAAGAGGAAACAACATAGGCCGAAGAATGAAGTCAGATATATGCGGAGATTAACGAGGCGCATTTCAGGCCCTTTGCGTTATGGCATCAACATTTTGGACGCTCTGGCCACGTCGTAACTACCGGTTAGTCGCGTTGCTGGATAATGTCCCGCTTCAGTTCGCCGGAACGTGGCGTACCGGTGCAGCCTGCGATCCCGGTCCGGGTTCCGGCACCGGCTTCGGCATCTCCTCGGGCTTGAACCGCGGCACCATCTGGTCGGCCATGGCCAGCGAATACACGGCCGAGGCAATTTCCACGGCTCCTTCTCTCACGTCCTCTTCATAAATCCGCTCATAGGTGTCCAGATTCGTGTGATGCGTAAACGAACCATAGTCAAATGCATCCTGCGCCAATCCAACTCCCGGCAATCCGGCGTTGTTAAAAGAAGTGCTGTCCGTGCCGCCGGTCCTCCGGCTGTCGCTCGCCGCAGCTCCCATGAATCCCCAATCTGCAAACGGCATCATGGCATCGCGAACCATGTCCGCTGCCGGCGCTGGCCCAAATATGCTTGCGCCTCGCGGCTTCCCGGTGCCGGAATCGATGTTGAAATACGCGTCCAATTTCGAGTACTCCGGCTTCTGGCTCTCAAAACTGCCAAAATGCTGCTGCACGTACGCCAGAGAACCGAGCAACCCCTGTTCTTCGCCGCTCCACAGCGCAATGCGAATCGTGCGCCGTGGTTTCACGTGCAGCGCCGCTAGAATCCGCACCGCTTCCAGCATCATCGACGAACCGATGCCGTTGTCGGTAGCTCCCGTCGCGTCATGCCACGAGTCGTAGTGGCCTCCCAGCATGACGATCTCGTCTTTTTTGTCCGTGCCGGGAATTTCTCCGATCGCGTTATAGGCGGTCGTCCCCTCGGGATACTCCTTGTTATGGATATTGAGACGTAGGGTCACGGGAGTCCCATCGCCAAGAAACCGCGAGATTCGTCCATAGTCTTCATTGCGCATCACCAGCGTGGGCACAGCGCGCGTCCAGTCGTACGTGCCGTTTTGCTGCGCGATGATGACGCCGTGCGGCCGCCCCGCGTCGTTGATCCGTGCCAGCGCTCCGTTGTCCACAAGGAACTGGTCCACTTGCCGCGAAACTTCCCCGCGCGTCAACTGGCCTTCCGGCAGCTTTGGCTGCTCGGGAAAGCGGAACGGGCGCGGGTTCTTGGCATCGAATCGCGACTTCCATTCGTCTTCGGGACGCCGCATCGGAGCCGGGTCCATCTCCTCGGGCACCTCCACGTGCTTTCCCACGAGGACAATCGCGCTGCGGACCTTGCTCTTCACGGAATTCAAGTACGCATCCAGCTCTGCCTGTGTCGGCTGCTTGGGCTCCGCCGGCTTCGCTTTTGCGGGCATCGGCGGCGCCGTCCATTTCGGTTCCGTTGGCGGCGGCGCGCTTCCAAAAAAGTTAAATCCGCCGCCCGTCGGCGGCGCCAATCCCGGCGGGTCCAGCAGTACCACTTGTGCTTTCACGATTCCCTTGGTGCTCGGCGTCCATGCCAGCGGCTTCACCATCAGTTGCCCGTGGAACGGCGTAACGGCTTCCGCCAGAAGCTCCATGTTTTCCCAACCGGGCACTGGCGTCGCCGCGCTTGACGGCTGGAACGTCCACGGCTCCAGGTGCGCGTTCTTCAATCCCCACGAGGTCATCGTCTTGACGGCCCAGTCGTCTGCCGCCTTCAAGTTTGGTGTGCCCGTGACGCGCGGACCGTATACATCCGCGACCTCGTGGATGATCCACATGATCTTGGAATTGTTTGTCTCCTCTGCGCGGATTTGCCCATACATGTCCGACAGTCCCGGAGCCTGCGCAGGCAACGGCATCGCTCCCAACACTAAGAAGCACAGCGCACGTCCAAGCAGTTTCACCACGGTACCTCCAGGATTCTTCGGGAGTTTGGAGCTCGCATCGGGGAGCCGGACGCCAATATACGCTCCACCGCACCCCGAGGCAACGCAACCACTGCACTTAACTTAGATGTTTAGACGGGCTCAATCCAAACGAAAGCGCCTGGCTCTTGCGAACCGGGCGCTTTCTCAGCGTTTTCGCTAGTTGATGTGTTGTTTTCTTACATCACGGCTGCGACGGCGACTTTGGCTTCGCAGCTTCCATCTTGGTCTTCAACTCGGTCTGTTGATCAGGCGTCAGAACTTCGTTCAGCTTGGCCATTATGCTGGTGTGGAGCTCCTTCATCTTCGCTTTTTTCTGTTCTTCGCTGAGCGAAGCATCACTGGACACCGCCTGCTTCTTCGTCTTCGCGTCCGCAAAGATATCTTTTACCTTTGCCTTCTGGTCGTCGGTGAGATTCAAGCTCTCCACCGAGGCCTGTAGTCCGCCGTGCATTCCCATTTCCTTACCGCCGGCTTGCGGCGCGGTTGCAGCTTGTGAATTCGCTGGAGCCAAGGTTACGGCCAGCGCCGCAACCAGGCACAACGACACCAATCCTCCCAACAGTCTTTTGATTTTCATTTGCGAATCTCCTCAGTTTGATCTCTGGGCTGAGTTGCGGGCAGGGGACCACTACACTCCTAACACATTAATTAGGCCTCGGCGAGAAGAAAATACTACGACTCGAAGGTCCAGCGGCCGCCGGCCATGGTGCGCTCAACGGGAATGGTGACGAGCGTCGAGGGGTTTTCCTTGAGCGGATCGCGGCCGAGGGCGACCAAATCTGCCAGCTTGCCTGCTTCGATGGAACCTTTCAGATTTTCTTCGAAGGAAGCGTAAGCTCCGTTGATGGTTCCCACGCGAATCGCTTCTTCCACCGTGATTTTCTGTTTCGGCCCCCAAGTATTGCCCGTCGTGTCGGCGCGCGTTACTTCCGATTGCAGCGCCATCATAGGGATGAATTCTCCGGGCGGATAGTCGGAGGCTTGCGTCGCGCGAATGCCGGCATCGAGGAAGCTGCGCAGCGCGAACATGTGGTTTAGGCGCTCCGCACCGTAGTAGCGCATTTTTTCGCCGTGGTAGTAGACGTAGGTTGAAAACGGCGTCGGAATCGCCCCCAGCGCTTTGATGCGCGCGATCAAGCTGTCATTGACGACCGTGCAGTGTTCGAGGCGGAAACGCGGATCGCGGCGCGGGCTTTCACGTTGCAGGCGCTCATAGACGCGAAGAGTGGTGTCAATGCCCACGTCGCCGTTGGCGTGCGTGCCGATCTGCCAGCCGGCGAGATGCGCTTTGCGGCCATGGGTGTACAGCTCGTCCTCGGTCATCACCAGAATGCCGTAGTCGTTGGGGCGGCCCTCATACGGGACAGAGAGGCGCGCAGTGCGCTCGGAAATCGAGCCGTCGCAAACCAGCTTCATTGCGCCGACGCGAACCCATTCGTCGCCGAGCCCGGTGCGAACGCCGGCATCGATCATCGAATCGATGAACCGGTAGTTGATGAAGCAGTAGGCGCGATAGAGCAGGTCGCCGGAATCGCGCGCGTCCTGGTAAGCACGAAGATCGGCCGGAGTGCCCTGTGCTTCCGTTGCGGACGTGATTCCGGTCTTCGCAAGCATTTTGGAGATGAGCTTCACGCCCTCGCGATGATCATCACGCGTGAAATTTTGCGGAATGACCTTTTCGAAGAAGGCTAGAGCGCTCTCGGCGACACGGCCGCTCAGTTTTCCCGTGGCCTGGTCGTGATCGATTTTCCCGCCCGGAGGATCGGGAGTCTTCTCGTCGATTCCCGCTTTGCGGAACCCAAGAGAATTTGCATATGCCGTATGACCACCGCGATGCTGGATGCCCACAGGATGATCCGGCACCGCCGCATCCAGATCACCGACGCTGAGAGGGCGGCCATCTTCGGTTTTTGTGTCGTCATATTTGAAGCCGAGGACCCATTCGCCGGCCGGCGTCTTCGCGGCGCGCTCGCGCATGGCCGCCTGAATGGCGGAGATGGAACGCAGGTCGCAATCCACCATGCGCAGATGCGATAGCCCGGCTCCGGCGGGATGCGAATGCGCGTCGTTGAAGCCTGGCAGTACTGTCTTTCCGCCGAGATCGATCTTTCGAACGCCAGGCACCGCGAGATTCAGCACGTCCGCGTTTTTCCCAACCGCGAAAAACCGGCCGCGCGCTATCGCCACAGCTTCTGCAAATGGATCGGCAGGATTCATCGTCACGAGGTGGCCGTTATGCAAAATGAGTTCCGGTTTTTCCTGTTCGAGGGGAAACAGAGAGAATGCAGCAATTGAGCCTAAAAACTCACGGCGAGTCGTTCCGTCAGTCATGGGGCCTCTTCTAGCCTGATTGGTGAACGCCGCGGATGCTACGCTGCGGGAGCGCGAACGTCAACGAGACGTTCGGTCAGCGAAAATAAACAATCGTCGGGGATTTACCAGCTAGAGCACCGTCACGCCGGGCAAGCCCGCGAAATGCGCGTCCGACGTGATCAACTCTGCCTGGTGGCCTTGCGCCGTGGCATAAATGATCGCGTCTGCCATGGGCAGTTTCCGGTCAATACTGTGGGACGCGGCTGCTAGCGCAATGGTCTCCGTAAGGTCCACGACGCTCCTCCGCAGAGCCTCCGACAGGAAAAGATTCGCGTCTGTCTTGCTCGCTCGAAGGAGCAGAATTTTGAATACCTCGTAGAGAACGATTGTGGGAACCAGCACCTGAGCGTCACTTTGGAGAATCTCTCCGAAGGCGTCGGCTTTCTCATCGCCGGTGATGTATTCCAGCCAACCGGAAGAATCCACAAGCACCAGTTCAGAAGCGGTCATTGCGATCGCGGTAGTCATCCTTCCACTTCATTCCTTTGGCGATCCCACGCAGCTCCTTGATCGAGCGCGGCTTGCTGTAGTGGATGCTCCCGTCCATCACATAAACGAGGAGTTCTTGGCCGGGCAGGAGGTGAAGTTCTTCGCGGACTCGCTTCGGGATGACGACTTGAAATTTTGGGGAAACCTTTACTTTCTCCATCTCGCCACCTTTTCCCACAAGCATTCTATCGATGGAAAGATAGTATGTCAAGTTGTCTATCGATCTAGAATTCGTATGACATCTAACCAAGCTCCAGCAGTAAATCGTTCTAATTCAGCAAATTTGCGGCATTCTTGATCCAGGGAGAATCAGTATTCAAGCTTAAGGCATGCTGGATAGCATCTTGGGCTTTGGCCTTGTCGCCATGTTTCTTGTAAGCCTTTGCCAGCCAGACGTAAGTTTGCTCTTGTTGCGGATCAAGCGATTTGGATTTCTCGAGACTGTCGATGGCTTTGGAGACGTCTCCGCCGAACATTTTCGGAGCCATCAGGTATTGCCGGCCGAGGCTGGCCCACACGCGCGGATTCTTGTCGTCGAGCGCCATCGCCTTGGCATTTTCCTCTTTCACTTTTGGACCAAACTTCGGTCCCAGGAACATCGCGCTCCCCAACGAGATCTTTCTGCCGTAAAGATCCGCAAGCAGGCTATGTGCATCGGCTGATTTGTCATTGAGCTGGATGGATCGCTGTGCCGCTTCAATGGCCTTGTCCACCGCTTCTCCGGCGGCTTTCTTGTCTTTGCGCATCTCGTAATCATCCAGCAGATATTCGTGGACTCTTGCTAAGTCAAGATAGCTGCCTGCATCGTTAGGATTTTGAGCGATCTTCTGTTCAAGCTGCGTTTTACGGCTTGCAACTGTTTCTCGTCGTGGGTTCTTCGGGCGGCTTCAACGGCTGCCTTAGGAGAATCATCCGCAGCCGAAGCACTCACCGCCAAAGCACTGGCGAGTAATGCGACGCCGGTCCAGGAGAGAAGGTAGCGATAAGCGCTCTTCGGCGAATGCACAGGTGAGTTCCTGCCTTTTCCCACGCATGGAACACAGAGAAAATGTCAGTGTTGCGCCTGCGCGCGCCCAAACCCGCCAGAGAATCTTCACTAAAGCCACAAGTTTTTTGAGCCCGGTGCGTTGGCACCCTTGTCGATGCAGGCTAAAGGACGCTTAAGAATGCGACCAGGTCTGACTCCTCCGGAGGCGTCAGAACCAAGCCAAAGCGGTTTTCGTAAAAGTGCACGGCATCCAACAGCGTCTGAGCGGAGCCGTTGTGGAAATATGGGGCGCGAGCGGAAAGACCGCGCAGGATCGGCCCCTTGATCTTGCCGACGTGGTCGAACCTGCCATCGATCAAGGCTTGGCCAAGATCGGTCGTCGTTTTGCAGTTGCTGGTTGGCAGACCCGTGGCCGGATCCGTCTTGCACACGGTGATGCCCGGCAAGTAGCTTATATCAAGCCCCCCCAAATTCGTGGATGGGTCGGAAGGGTGGGGGTTACCGGTTCCGATGTCTAGGGGTGTCGGGAAAGAGTGATTACCCACGTTTGGCGTATCGTGGCAGGTGCCGCAGGTTCCCACAAGCGAAGGAATGCCTTTGCCAACGAGGCCGCCAGCAGACGCGAGGTCGTTGATGCCGGCTACGTCCGTGATGTTAATGGGCCTGGAATTGAAAATAGCCTGCCCGCGTGCAACCGCTGCGCGCGCGGAGGTGTCTGGCATTGACGCCCAGGCGTCAAAGGGGTTGAAGATTGCGGGATCGAACTGGCCATCACCCGCCGTTACCAGTCCACCCGGAGTTTCAAGCGTGGGGACCAAAGGGTTGACGCTGGAGTTGATACTGATAAAGAACGGCTGCGGTGGAATGCTCGAGCTCCCGGCGAGAGTCTCGGATCCGCCATGGGCGCCGTGCGCGTCTAACCGGCCCGCGTAGTTGCCGATGGTTTGCGCGGTGAACAGGGCCATCTCGAAATTCACAATCTGCTGCTGCTCTGCGGGGGTTGGTCTCGTGCCGTCACCTTGCGCGTGGCCATTGGTGGCGTCCAGCGACTGGTGCTTCAAATCGTCCAGAAGTGACTTCGGATAGTTCTCGAACAGGATTTTGGTGGTACCGGTGACCGTGGCTGATTCCCGCCCGTCAAACATGACCGCGCTCAAGAAGCGAAGGTTCGTAGTGGGCAGCGGCCGCCGGTACATCGAGATCACCTCGGATTCGTTGCAGCCGTATGCATTGTTCACGCTGACAACTCGATAGTCCGCGTTTGCGGGGACGCCGATGGCTATACGGATGAGACCGCGCGTCCGCAGCAGGCTGTAGGCAGCGGACCTTCCAGCAAGCGTGGAGACGTCGACGTTGTGGTTACAATTGGAACCATCGACGGTGCGAAAGATCGGGTCCTGACCTTGGGTTTGCAAGAACCGCTGCTGGACATTCGCGGCTGAGACGGACATGCCGTCGCTCGGCTGGTGGCATGAACCACACGAACGGCCGTTGGTGCCCAAACTCTGGAAGAATGGCCCCCTCAGGTCGATCCCGCCGCCGCTTGTGCTGTAGGTTTCGGACGCGCCACCTGGATTCACGAAAAACGTTCCGTTGGGGATGAAAGAGAACGGTTCTCCACTTACCGCCGCGATCGCAATCAGGGTGGCCACAGACAGAAAAACAGCGTTAATGATAATTAGCCTGGAGCGGCGCTTGAGTATGGACCTTTTCGAAAAAAGCCGAGACATAAAACGGGTAAAGCTGGATTGCCGGACTGGGAAAGTCTGCATCGAAACGCTCCTTACAGCGCCGTTGGCGCGGTTTGTATCACTTGTCTCCGGGGAGAGTGGGACAGCAGTGGTTCGAAGGTATGGAAGTAGTGACGATAAGACAATGCACCGTTACTGATTTCTTGATGACCGGCCAAGCCTAAGATACGATTTGGTTTATCCTGTCAGGTGATTGCGACCCTGAGGAAACTTCCTTCCTTACGGGATGGTTCGCATTGGCCGAAAAGAACTCGCCATCGCCAAGTCCGGTGTACCGCTTCGGAGTCTTCCAGGCAAACCTGGCGGCGCGAGAGTTACGCAAGCACGGTGTGCGCGTCCGATTGCCGGGGCAACCCTTTTGCATCCTGTCGATGCTGCTCGAAAAACCAGGTGAAGTGGTTACGCGGGAAGAGATGCGGCAACGGCTGTGGACCGCCGATACTTTCGTGGATTTTGAGCACAGCCTGAACACTGCCATGAAGAAGTTGCGAGCGGCACTGGGCGACTCACCGGAAAACTCGCGCTATGTCGAGACGGTACCCCGCTTGGGCTACCGGTTTATAGCTCCAGTGGAGGAAATCTCCGCAAACGAGCGGCCGGCAGTGGAGACTTCAGGTGTAGCCGTAAATGTGGAAAGAGCCGTCAAAACGGAAGAACCGCGCCACCGCCGGGGGCCGCTGCTTCTTGGAATTCCCGCAGTTCTAATCACGGTGGTCGCCGGCTATTTTGCGTGGTCGCGTCCCCGCGTTCGCCCGCTGCCGGAAGGCGGACGATTGATGTTTGCGGTTCTACCCTTCGAGAATCTAACGGGAGATTCGGGGCAAGACTACTTTAGCGACGGACTCACCGAGGAGATGATCGCGCAACTCGGGCACTTGGATCCGGAGCACCTCGGGGTAATCGCGCGAACCTCTGTCATGCACTACAAACACCGACAGGAGCAACTCCAACAAATCGGCCGCGATCTGGCAGTTCAGTACGTATTGGAGGGCAGCGTGCGCCGGGATTCCGGCAAAGTGCGAATCACAGCGCAACTTGTCCAGATGAAAGACCAGACGCCAGTGTGGTCACGGCAATACGATCGCGAACTCAGCGGCCTGTTGGCTCTTCAAGGCGAGATCGCGCAAGAAATTGCCGACGAAATTCAGCCGATCCTGGGAAGCGACCACAAGCGCATCACCGCGGATCGCAAGTCTACTGCCTCCCCTAGTTCGTACGAGGCGTACGACCTTTATCTCAAGGGCCGTTATTTCTGGAACAAAAGGACAAAAGACAGTTTTCAGCAGGCGGCGGAGTATTTTCAACAAGCTATCGCCAAGGACCCAAACTATGCCCGGGCCTACGCCGGGCTGGCCGACACGTTCGGGCTCATGAGCACTTGGTCTCTGGTTCCTCAGAATGAGTTCATGCCGAAGGCCCGGGAAGCAGCACTCAAAGCCCTGCGAATCGACGCAAGCGTTGCGGAGGCCCACACATCGCTGGCACTGGTTGCCGAGAATTATGATTATGACTGGCAGACGGCGGAGAAAGAATTCAGGCAGGCCATCCAATTGGACCCCGGCTACGGCACAGCCCACCAGTGGTATGCGGAGTGCCTTTCTTTCCAGGGGCGCTTTGATGAGGCATTGGCGGAAAGCGAGAGGGCTCGTCAGCTTGATCCGCTCTCGGTGATCATTGCCCGGGACCATGGAACAATTCTTTACTTCTCTCGGCAATATGACCGTGCCATCGAACAGTTTCGCGCCGTGCGCGAGATGGATCCCGATTTTCCGCGCACCGGCGCTCTTATCGAGGCCCACGTTCAGAAGGGACAGTTCGCGACTGCACTGGCCGAATTGGGGAACCCGCGTACTTATGGTGATGCGACGTGGCACTGGGCTTACCTGGCCTATATCTGCGGCCGCGCGGGCCAGCTGGAGCGGGCTCGACACCAGCTGGAAAAGCTGGAAAAGTTGAGTCGGCATGAGCAAGTAGATCCCGTAACTATGAGTTGGGCACATCTTGGTATGGGCAACAAGGAAGAGGCCCTGGCTGACCTGGAAAAGGCATACTCCGAGCACTTCAGTATTATGACCACCCTCAAGGTCGAACCGGCCTACGACGCGCTGCGCGGCGATCCGCGTTTCCAAGATTTATTGCGGCGCGTGGGCCTGGCTGATAGCCACAACACTGCAAAAAGTACCGTGAAACCTTGACGCTTCATCGAAGAGGAATCGAGAAGACGGGCGCGGGCAGCCACAAGTCCTTTCCGTCTTTGTCCCATCTGCGAAACCGTTCATGTGAGGAATCTACATGCCACGATTCGTAACGACGTTGCTGACCGTATCTCTGGCCGCAAGTATGCTGCTGAGCAGAGCAGCAGCACAGGGGCCGCAGGCGCTGCCGTCGGCCGACGAGCGCTACAAAGCTGATCTCCTGCTGGTGGTGGCGCATCCGGATGATGAAGGCGCGGCGACTCCGTATCTGGCGCGGGCGCTCGACGAGCACAAGCGTATTGCCGTCGTTTTCGGAACGCGCGGCAGCAGCGGCGCGAATGAAGCTGGCGCGGAACAGGCCGCAGCGCTCGGCGCGATTCGAGAGATTGAGGCGCGCAACGCCCTGGCCACGCTAGGCATAACAAATGTCTGGTTTCTCGGCGGAAAGGACACGGCATCGCAGAATGTATTGCTATCACTGGCGAACTGGGACCACGGCGAGTCGCTGGAACAATTGGTGAGGCTCGTGAGGCTGACGCGGCCCGAAGTAATCCTCACGTTTCTCCCGGGAACTTTTATCGGCGAGGATCACGGCGACCATCAGACTTCCGGCGTGTTGGCCACCGAAGCCTTCGATCTTGCCGGTGATTCGACGGCTTTCCCGGAACAGGTTGCCGGGTCGTCCAAACGTCTCGAACCCTTTCTTGAGAACCTGCGGCCGTGGCAGCCAAAAAAGATCTACTACTTTCCGGATGCGGACCGCGAAGATATTTTTCGCGGTAAAGGCCCGGAGTATTCGGTGAAGGGAATTTCCAAATCGGGCAAGCAGCCGTACTGGCGAATGGCGCTCGATTCGTTCCGCGCCCACCAGACGCAGGCCAAGTCGTTCCTCGACAAGCTGGCGCAAATGGACGAACCGCAAATCGAAAAGATGGCCACTTCTGATAGCTTCTGGACAGAGGCCCTGCATTTCGTGCTCGGTAAATCACTGGTCGGCGGCAGTGTGACTGGCGATGTTTTCGACAGCATCACGCCGGGTGCCATTCCCTTCGCCCGGCCGGAAGTTTCTGCGGACCCCGCGCGGCCGGAATTATCCGTGGAACTCGGCGGCCCGTACAGTTTCTACGCCGAGTTTCGGCGCGCCCATGGGCTAACGAATCTTCCGCATGCCGAGCCGCCGGAGATTGCCCTGCAAGGACACACCACGTTGGTGATTCCTTTGTGGGTGCGAAACCGAACGGGCAAGACGCAAGAAGTCTCGCTGGCGGCCTCGCTCCCGGCAGGGTGGGCAGTCCAGACCGGCACGGGAAAATTCACGGTGATGGCGAAACAGCTAGCGGCCGCAAGGATCGAAGTCCTGTTGCCCGCGGTTCCCGAAAACGAAACGAAGAAACCGCAGCCGCAGGAAGTCAGCGTTCACGCTGATTCGAACGGGCAATCCATCGGAGAGGCCAAACTTCGCGTTGAACTTCGCAAGCGGGCGCTGCCTCAGTAGCTATTCATTATTTCTTCTCACGCGCGGCTTCCATCTGTTCCCAGGCAGCTTCGGGCAAGAGCAATAGATCATTGAATTCGCCCGCGCCACGCAGCCACTGCGCGCCGTCAATCACCACGCATTCGCCGTTGATATACTCGGCCATGTCGCTAATGAGAAATGCGGCAAGATTGGCCAGCTCCTCGTGTTTGCCGAAGCGCTTCATCGGGTGCTTGTCCTTGGCGTGGTCTTCGAACTGTTTTGAGGGCATCAGCCGCGACCACGCGCCCTCCGTCGGAAACGGCCCCGGAGCGATGGCGTTCAGCCGGATGTGATACTTCGCCCATTCCACAGCCAGCGAAGTGGTCATCGCCAAGACGCCCGCTTTCGCACAAGCCGAAGGCACGACAAATCCCGAGCCACAGTTGGCGGCCGCGTAGGTCGTCACGATATTCAGCACGTTGCCGCCGAGCTTTCGAGAAATCCAGCGCTTGCCAAAAACCTGCGTACAGTGAAAGGAACCGTTCAGCACGATGCCGACGACGGCGTTGAATGCATTGGGAGTGAGTTTTTCCGTGCGCGCCATGAAATTTCCCGCGGCGTTGTTGACCAGCGTGTTGATTTCGCCGAATTGTTCCTCGGCCTTCGCTGCCGCGGCTTCGACAGCACTATAGTCGCGCACGTCGCAAGTCGCGCATGCGGCTGAACCGCCCGTCCGGTGGATTTCGTCGCACGTTTCTCGCAGCGGATCTTCGCGCCGGCCAACGAGAAATATCCGCGCGCCCAACTCCGCAAACCGCAAGGCCATCGACCTGCCAAGGCCTGTCCCCCCGCCGGTGAGAAACACTGCGCGGCCCTTCAATAAGTCCTTTTGAAACACTTGTCACCGCCTTTGGAAGAAGTGAGCGACCGCGCAAGGACCACGGGAGCGCGATTTTATTCTATTCGAGGGAATGCGGATGGAGTTTATTTCGAAGCCGCCTAGCCGCTGGACAAAAAGCGCGCTAAACGAGCTCAGGGATGCATTTGTGCTGGAATCGGGCGGCCCATGGCTTTTGCGTACTCGGCTGCGTAGAGGGGGCTCGCCGGAAATTCCTCGCTCAATTCGCGCAAGAGTTTCTGCGCCAAATCATTTTGCTTTTGCCGGCGCGCGGCCAGCGCCAGCAGGATTTTTGCAAACGGCTTCAAGTACCTTCCGTTTTCAATGGTCTTTGCAAGCTGCTCCATGCCGAGTTTCTTGTCGCCGTGAATTCCGCCGAACCGCAGGATGAATCGCGTCCCGCCGGAAAGGCTCCCGATAATGTAGTTGGCCGCCCCCAGCGCGACATAGGCGTCATTAGCGTCGGGCTGCTCGGCTAGCAATTGTTTGGCGTGCTCATTTGCTTCCTTGAGGCGCTTTAAAGCCTCAAGGTGCTCTTTTCTGAGAATCATATCGGCGTCCGATTCCATTCCGGCCGACAAAGCCATGGCGAAGAGCCCTTCTGGATCGTGTTCGTCTTTCTCCAGGCGCTGGCGGGCAAGTTTTCGGGCGAGCCGGATGGCCTCTTGAAAACTCTTCATGCGCTCGGGGTCTGGCTTGCCTTCAATGCCGTGCAAGAATCTTTTTTCGTTTAAGAAAAAATCGCTGGAGAGAACGTCCTGGCGATAAAGCTCCTCGAACAGGTAACTGGCTGCAACCGCAACTTCGCCGAACGGTTCGTCCGGATGCTGTGTTTCCCACGCGGAAAATTTCTCGCGAGCTTCAGCGAAGTTTTGAACATACAAGGATTGAAATCCGGAAACGAGTTCCGGCACGTTGGTGAACGCTGGACTGGCAACATCGGCACCCGCCCGAGCGTCGCAGACGGCCGCCGAGAAGAGCAGCAGGGTCGCCATAGTATGGCTTCGCCAGCGCATTTATAACCTGTTCTTCAGAAGAGCCCAGGCAAGAAGCGCGGTTTGCCGGTCATCGCCGCGCGATAGTCAGGATTGGCGGAGAGCACGCGCTCTTCCGTGGCGAGCCGCTGCGCCAGGACTCCCGCGTGCGCAATGGCTCCCACCGTTGCGGTGATCCACGCCGTGTGAATCAGGGGAAGCGCCAGCATCTCCGCAAAGACCGCAGCATAGTTGGGATGCCGGACGTAGCGAAAAGGCCCGGAGGTCACCACGCCGAGGCGCGTGGAATCCATAACCTGAACGTTCCAGTGTTCCCCGAGCGAGCGTATCACCCACCAACGCACGGCATTTGCTGCCAGGAAGACGGCAAACGTCAGCGCGGCCAGCCACGGAATAAAGGGACGCCGCAGAAGAACGACTTCCAGCGCTGCGCCCAGCAGCACCGCAGTGTGCAGCAGCACCATCCAGCGGAATTTTGGCTCATCAATTTTCGCAGCGCCACGAGCGGCCATTTCCTTCTGATGCCGCTTGGAGATGCGCAACTCGACCAGTCGCAGCAACGCCACGGCCAGGAGCAGCCCGAGAAAAACGTCGACCGTCACACGGTCGGGCAGCAAATTGACGCTCAGGTCCATTGCAGTAGCAAGAATTCCGCGCTGAAGCCCGGGCCAAACGCCGCCGCCACCGCATACTCACCGGCGTTGAGCGGCCTTTTTTCCAGCCACTCTTGCAGGATGAAAAGGATCGTCGCGCTGGAAAGATTCCCAACATTCCCAAGAATGTCCCACGACGGCTGCGTGTCACACTTGCACAAGCCGAGCTCCGTCTCGATGTTTCCCAGCAGCCGCGCTCCGCCGGGATGCAGGATCCAGCCTTTGATCTCTTCGCGCTTCCGGCCGTTGCGATCGAGGAAGCCCTGAACCAGCCCGCCGATTTTTCCGCCGATCATTTCTGGGACATCCTTTGCCAACAGGATGTGGAATCCGGAATCGCGCAGATCAAATCCCATCGCGCCCAGCGAATCGGGAAACGTGTAGGTTTCCGTTTCGAGAATCTTCGGTCCCTGCATCGGTTTTCCGCTGACCACCACGGCTGCGGCGCCGTCGCCAAAGAGAATCGAAGAAATCAAGTTGGCCTGCGAAATGTCCTTGCGCTGAAAGGTAAGGGAAGGCAGCTCTACCGCAATAATTAGGACGTTTCCGCCAGGCTCGGCCTTCAGGAAATCGGCCGCCCGGCCCAGGGCCATGGCGCCTGCGGCGCAGCCCAGTTCCGTGAATGGCATGCGGCGCACATTCGAACGGAAGCCCATCAGGTTTATGAGGTGAGCGTCCAGCGACGGAATCATGAAGCCGGTGCAGGACACCGTGATGATCATGTCGATTTCGTCGGGCTTCAAGCCTGCGCGCTCCAGGCATTTTTCCGCGGCTTCCCGGCCGAGCTTCACCGCGTGTTCGATGTATTCGTTGTTGGTTTGCGAAAGCGGCCGCGGCTCGATGGTGTAATCGAGCGGGAAAATGGCGTGGCGCTTGTGCACCTGCGCGTTGTCGACAATGCTCATCATCGCTTCGAGGCGGCGCTCGGGGATATCAAAAACGCGTCCCATGTAAACCTTTACGTCCTCGCGGGTGATGGTGTAGGGCGGCAGGGCGGTAGCTGTCGCGGCGATGGTAGGATACGAGGTTGCAGCGGTTCCTATGGGTCGATTGCTCGCGGATTCCATCAGTCTCCTTGGGCACAAAGCCTGCACCGCTGATTTTCTGCTGCATAAGCCTTTTGGATGCAGCGTTTTCGGAGCAGGCTGTATTTGAGTCCATGACTCTACATCAATTCATGGTCAGGAGCGAACTACTTTGAGACGGGTTGTCCGCGGGGCAATAGAGAACCGTGATCGGAAACCTGTGCGAAGTCGCTGAGCGCCTCGCACTCGGTCGCGCCTGCAAATCCGTTGTTTCCGACCACGGCTTCATAGAGAAAGACTTGTACGCCATGGAATTTATTCCCTGCGTGGTTGCGGCGCAAATAATGTTGGCCGAGCATGTTAGATTCTTGATTGGCGAGGTGCTTCATGCGGAGAACAGCATTGCGTTTGCTCGTGCTGGCAGCGACGGTCTCACTCTCGGCGAGTCCGTCAACGCCGGGCCAGACTGCGAATTGGCCCGCGACAACCGAGAGCGATTTCACCGTCAAGAATTTCAAGTTCCATTCGGGCGAAACGCTGCCGGAATTGCGCTTGCACTACACGACGCTGGGAAAGCCCGCGCGCGACGCTCAGGGCCGCGTCACGAACGCCGTTCTGATTCTTCACGGCACCGGCGGCACCGGCCATCAATTCCTCACGCTCATTTTTGCCGCCGAATTGTTTGGACCCGAGCAGCTTCTGGACGTCACGCGATACTTCATTATTCTTCCGGACGGCATCGGCCACGGGAAATCCTCAAAGCCCAGCGACGGCCTGCACGCACATTTTCCGCAATACGACTATGACGACATGGTCGCCGCTCACCATCAGCTTCTCAGCGAAGGCCTGGGCGTGAATCACTTGCGCCTCATTGTGGGCACCTCCATGGGCTGTATGCATTCCTTTGTGTGGGGAGAAACCTATCCCGATTTCATGGATGCGCTGATGCCGCTGGCTTGCCAGCCGGTGCAAATCGCGGGACGCAACCGCGTCTGGCGCAAAATGGTGATGGACGCCATTCGCAACGATCCGGAATGGAAGGCCGGGGAATACTCAGCGGAGCCGCAGCAGGCACTGCGGACGGCGCTCGACCTGTTGCTAATTGCCGGCAGCGCGCCGCTCTATATGCAGAAGACTTTGCCCACCCAGGATGCGGCCGACAAATATTTGAACGACTACTTCAAGACGCGCATGGCCGGACTGGACGCGAACGATCTTTTGTATGCGGTGGACGCTTCGCGCAACTACGATCCCTCGCCGAACCTCGAAAAAATCACCGCGCCGGTCATGTATATCAATTCCGCGGACGACTTTATCAATCCTCCGGAGTTGGGTATGGCTGCCACTGAAATCAAAAGAGTCAAAAACGCGCGCTTCGTCTTGATCCCCATGAGCGATGAAACGCGCGGCCACGGCACGCATACGCGCGCCGTCGTTTGGAAGCAGTACCTAGCGGAACTGCTCGAGAAATCAGCGCATTGAGAAGATGGTCTCGCTAAGTGGTGGCCTGGCTGGCGCGGATTTCCTGCCAGCGGCGCGGCCGTTTGTTGGCTTGCAAGACTTTCTTGCGAAGCCGGATCGACTGGGGGGTAATTTCTACGAATTCGTCGTCGGCGATAAATTCGATGGCCTGCTCGAGACTCAGTTCGCGGTGAGGAATTAAGCGAATGGCTTCGTCGGCGCTGGACGAACGCATGTTGGTCTGCTTCTTTTCTTTCGTCACGTTGACGTCCATGTCCTGCTCGCGGGAATTTTCGCCTACGATCATGCCTTCGTATACTTCAATGGCCGGCCCGATGAACAGTTCGCCGCGCTCCTGGATGTTCCACAGCGCAAATGCAGTGGAGGGTCCGCCGCGGTCCGCCACCAGCGCGCCGGTAGGGCGAAGCGCCATCTCTCCGCCGTATTCCATCCAGCCCTCGAATATCGAATGAATCAGCGCCGTACCGCGCGTGTCCGTGAGCAACTGGCTGCGTAGCCCGATCAATCCGCGCGAAGGAATTTTGAAGTCCATACGCACGCGACCCGAGCCGTGATTGCTCATCTTGATCATCTCGCCGCGCCGGCTGCCGATGGTCTCCATGATGATGCCGATAAAATTCTCGGGCACATCGATTACCAGCCGTTCCAGCGGCTCAAGCTTCTTGCCGTTTTCCGTTCGCACGACAATTTCAGGCTTGCCCACCATCAGCTCAAAACCTTCGCGCCGCATCGTCTCAATCAAAATCGCAAGCTGCAATTCGCCGCGCCCCAGCACCCGGAAGGATTCCGGCGTGTCCGTGTCTTCCACGCGGATGGACACGTTCGTCAGGAGTTCTTTTTGCAGGCGGTCACGGAGATCACGCGACGTGAGAAACGTTCCTTCTTTGCCGGAAAGCGGGCCGCTGTTCACGGTAAAAATCATCGCCAGCGTGGGTTCGTCGATCAGCAACGGCTCCAGCGGCATGGGGTTCGCTAAATCCGTAATGCTTTCTCCGATCTGGATGCCCTCAACGCCTGCGATCGCCACCAGGTCGCCTGCCGGAACGGCTTGAGCTTCGTCCCGCTCCAGGCCTCGAAACGTGTACAGCTTGGTGATTCGTGTCGGCGTAAGCTTGCCATCCAGCTTGCTGATGCCCACCTCTGCGCCGCGCTTCAGCGTGCCGTTGAACACGCGCCCGATTGCGATGCGTCCCAGAAATTCGCTGTAATCCAGGTTCATCACCTGAATTTGCAGTACGCCCTCGGCATCTCCCGGGGGAGCTGGAATGTATTTTACGATGGCTTCGAAAAGCGGCAGCAAGTCCTTCGAGCTGTCGCCTGGCGTCCGGTGCGCCACGCCGTCGCGCGCGTTCGTATAAATGACGGGAAAATCGAGCTGGTCTTCGGTGGCGTCCAAATCGATGAAGAGATCGTAGATTTCGTCCAGAACTTCCTTGGCGCGGGCGTCGGCGCGGTCAATCTTGTTCAGCACGATCACCGGAGGCAGTTTGGCCGCGAGGGCCTTTTGCAAAACATAGCGCGTCTGCGGCAGTGGGCCTTCGCTGGCGTCCACCAGCACCACCACGCCGTCCACCATGCGCAGCGCGCGCTCCACTTCGCCGCCAAAATCGCTGTGCCCGGGTGTGTCTACGATATTGATTTTCGTGTCATGAAAAAAGAGCGCGGTGTTCTTCGCCAGAATGGTGATGCCGCGCTCGCGCTCCAGATCGTTCGAGTCCATCACGCGCTCGACGACGGCTTCATTCGCGCGAAAAATCCCGCTTTGCCTGAGCATGGCGTCCACCAGCGTGGTCTTGCCATGGTCCACGTGCGCGATGATGGCGATGTTGCGAATCTTTTCACTCATAATTCCTGCTTGTCATGGCCGGTTCGCGGCCAGTTTCTCTTCTAAAGACAAAAATAGCTGCTGAAACAACCAGCAGCCTTGATGAATGTACCTTTTATGTAGGTCGACCGCCCGGCGGTCACACATCCCTAGGTGCGGCCCAGCAAGCTACAGTTTATCAGATGTAGTGCCCTCCAGCCAGCCCAGAAAGGCCGGAAACGGAGCCTGAGAATCAGGAGAATCGGGAGTTCACCCTAGCAACATTCAAGTGTTTACCCGATTGTTCCCGAAGTGGGAATATAGAAGATTGCTTCCATGCTAGATGACTGGCTCGGGGAACTCGCGTTTGTGCATTACTGGCGGGTACTCGAAGAGCACGGTTATGGTGCGATGAAAGCGCCGGAGTTTACGCATTTAACCCTCGCGGAACGCCAGGCTTGGATCGAGGCCGCCAAGGCCATTGAAGAACAAGTCCGCGGGAGTTCCTGGCTAACATCCTCTTTGGACGTCCACCAGCAGGTTCCCGGAACCGTTTCCCCCCATCCTATTCAACACGCAGGGCGATGATCGGGTCCACGCGCGACGCACGGCGCGCCGGAACATAGCAGGCTACCAGCGCGGCCAGGCCGAACACCACCGCAACTCCTAGATACGTCAAGGGATCCGTCGGCGTTACTTCAAAGAGCAGTTGCTGCAAGAGGCGCGTCAGCCAGAGCGCTCCGAACAGTCCAAGTACCACTCCAACCAATGCCAGCGCCATGCCCTGCCTCAGAACCATTTGCAGGATTTCTCCCGGGCGCGCGCCGACGGCCATGCGTACTGCAATTTCATGCCGGCGCTGGCCGACCGCCAAGGCCATCACGCCGCTGATGCCCGTTGCTGCGATCGCCAGCGCCAGCAAGGCAAACAGCCCCAGCAAGTTGGTAGTCAGCCGCGGTGCGGCCACGGATTCTGCACGCACTTGCTCGAGCGACTGTACTCGCGCGGCCGGTTGATTCGGATCGATGGCATAGAGCAACTCGATTACGCTGCGCGCAATGCTCATGGGCTCCGCGGCGGTTTTGACCACGAGTATTCCATCCAGCAGCGGGCTTTGCGCCAGCGGCACATAGATTTCGTCCGGCACATCTTTGTCCAGCCCGTATTGCTTAATGTCGCCCACAATCCCCGTAATCTGAACCCAGCTTTTCCCGCTGTCCGGCGAGAAGCGTTTTCCGACCGGATTCTGTGCGCCCCAGAAGTGGTGCGCCGCCGTCCGGTTCACAACCGCCACGGCCGGCGTGTTTGGTCGATCCGCGCGAGTAAACCCGCGCCCATCGAGAACGGGAACGTGCAGCGCCTCAAAATAGCCCGGACTCACCACTCGAAAATCCGCCACCGGAAGCGCTTGTCCGCGAGCCGGCGGCTGCCCTTCGATCTGGAAATCGTTGGTCATCCGCATGTTCCCGCTTAGCGGAATCATCATGGAGACAGCTGCGGATTTCACGCCGCTCTGCGCCTGGATCCTGTCGAGCAGGGTCTCGAAAAACGCCAGTTGCTTGTCGTTGGAACTATATTTGGTGAAGTCCAGACCGATTTGCATCGTCAATACATTTTCCGGCTGGAAGCCCGGGTCGACGTGCTGCAGCTTCGCGAAGCTGCGCAGCATCAATCCGGCGCCAATCAGGAGGAGGAACGATACCGCCACCTGCGCCACGATCAGCAAGCTCCTCATTCGGTGCCTGCCGCGTCCAATCACGGATTGTGCGCCGCCTTCTTTCAAGCCGCCCACAACTGTCTCGCGCGCTGCCAGCGCGGGAGCCGTTCCAGACAGCATGCTCGTCAGAACCGCCACGCCAAGCGTGAACAGCAGCACCGGGGCGTCCAGACGAATCTCGCGGGCCCGTGGCGTGAATCGCGCCGCGAAGCTCACTAGCAAGCTCAGTGTTCCCCACGAGAACAAAAGCCCCAAGGCGCCACCGATCAGCGCCAGCAGCGAACTCTCCGTCAGCAATTGTCGGAACATCCTTACGCGTCCCGCACCCAGCGCCGCGCGCACGGCCAGCTCACGTTCCCGGCGAACCATGCGAGAGAGGTTCAAGTTCGCAACGTTGGCACACGCAATCAGCAGAACGAAACCCGCCGCACCGAGCAGCACCAGCATCGTCGGCCGGGCGTTGTGTGTCAGTTCTACCTCCAGCGAGGATGTCGCCAGGGAGTAATCAACGGACGGTGGATAGTCGTTCGGATAAGCCTTCTGCAGGTTGGCGGCGACACTATTCAAATCGGCCCGCGCCTGGCTCACACTGATTCCCGGCTTCATCCGGCCAAACGCTTGCATCATGCGGGCCTGCCGATTCGCGATAAATGCGGCACGCGAACGGAAAGGGCACGCCGTTGTCGGCATATACACGTCATTCTCGTCCGGATATTGCGGCACGGGCGGCAATATTCCCACCACCTTATGCGGCCTATCGTTCATGGAGAACGTCTTGTTCACCACTGTGGGGTCGCCGCCGAAGCTCCTGATCCAGTATTCATAACTGAGCATCAGCACGGCGGGCGCGCCGGGTTGTTCGTCTTCCGGACGGAAGGCGCGGCCAAAGAGCGGCTTCACGCCGAACACGTCAAAGTAGTTCCAGGAAACGACTCCGGTTTCCACCCGTTCCGGTTCGCTTCGGCCGAGCAAGATGAAATTCATGTTGTGATACTCGACCAGGCCGTCGAGGGAATGGCTTTGCGTCCGGTAGTCGTTGATCTCCGCCACCGAGAAGGGTTGATTCAATAATCCCGCGCGCGGCGCCTGCTGTTGCAGCGTCACCAGCCGCTCCCCGTGTTCGTACGGCAGCGGCTTTAGCAAAACCGCATGCACGACGCTGAAGATCGCCGAATTCGCGCCGATTCCCAGGCCCAGCGTGAGGATCGCCGCAAGCGTGAATCCGGGGCTCTTGCCCATCATCCGCAGCGCGAACCCCGCATCCTGGCGCAACATCGCCAGGTGCTCGCCCGGGGCCGTCCGGAAAATCCCCACAATCGTTTCCCACCACAGCCTCAGGACACCTGGGGTTCCGTTGCGCCGCCCTGCTTCCTTATGCTGTTCGTGGAAAACGGTTTCCATTTCGGGGCCGAAGTCGCTCCGAAAATCGAAGGGGAGGAGCCGCAGAAGTGCCCGATAAATTCGCGTCGCCCTGGAATCAGCCGCTGCCATGGTGTCCTCCCGCGGCGCCACCACAGCACCGCTCTTCGGACCACTCCTTGTTTCTGCAAACCGCTCGTCCGCCGCCGGAGATTTCTTCACGCCGTCCGAGTTTTCTTCAGCAGATTCCTCGTCCGCGCGATGGACAGGATTTCATCCATCCTCTCCGCCTCCGCGGTTGCCACTTGCCGCCCGTGCGGCGTCAATCGGTAATAACGCCGCCGTTCGTCGTCTGTTTCCGCTGGCCGTGAACGGAGCTCCACAATCAAGCCATCGTTCAGCAAGCGCTTGATGATTCCATAGAGAGTCCCCGTGCTCAGCCGCACTTTGCCGCCGGTGCGCAGCTCTACTTCTTTAAGAATGGCGTAGCCATGGAGGTCATCGCCCGCCAGCGCCAGCAGCACATGGAACATGGCGGGCGTCAGTGGCCCGAATGATTCAGGGTTATCTTGTGCAACACTCAAGGCTACAACTCCTGAGAAAGAGCATTCAGTCGTCATACGCTATATCGTAACACGCCATAGTGTCAAGGGGATTTTCGCGGCGCCATCCGTGAAAAACCTATGGCTTGCGCGTTCCGCTGGCGTTTTCTCTGCGGGTATCTCGCTTAAGCGCACGACGCACGCGGCCGCCGCGAAGCGTACGTCGTCTTTCGCGGAAACGAGCGAGCGATCTCCCCGCTGCGAGATGGCCTCCAGTGCGGCCGCTCGTATCGACCAATTCTTGTCCGTGGTTGCTTTGACCAGCGCTTTCGCGGTACCCGGATTCGGGTCGCGGGCCAGTTGTTTTGCCGCTGCCGCCCGTACCGGCGAAAGAACTTGCCTAGGAGTAAGGAATCGAAATACCCGCGTCCGGCTCCAAGCAGGATTGGTTACTTCTTTCGGTTGTAGGTGAAATCGTACTCCACGAACCACGTCTTGCCGCCGTCATTCGAGCCCTGGCTGAATTGCCGCACCTTATCAGCTCCCATCTTGATGAACTGGAGATGCCGTTTTAGTTTTTTTCCGTCCGGTTGTGGAATTTCATCCGTCCAGTAGTCCATCATTCCGTTCTTCAAGCCGCCATAGAAAAAAATGTTCCCTCCCGCGTTGTCCACCCAATACTGTTCCCACCGCTTCAGCGCCCCGTTATAGATGTTGTAGCTCTTCCCGGAGTATCCAACGTTTCCCGCGCTCGTCCAATTTTCCTGCACCACGCAATCGCCGAGGATCAATTCAATTCGGCTGTCTCCCGCCGGAGTCTCACCATGGCTTGTCACTACGCTCCATTCACCCAGCCAGAAGTCGAATTGCCGATTTTCGGGCGCATAAGCGCATGGCTTCTGGTTGCGTGTCGCCAGTTCCAGAATTTTTGCGAAACGAGGGTCGGACCGCAACTCCGCCAGGTCGGGATCGGATGACAACTCGTCCGGCTGACCCAGGCCCTCTTGCGCCGCTTTTTCCAGATGTTCAAACGCCTTTTCCTTGTCTTTTTTCGTTGCGAATACGGCCGCAAGGCCATATTCCACGAATTGCGGCGGCAACCCTGCGGCTCTGCCTTTTTCAAAAGCTTCGATGGCCTCTTCTTTTTCTCCAGCCTTATTCAGGGATACCCCTAGCCGGTACCAAACCCGTGGACTTGGCGCTGCGTGCGCGATTTGGCCAAATAACTTGGCCGCTTCGTTCCAGTTCTTCGCGTCATATGCAGACGCCGCTTGGACGGCCACTTGGGACTGGGAAGGCGCCTGTCTCGAATGCCCCAAGGCAGCCGCGCCTACCATCAGAAAAAGAACAGCACATGCCCCGGACACGGTTACAAAACGACGCATTGGACTCACCTCAATAATATCGCCGAAAGCGCCTGATTTGCGGTTTTAGACGGGGAGTGCCAAAAATTGGCGTTCCTCCTACAGCGCAAAATTCCAGTAATTCATATGTGTTTTATCTAAATTTCCGCGCTTTACCTAGCGACATCCCGATTTCCAGATTATTGTCGCTAGGTTCCCGAGTGCCGCTGCTGGAGTCAGCCGTTTCACGGAACCTATTCATGAATTTTTTCGTAACCCTAGAAAACACTCTGATGGATTTTACGTCTATACACCATAAGGGTGGGCGTCTATGTCACCGGAAGTGATCTCAATGCGAGAGCCGGATGAGGCGACTGTCTCAGAACGGACGCTTTTGTCGTCGGGCCGGTATGTAAGTTTTGGACCGTTTCGGATTGACCAGCAGCGGCAGGAAGTGTCGCGAGATGGAGCCCGGCTGAAGCTGCAGGGCAAGGTTTATCAGATTCTGCTTACTCTCCTCGAGAAGCCCGGCGAAGTCGTCACCCGCGAAGAGCTGCGCGTGCGGCTCTGGCCCGCCGATACGCACGTAAACTACGACGCCAACGTCAATACCACTGTCAACAAGCTCCGCCAAGCGCTGGGCGATTCCTCCGATAAGCCGCTCTACATCGAAACCATTCCGCGCAAAGGCTACTGCCTCCTGGTGCAGCCGGAGGTTTCGGACAAGGCCCCGCATCCTCGCTTCACGCGGAACGAGCCATCCGCCGATCCTGCTCAGGAAACTTCGCGGAACTCGGGCGTCCTGACGTTTGCAAAATCGGATGTTTGGATTGTGCTCGGCGTGATTGGTTTGATTCTCGCCGGGATGCTCCTCGGGGCAGGAATTACCCGGCTCTGGATTTCTCACGCGGCGCCGATCGCCCCTCACCCCTTCGCAATGATGTTTCCCAGTACATCATCGACCACGTTTTTCTAATTTTTGTCTGACTCTTTCGAAACCTGGCCTGACCGGAACTCCGTCCAAGGGCCTGCCTTCATGTCCCGCAAATACGGTTCTTCCCAGGCAAACTCCGGATGCGCGGCGAGAAATGGCTTGGCCAGAAAATCTCCGCCGCAGGGATGGCCCATGCGAGCCACGAACCGCATTTCTTTCGCCATGGTTGCATCTGTCGCTTTTCCCTGCACCGCTCCGCCGGGATAATATGCTTGCCATTCCCACTCTTTCACACCGCGCGACGATCCATCTACGTGCCCGCATAGCGTCCGCTCGTTTGGCTCTTCCTTTTTCTGGGCAGTGTCGGAATGGTCGCCGAGCATCCTTTCCGCAAGCGCCACGTCGATCTTTCCTTTGTTTTCCGCCAGCAACTCCTCCCACCGTGCCCGTCGCGCGTTCGGCGAACTTTCCTTATTATTTGGATCAAACTGTGGCGTGTCTTCCTTGAGCACCTTCGGGTCGCGCGCCCAGTTTGATCCCGAAAGCACGCCATCCTTGGTCCTCCACAGTTTGTGTGCTTTTAATCCAAGTTCAAGTTGCGCGATTTCGCCAGTCTTCCGGTCGCCCAGCAGCCAGTCGTTGGCGTATCCCCCGTTGTTTCCGTCCAGCATGATTCTTGCGTATTCGTCGATCGAACCCGCATACTGCAGCGCCTTTCGTGCCCGCACAAATTCCGCCTTGCCGTTCGGGTCCCAGCCCTCAAACTGTGTGATCGTCGTTTCCGTCACCATCAGCCCGTCGCTGTTGATGCCGAAATCGTCGTCGCTGGCGATCACTCCGGGGAATCCATCCATCAGGATTCTGTAACCGTTTTTCGGCGCGATGTCGAACACAATCCGCCACCGTTCTCCGTTCCGGTAGCTCGTCCAGTTGTTGTGTGCCATCACGATTTGCCCGTCTTTTGTCCAGCTTCCCGTGGCCACGAAAGCGCTGCAATTTCCTGGGCTCTTCAGGTTCGGCGCATTCGCCGCTTTTTGCCACTTGTTCAGCCACGGCAGGTAATAATCCGGCAGCTCCTCGAATGCGTTGAACGCCACGATGTCGTCCACATCCAGCTTCGACCCGGTGCGGGTTCGCAGCCCCTCAACGATGCCTTGCAGCTCCTGCTGATATTCCGCGTCGATCTTCGGCCACAGCATTTCGTGCGCGGCTTTCCGGAAGAATTCCCAGTCGCGTTGGGTGGAATGCATCATTCCTGCACTTACTGCCGCGAACCCGTCTTCGATTTCCGGCGCCAGCAGGTATCCATGCTGATACCCCCTCGCGCCCGGATCGCCTTCCAGATGCACGTAGATCCAGCCGCCCTCTTCGAACCGCGACGCCCCTTTCAGCCGAGGATCGTTCGACGCTGCACGCCCCCGTGCCACCGCGATCGTGGCCACCATGGCGTCATTTGCCGATGCCGAAGCCTGTGCTCCGCTCCCCGCCCACCAAAGCGCCGCTCCTCCCAGGATCACCAGCAAAACCGCTGCTGCCCGCCTCATCGAATCCGCGCCCATCTCGCCCCCTACTTTCCCGCGCCGTTTCTCCGCGTAAAAATCATACCGCGTGTCCGGCCGGCATCCAGCGTGAAGCCTTTCACGCCTTGCTGTTGGTCCCTTTCGAACTGAATCGTGATTTTTGGTTCATTCATTTCAAATTTATCCGCCGCCGTCGCATCCACCGTAATCCCAGGAAGATTTCCGGTGTGCGCGGAGCCTGTTGTATCCAAGAGTGCGATCACCCTTAGCTTCCCATCCACAATCGCCAGTCTATACGCGACGCCCAGTTCATCGCTCCAGTAGTCGCCCTGGTAGCTCCTTATTTGTTCCGGAGTCAGCGAAACCGCCTTCTGCTCCTTTTCCCGCTGTTCTGGCATTTCTTTATTTGTTTCTTTGGGCTTCATCAGGCCGGCCAGATACACGTCCGCCACGCGGTGTGCTCGGTTCGACGGCCTCGCGCTTCCCAGATTGCACAAGCACGCCACGGAAAAGTGCTGCCCTGGAAAACGCAGCAATTCCGCGCGGTATCCGCCCCAGGCTCCGCCGTGGCTCACGGTATGCAATCCGCGGTAGTCCTGGATGAACAATCCCTTCGCGTAATCCAGCACCTTGCCGTTGTTCAGTTTGCCCTGTTGCTGGATCTCCGCGAGGAAATCCTTCCCGCCGATCTGCCCGCCGTAGAAATTTTCATCCCACTTTAGCAAATCTTCCACGGAGGTATGTACCGCGCCATCGCCGGTTTGCTCGAAGTACGAAACGTTCAGGCGAAAACCTACGCCATTCTCCTTGGGATCGTAGGCCAGCGCGCGGTTGGCAACTAGCGACGTGTGGTCGTCGCGAAACTGCGTATGGGTCATCTCCAGCGGCATAAAAATATTCTCCGCCGCAAATTCTCGCAGGGTCTTCCCGCTCACGCGCTTCACAATCACTGACAGCAGAAAAAATCCCGTGTTGCTGTAGAGCCAGTCGCTCCCGGGTGCAAAATTCAGCGCCTTCTGGCGGGAAATCATCTGCAGCGCGTCTTCATCCGTCGTCACGCCGTCCGTGTTGATTCCCGCCAGGTCCATCAGCGTAAGGTAATCGCGCAGCCCGCTGGTATGGTTCAGCAGATGAAGGATCGTGATTCTCTGCCCGTAATCGGGAAGTTCCGGAATGTACTTTCGGACGTCGTCATTGACGGAAAGTTTGCCCTGCTTTTCCAGGAGCAGAATGCTTGCGGCCGTGAATTGTTTGGATGTCGAGCCGATGTCGAACACGCTCTGCGCCGTTATCGGCACATTTTGTTCGACATCCGCGAGTCCATATCCTTTGGAATAGATCATCATGCCGTCGCGGTAGACTCCCAATGCGCATCCCGGCGAACCTGGTTTCGTCATGTCCACGAAAATTTCATCGACGGCCACTGCTTTTTTCTCGTCCGCCGTATTCCCAGCCGCCGCAACCGAGCCGCTGAAAAAAAGCGCACTCGCCAGAAATCCTGCGCCAATCCTCCGACCAATCGCCATTCCAGTCGCTCCTCGCTCCATTTCGATGCCGAGTCTATACACTCCGGCGCGGCGTCTCAACAATATCTCGTGTAAACTCCTGTGCTTGCCATGCTCACCGCCATAACGCGCGCCGTCAGCCCAGCCATCGTCCATTGCGAACTTTCCTTCATTGATCGCAAGCCCATCGATCTAGCCGTCGCCCAAAAGCAGCACCACGCTTACGAGAATCTGCTCGGCAAACTGGGTGCCCGCGTTATTTCTCTTCCCGCCGAACCTGCTCTTCCCGACTCCATGTTTGTCGAAGATCCCGCCATCGTTCTGGATGAATTGGCAGTGATCCTGCCGCTCGGAACGAAAACTCGCCGGCGCGAGGCTCAATCGCTCGCTCATGCTCTCGTCAGGTTTCGAAAGCTCGAATACGTTTCTATTCCAGGAACTCTCGAAGGCGGTGATGTCCTTCGCATCGGCCGAAAACTCTTTGTCGGCCTCACCAAACGTAGTAACGCGGAGGGCATCGGCCAGCTTGCCGCCATTCTTGCGCCGTACGACTATGAAGTCATCGCCGTTCCCGTCAGTGGCTGCCTGCATCTAAAATCCGCCGTTACCCAGCTTGGTGGCAACACGCTCCTTGCAAATCGCACGTGGTTTGACGCGGCGCCACTCGCTGGCCATGAATGGATCGACGTCGATCCCGCCGAGCCTCACGCCGCCAATGCCCTGGCGCTCGGCGGCACGATCATTTTTCCCGCTTCTTTTCCACGCACCCGCGCGCGCATCGAAGCCCGTGGCTTCTCCGTCGCTTCCATCGACATTTCCGAGCTTCAAAAGGCCGAATCCGGTTTAACCTGCTCAAGTCTGCTCTTCGAAGCGAAAAACTCAGATAGCCGTTGAGGCCGTTGGAATGAGAATCCATTTAGTTGTGTTCGCGCTTCTGGTGACCGGCCTGTCCGGGGGATGCCAGAAAGAGGAAGCGCAACTCATTTCAGAACCGCAGGTCGCTGCCGTCGGTGACGGCTGGCTGATGTTCAGTCTTCGTTCCGCCGATGGAGCCTCGTCCGACACCGTGAAACGCTATCAGGCCGCTTACGTCGCGGACGGCAAGACCGCCCGCTTCGATATTGAATTGACCATGGCTCGTCCGTCCGGCAAGATTCCCGTCGCTTTCACGAAAGGCAAATTCATCGCCCCGCCAGATTCCGACGCCTCCGGCCTCCTTGCTGCTTTACAGAAGACGCTTGAGGCAAAGAGCATTCCATCGAAGGCAGTCCGCGTCGCCGAACTGCCGTTTAGTGCAGCCATACTCGGCGAACACGTCAGACACTCTCCCAACGGAGGATTTACCGTCAAGCCGGCGGGCAATTGGACCACCATCAAATTATTCTTGGGAGATGGCTCATCAGAAGTTTTTCTTAACCTCAATCCTGTTTTAGGGAAGGGCGAATTCTCCATCAAGGATCCGGTATATGGTGACGGAGTCTTGCAGGAACTAGCCAAAGTCCTCTGAGCAAAAGAAAACGGCCACGCGGAATGGTTCCGCATGGCCGCTTCTTCACTTCGGATTGTTCCAAAAACTTGTTTCCGCGAGGTCTATGGATGGAAATTGAACTCCAGCTGCGTTGTGGTTTCTCCGCTAGCTGGCGCGTATTTCCAATTCTTCAGCGTGTCCTCGACGGCGCTCACCAGGATCGGGTGTCCGCCGATGACATTCTTCTCCTTGATTCGGCCATCTGCGCCGATCACCACCTGCACCTTCACCACGCCGCTCAGGCGCATCCTCCTAGCCACCTCGGGGTAAGCCGGGACAGGATTGGACAGCACCGTGCGGCCTTCCTGCGCCTGCAAATTCGCCGCGCTCAAGCTCAGCGTCATCGCCAGCAACGCACCCCCCAGGATTCTTCCCTTACGCTCGTTTCTCATCTCCACGTTCCTCTTGAATTGGCGTTCCGTAGTTTATTGAACGCTTTGGATTTGCCATGCGCGGGACAAGCTTGTAACTAGTCTCCACACTACGCGGACCCCTCCGCCTGCGCATTCTTTCCCCGGAACAGGTGTTTCTCCTGCAAAACTGCTCGCTAGGACTAAGGAAAAACCTGTAGAGGGGTCAGGTAGATCACTTGAGGTGCTTTTGCGGTTTTTTCCCCCTTCACTTCTGCCCACCCGCGTGCTACTCTTTCCTTGCAATGATGACTGCCACCGCCAAGCGAATTACGTCCAAGTCGTCCATGTCGATTACCTCGACTACGACTAAGAAGACTATTTCCGCTTCCGGCGCGTGGAGAAACACCTAGCAAAGCTAGAAAAAGTTTCCAATCCACCGCCGGAAGCGACCTGGCGGTGGGTTTCTTCTTTTAAGCCCCCTCCAGAGACGCTCCAGCGGCACTGGAAACAACAAACCAGGAGCGCAGGCCATGAGTCTCGAAAATGTTCAGGAAGATGTTTCAGGCGAACGCAGCCCCGCCGCGTTACGAGCCGGCCATTCCGCGGCCGCTCATGACGAGGTCGTACACTACGCAGGCGGGTTAGCCAGGCAACTCCGGGAGATCGTCGCGTTCAAGTTCGGCGGCAGTTCGCTTCTCGGTGCGGACCGTATGCTCCACGCCGCAGGCCTCGTTCGGTCCGCCGCCCGGTCGTCCAATGTCGTCGTGGTTGTCTCCGCCATGAAGGGCGTCACCGACCATCTCCTTTCCATTGCGCGGGCGCTCGCGGACGGCAAACTCGCCCACGCTCGCCATGAAGCCGAACTCCTCCTGGACCTTCATCTCGATGTGCTTCTCGAATTGCAACTCAGCGAGCAGGAGAGCCTTCGCGTGCGCTACGAGTTGCAACTGCTGGGACGCGACCTTCTCCACGAAGTTCCCGTTCACGGCAGCGTGGCGGCCGGCGCCGAACTTTTCGATCGCCTCGCCTCCTTTGGCGAGCGTTTCAGCGCCAGGCTTTTCGCGGTGGCGCTCGAAAAGTCGGGCGTCCCCGCAGTACCTGTCACTTCTTCGGAATTCGTTCTGACTTGCGACACTTTCCGCGATGCCGAGCCCCATCTCGAACAAACCAGGCAGCGTGGCCGCGAAGTACTTCTTCCGCTTCTCGAAGCCGGCATTGTGCCCGTTGTCACCGGCTTCATCGGTGCGACTCCCGACGGCCGCATCACCACTCTTGGCCGCAACAGCTCCGATTTTTCCGGGGCCATCGTCGCTCACGTTGTGAACGCTGACGAGCTCGTAATCTGGACCGACGTCGACGGCATCTACACCGCCAATCCCAGCGAATCCGCCGAAGCGCGCCTTTTGCATGAACTCAGCTACGACGAAGCTCGCGCCCTTGCCGACAGTGGCGCGAAAGTCCTTCACGCCAAGGTCTTGCCTCTCGCCGCCGAAACTGAAATGGTCGTCTGGGTTCGCAATACCTTTAACCCGCAGGCGCGCGGCACGCGCATTGGTTCGCATCGTGTCCCGGAGGCATCTCAACACGGCGGTGCGGTATGAATTCCCCAGCTCAAAACAACGGAGACCAAAACATGCAGTCGAAACGACCGGAGAAAAGGTGGAAAGCAGGAGTCCTCGGCGCCACCGGTGTTGTCGGCCAGCGCCTCGTTCAAATGCTCGGCGATCATCCCTGGTTTGAACTCACCGAAGTTGCCGCCTCCGAGCGTTCCTCGGGCAAGACTTACGCCGACGCCGTTCGCTGGCATCTTGACTGGCCGGTTCCAGAGTCCGCCCGTGGCCTCGTCGTCAAGGGTCTTGATCCTTCCCTCGACTGCGACTTCGTTCTCTCCGCTCTAGATTCCTCCGTCGCTGGCCCCGCCGAAGAAGATTTCGCCCGCGCCGGCTATCCCGTCGTCAGCAATTCGCGCAATCACCGCATGGACTCCGACGTTCCGCTGCTCATTCCTGAAGTAAACGCCGCTCACCTCGACGCCATTCCCGTGCAGCAGAAGAATCGCGGCTACGACACCGGTTTTATCGTCACCAATCCCAATTGCTCCACTGCCGGTCTCGTGCTTGTTCTAAAGCCTCTCGCCGATGCTTTTGGCCTCGAGAAAATCTTCGTCGTCACTCTGCAAGCCATTTCCGGCGCAGGCTATCCTGGCGTCCCGGCGATGGATATTCAGGGCAACGTTGTTCCCTTTATCAGCGGTGAAGAAGAAAAGATGGAGCTTGAGCCGCAGAAGCTGCTCGGCAAATGGGATGGCTCGCGGTTCGTTGACGCCGGCCTCGGCCTCAGCGCCCATTGCAATCGCGTTCCGGTTGTCGACGGCCACCTTGAATGCGTCTCCGTCGGCCTGAAAAAAATCGCGTCGCTCGACGAAGTCCGCGAAGCCCTGCGCAATTTTGAAGTCGACGCCGTGCTCGCTTCGCTGCCCACCGCTTTGCGCAATCCTGTCGTCGTACTCGACGACGAGAGTCGCCCCCAGCCGCGTCGCGACGCCAACGCCGGCAACGGCATGGCCGCCGTCGTCGGCCGCGTCCGCGAGTGTCCGCTCCTCGACGTGAAGCTCACGTTGCTCTCGCACAATTTGGTTCGCGGGGCGGCCGGCGCCGCCTTGCTCAACGCCGAACTCCTCGCTGCCCGCGGCTTCCTCAACCGCCGCGCCGCCGTGCAGGAGCAAAACATCGCCGAGCCCGTCTCCCGCTAACTTGTAGCGTCGGCCGGCGGTTTTTCCTTCTTGGTGTAGGAGCGAACTTCAGTTCGTTTCGCTCGCGTTTTGTAGGGACGACCTTCTTAGGCCGTCCGCCTGCTGGATTGCTTTGTAGTGGCGGGGCTTACCGCGCCCTTTTCAAAGTTTGCCGGCCGTCCCACTTTTGCTTCTTTTGCAGTAGTCACGCCGCACAACACTGTGGTAAATCATCGCAATGCGAGCCGCAGTCGGGGAGGAACCGTGAAGAATCGGCTTACGTCGCGCACCTTTTCAGAGCGCCCCTTTTCGGAACGCTCGATTTCGCGGCGCAAGTTCCTGGCGCAAACTGCCGCGGCGGCGATTGGTTTTTCCATCGTTCCGCGCCGCGTCTTGGGTGGCGCCGGATATGTTCCGCCCAGCGACAAAGTCAACATCGCTTTCATCGGCGTCGGCGCCCAGGGTTTGCGCGTCATGCTTCATTTCTTGCGCGAACCAGACGTTCAGGGCGTCGCCGTCTGCGATCCCAATAAATCCGGCGCGGATTACCCGCAATGGGACACTCATGAATTCTGCAATTCCGTCCGCAAATTGCTCGGCGTCGATAGCGGCTGGGACTGGCTCAGCCCCGACCAGCCCATTCAGTTGACGCATTCTCTTCGCGTCACCGGCGGCGTCGCCGGCCGCGAACCCTGCCAGAAAATCGTGGACGCTTATTACGCTACGCAACAGCGCTCCGGCCAGTATCACGGCTGTTTCGCATACACGGACTTCCGCGAGCTGCTCGAAAAACAAAGGGACGTCGATGCCGTTGTTGTCTGTACCGCCGACCATCTTCACGCTGCCGTCTCCGCCGCCGCGATGAAGAAGCGCAAACATGTTTTTTGCCAGAAGCCCCTCACGCACACCATTTATGAAGCGCGCCGCATCGCTGAAATTGCTCGCGAAACGGGCGTGGCCACGCAGATTGCCGTCGGCAACCAGGCCTCGGAAGCCACTCGCTTGCTCTGTGAATGGATTTGGGACGGCGTCATCGGCCCCGTGCGCGAGGTCGCCAACTGGTCGAACCGTCCTTTCTGGCCGCAGGGTCTCGAACGCCCCAAGGAAACCGAAGCCGTGCCCGACGGTTTGGATTGGGACCTCTGGCTCGGCCCTTCTCCGGAACGTCCTTTCCACCACGCCTATTTGCCTTTTGTCTGGCGCGGGTGGAGCGACTTCGGTTGCGGCGCTCTCGGCGACATGGGGTGCTACAGTTACGACACAATTTTTCGCGTCTTGAAGCTCGAAGCGCCCGTCAGCGTCGAAGCAAGTTCCACCGAACGCTACGAAGAAACGTTTCCGCTGGCCTCCGTCATTCATTACAATTTCCCGGCCCGCGGCGACATGCCGCCCGTGAAATTCACTTGGCACGACGGTGGCCTCAAGCCGCCGCGCCCGGAAGAATTGGAAGAAGGCCGTCCCCTGAAGGGCGACGGCGATGAAGAAGGCGAAGGGCTACTTTTCATCGGCGATCGCGGCAAAATTCTCTGCGCATTCAATGGCGCCAATCCGCGGCTCATCCCCGAATCGAAAATGAGCGCCTACAAACAGCCGTCAAAAACGTTGCCGCGCTCGCCCGGCAACGAACGCGAATGGCTCGATGCCTGTAAGGGAGGCAAAGTCAAGCCCGGCGGAAATTTCGAATTCTCCAGCCTTGTCACAGAGACGTTGCTGCTCGGAAATGTCGCCACCCGCTTGCCGCAAAAACTCGCTTGGGATCGCGCCAACTTGAAGATCGTTAATTCTGATGCGGCGCAAAAGTTAGTCCGCCCGGACCGCCGAACTCATTGGGAACTCTAGCGAGTCCCTTGTAATGAATTAAGCATGAATAAGGAGACGTCCATGCCCGAATTGTCGAGAAGAGAATTTCTGAGGAACGCCGCCACGACCGCCGCCGCTGCCGGATTTCTTTCCGCAAACGCTTTGGACCTTCGCGCCAATCCGCTGGGGTTGCCTATCGGCTGTCAGACCTGGCCGGTACGCGAGATGATCGCCAAGGATTTTCCTGGCACCATCAAGCAGCTTGCCGCTGCCGGATTTCAGACCATCGAGTTGTGCTCGCCGGTGGGTTATGGCGATTCGGGCTTCGCTGGCCTCGCCAAATATTCGGGCGCCGAGCTTCGCAAAATTCTGGTCGATGCAGGTGTCACCTGCATAAGTTCTCACTTCGGCATCAAGGAGCTTCGTGAGAATCAGGAGTCCCGCATTGCTTGGGCGAAAGATGTCGGCCTGACGCAAATGATCGTGCCCAGCCTCGACGGCCCCAAGAAACCCACCATGGATGATGTGAAGCGTGCCGCCGCCGAATACAACAAAATGGGCGAAGTCTCCGCCAAGGCTGGTATCCAGCAGGGCCTTCATAACGAAAACTTCGAGCTTTCAGTGGTGGACGGCAAGCGCACTTACGACTTGCTGCTCCAGCTTCTCGATCCCAAGCTCGTCCAGTTCCAGTTCCAGGTTTCCACCATCAGCCAGGGCTACGACGCCGCCGAATATTTCACAAAATATCCCGGCCGCTTCTTTTCCATGCACGTCCAGGGCTGGTCGGCGCAAACCAAAAAAATCATGCCGGTGGGGCAGGACACTCTCGATTGGAAGAAAATCTTCTCCGCCGCGAAAACCGCCGGCGTAAGAAATTACTTCGTCGAAATGAACCTGGACATGATGAAAGCCAGCGTCCCCTATCTTCAATCCTTGCAGGTCTAATGTTTTGATCTTGTAGCGGCGAGGCTTACCCTTAGGTCCGACATAATTCCTGCCCTTTCCTCGCGGCTTTAGCCGCTGAGGAATTGCTTTCAGGCTGCCGCGTGGCCCGGCATCCCATACCTCTCGGGTTTTCTTGTAGTGACGGGCCTAACTTCCACTCGGCGTGGAGTACCCCTTCCGGCCATTCCTCTCTGCGCTCCTCTGCGAACTCAGCGTCTCGGCGTTATCCTTTTCCTGCCTCCGTTGTTCCCCTATCCATGTTTCAGCTTTCCCCGCACAAGATCCTCAAGGTCGCCCATCTGATCCCCCAGCAGATTCAACTTCCGCGCTAGTCCCTGAATCTCCGATTCCGCTCGCCGATTCACGGCGTAATCCAGTTCGCTGCGCACGCGGTCTTTCCGGTCTTGGCGGTTCTGGCTCATCATAATCACCGGCGCCTGGATCGCCGCCAGCAGCGACAAAATCAGATTCAGCAAGATAAATGGATACGGATCCCACGCCCTTCGCAAACCCACGTTGATAGCCGTATAGATGCTGCTCAGGACCATAAAACCAATGATGAACTTCCACGATCCGCCGAACTGCACCATGGAGTCCGCGATGCGCTCGGGCAACGTGGATTTCGCCTCGATCACGTCGTTCGCGTTGCGCATCGCGCGAATGCGCACCAGTTGCTGCGAAGAGTGAAACTGTTTCCCCAGCACCGTCAACATATCCATTCCCGCATGTGGCTTGCGTTGCAGCAGCGTCGCAATGTCGCCGCGGCTGACTTCCAGGCATTGCGTATCTTCCATGGCCGTGGCGTTGGTTTGATGAGGTGTCTGCTCCAGCATCGACGCGAAGCCGAAGAACTCGCCGTGCGCCGGTTCATCCACCACGACTTCCTGCTGGTCTTCGTCCACCGTCGTCACTCGGACTTTTCCGGAGACCATCACGTAGGCCTGGCCGCCCGGGTCCCCCATCTTGTAAATGCGCTGCCGCGGGGAGAAATTTTTCAGCTCCACTTGCCCCGCCAGCACCGCCGTCTCGTCTGCGTCGAGCAGCGCAAACAGCGGAACGTGTTTCAACACTTCGGGATTGCAGGCCATCGGCCACCTCTTCTACGGAATGGGATTGCTTCTCGGTCTTTCAAGCGTTTGATGCGAGCGCCACACGCGACAGCTTCGCCCCTAGTAAACCCGATGATTGGCTCAGCTTCAAGAAGCATTCGACAAAGGCGGGAAAGGCCGGAAAGGCGGGAAAAACGCTGCGGATCAAACGGGTTGGTTAAAACCTGGCGAACTAAGACTAGTTCCTTATTCGACCACTCGGATTTCCACGTCTTGCGCTGCGGCATACTCCTTCAGCAGATCGGACATTCTTTGCCCCCAGCGCCCCAGTCCTTCCGGGCCGCTGAAAGAAATGATGACTGCCAGCGCCTGCTTCGTCGCTGTCGTAACCATCGTTCGTTCCGAGTCGCTCGTCGCGCTGCCGTGCGGGCCAACGGTATCGGCGAACAACGGCAATCCTTCCAGATTCAAATCGTATTTACCGATTCCTTTGTACGTTTCGCCCTCTCGCCCCGCGCGAAAAACCATGTCGCCGACAACGTGCCCCAGGTCATACAGACCAACCGGCAGGCGGCTTTCCACGGACACGAGATTGATTACGTCCACGACCGCATTGATCTCCGGCAAGCCTTTTCCAGCCACCACGCGCCGCAACAACGCTTCCGCCGAATTACGGTACCGCGCCGGATCTTTTCCCAAAGCTTTGTATGCTTTTCGCGTCGTTTCCACTTGCATCGATTCCAGCACGCCGCGCGGAAAGGGGAGTCTCTGGATTTCGTTTTCCCGCATCTTCATTTCCTGGAGCAGCGCGGCGGGCGACGCGCCCGCTTTCACGTGCGCCGTCACGCACCCGAGCGCCGTCCGCGGACATTTCGCTTTCAATTTCGCATCGATCGTTACGTTCATCGCGCCTCAGTCTCAACTGGTTTCAGCTTCGCCGAAAAGTGCCGCAGAAATTTTGCCTGCTCGATTATTTCGTATCCCCGGATTTGCTCCCGTTTGCGCCAAACGTCCAGAATCACCTCGACGACGTACTCGATGTGGCTTTGCGTGTACGCGCGCCGCGGAATCGCCAGCCGCACGAGCTCCATCGTGGCGTGCTCGCCGAACATCAGCGTGCCAATTTCCACGGAGCGAATTCCGCCTTCCAGATACAGCTCGTTCGCCAGCGCCACTCCCGGAAATTGCGCCGCCGGAACATGCGGCAGAAATGCCCCCGCATCAATATATATTGCGTGCCCGCCCGGCGGCTGCACGATGGGCACGCCTTCAGCCGCGATGTGGTTGCCGAGAAATGCGGTAGATGCAATCCGGTATTCTAAATATTCCTCTTCGAGCGCTTCGTTCAGTCCCACGGCAATCGCTTCCAGGTCGCGTCCCGCCAATCCGCCATAAGTTGGAAAACCTTCGGTCAAAATCAGCAAATCCTTTTCCTGTTGCGCCAGCCGGTCGTCGTTGGTGCACAGAAATCCGCCGATGTTCGCCATGCCATCCTTTTTTGCTGACATGGTGCAGCCGTCGGCATGCGAAAACATTTCGCGCGCAATTTCACGCGGAGTCTTATTCGCGTAGCCCGGCTCGCGCAATTTTATGAAGTAAGCATTCTCCGCGAACCGGCACGCATCGATATACAAAGGAATTCCGTGCTTCTTGCAGATGGATTTCACCGCGCGGATATTTTCCATCGAGACCGGCTGGCCGCCCCCGGAATTATTCGTCACCGTTAGCATCACCAGCGGGATTTTCTTCGCGCCTTCGCGTTCGATGGTTTCCGCCAGCCGCGCAGTATCCGTGTTTCCTTTGAAGGGATGCACACGCGCTGGCTCTTTCGCTTCCGCGATGGGAAGATCCAGCGCCTGCGCGCCGACAAATTCGCAGTTCGCGCGCGTGGTGTCAAAATGTGTGTTGTTCGGAACGACGTCGCCTTTTTTGCACATTACATTGAACAAAATGCGTTCGGCGGCACGGCCCTGGTGCGTGGGAATCACGTGGCGGAAACCAAAAATGTTTTGCACGGAGTCGCGAAATCGCGCGAAGCTCGGCGACCCGGCATAGGATTCGTCGCCGCGCATCATTGCCGCCCACTGTTCGGTGGACATTGCCGCGGTTCCGGAATCGGTCAGCAGATCAATCAAAATCGTATCGGAAGGAACGAGGAAAAGATTGTAGCCGGCGGCCTCCATAAGTGTCCGGCGTTCTTCCCGCGTGGTGCGGCGGATGGCCTCGATGCTTTTGATTCGAAATGGCTCGATGATCGTCTTGATGGGCATTTTTCGGATTCTTCATCGGACACACTACCACAGCAACTGATTTCTCGCCGGGAGCATCATCCGAACATCGGTAGGCGAACAGGCGCGTTCCGTATTGTTGCGGCAGTCGTGATAAACTTGATGGACTTTAGGCCCGTAGCTCAGTTGGTTAGAGCGCTACCTTGACACGGTAGAGGTCTGGGGTTCGAGTCCCCACGGGCCTACCATTCCCTGCTACAATCCGCCCTGCCTGTGAGCTCAGACTCGTGCGCAAGACTCTCAGTCGCGAATTACTCTGCGCCTTACGTTTTCTCCAGCCGTGTAGTAGCCTGCGCTCGGAAACTTCACGTCCGTTGCGGAGATGAACATGAAACGCTTGTTTTGTTTGTTTAGCTTGTTGCTCCTCCCGGCTACGCGTCTTGCTGCCGACGATCTCTTCGACATCAAGCCCGTCGCGGATGGGGTATACGCTGCTATCGCCAAGCCTGCGTATAAGGTCAACTGCAACGCAGCCATCATTTTGTTCGACGATGCAGTGCTCGTCGTCGACACCCACTCCAAGCCTTCCGCCGCCCGCGCTTTGATCGAGCAGATCAAGAAGCTCACGGACAAACCCGTTCGGTACGTCGTGAACACACATTTTCACTGGGATCATTATCAGGGCAACCAGGCGTATCCCAGTTCCTGGCCTGCCGGCGTCGAGATTATTTCCTCGGAGGCGACACGGGCGAACATTGAGCAGCGAGGCATACCGCGGGTAAAACACGAAATCGTTACCATGCCCCAGGAAATCGAAAAACTGAAAAGTGACCTGGACAAGGCATCGGACGTAAGGCAAAAAGAACAACTTCGCGCCAACTTGCTCCAGGCAGAAGCCTACCTTGCCGAACTCAAGAGCATGCAGGTGACGCTTCCTAGTGTGACCTTCGATCACTCGTTGATACTTAACCGCCCTTCAAAAACCGTCGAAATCCTCTGGCTTGGGAACGCACACACCAATGGCGACGTCTTCGTTTATCTTCCTCGAGAGAAAGTTCTCGTCACGGGTGACGCCCTTCACGGATGGACTCCATACATGGGCGATAGTTATCCTTTTGACTGGATTCAAACCCTCGACGCCGCCGAGAAACTTGACTTCGACCAGGTCATCGGCGGACATGGCGACGTCATGCGCGGCAAGGAAAGATTCGAACTATGGAAGCATTACTTCGGTGACCTGATGGACGAGGCCGCACAGGCTTACGCTCGTGGGGCATCGCTGGAAGATGCCGAGAAAGGAGTCGGCAAAACCCTGATAGCGAAATACGCGGACAGATTTGACCCTGGTTTCCCCAAGAGTGTGATCGGCAACATCGCCAAGGCTTATCAGGTGATTGCCTTCATGCCCTAGCCCGTCAGTTAGCCAAACTTCCCAAGTGGATACAAGGGAGATTCTCTAACCTCAAATTCAGCCTGGCCTTCCATCGTTTTCAATACTTTAGAGAGTTTTCTGCCGAATCCCAGAGAAACTTCACCTGCAATTCTTCACCTGTAAATTGCCGTGGGCAGCGTCTGAATGTGAAGTTTTGCGCTCACAGCCAAAGCCACTTTGTGACTTCCCGGGAGAGGACTTCTGGCGTCCCAGGACTCCACATGTACGACACCGCGTTACACGTCCAAGTGGATTGTTTCCGAGTTTTCAAATTGTGGTAGTTGTAGGTAAGCTTTGGTTTCATGAGCAGAGCGCGAGCTTCCGATTTCCCGGTGTTCTCACCAGTATGTGTGATTGGGTCGCCCCAAGTTGACGCGGCTTAGCCGGTGCGATTCAACGTGATGCTGCGTACGAAACCCCAGCACAGGAATTGCAAGCCAGCGACGTAGATCGCCAGGCCCGTCAGATTTAGAAAATTCCCGACCAGAGCCGGAGCCATTACAACGTCTAAGAGCACAACAGGAAGGAAAAGCAGAATCAGCCAGTTGAGGCCGGACCCCTGAAGTCCCACCGTGGCTGAGTCACCTCTTCGCGACGGCCACGCCCAGAGCGCAAGCGGAACAAGCCACAGGATGAGCCACAGGCAGAATTGCACCCAATGAACGTCTCGTCGGCTCTCTGCGAACAAGCCCAGCCAGCCGAAATTGAGATCCGCTGCCGTATAGACGGCGAGGAAGCTCGTCAGGCCGGTCAATCCCAGCCACAGGCGCGACGGCTTCGAAATTTGGAGCCGGAACTTCCGGCTGCATACTAGGGTCAACGTTGCCGCCGCTGCGCCCAGCGCCAGAACATAAGTGACGCGTCCAAGGATGGCCTTCGTGGATTGGATAGGCTTGATGCCGTCCGTGACCTCGCTAATCGAAGTGATCCATGCATTGCCCCCGCGCAGGCCCCCGAGACCGTTTGAGCCATCCGTCGTGGGCAAGAACAGACTGGCTAGAACGAGAATGGCGCCAGCGCTGAGTAGCAAGCCCGGGAGCATCCAGCTCGCCACGCGCCGAAACCATCCCCGAGCGGGCTGCCAGAGCTTTTCCAATCGCAGCGTTTTGTCGCTGGCGCTCCATTCTTCCAGCGACGATGTCTGCTCGTAGGCGAACGCCAGAGATAGCAGAATGAAACAGACCCCCAGCAGGAGGGAGAGCGCGAGACCGACTCCCGCTTTCCCGTCCTCAATTCCATCGATCACCAGCAATGGCAAATACAAGACCAAAGCGAGCGTGAGGAGCGGAAATGTATCCCGCAACGCCTGCCGGGTTTCGTGAGGCGGTTCGCCGTTGGCCGGACGACCGACTAGGAAAACAAATGAGGCCAGGCAGTAAAGCAGTGCGGGAAACAAATAATACATGGCAGGAAAAAAAACGCTAAACGGCGGCGTTTCCCCTTCGGCGAGCGGGTGCCAGACCCAGAGTACAAGGTACACGACAGCGAAGATCAGCAGGACTATGCGAGGCATCGAGTAGGAAACTCGCATGGCTAGGTGCCTCTCGCGCGACGGTCAACTTCGTTGTGCCTGATTCTGTGCTGGACGACAGGAGAAAGCAATCCTGACCCTACGGTGCTCGGAGGGTGGCCGACTCTTGCCCCGCAAGACGCCTCTTAGTGGTTAACTCTTTTCTGCCGTTTGTGTGGGCAATTTGTATCCCGGATGCGTCTGCGGGACAGAAAGGTGGAATCGCGACAGGAACAAGTCGATTATTTGACCGTCTCATGCGTAATTCCCGCACGCATTACCGGACAATAGAAACTGAGGCCCTCAGCCGTTTTGCGACCGAGGGTCTAAGAGTGTGGAGAGTTGTTTTGCCCACCTTTCGCTGCCAGATTCGCTTTCTAATTGACCTGTACCTGATTGCTCGTGATTGCAAGGGCGATGTCTCTCTGCGCCGCCAACTTAGACTCATCAATCGCTTGCGAATAGAGGTCTAGCGGCGTGCTCGCCTTCGCATAACGCAGCAATCCCTGAATTGTCTTAACGTCTTTGCCCTTGTTGATAAGAAAGGTCGCGAGGCTGTGACGGAAGTTGTGGAAGCCGAATCTCTGGCCGGGTTCAAGCCGGATTCCAACTTTAATGGCGGCGGGACGAATTCTATCTGCGGCCATCATGCTGGCACTCAGCGGCGTTCGATAGTCTCCGAACGGCCGGCAATAATCCGTGTTACCTGCGGCAGATACAAAAAGCGTGCATGCCACAGGCGCGACTGTCGCATCCGCGCCGTAGCTCCCCGCTCTTGAACGAACCTGCCTCCCCGCGTTTCTAAGTATGGCTCTGTGATTTCTGGGGCTTCTTCTGTCGTTTTCCGAATATTTCACTTGACTCAGGATATTTTCGGACGCAGACTCGCCAGGACTTGCGCTAACCATAAGTGGAAGTCTTCTAGAAGTAAACAACCGTGAAGTGCTATTCTCGCGCGCGATTATGAAGCCATCTACCAGCGGTACGTCATGCGTACCCTTGGCAACCGTTTACTCGGACCAAGCTTTGGCGTCTTCGATAGCGCAGCCATTCTCGGATGATGGCGCCGGAAACGTCCGTTTCATAGCGCCATCGGGAAGTTATTGGCTGGCCTACTCGGCATCGGGAGCGCAGCCTTATATTGGCCTGGCTTCCGTTTCCCCGCTGACAACCTTTGCGAATACCTGGCCAGCCGCGCAGACTCTTTCAAACTCGGCCAATGCCCTGAGCGGAACGGGGCCAACAATGGCGATGTGGGATGGACACTCAACGGCGGATTCGCAAACGTCCCAGCCGATACCGCGCAATTCGGCGGCAACGCTTTGAATGCGTCTGCCTTCATTGCAAACGACTCAGGAGCGGCGCTATCAGGTGCCTATCGCCTGGGGAAAAACCAGAATATATGCTGGCGGAACAATGCGAACGGCGCAGACATTTGTTACGGGAAAAACGCCAGCGAAGGACTGGCCGGGAACAACGTCCCTATCGTAACTTCATTCACCGCCACGGCGGCTACTACGGACAACGTTAACGTGGTAGGCATGACGGCGAGCGGGCATTGCACTCTGACGGCGACGAACAGCGGCGCGGCGGGCGGTATCGCTTCCGTTTTTGTTTCCAACAAAACGACCAATCAAATCACCGTGACGCACACGGCAACGTCTGGCTGGACGTTCGACGTTTCCTGTACGCCGAATTAAGGGAATAACTTATGATTGCCGGTCCAGTCTGGGATCTAGGGATTCTGTTAAGCGGGATAGGCGGGAGCGGCATCACGACTTGGCTCGTCATGGGCTACAGGCTCGGCAAGCGAGACGGGGAACAGGTACAGGCAATCGCCACGCTTTTGCGGGAACGGGCCGATGATCGGCAGCAGTCGCAAAACTGCAGGGGCAGGTAGTCGAATTGGAGCGGGTAAAAATGAATCAGTTTTTGCGCGTGTTTCAGGCCATCGAAGAGGTGCGGCGCAGACTTGGCAATGGTGACAGGGATTGGATTGACTTATGAGGAGACTAAAAATGGGCGGACAACCAGGACCGCACGGCGCAATAGTGAAGGAAGCTACCACGCTCAAGCATGAAAACGTAGTGGTGGCGATCACGGAGAACAACGTCACCGTCAGCGTCACGGCGGCGGACGGGCGGACTAAATCCGTGACTATCAGCAGGACTATCGGAGAGGTTATCGGCATCCAGTGAGATTCGCGGCGCTACTACTTGCGACTGTGTGGGCGCTAGGTTGCTCGCTGGCCGTGCCTTGCCCGAAACCTCTGCGCTGGTACTTCGCTTCCGAAGTACTCCATACCATCGCAACGCAGCCGTTTTTGTCTTTGTACGGGGAAACGTCGCTGGCCTATGCGCTGGCCTACTACGTCACCAAGGTTCTGATTCTAGCGGCGGCGCTGAATCTGGCCGTGTCTCAGAGCGTGCGGCGCCGCTGGCCGCTGATTGTCGGCGCGATCGTGGCGGCCATCGTGGCCGGGCGGGCATGGGCCGGAATGCCTCACCCATTGCACGCCTATTCCGTGTTTTCGATTTTCGAGGGGGGATTGCTGGCCGATGCGGGAACGATTCTGATTTTCTCGGTGGCCTACCTGTCGAGGAAAGCCGATAGCCTCATGCGCGAAGTGGCGCTTGCGCTGTCTCTTCTCTGGTTGGCCCTGGCGTGGTTCCGCATGGGCTTCACCATGAGCGTGCCAAGCGAAACATGGCTCAAATTGAATGAAGTGCTCCCAACTCTTTTTGTCTGCGCGGCGCTTGGCTGGAGTGGCCTAAAGCTGACTGAAATCCAGAAGCCAATGCAGAGGTTAGGTGGAACTAGCAGTCCACCTTTCAAATGAAATTCTTGAACGTCGTGGAATCAATTCGCTTGTGAATGGTTTCAAGCGGACAAGGGTCATGTAGTTCGATATAGGCGGAAGAGTTCTGGAAATTTTGAGGATAGATGGCGGAGCAGAGATTATGGGTCAATACTGAATCGTACAAAATCCCTTCAATACCCGCGTCCAATACGATGCGTCCGAATATCTGCGGGGCTGCCGGAACGTCATAGCCCATTGGCCATTCGCGCCACCTGAACCCATGAGTGTGCGCTTATAACTTGGACAAGGTGTTCCCACCGGAGTTCGCGACCCACACATTTGCTCCGTCGAAGGCCAGATTCTGCGGAGCAACCCCAACCGGAAACGTGCCAAGCGCCGCTCCGTTGCTCGCCTGTAACACAGTCACCGTATTGTCGAACGTGTTCGCAACCCACACGTTGTTCCCATCAAACACCACAGCCCGGGGCGCGCTCCCAACCGCGAACGTCCCCAGGGCTGCTCCGTCGCTTGCGCGCAGCTTGGTGACATTGTTGGAGTTCGCGTTCGTCACCCAGATGTGCCCTCTCTCAAAGGCAATTCCGAGCGGGAACGTACCGACGGGAAACGTCCCGAACAATGCGCCATCACTCGCCCGGAGCTTCGTGACGTTGTTGCTTAACCGGTTCGTTACCCAGACATTTTTCCCGTCGAACGCCACCGCGCGCGGCTGGTTTCCGGCCGCGAACGCGCCCAACACCGCACCATTCGTGGCGCTCAGCTTGGTCACGTTATTCGTTCCCGAATTTGCCACCCAGACGTTTGCGCCATCGAATGCCAGCCCTTCAGGCCCGTTGCCGACGGCAAACGTTCCGAGCGCCGTACCGCTGCCGGCCTGAAGCTTTGTGACGGTATTCCCGCCAAAATTCGTGACCCAGACATTCGCGCCGTCAAATGCTACGCCTTCGGGAAACTGCCCCACGGGATAGGTTCCCAGTTGCGCGCCGTCGCAGGCTTGCAATTTTGTGACAGTGTTCCCTTGGTTGTTCGCGACCCACACATTGGCGCCGTCGAAGGCCATGCCAAACGGGAACGGTCCAGCCGGAAAACTCGTACAAAGATTTGCATCGTACCAGCGCAGGATTGCGAGTTGCAGCGGGTTCATGGGTGGTCACCAATTTGCGGGGGTATTAACCGGGATTTCCATTTTGAGCTCCCGGGCGATCGATAGCGTACACCTAACTCTGTCGGCATACCAATGCCTAACCGTGGTCAAGAACGCTATCCAGCGAATGCTAGCTCGCGCCAGTGCCCGGTTAGTTGCAATACCGGAGATGTAAAGTAAAACTTCTCCGGTAACCAGGCATCTGCCTCGCGACCTGGGCCAATGCTCCCAAAGCCCTCGCTGGCATGCCTCTGACGTGCCGGTCAAAGGTGACTCTCCTCCAGGGTCGTGAGACATGAATCGTAGTGTCGTACGAAGGCGAGTTTAATTGAGTCAGTTTTTGAGCAGTGTCAAGCCCGCTAACCCTAGCAAGCCGATGCTGAGGAACAGCAACGTTGACGGCTCTGGCGTGCTGACTAGGCCAGCTTGCCACTGGGTCAAAAGTGCCGTTATACTACGGGTATGAAAACTGCTGTTTCTATTCCGGAAGACGTCTTCAAAGGGGCCGAGCGCCTGGCTCGCAAAACCAAAAGATCTCGCAGTCGCCTTTTTAGCGACGCTCTGAAAGAATACCTGGCCCGCCACACTCCAGACAGTGTTACCGAGGCGATGAATAAGGCTTGCTCCGAGCTGGGCGCCGCGAAAGACGAGTTCGTTTCC
>Ga0137382_10000044_pt1 | contig 49231 bp, 31 predicted proteins | sample SagtaG_15_FD_104816 | JGI IMG/M metagenome (GOLD analysis project Ga0137382, IMG submission 104816) | Vadose zone soil microbial communities from Sagehorn Ranch, Mendocino, California, USA - Sage2_R_20_16 metaG | ecosystem: Environmental > Terrestrial > Soil > Vadose zone | place: USA... | reverse complement strand
TTGGTCGGGGCGTGTTGATTCGAATCCCTGACTTCCTATTCCGAACCAGTTGCCAACCCTTTCGGAGGCTGGGGTCGTCTGGCGCCCGGAACGGGACAGTCATTACGAAAAGCAGTATGAAGTATGAAGAAGGACGGTTCGTGTTAGTGGGCGGCGCGCAAAAACGCCAGGATTGCTCCAAGTTCGTCGTCCGAGAAGTCTCCCAGGACCTGGGAATGTTTCCAGGCGCTTCCATCCTTCAGGTCTACGGAGGATGGAGAGAACGTGCGAAGGACGGGCGGAAATTTAGTCAGATCATAAATTTTAGTCTCGCTTGGTATTTTTGACGATAAGAGCGCCGGAAATGTCTCCCCGCCGGCCATCGCGGTGGACACTTGCGGAGTGCCCAGGTTGCGCAAGGCAGTGGCATCGGCCGGAACATTGTTGATCGCCAGCGCAACAGGGAGTCCCCTGTCATTCACGCGATGACAGAACGAGCATCTGACTGAATGCTGAGGATCGAAAAACAGGTCGCGCCCATGCGCGGCGTCGCCGGTCAAGACCGGCGGAGGTCCCGACCGAATGGATGGCGCGATGCCGTTCAGGCTCTGCACGTAAGCGATCACAGCCCGGACCTCATTTAGGGGAAGAATTTGTCCCCAAGCCTGCATTGGCGTGCCTGAGATGCCATAGGTAACTACCCGTTCGATGTAGTCTCCCGTCAAGCCGCGTCCGGCAAGCTTCGGGGCTCCCCCGGCCGCGCCGTTCGCGCCATGGCAGTAGGATTGGGTGCAGGTCTGCGCAAAAATTTCTTCACCGTGTTTGAGGTTTTGTTCGGTCGCCATTTGAGCCTTTACAATGACTGGGGTGAACAACAAGACGGAAAAAATGACGGACCGGAACCTGACACTTAGCTTGCTCATTTCGACTCCTCCGGGAGGGCGAATGCCACGAGTGTCGAGCCCAGGCGCCATTTGTCTGCATCGGTCCAGAGAACGCTCATGATGTCACCCGAGACGGACCCCCAGCCTGTGGGAGTCGCAACGTATTGCCTCCCGCCGGCTGTATACGTCACCGAAGACCCGCGGTTTCCTGCGCCCGTCTGAAAGCTCCACAATTTTTTTCCGTCGTGCGCATCGAGCGCGAAAAAGTATCCCTCGGAGTCGCCGGAGAATACGAGGTCTCCAGCGGTGGCCAGCACTGACGCCAACAATGCGTACTTGTATTGGTACGTCCATTCTCGTTTCCCCGTAACGGGATCAAATGCGTCGATATGGCTGTACGCGGTATCGTGGTTCGGGGGCGGCTTCATCACCCAGATGCCGCCGCCCGAGCTCGGCACGCCCAGAATGGGTGGACGCGCAACGATGTCGTTGCACATCTCGATCATGGGGATGTAGATCCACGTCGTCCGAGGAGAGTACGCCTCATGATTCCAGCTTTTGCCTCCCAGGTTGCTCGGGCACACAAGCCACGCGGGCTCGTTCTCGACGACGTCGTGACGTCCGATCAGCTCACCCGATTGACTGACTTCCCTGACCCAGTTGATGTGTTCGTTGTCAGGGTACGTGCTGAGGACTTCGCCTGTCACGCGGTCCAGTACCCACGAATACCCTCCCTTGTTAATGTGAACCACCAATTTGCGCATCCGTCCCTTCACGACGCGATCCATCAAGACAGGCTCCCAGTTCGAGTCGAAGTCCCAGGAATCGTGCGGCACTTCCTGGTAGTACCAGCGCAACTTCCCTGTGTCCGCTTCAAGGGCCACGATGCAACTGGAATACAAATTCGACCCTTTTCGAGTGGCTCCGAAAAAGTCGGGTTTGGCATTTCCCGTTCCCCAATAGATCAGGTTGAGCTCCGCATCGAATGATCCGGAAAACCAGTTAATAACGGCGCCGGTCTTCCAGGAATCACCCGACCACGTGTCATTCCCAGGCTCGCCCGGTCCGGGAATCGAATAGAACCGCCAAGCCTCACGCCCGGTCTTCATGTCGAACGCGGCCACGAAGCCTCGCAAGCCGCCTCCGCTGACGACCACCTTGTCCTTTACCACCATTGCGGCTGCGGACAGGCTACACCTGCAGGTGTATGGGTCTTCCACGGCCACTTTCCAGACTTCGTGTCCCGTCTTTTGGTCGAATGCGATCAAGGAATCATCATAGGAGGCCAGAAAGACCTTGCCATCGGCAACGGCGAGCCCGTAGCTCTTGGTGCGAGCAGGCGGCGAGAATCCGGGAAGCATTTGATGCTTGTACTGCCAAATCAATTTGCCGGTCACAGCATCCAGCGCAAATACCTGACTGCGAGCCGTTGAAACATACATGACTCCGTTCACGACAATCGGGGTTGCCTGCAGAGCATCCTGATAGTCCCCGGTCTGAAAGATCCACGCGGGAACCAGTTTCTTGACGTTGGTCGTATTGATCTGGTTGAGGGAGCTGTAGCGCCAAAACAGGTTCGTCCCTCCATACGTGGGCCAGTCCGAACCAGTCGCACCCTGCTGGACCTGCGATTGGGAAATAACAGACTGGCTCTGTGCGTTACACTGCCAAGAACCAAAGAGAAGAACCGCCGCCGTAACCAGCAGAAGTTTGAGCCGCGAGCTATGTTGCATACCTTCCCCCTTGTTCAAAATCAATTGCCTGAGCGTCACTCGCAATAATCTGGAACTCCCGCAGAGGGCAGGTGCGCGGTCCGTTTCAGAGCGCCAGTGATGACTAAGTGCGCCGCCGAATCCCCCAGCACTCAGCATCCGCCCCAAAACAGGCAAAACTATTCCGCTTTGATTCGAATATTTCGAAAATGAACCTCTCCGCTTTCAGCTTGAAAGCCGATATAGCCGGGCTCCTTCCAGCTATGGGAGCTGACATGCGAAATCATGGTTCCGTTCAGATAATTCGTGACCTCGCCGTCTTTCGATACGATCTCCACGGAATTCCATTCTCCGGCCGGTTTTCTTGCTCTCGCTCTGGCGGCATCGTCAAAGGTAGAGGTGGCCTTACCGTCCATCGGATTGATTGACATCTCAAAATCCGTCTTTCCCTGAATTTCCAACGTGCTGGGCCAGACGTCGTGCTTGGTGATGAACAGCAGGTATCCGGTGTTTGAAAACAGGTCGTCGTCCGTTTCCATGCCCTTGTAGGCGTCAAACCGGTATTCAAGACGCAGAGTGAAGTTCCAATACTTCTTCAACGTGTACATGTAGCCGTGGGGCCTGCCGGAATCGTCCACCATTCCGTCCACGACCTTGAATGTCGTCCCGGCCGTGGTCTGCGCGCAGCCTTCCGGGCGAGGCGTGCAATTGCCGCCCAGCACAAACCCCCATCCGGTCAAGTCCCGGCCGTTGAAGAGACTATCGAATCCGACGTCGAGAGTCATATCCCTCATCAGATTGCGATCGAACTTCAAGGGTTCCTTCCCAGAAGGAAAACCATTCTGTTTAAGGAGATAGGCAATGATGTCCAGGTATTCTTCCATGCTCAATCCGCCGGGATCGTATGCCGGTTGAGCCGTTGCAACCTTGTTGAACAGGTCATTGACCGTGTCCCACCGTTGCGGCCTGCCTAGTATTCCCGATGGCGTCGTCAGCCACACCTCGCCCGAGAGAAGCGTGTAACGATGCTGGCTGCCATAATGCCAGCCCAAGCCTGTCGAGGGGGTCATGTTCACGCCGTGGGGACTGCTCAGTTCGGCAGGGTGACACACCCCGCACGCAGCATGAAAATAGGGTCGTCCACGTTCGGCCTGCTGTTCCGTGTAATAGGCCCGGGAAATGCCCGCGCTGTTGACGGGATCGGCGACCGAGTTTTTCGCGGCATGCATCGCGGGTCCGCTTGCATCCATGGCCATCGATTTCATGGCCTCTGTGTCCGGTTTGAGATCCCGTTCTCCTGACGGGAGCCCGTTTGCCTGAAGAAGAAATGCGACGATCCTTAGATTGTCCGCGACGCTAAGCCCGTTCGCGTTGTCCTTAGGCATGCTCCATTTTGTCCGGGAGTAAAGGTCCGCCACACTGTAATACCGCTCCATGAAGGAGGCGCCGATCAATGGCGGTGCGCTCCCATCCGCTGCGCAGACATAGGTCTTTGGAAATTTCGTCATTTCCTCTGCGCACGATCCCTTCAGGTTTTCCAGATGGCAATTGCCGCAATTCTGCGTGTACACCATCTTGCCGGCGTCGGCCTGCGTCTTGCTGTAGTACGCGCGCGTCGCTTCACTCGACTGATGGCTCGCCTGCGCGTGTCCCGCCAGAGCGATGGCAAGAATCAGAGCAATGACGGCACAAGAGTTGCGTATAGGAAAGCTTTTCCTCTTCAAGTGAGTAACTCCCGGAAGTGGTTTGTTCTTCCGCGTCGCTCGATCCATATTTAAAATTGTGTCTGTAAGGCACTTGCAAAAACCGCTGGGCGCCCGCATCACTTCGCATCGCGCACACAGCCCCCAACGAGTATGCCGTCAAAGAATTTGGATTGTGCCAGATGAAATCTGCGGCAGCTGCCGGCCAGAGTTCTTGCGTTACGACCCGACCGACACTCCGGCGCTTGCACCGGCTCGTGATGGGCTGAGCATCAGCAGTTCCAGGGTGACGATCAGCCCGCCATCGCTGGCATTGGTAGCCGTCACTTTTCCGCCGTGCAGACGGAACGCTCGTTCTGCGATCGCAAGACCAAGACCTGCGCCATCCGAATTATTGCTGTGTTCGTTACTGCCCCGGTGAAACGGTATGAAGAGATGGGTGAGTTCGTTTTCGGGTATGCCGCATCCATGGTCGCGCACCTCAATGACCGCCTTTGAGTCTGAACCCGCGTCCACGTGATGGATCGAGATTTCCACATTTGTGCCGGCTGCGGTGTACCGAATTGCATTGCGGACGACGTTTTCCACCGCTCCTCGTAGCATCTCGAACGCTCCTTCCACCGGGCAGTCTGAACTGGAAGTGAACTTCACGCCGCAATTCCGGCTTTTCGCTTCATACTCCCCGTCCGAGGCCACCTCTTGCACGAGCACTCCCAGATCGAAAATCTTCTCCTGTTCGAGATCGACTCCGCTTTCCACTCTGGCCAGGGTCAGGAGTTGACCGATCAGTTTGTTCAGGCGGTCCGTTTCGTGTTCGATCCGGTCCAGATGCTCTATCGTCGCGAAGCTCACCTGATCCCGCGCGAGCCCGAGCGCAAGGTTCAACCGGGTGAGCGGGGACCGCAGTTGGTGAGACACATCGGCCAAAAGCCGCCGTTGGGCGGTAACGAGCGCATCGATGCGCTCGGCCATGCGGTTAAAGTCGCGGCCAAGTTGAGCAAGTTCGTCGCGCCGTTTCAATACGCTCTCGTTCACTCTTACCCCTAAGTGCTCGTTGGCAATCCCCGTCGCGGCCAGGCGCAAAGAGTCGATGGGATTGGTGATGTTCCGTGCAAGCCAATAACAGAAGATCCCCGCCACGATCAGAACGGAAACGAGATAAATGATGCCAACTTTTCCGATATCTTTCGATATGAAGATGTCTATTTGACGAAGCACCGGAAGTTCTGGGATGGGCAGAACAAACGTGTAGATCTTTCCGCTTGGTTCGGCGATTTTGTCCGCAGCAAGTCTTTCTTGCCGGAAGAAATGCGGCTCTCCGACAGGGTATTGGTTCATCAGGGGGAAAATCCTCGTGATCTCCGGAGAAATCTGCTGACCCAATACTTCCTGTCCATGTTGATCTAGCAGGTAATCCCGGACCGACTTACGGCCCGCAAGATAATTGCCTGCATCCAATTTCTCCAAGGAATCCGCATAGGCCAAGGCTGCAAGCTTGCCTTCGCGATCCGCCAGATCGGCGGTGCGCTTCCCGCGCACCTGCACAAGGTAATGATAGAGTTGGTTCCAGCGTTCTTCATCCTGCGAACGCGACCGGATTACCCCCGCGGACACAACTAGCGTTCCAATCACAACTACAATGGACAGCCAAAACCATAGGAAGATCTTAACAAATAGACTTTGCATCTAAATCTTGCCTCCGCGGGCGTGGCTGGCCAAAACGTAGATATAGCCGATACCCCGCACTCCTTTAATCCGTTCTGAACCATCAGGCCTTGGACCCAGTTTCTTTCGAAGATTACTCACGTGAGTGTCAATACTCCGATCGAATGGAGAAAACTCGCGGCTGAGCACAGCTCGCACCATTTCTTCACGAGAGAGGATGTGCCCAGCGGAAATCAAAAACTTTTTCAGGAGATCAAACTCAACTCCGGTGAGGTCGACGTCTTTGCCGGCGCGGCGAACCACCCTGGCTCCACTCAATAGTTCGATATCCTCATTGATTAAATTGTCTTCGGGCTCCATCCGGAGTTCCGCAGGAGGCGGGCTGGAGCGCCGCAGAACAGCCTCGATTCGCGCCGAGAGCTCTCTCGGATTGAACGGCTTGGGTAGATAATCATCCGCACCCATTTCCAGTCCCAGGATGCGGTCCTGGTCGTCGCCTCGCGCGGTCAGCATGAGGACGGGAATCCGGGATTCGGCACGAATTCGGCGTAGCGCTTCAAAACCCTTCATGTCCGGAAGCATAACATCCAGAATGACCAGGGCATACTCGCCGGAAAGGGCACTTTCCACGCCCTTTGCCCCTCCATGAACCGCTTCCGTGGGAAAGCCGTTCTGAAGAAGAAATTGCGAAAGGAGCTTACACAACTCCACATCGTCATCTACCACGAGAATTCGAGGCCCAAAAGCCTTGATTGGCTTCTTCATCTGACCTGACGGTTGTACTAATTCTCTCTCGGTTGGCTGTGCCATTGCAACACCATACCCCTTTAGTTCAAAGGCGATCCTGAAACAAGTCAAGTTTTGTCAAGCCCAGTGCCTCGGCGCTTAACAAATCTTTGCACTGCTAGACCAAATTTGACCTTCAATGAACCGATATTGGTCTAGGATTCCTGCCAAATCCTGTAACCTCTCGGAGTCATGGATGATGAATAATGGTGATAGGTCGCCCTGCCAGTCGGATTTCCAGTTGCTGCCGGACGACATTCTGATGACCTACGTGAAGGAGGGATATCCAGACGCCCTCGCCGTGCTCTTTGACCGCTACAGGCGCCTGGTTTTGAGCGTGGCCTGGCAAATCCTGCGAGACAGAGGGGAGGCAGAAGACCTGGTGCAGTCTGTTTTTCTGGAGATCCTCCAATCGGCTGCAAAATTTGATTCCGCGAAAGGCACGGCCAAAACCTGGATTCTGCAGTACGCCTACCATCGAAGTTTTAATCGCAAGAAATATTTACAACTCCGAGGAATTGCGAACTGCCCAAAGCATTTCCTTCCGGCTCACGAGACCGCCGTATCCTGCTGCGATTCGTCGTTCGAGCTCGTTGAGTCCGAGCGGTTCGTCCACGAAGCTTTGGCGAGCTTGAATTGTAGGCAGCGCCGCATCCTCGAATTGGCCTTCTACGAGGGCTTGAGCATGCGTGAAGCTGCTGAAATTACCGGCCAATCCTTCGATACGGTGAGACATCATTTTTACCGGGCCATCGGCAATCTGCGGTCCATGATTCACAGGGACTCCGAGGGCCGAATAAGCAAGTCCTCAGCGGAAAAAGGAGGCTCTTCATTCGTGGGCACTCAAATTCGCGCCACTCGTCAGCCGCTGAAGAGCGCGAAGCCGTTGGTGCATCCGTCGTCGTTGCGGAGGCCCCGGATCGGTTCCAATTTGCGGCCAGGAATCGGGAAGGCGATTTTCGCCCGGGTCTAGTGTCGCCGACGTTTCTTTCGAACAGCGGTGAATCGTTTCCAGGATGAAGGAGAAACGTTCATGAATATGAGTTTGAAAAACCTGATTTCGCGGGCTGTTTTTCTCACGGCTTTCACCGCCGGCCTTGCGCTTCGTTTCCCTACGCCGCACGTTTACGCCGACCAGATACCGAGCGGCTGGGCAGCAAGCAACATGAAGCCGATTGGCTACAGCGATCTTGAGGGCGCCGGCGCCTTCAAGATGGCCATTCGCCATATCGGTGACCGCTGGTATCTCTATATGGGCCATCTCTGGAAGCGCGGCTGGACCATCGTTGACGCGACCGATCCGGGAAGTCCAAAGGTCGTAAAGTTCATCCCCGGTCCCGAAAACACGTGGAGCATTCAGATGGACCTGCATGACAACATCATGGTGACCTCGGTCGGAAGCTTCGCTGAATCCTGGGGAGGTGATCCGAAGAAACCCTCTGAGGAAGGGGTCCTGATCTGGGACATCAGTAATCCCACGAGCCCTGAGTTATATTCCCACTGGAAGACAGGAAACCCTGCCGGCACTCATCGCAATTCCTACCCGGGCGGGAAGTACACCTATCTCTCCGCCGCCATGCCCGGATACAAATCCAACATCCTTGTGATTCTCGATATCAGCAACCCGAAAAATCCGAAAGAAGTGGGACGCTGGTGGATGCCCGGCCAGAAAGATGGCGAACAACCGGCGCTACAAAATGTAGGGTTTCATGGTCCAACCATTATTGATGGAGATCGCGCGTATCTGGGATACGGCGGATCGGTTGTCATTCTCGATATCGCCGACAAGTCTTCGCCGAAATTGACTGGCCGCCTGGATTTTGCCCCTCCGTTCAAAGGCGGGTTCACCGGAGTGCACGATGTCTTGCCAATTCCCGGCAAGTCCGCACTTTTTGTGCACTCAGAAGGGGGCGGAGGAGACACTCCGGATGCGGCTCCGACGTGCTCCGGGCCGCTGGATTTGGCAGCGATGGTTGACATCAAGGATCCCGCCAAGCCTCGGTTGATGTCGATTTTCCCGCTTCCGGTACCACCGCAAGGCGAGCCGTATTCAGATTTCTGCGACAAGGGTGGCAGGTTCGGTCCTCACAATACGAACCTCGAACAGCATCTTCCTGACGTGGAAAAGCAAGGCGATCTGATCTATCTCACGTACTTCAATGCGGGGTTGCGGATCTTCAACATCAAGGACCCCAGGATGCCCAAGGAGACAGGCTGGTTCATTCCGCCCACTCCCTCGAAGCGTATTGGCCCCATTCCGGCCAAGCTGGTGACGCAGACCGAGGACGTTCTGGTTGACACGCGTGGAAATATTTACATCACAGATAAGCAATGGGGATTGTGGGTCCTGCGTTATACAGGTCCGGGCGAGCCCGCGCCGACGGCCAAGTAGTCCTGACAATCCATTGCTGCGCTCCGGCATTTGCACTGGGCCGACGTCGATACGATGCCGATGAGAAGGGGCAAATTATTCCGCTTTGATTCGAATGTTCCGCCAATGAACCGGGCCGCTTTCGCACTGGAACCCAATGTACCCCGCCTCTGTAAAGGGATGCTTTGTAACGTGCGTTACGAGCGTCCCATTTAAGTAGCTCCAAACCTCTCCGTTCTTGGAAACAATCTCAACTGCATTCCATTGCCCCACCGGTTTCCGGGCGCGCGCCCGTGCGGCGTCGTCCGTGTCGACAGTTGACTCCCCCCGGCCCATCGCAATCGTCATTTCGAAATTATTCTTTCCCTGAATCTCGAGTGTCCTTCCCCAAACGCCGGGTTCCGTGATGAAAAGAAGGTAGCCGGTGTTGGTGTACAAATCCTCGTCGCTTTCCATTCCCGGATAGGGGTCGAATTTGTAATCGGTGCGCAGCGTGAAATTCCAGAATTTCTTTTTCGGATAGGCCATCCCATGCGGGGTTCCGGAATCAAAAAGCGTGGCCTTATCCACCGTGTAGGTTGTCCCTGGTGTGGTCTGGCCGCATCCTTCGGGCGCAGGTGTACAGTTTGTTCCGACCAAGAAGCCCCAACCGGTCAGGTTCTTTCCGTTGAAAAGACGTTCGAAGCCTTTGTCGAGCGTCATATTCCTCATTTGGGAGACATCGTCCTTCAGTTCTTCGTTTCCTGAGGGGAACTCGTTTTGCTTCAAAAGATAAGCCACGATGTCCAGATATTCGTTTGTGCTGAGGCCGGCGACATTGTAGGCGGGCTGGGTCGTCCTGATTTTGTTATACAAATCGGCGACGGTGTCCCACCGCTGCGGCTTTCCGGGAATACCGGAGTCCGATGCCAGCCATTTTTCGCCGACAAACAATCCGTAAGAATTCTTGGGGTTCCCGGTGCGCCAGCCAAGATTTTGCGAGACTTCTACGGCGCCGTTCGGCCCATTTGCATCGGCTGTGTGGCACCTGCCGCAAGCACCGTAGAAGTAAGCCTTACCACGCTCGGCTTGCGCCTCGGTGTAGTAGGCCTCGGAGATACCGAAGTCATTCAAAGGATCATTTACCTTCTTAGTGGACCCCATGGAAGCGCCCTTCTCATTGATCACCATCTTTTTCAGAGCGGCGCCGGCTTTCAGTTCCTCGTTTCCTGCGGCAATTCCGTTTGCCTGGAGCAGGTAGGCGACGATATTCAAGTTGTCCGACTCGCTCAGGCTATTTACTTTTGTTGTAGGCATGGTCCACTGCACCCGGCCATAAAGGTCGGCGACGCTGTACCAGCGCTTCAAAAATGACGGGCCCACGAGCGGCGGAGCGCTGCCCGGCGCAGAGCAAACGTAGGCTGCGCCGGAGATGTTCTCCGCCGGGCAATTTCCCTTCAGGTCTTCCCTGTGGCATTTGCTGCAATTTTGCTCGTAGAGAGCCTTGCCGCGCTCCGCTTGGTCTTTGCTAAAGGAAGCGTGCAGAGAGCCTTTCGGAGGGCTGATGGGTTGCGAATGACCGGCCAGCATTGCCATCATACTTGTCAAAACGAGTGCACCAGGAGCCAGAAATCGGCGCATAACGATCCTCCAGAAAGATTACCGACGATTCAGCCACAGATCTCGCAGGCCAGTGCAGTCCACCAACTTGCGAAACTCCAAACTGGGAGGTTTGCCAATGCCTGCACTATCCCCCAGTTGATACATTTTCAAGAGTTTGCCTACGGCTAGCTCGAGATGTGCCATCCCGGCTGTGTAAAACTGGCAACAGGCGAAATGTTTGGCACCGGCCATCCCCGCTGGCACAACGTGGTTCATTCAGCGGCATACGTTGAAGAGGGGTACTTCCTAGGCTGGAAACCGCCTGGTAACAATATTGACAATCGAGCCTTGGTGCCTTTAGGTTAAACCTTTGTGTTTAGACCTAGTGGTGCTTGTAGAGAGGGCCATTACCTATGCGCAGGAGGATTCAGGATGCGATCGGCGGCGTCACGATTTTCGTGTTCGTAACCGTCTTCATCCTGAGCGTCGCCCCCATCGCCGGCCAAGCGCCGGCTGTCAAGCCGACCCGGCCCGATGCTCAATTTCCGCCATACAAGGCGGCTCGAAGCGCAGATGGCCGAGCTGACTTGAGCGGGATCTGGCAAGCCTTCGTAACGGCCGATATCGATGTCCAGGATCACGACGCGCAGGCGGGGCCCTATCCCGAAATCATGGGTGCCTACGGAGCGTGGCCAGGCGGGCAGAGCATCGTGGAGGGCGGCGAAATTCCGTACCGCCCGGAAGCGCTGGTGAAGAAGAAAGAAAACGAAGACAAACGAATGAAGGTCAGCATGACCAACGATCCGTCGCGGCATGCGACGGGCGACCCTGAGCTCAAGTGTTTTCGGCCAGGCGTCCCCCGGGCAAACTACATGCCCTTCCCTTTTCAAATCATTCAAGGTCAAAAGTCGATCGTGATCGTTTATGAGTTTGCGAGTGCCCTTCGTACGATCTACATGGACAAGAATACAGACGCCCCGGCGGATAGCTGGATGGGCTGGTCCGCGGGCCGATGGGAGGGCGATACCCTAGTCGTGGACACAACGGGCTTCGTGCCCTACACGTGGTTCGACAGGGCTGGGGATTTCCATAGCGATGCACTGCATGTGACGGAACGCTACACGCCGGTGAGTCCCTACCATCTCATGTATGAAGCTAACATCGAGGATCCGAAGGTTTTTACGCGCCCCTGGAAAGTGCGTTTTCCGCTTTATCGCCGGATGGAGAAGAACGTTCAACTCATGGATTTCAACTGCGTTGAGTTCGTTGAGGGGATGATGTACATCAAATACCGAAAACAGCCGAGCCAGTGAGCCACTGAGAATTCTCTATGAGCAATTGTTTGCAAAACTTATCAAGAACGCTTGCCGCGACAATCGGTGCTGCGATTATCGTACTTGCCCCGGCCGTCGCAACAGCTCAGACTGCGCAAGTCGGGGCTGCGAGCTCGCCCGCGAAGAAGGCAGCTTGGTCTGCGCCTCATACGCCGGATGGCCAGCCAGACCTGCAGGGTTATTGGACGAACCTGAGCTTTACTCCGCTCGAACGGCCCGCCGAATACGGAACCAGAGAGTTTTTGACGAACGAAGAATCGGCCAAGCTTTTCAAAGAGGGTGTCATACATTCGTACGAATTCACATATGACAACCCAGCAGGAACCCCGGTTTACGACGCGACTACGTTTGGCTTGGACGCGTGGCAGAACGGCGTGAAGCCGAACAAGCGAACCTCCCTGATCATTGATCCGCCCAACGGTAGAATTCCTCCCCTGACGCCGGAAGCTCAAAAGGCAAGAGCGGCGCGGGTTACCAAGACACGCGTCGAGAGCCCGGAGGATTTAACCCTGGGCGTGCGCTGCCTTACGTTCGGCCGGCCACCAATGTTACCCGCCGCATACAACAGTAACTATTACATTGTTCAGATGCCAGGATTCATCATGATCGAAGCCGAGTGGGATAGCGATGCTCGCATTATTCCACTCGACGGGCGCCCGCACCTTTCACGCGACATTCACCGATGGCATGGTGATTCACGAGGCCATTGGGAAGGCGACACCCTGGTGGTTGAAACGACCAACTTCAGGCCGGGAGCCACCTACCTGAATGCGAACCCCGAAACTTTGCGCATCACCGAACACTTCAGGCGCCTCGACGCCTACACCATTGAGTACAAATTTACGATCGACGACCCATCGACTTGGACCAAGCCCTGGTCGGCGATCATCCCGATGAACCGGGTGGAAGGACCGATGTTCGAGTACGCCTGCAGCGAGGGGAACAACGACATCATCAACATGCTGGAAGCTGCCCGCGCCTCGGAAAAAGCAAACGGCCAGGGGAAAAAGTAGGTGGGATTGGGCTGGATGTGTGCGCAGTCTTGCTCCGGCCACAGAAAATCTGCCGGGGTGGGCGAAAGAGTTGTGAGTGACAGGAGGAATCCTCGGATGCGTATTGTTCTCTTAGCCGCAATCGCGGGTCTCATTGTATTTCTGGGCACAGCGCCGGCGCGCGCCCATCATGGATTCGACGCGACGTATGACGCGAACAAGCCGGTTGTCGTAAAGGGTGTGCTGACGAAAGTGGAATTGATGAATCCTCATTCGTGGTTCTGGGTGGACGTAAAAAGTCCGGACGGTACGGTGGTGAACTGGGGATTTGAAGGCGGCAGCCCGAACTCCTTGATCCGTCGTGGCGTAACCAAGAATACTCTTCCCGTTGGAACCGAGATCATCGTGAACGGTTACCAGGCCAAGAGCGGGGATAACAAAGGAGTGGCCGCCACGATGACCTTTCCCGACGGGCGGAAATTATTCCTGGGAGGATCGGCGCCGGGCTCGGAGCCAGACTCACCCGAGCCGCCGAAGTCAACTCCGCCGCGAAAATCCAGCAACCTGCTCGCGCGCCCGATTTATTGCTAGTCATTTCCGGCGGGAAACACGGCAGAATCTTTTTCATTTTGTCGCAATGGCGCGCATCGTACCGGCACAATCCGTTCCGGGACGGGCAACGCGCGTTCAAGTTCGGACGAGAAAACGCCTCGGATTTTCGACCGTCATCACGCGAATCGCCTCCTCGGCAACACCCATTTCCTTTAAACGCGGAACGACGTGACGGCGGACAAAACGGATTCCGTCAGGATTTCGCGCGTCTCGGGATGCCAGGTCAGCAGTCGAAACCAGAGTCATTGTGATTGGAACATCGGTCCCAAGCATGACACGGTTGGCGAATCCACCGTCAACTAGGCGGCGAATACAACCCAACCGTTCATCCAAGGTTGCTCGAGGACGGTCAGGCGGTGACGCGCCCGGAGCGAGTGGGGAGCCGCCCCGGAGCCGGTCCATGCCAAGGTAAAAGCCGCGGCGGGCAAGTCCGGTGAGATACCCCAAATCGGTTGTATCGTCGCTATGGCCGATGCAAACCATTGAAGGGCTGATTTGCTCTTGCTCGAAGATGTCAGCCTGTTTTTCACCGATTCTGTCCAACGCGAAAGTGTGAGTCGAAATCGGCGTGCCGGTGGCCTTGCAGGCGCGGGCCGCGGCGCGAAGAAGTTTTTCCCCGAATGGCGTGATTCCTTCGATATCGTTTGCCGCTTTAATCACGCCGGCCTTGATACCCGTGCCTTCTATGCCGACCTGGATCTCGCGAATAAAAAACTGCGTCAGCTCTTCGACCGTGCGCTGCTTCGTGGACCAGGAAGGATCGAGCCAATGTCCCGTGCATGGGATGATGTGAACGCCAGACTTGCGCGAGACTTCCTCGATCAACCGAATGTCGCGCCCCAGATCCATCGTCGTGAGATCGATGAAGGAATCCAGTCCCTCCTCCTTTGCTTTCCTGAGCTTGTCCACCGCAGCCTGGATGAACTGTGCGCGGCCTCCCAGAATTTCGGGCCAGGCGTTCCAAAATCCGGCGGAGGTGGAACAAACGTGTTCATGCGACTGGCAGAAGCCCAACTTCGCGCCGTCAAGCGGCCCCAACACAGTTTGAACCGTCGCCGATTTACTTTGCGAAACGCTTTCTTCGAAACTCCTCAATGTGGCGGCAGTTGCGTCCCTACATGAAAAAACAGCGGCACAGGTTGCGCCAGCGAGAAGATCCCGGCGCGAAATCGGCGAGTCCATGCTCATCCCAATTCTCCATTATGATTGGCGCGATCTAAAAGCTTGGGCAACCCATAGTGAATATGTTATTCGACCCCGAAGGCGATGAGCAGATTCCCGGGAGTGTCGCCCCCGTATCCGTAGCCGGAGTTGAAAAACACCATTCCGCCAACAATGGTCGGGCCGGCCCCGTTCATCGAGCCGCCGGTACCGCGAACGCCGTTCACCGTGGTGATCGGCTCGCCCATCGCGCTGAATCCCCACAAGACATGACCGTCCTTTGTCGAATAGGCTCGCATAACGCCGTTCGTCGACCCGGAGAAGACCGCGCCCTGAATCACCGTAATTGCGGCAGATTGACCCGGCGCGCAAGTCTCGTCGCTGGCCTTGCAATCGGGAACAGGCGGTTTAACGCTCCACAGTTCCCTACCGGTATCGAGTCCCAGAGCGGTAAGGCCGCCCGCCTTACCCGGGCCGAGTTGAGTGTCGACGTTCGGCACGTATACAACTTTGTCGTCGGCTGCCGCGCCCCACATCGTGCCACCTCTCCGGTTCCCTGCGCCAACTCTGTGCTCCCAGAGAATCTCCCCTTGCCGGTCCGGATTCAGCGAATATGTCATTCCGGATTTTGACGACACCAAGAGGATGCTGTGCCCATCCGGCAATGTTTTCAGGATGACAGAGGCTCCGATGTCAAAGTCCGGCGCATTTGGACTGTCAGCGACATCGGATTCTGTTAGCTGGCGCGACCACAGCAGCGCGCCCTTGACGAGATCGATTGCCAAGACGGCGTCCACCGTCTTGGCTTGCGGATCGGTGTAGGAATCTCCGGTACCTACGTAAAGCACGTTCCGTGCGGCATCGATCGTGGGCGAGCCCCACACCGCGCCACCGGAAGGACCCCAAAGCTGAACTCCTGACTCTGTTTTTCTGGTGGGTTTTGGCTCCTCCGAAATTGTATAGCTCTTCCAAATTTGTTCGCCGGTGTTGGCGTCGTATTTGACGACGCTTCCGCGAAACTTGCAGCATTCCGTATGGGGGCCGCGCGCGGTTGCTTCCCAGGAAGCCACCGGAACGTACAGGTGTCCCTCGAATAGTTTCGGTGCCGCCGTAATCCGGGCGCTGGGATTTGCATCCGCGGACTTCATCCACAAAAGCTTGCCTGTGGCGGCATCTAGGGCGTAGACGTTCGCTTTCACGTCCCCAAAATAAAGTGGATACTGGGGCGGATCTGAACCTTTCAGGGGCGGACCCATGGTGATGGCGGACCGTACGCCAGCCTTCGCTGCAAACGACCAGTAGACGCACCCACGAGCGGCGCTCAACGCATATACCGATCCATTGCTCGAACCGACGTACAACCTCCCGCCCACCACAACCGGCTGGGCCCAAGCGGAGTTTGCGTTTGGAAATGCAAAGGCCCACTTGAACTGCAGGTGTGGGATCTGATCCGTGGTCAAACCCGCGGCTTCCGCAGTCTGGAATCGCGCGTTCGTCAAATCTTTTCCCCAGCCGTTCCACATGGGCCCCTTGAACGGCTCGCCGAGCGATTCAGTGGGGCAAAGATTCTTCATGGCCGAGGCATCGTTGCTTAGACCGCTTCCGACTGGGCGGCCGGTAAGAAACTCGGCAACGTCACGCTTTTGCTGGCCTGTCAGTTTGACGACGCCGGCGTGCGCGGCCGGAGAATTGATCGAGAGAGAGCGGTAGATGGACTCCGGCGACATCTGCGTCAGAGCGTTGTGATCGGGGACGTGGGAAGGAGCGGCTTCACGAACTTCGTGGCAGGAAGCGCAACTGGAGGAATAGAGCGCGCCGGTTCCCGGGCCGGGCGTGGTGTTCGTAGTTTGCGCGAAGGAACGAGCGGAGGGGATGACAGAGGCGGCAGCACTCCACAAAAGCAAGAAAAAGCTGACCCTTTTCATTACCTGCATCGAAAGCCTCTGCCGGGACAAACCACTTCGCCTGACCGCCCTCTACGTTGAATATCTCACAGGCCGTTCTCCGCTATGTCAATAATCAGTCGGCGGCGGTTGCGCGCGGCTGGCCCTTTCCCGTGTACCGCAGAACAAACACTCCCCACTGCTTGTCGGTGATGTAGATGTTCCCACGCGTATCCACAAGAACATCCTCGGTTTGATTTACAAGCGTGTTGATGGGAATCGGACCCTGTCGCTGGGTCGGAGTCGGCGGGACGAACCAGCCGGCTTCCGTCGGCACGCGCGGGTTTTCGATATTGAAGACTCGCAGGCCGGCGTTGAAGTACGTCGCATAGATCAAATTCCCGGGCTTCTCCACGTCGGGCAGATGATACTCAAGGTTTGTGTTATGGGGTCCGAAGCGACCGCCTTTATCGCAGAAATCTTTGTACGACTCGCCGGCCAGAGGAACGGGCAGGGGGAACAGCGAAATCAGCCGCGGCTTGGCGGGATCCTTGACATCCACCAGGCCGGACAGGAAGAGCGGTCCGGAGCAGGGCGCGACATTGGCGTTATCGCCGGTCGTCGATTCCGAATGCGCGTAAAGAAGTTTGCGGTCCGGAATGAACATGACGTCGTGAACGGGAATCCCTCCCCCGAATGGCGGCCCCATCTTCAGCTCGCTGATCGTTTTGGGATGCGCAATGTCGCTGATGTCCAGGATGGCCACCTCGTTGGAGTAGCCGAGGTAGGCCGTGTTGCCGTCAATGATTGCCGGACCGTGAAACGAAATAGGACCGGGAGGGGCGGGCTCGTCCTCTTTTTGGCCGTATTCCCACCAGCGGCCCGCTTCTTTGGGATTCTTGGGATCGCTGACGTCCAGGAAAACCAGGATCTGACCGCGGAATCCGGGCATGTTTGCCGCCAGGTTCACGTACATGCCGCCGGGATATCCGAGCCGGTGGACTCCGGTACTTCCCGTCTTCCAATGCGAAATCTGCTTGGGGTTGACGGGATCGCTGATGTCCCACAAAACCACGCCTTCGTCAAAAGGCTTGGAACTATCGCCTCCCCATCCATTGGCCTGCGCGCGCTGCAGCGCCGTCACCATCAGGTTGTCGTGCAGCTCCATCTGGATGGTCCAGGTATTGTCCTGGGGCCACGGAACGAATTTGACGTACTCCGGGTTCGCCGGGTCGGTGACGTCGACAATGCTCCACCCGCGATGCCAGAGATGCCCCGTGTAAAGATACCACCGGCCGTTGATCTTGCGGATGGCCATCTTGAAGGCGCCGCCGCGGCCATCCATGGCGGTATAACCGACCGGCTTCATGTTGCTTGCTTCCCAGCCGGCTGGAATCTGGTCGGCGTGAGCGCGCGGGGATGAAATCACGAACATCAGCAACGCTGCGCTGACCAAAACACCAATCGTCCTCAGCAGCGAACTCTCGAACGGCCTTTCCATTGGCGGTCTCCTTAGTATCGTCTCAATCGCACTTTGACGGCTGACAGATCCCACGTTTTACCATCTCGCTTGCGGGCAATCACCTTATTTGGTCAAGGTCCCCTGGAGATTTAAAAGAGTAGAACCCGGAGGAACCCGAAGACATCGGGCCAGCCACGTTAAAGGTCCCGGTTCCACGCGCGAGTACTGAAGCGCAGAAAACGAACGACAGCAACACCCTCGATCCAAACTTATGTTTCCCGCCCTCGGACCCACCTGAATGTTAGTTTACATCTCCCCTGCTCTGATCCTCACGCTCCAGTGAGGTTCGGGACCGAAATCGGGTGTGCTCCTAGAAAGTATGCCGCCAGGGAAAGCATTTTGTGCGGTGCCGGGTCCGGATTTTCAGGGACCAAAACCGTCCAAGAATATTGTGCTTTGACACCGCGGCTGCCGTATACTGCGGCGGTTCGTGATTCCAGAAATGGCACGCCGGCGTTTTACCAAGCGCTGCGAACCCTTTTGGATTTGATTTCAGAGCGCCTGTGGGAATGTGACCGGCTCGTGTTCTCACTTGCTTTTAAGAGGCAACAAGCTAGAACCAGAACGGGAGGAATTCGATGCTGACGCGCCGCGACTTTTTGACAGGAGCAGCCGCAGGTGTCCTCATTCGCGGCGATTTCGGATTTGCAAAAGCGGCTCAGCCTTCCACGCCGGCCAATTTCGCAGTCCCGCCGCACGCGTGCGACTGCCATACTCACTATTACGGCGATCCCAGGAATTTTCCGCTATCGCCCCGGCATGTGTACACGCCGGAAGGTTTGCAGCCGGAGGAAATGTCGGCGCTTCATCGCGCCTTGCGCATTGAGCGCGTCGTGATCGTGACGCCCAGCGTATACGGAACGGATAATTCTTCGACGCTCTTCTACATGAAGGCCCGCGGCGCGGCCGCACGCGGAATCGCGGTCGTGGACGACAAAACGACGGAAACCGAAATCGAAACCATGCGACGTCTAGGGATTCGAGGCGGCCGGATCATCGCCACGCCTGTCAAACTGCCCGATCCCGCTGCCGCGCGTCCCGTTTTCACTGCCGCGTCCGCTCGCTTCAAGAATCATAACTGGCACATTCAAATCTACAACGACCTGGCTCTGGTCAGCGCCATTAAGGATCTGGTTCTGGCTTCGCCGGTGCCGACGGTCTTCGATCACTTCGGGGGATTGCAGGCCGCGCTGGGGCTGCGGCAACCCGGTTTTTACGATCTTCTGGACCTAGTGCGCTCCGGCAGCTGTTACGTGAAGATTTCCGGAGTGTATCGCTCCTCTACTAAGGCGCCGGACTATCCCGACATGGCGCCGTTCGCCAAGGCCCTGATCGAAGCAAACCCGGACCGGATTCTTTGGGGCACGGACTGGCCCCATCCCGCGCCGCCGATCGCACGCGGCAATCCCGGCGGTCCGATGCCTATGTTTCCTCTGGACGACGGGCGCCTGCTCAATCTGCTACCAGTCTGGGCACCCGACCGGTCGATTCGGCAAAAAATCCTTGTGGATAATCCGCAACGGCTATTCGGATTTTGAGTTTGGGGCGATGATACAAAAGTCTCTGAGTTCACACCGGGAACTTCTTCGGTGACGAGAACGGAGTCGTTCTCGTCACCGAATTGAATCCACCTAGAACGAAAAGCGAGCTCCCAGCTGCATTTGGAACGAAGCCGGCACCGTGGCGGAAGATCCCGGCAGTCCGCCAATATAGCCAAGGGGTTGGTTGAACGTCTTCTTTGCGAACCCATTGATTCCGTAGTTGGCTCCGAAGTTCGGGCGGTTGTTGAGGTTATACAACTCCACAAAACCGGTCAGTGATTTGGTTTCGCTGAATTTGAATATCTTCGATACCCGCGTGTTGATATTCACAAGTGGCGAGCCGCGCTTCCCATTGACTGATAACTCCGGTCCCGAACCGGTCGACGCGCAGGTTGGGTCGTTGGCGAAGCACCTTATCGCACCGTAACCGGTCGGAGAATTCGCGCGGTAGTTCTGGTAAGGCAGGGCCGAAGCCACCGCCATGGCCGGTGACACTTCGAATCCCAGCGGCAGTTGGAATACTCCGAACACACTCAGCCGATGCCTTTCGTCCGCAGCGCCGGGTCCCCACTCTCCTGGGGCGAAGAAGTCGCCGCCAGTGGCGCTGGCGATCTCCGGCTCATAGCCACCCGCGTTGCTAACGAATAAGCCTCCCACGTTCCCGCCATAGCCGCGTGCATAAGACAAAGTGTAACTTGCCTGGAGAGTCATTCTCCGGGCACGTCGCTGGAAGACGACTGCCAGCTCATCGTACTTTGACCGGGCTATGGAAGAGGTTACGCCCAGCGCACCGACGAGGCTTGGGTCGCTGAAAAAGTGGGAAAGCGCGTTGCACATGACGCGGACATTATTACCAGTACAATTGGTGCCGTCCGCCGGGCCCGTATATCCTGGGCTGTTGCAGGGGCCTTCAAAAAATGTGGCGCTACAGACCGGATTGATTTCAATCGGCCGCCACTCGTGAACGCCCTGGATGTGAGTATAATCGGCCGAAACTATCATGCTCGCGTTGAGCTGGTGAGACCAGCCAGCGTGAGAGATCATCTCATACTGGTCCCTCAACCCCGGGGCATACCAGCCCGTGCTGGTGTTAGCGTTGCTGCTGGCGTTGGCGTGAAGCGGGAAATCCGTAAGGCCCGCCGCGGGAAATGAGATCGCCGACGGCAAAGCACCACCAAAAACGTAGCTCGCACCCGGCCCCTGGCCGACAGCGCTATCGGTAACAACCTTCGAAAGGGGGATCTGATCCCTCTCGTAATAGTTGGAAGTAAAGAAGGAAGTGACGACCTGCACCGGATAATACATCCCAAAGCTGGCTCGAATTATGTCCTTGCCATTGCCCCGAGCATCCCAGGCAAACCCAACGCGCGGGGAAAAGTCAAGCTTCGAGGCATGTGGCATCACCCCGAATGGGCTGCCAATGGTCTGGAGGACCTTGAAAAAGCGGTTATTCGATAACTTACTCTGATTCAAGTTGTGGTAAAAATCGTAACGCAGCCCGAGGTTCAGCGTCAGCCGCGGAGTCACCTTGTAGTCGTCCTGAGTGAATCCCGACAAATAATACATGCCATACGTCCGGAAATTCGGGGTAGTTTGAGCCTGGAGTGTGAACGTACGAACAATCCCGGGCGTGGCAAAACCCTGGGGGTATTTCCCGCACGCTGTCGGACCGACAGGAGTTGTGGCGGTCGTACAGCCACCGGGGTTGGCTGTCCACGCTGCCGCACTGTTCACGATTACGTCCGGATCATCGAAGAAGGTCAGTGAGCCTGGGGTGAGCACCTGGCTACCGTTCGCATACGGAACCCACCTTACATCTCCGCCGAATTTGAAAGCATGCTTTCCAACTTGCATCGAAAAAGTGTCCTTGAATTGGACATGCTCTTCGTCATAATCGTTCCACCCGCCGCTGCCGAAATTCTTAGTGACAAACGATGGGAAAGTAAGGTTCCGGATTAAGCACTGATCAAGAGGGAGTCCAAGGACAGGGCCCTGTCCCCCGATCGTATCCGACACGCAGTTTATGTTCTTATCGTTCTTCTTATAGTGGAGATACTGCAAATCGAACTCGTTAACCTTGGTAGGAGAGATCAGCCATGTTTCTCGGAGTGCGTAATCCGTTGAGGGAAAATGATTGACGTCCGACCATACGGCCGGAGGCGCAGGCAGGGGGCTGATGGTGTTAGAAGCCCCAAGCGTACTGTTCCAAAGGGTGGTCAGCTCTCCGGCAAAGCGGAAGAAAAATGTGTGCTTCGGGGACAGCTGAAAATCGAACCTGGCATTTGCCAGGAGGTCGTGATAAGGCTGAGGAACGTTGGCCGCCGGGAGCACGCTGATATTCAGGGGCACCAGCAGTTGTTCCAGAGCTACGATATTTGCGGGCACGGTCGCGTTGTAGTCCTGCATGAGTCGCTCAACCGAGCCGAAGAACCAAGCCCGGTCTTTCACAATCGGGCCTCCAATAGAACCTCCGAACTGTTCGCGGCTATAGGGTGGCTTGCCGCCCCCGCCATGCTGTGGATCGGCGAAGTAGTCGATCTTGGTGAATTTATCGCTGCGGCCGTAGCCAAACGCCGAACCGTGAAATTGGTTGCCGCCCGATTTCGTGACCAGGCTGACGACTCCTCCTCCGGTCCTTCCATATTCGGCCGGGGCGCCGTGAGCCATGACGTTGAACTCCTGGATAGATTCGAGGGAAATTTCCATCGTGGCCCCAGCGTCGTTGTCGTCATGATTGTCCATACCATCGACCAGCTCGATGGCGTTTCGGCCGTTCCCGCCGACGTTGTAATAGGTGTGCGTAGTGGAAGTTCCGGGGACGTTCATATTCGTCGTCTCTTCGCGGACCCCTGGATTAAGAGCGATCAGCGCGCTCACCGTGCGGTTCAGCATAGGAAGTTCCTGCACTTCCGTGTGCTGGAGATTGGTTCCGAAATGTGACTCGGTGGTCTCCACCAGCGGGGCTACTTCTGTCACCTCGATCGATTGTGCCGTGCCGGCAACACCCATGGTGAAATCGATCGTCAGCGTAGTGTCCGTGACCAGGGTTACGCCGGATTTGGTCGAGGGCGCGAAACCTGAGTTTTCGGCCTTCAAGTCGTAAAGGCCGGCACCTAGGGACGGAACGCTGTAGAGACCGTCCGAATTGGTTACCGTCGTTCTGGTCGATCCCGTGGCTTTGTTGGTGACCGTCACGGATGCGCCAGCAATTACCGCACCAGCCTGGTCAACCACGCGGCCATTGAACGTTCCTGTTCCTTGAGCAAAAACCGACGTGCATGTCAAAAGAAATAAGGACACCACTAATCCGACTTTATGCATACTGCCCTCCCACTAGAGCAAATTTTCGTCACCCAGCCCAAAACCGATGGTTCGACCGTACTTCAAACCTCGGGCAGTTGGAGCGGACTCGTACCCCTGCTTAATTATTAATGCCAGTGGGGGCAGCAAATTGTGCCAGCCGCGAGAAAAAATAAATCTACTCATTGCGGTACGCACAATTCGGGTCGCTCAGTGGCATATCTTAAATGAACGAAGAATCTCGGGGAGGTGTGTCTAGGCAGGCGCCTTTTTCCCGCCTGACGGCAGCTGATTCCTGGCACGAAGTGCCTTAACACTCCGGCCAACCCTGGGTTCTCAATGAGAATCGGCCGCAACCTTGACCGACTGGTAGCGCTGGTTTCAGGCGTGTTCCGAACTTTGTTAACGACTCGAATCGAGGTCAAATCGCCATGTATCGACTTATAGGTGCCGCTGCATTTGTGCTGCTCATTTCATTTGGGGTGTACACGCGATCTACTCGTGGCGCAAACGCTGCCGGCCGCGCCTTTTATAGCGCAAACCAAGCCAAGCGAGGCAAGGTCGTTTATGACCAGAACTGCAGCAAATGCCACTTAGAGAATCTCCAGGGGAAATGTCCGGGAGAGAACGTGCGCGTATCCTCGCCTTACGTGTGTGCTGCGAGTGGCAGCACGCCGCCACTCGTGGGTGATGCTTTCAAGGCGCGCTGGTATACCGTCGGAGATCTATACGCCCGGGTTCGATGGAGCATGCCGGGAGACAACGCTGGCGGCCTGAGCGTGGATGACAACCTGGCCGTGATTGCTTACGTGCTCCAGTTGAACGGATTTCCTGCAGGCAAGGAACTGCGGGACGACGCGAACGCAATGAAAGAGATGGTGCTTCAGGAGAAGACCGCAACACAGAATGCAAACCTTCAGGAGCCGCTCAACGATCTGGGCATTTCCGAAGGCTATTACACGGAGGATCAGGCCGCACGCGGAAAGAACTACTACTATGGAGCTTGTGGAACATGCCATACGGCCGAAGCCGATGGCCCCAATGGCCTGAACATGCCTCACGACACCGGCCTAGGATGGCATTGGGGAAATCAATGGCGGTATGCAGTGCAAGCGGGCGACCGGTGGCTGCAAACCAATTCGCGAATTTCCGCCAAACCTCAGATGTGGGATACGGCGGCCGATCTGTACAACAAGATCAAGACGACGCAACCCGTTTACGCCATCAACAGCATGAGCAACGAGGAGTATGTGTGCATGGTTGCGTACCTCCTCAAGCAGAACGGTTTCCCGGCTGGAAAAGAAGAGTTGACGGATAACCTCAACTTGATGAGAAACATGACGCTGGAAAAGGGTTTTGAAAGGCTCTTTGACGGCAAAGATCTTACCGGCTGGGGGTTCGTAATCGGGCCGAATTGCCCGCCTAAGACCGAAGGCGGCTGCGCACAGACAACCGCAGGAACGACGTTTACAGTTGAAGGCGGGCTAATCTATGACACCGGTACGCCTCATGGCTACATGTACCCGAAGAAGAAATTCGGACCCAATTTTACTTTCCGCGCCGAGTACCGTTACGTGCCGGCGCCCGGTGCGGTGGAAGATCAGGATTTCTACGGAAACAGCGGGTACTTGCTCTTTATCGACAAGCATGATGTCTGGCCCAGGACGCTGGAAATCCAGGGCAGAACCAATATGGAAATGACCATCAACGCCATGGATGGCCACGCCACGTTTACGTTCGACGATGAATTGCGCAAGAAGGTCCGCAATCCCGCCGGGCAGTGGAACGCAGTCGAAATTGTCTCCAAAGGGAACGAGGTTTGGAACTACCTGAACGGAACGCTTCTGTCGCACGTTTCGGCTCATGATTTCCCGGCCTCAGGCTATATCGGCATACAGTCGGAAAGCGGAACGATGCAGTACCGCAATATGCGCATTAAGCCGGAATAGCGGAAGATCGGAAACTGTTGCCGCCTGATGGAACAGGAACTGTGTGAGCACATTCAGCGAAACGATTGACGAGGAATTTTGTTTCACGCTGCCCGCGTCGCAGAGATAGTTGTAATGCTGGTATTTCCCGCGAGCGCTTATATCCGGGAAAGGAAATCTCTTAGGAGATTCGTCCCTATCATCGTGTATGAATATGGCCTCAAGCGAACCAGATCATTAAATCCTGCTGCGATGGAAGCTGGCAAATGACACATCACTGTGCGCGCTTATCCCTATTGTTGCTGTTTGTGGCGGCACCGATCCGGCTTCATGCCCAACAACCAAACACCAGCACAGCCTCGAACCCGGTACGCAGGCAAAGTGGCGGCGCGATCCAGGCGCAGCAAGGCGCAACCGGGGCCGATTGGCCTTCGCATGGAGGCACACATTTGTCCTGGCGCTATAGCGCCCTGAATCAGATCAGTACCGCGAATGTGAAGAAGATGGTGCCCGTCTGGACCTTCCAAACTGGCGATTATTCCGATGGCTTGGAAACAACTCCGATCGCGATTGATGGCGTCGTTTACATTTCGACGGCTTACAGCAATGTGTTCGCGCTGGATGGAGCCACGGGCAAACTGATCTGGCAATACAAGTATCTGGCCTCTTCCCAGACCATGGGGGGCGGTCTAAAAAATAATCGAGGAGTTGCTGTTGCCAGCGGCAAGGTATTCGTGGGAGGACGCGACGGCTATCTAGTGGCACTCGACCAAAAGACCGGACATGAGGTGTGGAAGGTGAATCCCGGCGGGAACATCTCGGCCGCACCGCTTATTGTCAAAGATAAGGTTATCGTCGGAGGCCGCGCTTCCCGCGGCCATGTGAGCGCCTACAACGTGGATACCGGACGCCTGGAGTGGCGATTCTACGCGGTGCCCGGAGCCGGCGAGAAAGGTAACGAGACTTGGGAGGGTGATTCCTGGAGGTATGGAGGAGGTTACCCATGGACGACGGGTTCGTATGACCCAGAGTTGAACCTAGTCTATTGGGGAACGGGAGATGCAAGCCCTCCGTTCAACGGTACCCATCGGCAGGGCATCGATCTTTACGGAAACTGCGTGCTGGCACTTGGTGCGGATACCGGCGCGCTACGCTGGTACTACCAGGAGATTCCTCACGATACCTGGGATTACGACGCCACTTGGGAAATGGTGCTGATGGATCGCGAAGTGCGTGGAAGGATGCGCAAGCTATTGGTGCAGGCCTCGAAAAGCGGGTTCACTTTTATACTGGATCGCGAGACAGGCGAGGTATTGGGGACATATCCCTACGTCGAGAACATCAACTGGGTCAAGACCATCACGCAAAACGGTGGGTTAGTGGGGCGCCATGATGTGCTTGAGGAGGAGCCGCCGTGGAATGTTTGCCCCAGCAACTTGGGTGGAAAAAGCTGGAACGAAATCGCATATTCTCCCAATACAGGGCTGATTTATATCCCGGCCCTCGAGCTTTGTAATCACATACTTCTACGCCAGGCGCGTAGCGGCGATCGCGGCGGTGGCACGTGGGTCTTCAAGGAACCACCCGGCCATGATTCCGCCTACAGTCATCTGGATGCGATCGATCCAGTGACAGGCAAGAGACAATGGTCTTACCCTTACAAATTTGAATTGTTCGCTTCGATTCTGGCGACCGCTGGAGATTTGGTTCTTACCGGCGATCCGGAAGGGTACTTCTTCGCGTTGGACGCGCGCACTGGCAAAAAGCTATGGAATTTTCAAACGGGTGTTCCCAATCGCGGCTCGCCAGTGACCTACATGGCTGGCGGACGTCAGTACATAGCAACTCCATCGGGTTGGACCGTTGTTGGTGATATGACCCGCGGCGTGTGGCCGGAGACGGAAACATGGCGCGTCGCTTCAACATTGACGGTTTTCGCCCTCCCCGAGGAATCGAAATGACGAAAACGCTCAACCTCGTAGGAATCGTCCTGATCCTGTTCACCGCGGGATTCGCCCGGGCGCAACAGTCTCCGCAGGACCAGGTGAAGCATGGAGAAGAGGTGTTTTCCGCGACGTGCACTGGATTCTGTCACGGGGACAAGGGGACAGAGGGAGGTGGAGCTCCACGTCTTGCCGGACGCGGCCTCAATGCACAATACATTGAGAAGGTGGTGAACTACGGGATGCCCGGCACGCAGATGCCGGCATGGGCCCTGAGACTGCCTCAAAACGATACGAACGCGGTGGTCGCGTATGTGAAGAGCCTGAACGGTATCATTTCTTCCGGGAATGCAGGACGCCCGCCCGTATTGTCCCAGGAGGCGGCGCATGGCCGGGATCTGTTCTTTGACGTCACCTATGATCTCCGGCGCTGCTCGAATTGTCATGAGGTGGGAGGCAGCGGAGTTTCGGTGGCCACCATCGCGCATATTCCCGCGGACGTACCGGCGTTGCGCAATCTGGTGATGTCCCAAGTGCAAACGGCGACTGAAAATGGAAAGACTTTCCCTGCAGTAGTATCTGAGCAGGTGAAGGAAGAGACTCGGGTCTATGATCTCACAGCTGTTCTACCAGTGCTCCGGGTGTTTGCCCCTTCCGCAATAAAGTTCACGAACGGCAATAGTTGGCAGCACTCCTTGGCGATAAAGGCTTACTCGGACGAGGAGTTGAAGGCGATTCTCTAGTTCCTGCGCGCTGTACAAGAACCTCAGGGTGTTCGCGCGATTGACCGGGATGATAAGAGCGGCGCTGCCGCCGGAGAACATTAAGCGCCGGTACCGGCGGCGCCAGAGGATTCAGGGCTTGCGTTACTTCCATTTTCTAGAAACTGTCCGCGGTATGCGGGAATGTATTCCGATAAAAGGCGAACATGCAGATACCAAGATTTTGCCGGATCCTTGTTTTGACCTCTGCGATTTTCCTGCTCAACTCGTCCGGAAACGGAGCAACGATCACAGGGACTGTGAGAGGGCCTGACGGATCTCCATTCCGCGGCGCGTTTGTGGATGCCCGAAACGCGAAGACCAGAATCACAGTCATGGTACTTACGGATGGCAACGGGCGATACACCGTGGAAAATCTGCCCGCAGGCGATTACCAGGTTCAAGCAAGGTCAATGGGCTATAGAAGTGACCCTCGTAGCGGAATACTCTTGACGGATACGAAAACAGTCAACTTCGACTGGTCTTTGCAGAAACAAACATTGCGTTGGACGGATATTCCAATTGTCCAGTGGTTCAAGGTTTTACCCGAGACAAACGGAAAAGCCGAGTTTATCCGCTTTTGTGGCCTTAGCTGTCATGGCGGGTTTCAAAACATGGTCGGTCTATCCCGGGACGAAAATGCCTGGCGGCACGCAGTGACAGAAATGAGGAACAGAATCGCTGGCGGCATTCTTGAAAAAATGACAGATGACGATGCTGTTGTGCTGTCTAAATATCTTAGCCAGACTTTCGGCGCGGGACCAGGGGCACTGCCGAAGTCTCCGAACGATATTCCCGGATTTGAAATGCCGCCGCAGCAGTTTAGTGATGACGCTCTGAAGATCGTATACGTAATGTACGAGATTCCGGATGGCCGCGTTGTTTGGTCGGCAAATCCCGACCGCGATGGAAATCTCTGGCTTCCCTACTTTGGCTCAATCAATGGAGTCGGCAGGTTGAATCCGAGAACCGGGGAACTTCAGGAGTTCATGTTCCCCGACCAACAACGCCGAACCGCGGTGCACTCCGTTTTTATGGCGCCGGATGGTCTCGTCTGGATCGCGGCGGAGCAGACGTACGGAGTCTCGAAGCTGGATCCAAAGACCGGGAAATTTACGGAATACAAGACTTCAACCGAAGGAGAAGTAAACACAGTCAGAGTGGATCCAAAGGGAATTGTCTGGATTTCAGGCTTGCCTTACTCGCTCCGCTTCGATCCCAAGACCGAAAAGTTCACTGAGCTTAAAGATATACCCAACACTTATGCGGTGAACCTGGATCCAGCGGGAAACCCCTGGTTCGATGCAACCGGCGGGAACGGGGAGCTCTATAAAGTGGACTACAAAACCGAAAAAGTGACGAAATGGACTCCGCCGCCAGCGTCAGGTTCACGGCGAAGAATCCAAATTGATTCGAATGGAATGGTCTGGAATGCGCTTTATACAGGTGGCAAGATCATTCGCCTTGACCCGGAAACAGGAACCTTCAAGACTTTCGATCTCCCAGGCGAGCAACCGACCCCCTACCCTGTCGGAATTGATATGACACGCCATGTTTGGTATGCGTCCGGCATCATGGATACCGTTGGACGGATGGACCCGGAGACCGGCAAGGTCATCGAGTACCCTCCACCAGCTTTCAGCAATGGGATGCGGGAGCTCAATAATGATTCGCGTGGGCGGATGTGGTTTGCTTCACCCGGGAACAACACCATAGGTTATTTCTATTTAAAGAACTAGGAGTTTGGCCTGTTGTGGACACGACTGGATTTGCTCAAGGAGAGAATATGAGGCGCAATCGTGAAGGGTCAAAGGAAATGCCGGCAACGGCTGATTCGGCCTCCGAGCGAGAAACCTCCAGGCGCCGATTCTTGAAGGCAAGTTCAGGTCTGCTTGCTGGGACGGCCATATCGTCAACGTTGTCCAGCCAGGTGGGTGCTCAGCAAGGGGACAAGGATTCTCAAACTCTGGAGCGTATTGAACGCCAATCCCGAGACCCGCAGCGCCGCATCCTCTTAAAGGGCGGCACTGTCATCAGCATGGATCCGAAGGTCGGTGACTTCATAAAGGGCGACGTGCTGATTGAAGGCAAGAAGATCGTGGACGTGTCAGCGAACATCAATGCACGGGCGGAGGTCATCAACGCTTCATCGATGATCGTGATCCCGGGCTTTGTTGATACGCACCGTCACTGTTGGGAAAACCAGTTTCGGCGCGTGATTCCGAATGCGGATATCGCCGGCTATAATGATTTCCGGGATCACGTTGCTGTATTTTATAAACCGGAGGACATGTACGCGGCCAACCTGGTAAGCGCACTGGGATGCATCGATTCTGGCGTGACCTGCGTCATGGACTGGTCGCACAACTCTCGTACGGCTGATCTGTCGGACGCCGCCATCCAGGCGCTTTTCGATTCCGGCGTACGAGCGATCCACGGGTATAGTGCTCCGGCCGATACCGGCAAATGGGATCACCAACATCCGCAGGACCTAATCCGCCTTAAGAAGAAATACTTCTCGTCTGACAATCAATTGGTAACCATCGCGATGGCCACGCTGGCATTCTACGACGGCAAGGCTTCGGACATTCAGTTTGCGCGAAAGGTTGGAGTACGCACTACCATGGATGGTTTGAGCGGAACCTATGCGCGTGTGGTTGAAGAGTTGGAGCAATCCCATCTTCTCGGCCCCGATCTGACATTCATTCACTGTACTGCAGTCTCGGATGCCGGCTGGCGCCTGATCGCCGACAATGGCGCGACCGTTGCGATGGCCCCAACGTCGGATATGCAAATCGGTCTTGGTCCGGCCATTCCTCCCATTCAGAAAGCGCTGGATTTCGGAATTCGTCCGGCCTTGAGTGTGGATGTCGAGTGTTCATTGCCCACCGATTTTTTCACGCAGATGCGTGTAGCCCTCTACGTCCAGCGCTCGGCCGCATTCAATCGGAAGTATAAAGGCGAACCGAATCCCCCTGCACCGATCACGATGCGAGATGTTCTCGAATTCGGGACGGTACAGGGTGCAAGGGCCAATGGCCTGCTGAATAAGTGCGGGACGCTGACACCCGGGAAGGAAGCCGACATCGTACTCATTCGCGCCGATGAGATCAACAATATGCCAATGAATAATGCGATCGCCACGGTCGTCTCGGGCGCAGACAGCAGAGACGTCGATACGGTTATCATCGGTGGAAAACTCATGAAATTTAGAGGCAAGCTATTGGGCGTAGATTTGGAGAAGATCAGGCGACTGGTCCACCAGTCGCGTGATGGAGTACTCGCGCGAAGCGGACACAAGTTCGACGATGTTACTGTCTAAAGGGATGTCAAAAGCGTCGTGGGTCGCCCAAAACTCATCCGCGGAGAAAACCGTGCGATTCCCTGTCGCGACAGCCTGAAGGGGTAACCAGAATCCGACTAAGAATCGTTTCCGGGAGCGCAAAAGTTCTCTTTCGGAGAAACCGGCGCCCGCACGCGACATAGATATATACACATAAGGATAGGCAAAAATGCTAACCCCGATTATGCGGCCCGACCCTAATCGGTGAAGCAGCCCGCTGAATCGCAATCGGGAAGGGACGCTGCCCGAGGCTAAGGAACGAATCCTGCGGTCAGGTGTCACCTTCAAGTCCATTACGCGTGCTGTCATCTTGAAAGTAGCGGACGTGTTCAGAGAGCAGTCATGTCTCTTGATACTCGTCGAATGTGATGATGTGCAAGGGTTATAGCAGACTGCCCTCGGAACCAGGGTCCAGGCCCTATCCCTTTGGCCACTTCGGAGCTTCTTACTTCAAGTCCCGGATCATCTTTTGCAACGAAGCATCATCGTTCTTCAGATCCTCTTGGCCAGCGGGGAAGCCGTTCGACTTGAGCAGATACACTACAACGTCGATATAGTTCTGCGCACTCAGGCTGCCCGGGTTGATCTGCGGCATCGTCGTGGCAATTTTCTTGTATAGATCACCAACCGTCCCTTGGCCCCAATGCGCCGCGAATGTATTACCCGCCAATGAGGGTGCCCGGTTGTTGCCGCTCAGGTCATCCATATGACAGGCGCTGCAATATTCAGTGTATACAGACTTGCCGCTCTCGGCTTGAGCATCGGAAGCCCCATTCTGAGCAACGTTAGACGTGACGATTAGCTGGCCGTACTTCCAGGGAAACTCTTTTGCGATATAGGTGTACGTCCCCGGTTTATCAAAGACGACCGAACCTTGATCCGCCGGAGTGATTGGCCCAGTGCTCCATGACCCATCCTGAGCCTGAATGGTTTGTTCGAACTTGCCATTGTTCACCCAAGTCACTCGTGTTCCCACCTTCACTCGGATCCGATATGGAGTAAATTCAAATTCATTGAGGAACCATCGAGCCCCCGCGTTCCAGATTCTCACTCGATCGAGAGTCGTGGTCTCAACCGTATCAGTGTCGGTAATCGGACCATCAAACAGGGGGTCCGAAGGGGGTGGCGGATTGATCGGAGCGGGCTGAGGCGTCAATGACCCGTTCAGCTTGAATGCCTCAACATTGGGACCAAGAGACACAGCGATATACTGCTCGCCATCGATCTGGTACGAAATCGCTGCCCCGCCCAGACCGCCTCCTACACCCGTCTGGAATTGCCACAGCACGTCGCCCGTTTTCGCATCGTACGCCTGGAGATTCCCGTCGCCCCACATGTGAAGCATCAACCCGCCGGCAGTCGTTAGCGGGGCGACCCTCATATAGATGGGAAGAGGGATGTCCTTTTTCCAGACGATCTTATTGGTTCGAGAATCAACAGCCGCTACAGACGGATAGGTTTTGAGTCCGGGTACGTGTCCCACCGGACCGTATGCGTAGAAAGGATCGTCCCCCCGACGACGCCACTCCAAAAACGCCGCGCTTACAATATAGAAGTAGCCGGTTTGGGGGCTATACGACATCGGGATGAACCGCACTGTAGGTCTCGGAGCCACAAGGTTCGGAGGATCGGATGAAGGCGGCGGCATGGAGGGTGGCTGATACAGGCAAGCCAGCTTGAACCCGGCCGGAACTTTGTCTTTCCACCAATCGCAATCCGGCAGAACGCTGTCTGCCCCAACAGCGTGGGGCTGAGTGGGCGCGGTCTTCTGAAATGCATTCTGCGGAACTGGACTCTCCTCAATCCGTATGAGAGGCTTGCCGGTCGCGCGGTCGAACATGAAGATGTAGCCATCTGGCAGAAGTATGGCCACTGCCTTTTTCACTTGGCCATTGACTTGGGCATCATAAAGTATCAAAGGATTGGGAATATCACCGTCCCAAAGATCGTGATGAATGGCCTGGTAATACCAGCGCAGCTTGCCTGTCTTTATGTCAACGGCGACGACACTGCTGGTGAAGAGGTTGTCACCCGGACGAACCTCTCCCGCGTACGCAGGCGTTGGGTTTCCTACGACGAAAAAGACCATGCCGAGATTGGGGTCCACCCCGGCAATCTGCCACACTCCGGCCCCGCCGATTTTGTAAAGATTATCGTTCGGCCAAGTATCGCGTCTAAAGTCCCCCGGCCCGGGAACGGTATAAAAGCGCCAGAGTTCATGACCCGTTTTCGCATCGATCGCTACTATCCGGCCGCGAACGTGATAGTCACCATCTCCAAGGCCCTCATAGACAACGCCATCATAATACGCAGGAGCGGCTGAAGCCGATTGGCCCGGCTTGACCGGGGCGTCGCCGATCTGATATGTCCATTCCCTTTCGCCAGTGTGCTCATTGAGCGCCACAACATTCCCGTCGGTCAGCCCTACGAACAGTGATCCGCCGCCGACCGCCATCCCTTGACCGTTCGGCAGGCCCTGAGCTTCGGCTTTTGCTCGATTCTGTTCCGTGGCATTGCCGGACGAAAATTTCGACTTGCGACCACCGGCAACGTCGTAGTTCCAGATCGTCCTTCCGGTTTTTGCGTCAAGCGCGTAGACGTGTGTGCCGGCGCTAATGAACATCACGCCGTCTTTAACAACGGGAGTCGTGCGGGACGTAGCACCGTCGTCAAATTTTTGCGATATCCAAGCGCCCCCAAGACCCTTGACAGTCTGCGCGTTAACCTGGGTTAATGCCGAGTAGCGTGTGTTATTCAAATCACCGCTAACGGAAGACCAATCCTGCATTGCTGGAACGCGCCTGTCCTCGGAGGGGGACTGCTGAGCAACAACCAAGCGAATCGAGAAAACGACTAACACAACAACGGAGATTGCCAAGCAGTACCGTCTGATCATGCGATAATTCTCCAGTAACCCCCGATGCTTCGGGCGGGCCGCAGTGTGGTAAGTGTTTCGAGGCGGGGGCTAGCGACCCCGCTGCGGCTCAGAAAAATCAACGTTGGAAGGCTTCACAATTGTTTTTAATCCATTCTCGTCGTTTTTCAGTTCTTCTTTCCCGGAAGGCAGCCCGTTCGACTGCAGCAGAAATGCTACGATATCAATATAGTTCTGCGGATTGAGGCTCCCCGGACTGCTCTGCGGCATGGTTGTACGAATGCGGTTGTAGATGTCACCAACGGTGCCCTGGCCCCAATGCGTCGCGAAGGTTTCGCCGATAAGCGACGGCGCTGCGGCGTTGCCGCTCAGGTCCTGCATATGGCAACTGCTGCAGTTCTGGCTGAACAGGGCCTTACCCCGGTTGGCTTGTTCATCTGAATACGAACCGTCATGCGGAATTTCGGAAACAACGATCAGTTGGCCATACATCCACGGGTGTTCTTTAGAGATGTAAGTGTATGTCCCCGCCTTATCAAATGTTACGGAGCCCTCATCGGACGGAGTGATCCTCTGAGTCGTCCACGAGCCATCCTGAGCTATAATGGTGTGGACCAAATTTCCATTATTCACCCATGTCACTCTCGAACCGACTTTGACGCGTGCACGGTACGGATTGAACTCAAACTGATCGATGTAATACCGGACGCCGGTCTGCCAGAGCGTAACGTGGTCAAGAGTCATCGTTTCAATCTGATTGCTATCGGTGATGGGTCCGGCAAATAATTCTCCTCCTGTCGACGGTGGCAAACTCGGTGCCGGCAGAGGCTTGAGTGATCCATTCATCTTAAAAGCACATAGGGCTGGACCCACGGAGAGGGCGATGTATTGCTCGCCGTCAAGTTCGTAAGAAATGGCTGCTCCACCAATGCCACCTCCCACGCCAGTTTGAAACTGCCAGACTACCTCTCCAGTCTTAGCGTTATAGGCTTGAAAATTCCCATCCCCCCAATCATGAAACATCAAGCCGCCGGCAGTAGTTAGCGGGGCAGCCCTCATGAAGATTGAGATTGGAACGTCTTTCTTCCACGCGATCTTATCGGTCCGAGCGTCGATCGCTGCAATTACTCCAAAGGTCTTTAAGCCGGGGACACGACCGGTGGGGCCGAACGCATAATACGGATCGTCGGCTCGGTGGCGCCATTCCAGATTGGCAGAGCCTAGAGCGTAGAAATAGCCAGTCTCCGGACTGTAAGACATCGGGATGAATCGTATAGAAGTTCGGGGCGCTAAGATGTTAGGCGGATCGGACGAGGGTGGAGGCATCGAGGGCGGCTGAAATGTGCAGCCAAGCGTGAAGCCGGCGGGTATCTTGTCTTTCCACCATGTGCAGTCCGGCAGAATGCTCTCTGCTCCAACGAGGAAAGGTTGGGTGGCAGCAGTCTTTTGAAATGTGTTTTGTAGGACCGGTCTCTCTTCGATCGGAATAAGTGGGTTGCCGGTCTGACGGTCAAACAGGAAAAGGTACCCGTCCGGCCGCATCGCAGCCAGAGCCTTCAGCGGCCTTCCGTTCACCTGTCCATCATAGAGCACCAACGGTGTCGCTATGTCTACATCCCAAATATCGTGATGAATGGCCTGGTAATACCAGCGGAGTTTTCCGGTCTTGATATCGAGCGCGACAACGCTGCTCGTGAAAAGATTGTTGCCCGCTCGCACCTCACCTGAATATGCGGGGGTAGGATTGCCAACGACAATGAAAACCATTCCCAAGTCAGGGTCCACGCCGGCAATCTGCCACACTCCCCCGCCACCCACTTTGTAAACATCGTCCTCTTTCGGCCATGTTTCGTGTCCGAACTCACCTGGCCCGGGAATAGTAAAGAAGTGCCAAAGCTCCTTGCCAGTCTTTGCATCAATCGCCACCATTTGGCCACGGACGTGATAATCGCCATTTCCAAGCCCGACGTAAATGACGCCGTCGAAATACGCCGGGGCGGCGGAAATCGACTGGCCTGGCTTTGGCGGGTCGTCACCGACCTGGTGGCTCCATTCCAGCTCGCCAGTGCGTTCGCCCAAAGCCAGAAGACGTCCGTTGGTCATGCCGACAAACACTTTTCCCTCGGCGACCACAACTCCCTGGGCGTTCGGGATACCTCGTCCCATCGCCATCGCTATATACATTTGGCCTCCCGTGCCCGCCGAATCTCGAGGCCCTTGGGGAGCGGTATCGTAGTTCCATACGGCCTTTCCGGTCTTCCCGTCGAACGCATAGATGCGCGTTCCTGCCGCTATGAACAGCATCCCATCCTTGGCGACGGGAGTCGCGCGAGTCGTGGCGCTATCGCTAAACTTTGGCGACATCCACGCACCGTTCAGGTCTTTCACGGTCTGCAAATTGATTTGCGTAAGGGACGAGTAACGCGAGTTGTTCAGATCGCCGCTGACTGAGGACCATTCGCGCCTTGCCGGAAGTCGCATGTCTTGTGCACCAGGCTGCTGCGCGACAACAAGAGAGACCGGTAGAGCGCAAAGCACAAGCGTGAAAATCATCCAACGGCGATGGCCTCTCATAAAACTATTCCTCACTGTATCGAACGCGTTGCAGAGCGTTTTTTGTCTATCCCCAACATTTCTCGCAATTAAGCCTTCTGCAAACCTCATACTCGCCACCGGAAACCGAAAAGCATGGGCGAATGTGCCAACGGGATGTATGGCAGAGACAGGGATCTTTTCTCTAAGGGCAAACGCCCTGGAAGCAACCCCTCTTCTTTTCATCCGGAATATCCGAGAAATTTTGGGGAATGAATCCGTTGCGATTCGGCATTTGCACCTTTGGCAGCGACTTCGCGTCCATGACGTCGCCTTCTTGGGTGATGCCGCTCTTGGCGAGTATAAACGCGGTAAGGGCATAGACCTCGTTCGCGCTGAGCGTTCTACCTTGATTTCGAGGCATCGCACGATAGGTAAAGTCCCAGATTGTGGTGGCATAGGCCCAGTAAGCGCCGATTATTCTGGCGGGCTTGATTGTAGTGAGGGATTCTATGTCGGCCTTGGTACTGATCAGGCGAGGGCCAATCTGGCCGCCTTCCCCCTCTGGGCCGTGACATACGGCACACTTTGCGGCATAGACCGCCGCGCCTTCCTTTGATGTGCCTTGTCCGGGTGGGAGCCCCCTCCCGTCAGGTCCGATGGAGATATCCGCGACCTGAATTTCCTCTTTCGTTGGCGTTCTGCCAACATTCTTGTAGGATGGCGTTTGTGCCAGCGACGCGCTCGCAACCAGCATGACGGTCACTCCAGCGAGAAGCTTAGACCAGAGCATTTTGAACGCTCCCGTCGCGGTTTACCTTCCAGGGTTGAATCGCGTTGAAGTCTCCCAGGTTGGCCGTCGCGGTTCGAAAAAAGTCCAAGTCTTGTCCACGGAATTTCACCACCTCGGCGAACGAAGGCTGGACCACGCCCTCATCGTCCGTGCAACGAGATTGGATGACAGCCTCCTCCCCGTTCCAATTCCACGGTATCGAAAATCGAGTGTGCGCTTTCGGAGCTACCGGGCCGTGGAGCTGCGCGTCCTTCCATGTGCGTCCGCCATCGGTAGAAACTTCAACCCGGCGGACGGCGCCTCCACCGGACCACGCGAGGCCAGTGATCTCATAGAATCCAGTGACCGGCAGGTGTTGCCCGCCGGAAGGCCGTGTAATGACGGATTTTGGTCCCAATTGGAGTTCGAACCAGCGCGATTTTCCATCCAGCTTCAAGGTCGGGTATTTCGTTGATTCCGACATGGATAGGTAAGGCTCGTCCACAAGTTCGATTCGGCTCAGAAATTTTACGTTGTTGATGCCTTGCCAGCCCGGAACCACCAGCCGCAGGGGAAAACCTTGTTGGGGGCGCACTGGCTCGCCATTTTGGCCGTAGGCAACCAGAGCGTCATCCAATGCCTTGGACAGCGGAATACTCTTTGAGTGTTTAGGCGCATCGGAGCCTTCCGCCAGGATCCAGGTCGCGCCTTTTTGCACCCCGGCCTCCTTGAGCAGCAGAGACAACGGCACTCCGGTCCATTGGCTGCAACTGGTGAATCCGTGTGTATCCTGAGCGGTCGCATTCGGCGCAAGCCGGCTAGGACCGCCGGCACCTGCCGGGTCGCTATTCCCGTGGCACTCAATGAAATGAAAACGTGACACCGAAGGCAGGCGTTTCAGTTCGCCCAAAGTGAAAATCAGCGGACGGTCGACCATGCCGTGGATAAGTAAACGATGCTCCTGCGGATCGATGTCAGGCGGCTCGTAACCGCGGGCGACGATGAAGTGAAGCGACGCTGGTGTGATCATTCCCACCGAATCCTGGAGTGGAGTTTTCATTCCGAATGCACGAGGCTCATTTTCCAGACGGCGCTCCGGGTTGCAGAGGCAACCGTCGCGCTGCGATGTCACGAAACGTGAGCGTTCACCGTATTTGTGCAAGTCGTCGATGCGTTCCGGGGCGGGTGCGGCTGCAAGTGGACCCGCGCTCGCGGATGCTCCCACGGCCAATCCAGCCAGTGCGGCAGTATTCTTCAGGAATTTCCTGCGATTCGGTTGCTTCGGATTCATGTGGCCCTCCTGTTGCGATTGGCTGAACTGTCAGACACAGAAATCAGCCTTGTCCTTTCGCCCCCGCACGGGGGGCTTTGCCAACACATGAATATCACAAGCGTTTGGTGGCAGATCATTCCCCTTGGGGCCGCCTTGCCAGCTATTCGGGCTTGATACGGATGTTCCGAAAATGAACTTCCGCGCTTTCGGCCTCAAAACCAATATACCCAGAGGCGGGCCAATCGTGCGCGGAAACATGCGCGATTTGCGCTCCGTTCAGGTAACTCCATACCTCATTTCCTTTGGAAACGATCTGGACCGCGTTCCATTCGCCAGCCGGCTTGCGGACTTTTTCGCGCAGTTGGTCGTCGTACGTGTACGTGGCGTGTCCGTCCAGTTGCACGATGGACATCTCGAAACCGGTCTTGCCTTGTATCTCCATCGTTCTCGGCCAAACCATATGCTTCGTAATGAACAGCAAGTATCCGGTGTTGCCGTAGAAATCGTAGTCGTTTTCCATCCCCGCATACGCCTTGTAACGGTACTCCAGCCGGAGCGTGAATTTGGGACCGAATTGCTTTTGGGGATAGGCGTAACCGTGCGGCCGCCCTGAGGTGTAAAGCATTCCCGCATCGACCTTGAAAGTAGTTCCAGGCACGATTTGAGCGCATCCCTCCGGGCGCGGCGCGCAATTGTTTCCGATCACGAAACCCCAGCCCGTGAGATCCTTTCCATTAAAGAGCCGCTCGTAACCCTTGTTCAGCGTCATATTCCTCATTAGATTCAAGACGCTGTTGAGTTCCTCTTTTCCGGCGGGGAAGCCGTTTTGGTGGATGAGGTAAGCCACGATGTCTAAGTACTCTTGCGTACTTAATCCTCCCAGATCGTTGGCCGGCTGAGTGCTGCTAATCTTGTTGTATAAGTCGGCAACTGTGTCCCATCTCTGTGGCCGAGCCGACATTGCGGAGTTCTCGTTCAACCACCTATCGCCGAAGAACAACGTGCGACCGTGCGTGTTGCCGCCGAGCATGCCCATGCCCAAGGAGGCGTCGACAAAACCATTCGGGCTGTTCGGGTCGGCCGTGTGGCAAACAGCGCAGGAGGCATAAAAATATGCTTTCCCACGATCAGCCTGTTCTGCGGTGTAGTAGGCTTCCGAAATTCCCAGGTCGTTGAGCGGGTCGGTCGCTCTCGTGTCGGGGGGCTTTGGGGAGCCTCTCTCGTTCACCACCATGGTCTTCATGGCAGCTAAATCGTTCTTGAGATCTTTTCCAGCCGCAAGGCCGTTTGCCTGGAGCAAATAAGCAACGATATCCAGGTTATCCGAATCGCTGAGCCCCGCGACGTTATCTCCGGGCATGGTCCACCGAACTCTGCTGTACAGATCGGCGACCGTGTAGAACCGCTGCATAAATATTGCGCCGGTCAGTGGCGGTGCAGTGCCGCGAGTGGAACAAACATAGGTGGTCTCCGACAGATTTTCTCCCGGACAATTTCCTTTCAGGTTATCGAGGTGGCACTTGCTGCAATTCAGCCCGTACAGGACCTTGCCGTGCTCAGCTTGATCCTTGCTGTAGAAAGCGCGGGGCCCATTGCCAGCTGTGCGGCTGGATTGCGTGGAACCAACGAACGCCACAGCAAGCATGAGTGCTGCGGTAGCTAAGTATCGCTGCATTGGGAGCATTCCCCGCTTCAATTCGTCTCACTTTCCAGAAACCACAAATCACGATGCCGGAAGATCTTAGGACGATTTATGGTTTTTCAAACCTCGACCCCTTATGCGTACCCAACGCATTTGTAGCTACCGCAAGAAATTCCCTCAAGATATTTTCTGGATGGCATAGGAAGAGAAGGATACTTGTCGGCTGCGCGGCTGAGCCCCCGAAAAGAAATCTCACCTCTAAGTTCTGGTACCGAATCGCTCTTGATTCCCATTTAGTCGCTCATTCAAAGTGAACAGGGGCGCTGTGAACCAAAGGTCCGACCCAAGCAACAGCGCCCCTGCATATTCTTAGAACTCCTAAACGCACATGCAAAACTAGAACGAAAACCGAGCGCCCAGCTGTACCTGACGGGAAGTCGGATACCCGAGCATATAGGAAAATGGTTGCTTGAAGTTTGAGGCGGTAGATCTGCCCTGGTAGTAGTTGCCGAAATTCGCCCGGTTAGTAATGTTGTAGAACTCAGCGTACAGTCCCAGGCTCATCCTCTCGGAGAACTTGATGGTCTTGGTGACACGGGTGTCCAAGTCAAAGATCGGCGTGCCGCGTTGTGAGTTGACGGTGACTTGCTTGCCCGTCAAAGTCGGGAACCTGGTCTGGCACCCGCAAGTGTCAAATGGGGTACCGCCAAGCGACGGGTCAACCCATAAGTCGGTGTTCATGCCGTCACCGTTGAGGTCCTGGCCCTGAATCAGGGTAAAGGGCCGGGCAGAAGCGGCCTGCATGATCGGGGAAGCCTGGATGCCCCACGGCAATTGGATCACCGCTGACACCACGACGCGGTGGCGTTCATCGGTTGCCGCCGGCGCCCACTCGAGTGTGGCCAATGGCTGGTCCTGATTCCCCGCCGTAATCGGAGACGAAGTGCCGCCCAGATTACCGGCAATGACTCCGCCAAACGCCCGTGCAAACATGAGTGTGTAGCTGGCCTGCAACGTCACGCGGCTTCCGTGATAAACGATTTGCGTGGCCAACTCGTTAAACTTGCTGAGCGTGTTGCTGGTTTCCCACATGCTTACCGGTCCGATGAGATTAGGGTATGGGCCATTGGGGTAATCGGGGTTGTTCGTGGTGAACGCGGTTAGCGCATTAACATACCGTCGCTTGCCCCACGGCAGGTGTTTGTCCTGATCGGTCGGGTCCCACGCGCCCTCAATCGGATTGAGTTCCCGCCTGCGCGTTTCGTGCAGCCCCAGGATGTGGGTAAAGTCGCTGGAAATCGTGAGCTTGGGCGTGAAAGCGTGCGTGATGCCGACGTGTTCCTGAGTGTTGTAAGGATTCTGGATCAGCGGAGACAGTATGGTCACGGCGAGATTCGCTCCGCCCGGAACATTGAGCGGCAACTGGGTCAAGTTTCCGCCGATATTCTGAGGCAGAGGCGTAGTGAAAGTGCATCCACTCCCCACCGGGAACGGTGCAACGCACCCTTGGCCAAAGACGTAGTTTCCCAATTGCCCTGCACCGACACCCGTGTTGACGATCGTTTCAAGGGTGTCAATGATGGGCGCCGAGATCAGATAGGTCTGAAATCCAGCTTCCATCAGGAATTTGTCCCAGTACAGGCCACCGCCGGCCCGGATAACGGTTTTGCCATCGCCTTTAAGGTCCCACGCAAACCCAATGCGCGGCGAGAAGTTGTTGGTCGGCGTTCGCGGTGGATTAGTGGCGACGGGTTCATAGCCTCCTGCGATTGGAGTGATTTGGTGGAGAATCTGGTAGGCCCGATTATTACCGATGATCGTTTGATTGAAAGAGTTGATCGCGAGGTCGTAGCGACCTCCCAAATTCACCGTAAGACGCGGCGTCAGCTTCCAGTCATCCTGGAAATAGAAGTCCATATCCTTCATCCCCAGGAGGCGTGCGTCGCCAGGACCTCCCGGTTTCCACGTGCAGCCGCAAGCCATTCCGACCCCTTGAGCAATGGAATTAACCGCGCCAGGAGTTAAGAATCCCTTCGGATATTTCCCACACGCTGTCGGATCGCTGGAAGGGGCTGTGGCGGTGGTACAACCACCGGGGTTGGCTAGCCACCTCGCCGCGCTGTTCACAATCGTGGTGGGATTGTCGAAAAAGATGGTTCGGCCCATGGTACCGCTGAGCAAAATGCCCATACCGATCGAGGGGAAAAAGTCATAGCCACCACCGAACTTCAAGGAATGCTTACCCGCCTGATGCGCGAAATCATCCTTGAATTCCCACCGGTGTTCAAAGAATTCCTGGTCGGTGCTGGGGCCGGTCCTGCCGAGTTCTATGGATGGGAATGTCACGTTTTGCAGCGGCCACTGTGATGTAGGAAGAGTCGTGGGCATCAGTTGGGTGGTATCGTAATAGCTGGACTGGACAGTGAAGGTATTCACCGAGTTATTCCCGATCAGCCAGGTCTCACCACCGACCACGCTATAGAGCGTACTGTGGTTGATGTCGTACGAGTCATTTGAATTGGTGTCCGGGTGGGGTTGGTTGGTGCTGTTGACCGCCACAAACTGGTCGTCGTAGGCGTACTGTTTCTGTAAAGCGAAACGCAAAAACAGCGAGTGGTGATCGCTGATTTTGTAATCGGATTTTGCCGTAGAGAGAAAATCGTGAAAAGGTTGCGGAATAAATTGTGAAGGCACCGCATCCAAACCAGGAAGCCCGGGGACGCCGGCAATCCCATTCTTCGCAATGAGCGCTTCATTGTATACATTGGTTGGAAATACCTGCGTGTAATTCTGCAAAGTTCGTTCTACGGCCCCGAAAATGAACCAGCGATCCTTCTTGAGTGGTCCACCGACCGATCCGCCAAAATTTTCCCGGTTATACGACGTTTTGGGAAGACTGCCAACTTTGTTGAAATACTCGACGGCCGTCATGGCGTCGTTCCGGCCAAATGCGAACGCTGTCCCATGCAACTGGTTGGTTCCGGACTTGGTGACAACCTCCACCACTCCGGCGCTGGCGCGACCGTATTGCGCCGAGAAACTGTGCGCAAGGAGCTTGAATTCCTGGACGCCTTCGATGGTGAAGTTCATCATGGGTCCGCCGACAATGTCGTCACGGTTTTCGGCTCCGTCAACTTCCGTCACGAGGCTGCGTCCCGACCCACCACCAACTGAAATGCCGCCTCCAAAGGTAAGCTTCGTCGAATTCAGAATAGGAGCCGGACGGGCTTCGGGGGTCAGGGTTACAAGACCCATGAAGGTGCGGTTCAGCATGGGTAAATTTTGGACTTCGCTCGTCTGGATGGTTCCTGCCACCACACTTTGTGTGGTCTCGACCATCACCAACTCGGAAGACACCTCCACTTGCTGGCTCATAGTCGCCACGCCCAACTGGAAATCCGCTGTAACCGTGCTATCGCCGACCAGCGTCACCCCATTTTTGATCGAAGGCGCGAACCCCGTCATTTCTATCTTCACGTTGTAGGTACCCGGCTGTAGCGCGGCGAAACTGTACAGGCCATCACTATTGGTCACCGTGGTGCGACTTAGCCCTGTACCCGTGTTGGTGGCTGTGGCTGCGGCATTCGTAATCACGGCGCCAGCTTGGTCGACGACACGCCCAGCAATGGTTCCGGCAAACTGCGCGTAGGCCGCGCTGGTTGTTAGTAGAAAAAAGAGCCCTCCCAACCATATCTTCTTCATGTTGCCTCCTATGCCTGAAGTAACGGCCTAAAGACCTTCGCCGGCTTTCTCCACAACTGAAGAATCGCCTGTCCCCGATGTTCCTGATCGGAGACGATCGAGCGAGTACTCGGGCAAAAATCAACTCACAACTTGTTAGGGTCCAAGGCTTCGCGGGTGTCCACTACTTCCGTTCAGAAGAGTATGCCAACCTGAGACCTGGGTTGTGCCAAGCTCAGAAAAGATCGGGCGGAAATTCGCAATCGAAAGATTAAAACTCAGCCATCTTGCAATTCCATGGCACAACCGTAGTTTCTAACAGGCACACGTTGTTAAGGGACTCGATCATACAATGAAGCTCAAGACGACGAACTTTCGCCAAAGATTCTCTCGGGCTTGACAATCTGACAGCAATTCGTTGAGGCGGTGTCAGAGAAGCGCATGACGCGCGTAAGCAAATAATCCAGATCGACGATTTCGGCTGGAATTTGCGCGGGCTCAGCGTGCCGGACTTGAATTCTGAGACCCGAGAAGCAATTGAGAGGTGGACAATGCCAAAGAAGAATATGAGCGAGGGATGCGGATACTTTTGTGTCGCTTTTCTATTGTCGATCTTCGTACGGGCGCCAATCTTGTCCTATCCTTCCGCGACCTTCGCACAGGCATATACAATTTACGATCCAAAGCCAGCGAATGCGGTTGAAGCCAGGGTCCTGAGAATCTCGATCGTTTGTCGCGACGTCGACGGAACAAGCAAGCTCTGGGCAAAGGCTCTTTCTCTTCCCGTGCCCGAGATTCTGACCGCCGACCCCGATCCTCGATCCTTCTTGGATTTTCGCAGCACGGTTTCCAAAGCGACCTTCAAGCGGGCGATCATTCAACTTGAGAACGCTCAGTTGGAGCTCTTGCAACCGGTTGGGAATGTAGCGTCGCCCGAAACAGAGTATCTTGAGAAGCATCCAGCGGGAGTACGTCGCGTGTTGTTCGCGATTACCGATCCGAATGCCCCCGAACGCTTCGCTAAACTCGGTCTGACCAAGCGAACGCAAGGCGGGCGCGAGCTGTATATTGAATCTTCTGCTGGCACACTGAACGTTCCAACCGAGTGGGTTATCGCGAAAGACCACAACGCGTTGGATGAGATCGCGGCACCGACAGAGGTGAAGGTGGAAACACTGCCTCCTGCTTTGTCGGGCGGCATGCGACATCTTTTACAAATTGGTACTGTAGCTCGAGAGATTAAAACCAGGAGCGATCAATGGGCAGCGATTCTGGGCGCCCCTGCCCCGGATTTGTCACACCGGGGCGAAAGCCGTTGGATCTATCATGGCGCGCTTTCCAATGCGCCATTCCGAACCGCGTTCGTGCCGTTCGGGGATGTCGAGGTTGAGATCGTGGGAAGTGCTGGAGACACCAGCAGTTCGTTTGCCGACTATCTGGACAAACGAGGCGACGGCGTACAGCATTTTGCGTTCAGCGTGGCGGATATGGACGCAGCAGTTGAGCATTTCCGAGCGATTGGGTTGGAAGTCGGCATGATGGCCCCTCTGCAACCAGGACAACCGCCCTACAACATTCATATGATGGAAACGGCGGACAAGCTGGGAGTCGATGTGGAACTTTTCCATCGCGTAATTTGCTGCGACCGGGATGCATACTTCAACGGAAATTTGCATCGGCTCGATAACGATCCGTCGCCCCGTTGAAAGTCTCGACGGCTTGCTATCATGGTCGAACCAGCAAACCCCTGGTGCGCTTTCGGAAACACGGCTGCAAAGCAAGCCCTACTTTTTGGCAGGCCAGCTTCAGTACTGCAAGGTAAGTACAACGAATCAAAGTCGGACTATTACTTGTCGTGATTGCGATCAAATGCTTGGGGCGACAGGGCCGTGATTAACTCACGCATGACGTTGCGCATGTCTTGCATAATGCGCAACGCTTCTTTGAGTTCTTCTGTATGGCCTTGAAAGAGCTAGCAACTTTTTGCTTTGGCGTAAGCAAGGTGCGCATTAGCCCGACGACGCAGAATAAAAACAAACGTGCGCCGGCATGCCAAGTCCAGGGATTATTGGAATGTATGGTCCCCCGCAGAGTTGCAAACGAAAAACGAACAATGGCAGTTGCTCTGCGCTAAGTTGCCATGTTTCAATGAGCGGCGGCTACGCGTTGTCAGGTGTCCCTGCTAGGGCACATGGTTTGTTAACAGGGAACCCAGATTCGCAACTCAATGAATTTCAAAGCCGACATTCGAGTCCGCCAGGAAGGTTGACGGCGAAATTGTGTTGTCGTCTGGGTATGCGGGTCACGCCTAACAGGCCGCCCGTCGGCTAAGTGACATTTGCCCTCATAATATTCCCAGTTTGCCCAAGAAATGGCCTTAAAACTGAGCTATCGGGGACAAAGCGAAGCCCATGTACTTGCCCTCTTCAATCAAAATACCCCGCCCGCACTTTCTTGAGCACAGTTCCCTCAGCCAAGGACTTAACTTTCCGCACATGGAACTGCATTTTTCTCGGGCTCAGTAATCGAACGGCGATTCTTTTAAAAAATGGAAGATCGAAAAAATAGGAACTGCGTGGACACAAAGTGGATTCGTTCCCCGAGTATTCTCGAACAGTACATTCCGGAACTCGTCTCCGATGAAGCGGCGATGCGTTTGATGGCCTCGATCATCGGAATATGCGCTTAGATGTTTGGTTGTCGGGGGCATGGTTCGACCGTGGTGCGAACAACTTGAGGCGAGGCCAAAATTATTTCTGCATACGTGCCTTTGGTGTCGGTTTGGTGTCGGTTTCTGCAATCCCTCTACTGAAAACCCACAGTATCGCGTTTGAGCCCAGGCAGCTCTGTTATCCGTGGCACCGCTGGTATGGTCGTAATGTTTTGACGCGCAGGGCTGGCGGCGCCCACGCCGATGTGGCGTACTTCTGCAAACTGCCCGAGGCACCACTCGATGCGATGCTCGTTGAAATTCCGAAGTGGATGTTCGATGCGGCCCTTTGCGCGAAGCTGCGGCTTATGGAACGGCCTTATGTTGATTGCGCAACGCTGCGCAGTTTGAAGAACTCGATAATCGAACAACGTGTCTCCGTGAAGGCGTCGGTGTTACAACCGCAGCTATCCCGGCAAGCCGGGCACGGAGACGAAGATGACAGCGATTCCAAAAGCAAGTGGGATGAAACAGCTAGCGCTATTTGGCGAACGACTCATCGTACCGCGCTGGAACGATCTCGCCCAACCCGCACGCATCGAAGTCGTAAGACTTCTGGCGCAACTGCTCGTGAGTGTCCGAACGAGCAATCCAGTTCGTGTCCCTCAAGACTGGGGAGGACGCGATGAGTGACAAGATCAAGCCGCAGCATCTTTCGCGCAAGGCCATCCTTTATGTGCGGCAGTCCTCGCCGTACCAGGTGATGAAAAACCTTGAAAGCCAGAAGCTGCAGTACGCTATGGAAGCTCGTCTACGATCATTGGGCTGGAGCGAGGTGGAGATCATTGACGAAGATCTCGGCCTTTCGGCGGGCGGCAATGTCACGCGCACCGGGTTTGAGCGCATGGTTGCGCAGGTCTGTCTCGGGGAGGTGGGTGCGGTCTGCGCGCGTGAGGTCTCTCGCTTCGCGCGTAACAGCCGCGAGTGGCAACAGTTGGTGGAGGTGTGCCGTATCGTCGACACGCTGCTCGTGGATCACGAGATGGTGTATTCGCCGCGCCTGGGCAATGATCGGTTGCTTTTGGGGCTGAAGGGAACGCTCAATGAGTACGAACTCGACCTGCTTCGCCAGCGGGCCAGCGAGGCGCGTGTCGAGAAGGCGCGACGCGGCGAACTCGTCTCGCACTGTCCGGTCGGCTTCGTCAAGGACGAGGACGGGCGACTTCAAAAGGAGCCCGACGAGCGCATCCGGCGCACGATCGAGCTGGTGTTCGCAAAGTTCCTAGAACTCGGCAGCGCCCGTCAAACCCTGCTGTGGTTCATGGAGAACGAGCTATCGATCCCCGCCCGCACAATCCGTGGCGATGTTCACTGGCGACGGCCCGCCTATTGCGGCATCCATCAAATCTTGACCAATCCCGCTTACGGTGGAGCGTATGCGTATGGAAAAACGGAGAGGGTGACCTGCTACCAGAACGGTCTGTCCGTGCAGCGCACTCGTCGCAGACCTCGCGATCGCTGGGTCGCCCTAATCCCCAGTGCGCATGAAGGCTATGTGAGCTGGGAGAATTTCGAGCGAATCCAGAAAATGATCATCAGCAATCGCCTCAGCAATTGCGAGCCTTCTGGGGCCGCGCGGCGCGGCAGCGGACTGTTGACAGACTTATTGCGCTGCCGCCGTTGTGCCCGTATGCTGCGAGTATTCTACAAGGGTGCTGATGGCGAGGTGGTTCGTTATGCCTGTCCCAGAGCTTACCTGCACAATAAAGAAGCGCGTTGTGTCGCCTTCAGCGGTGCAAATGTCGATCCCGCGGTTTCTGCGCAGCTGTTATGCGTGGTTCAGCCCGCAGCGATAGAGGCAGCAATCATGGCCACTCAACGGGAGGCCCAAGTCCAATCTGAGGTTCTGGATGCCCTGCGCCGCGACCTCGAAGCCGCGCGCTACCGAGCACAGCGCGCCGAGCGACAGTACGAGGCCAGTGATCGGGAGAATCGACTGGTTACGCAGGAGCTTGAGCGCCTCTGGAACGCCGCGCTTGAAGAAGTCCGATCCATAGAATCGCGGATCGTGGCAGAGGGCGAATGCGGACAGGCCAGCGTGGGCACGGTTGATGAGTTCAAGGATCTTGCCCGGGATCTCGAAGCCTTGTGGAATGACCCACAGGCCGATGAACGTACGAAGAAGAGACTCCTGCGAGCACTGATCCGCGAAATCGTTGTGGACATCGATGAACAGACGAGCGAGGTCGTGCTGCTTATCCACTGGAAGGGTGGCGTGCATACACCGCTGCGTCTGCCACGCCGTCGACGCGGAGAAAGCGGCGGGCACACCCCGAAGGATATCGTGGAGGCCGTTCGCGTCTTGTCGCGCATCTATAGCGACGAGATGATTGCCAGTGTGCTCAATCGCGCAAAGCTGCCCACCGCTCGGGGCAATTACTGGACGCGGGCCCTGGTCACATCATTGCGGGCAAATCATGGAATCAAGTGCCACGATGCGGAATGCCAAGCCGCAGAAGGCTGGTTGAATCTCTCGAAGGCCGCACGTCTGGTTGGTGTTTCGAATCGCACATTGCGAATTGCCATCGAACGCGGTTATATTGCTGCAGAGCGACCGATCGCTTGCGGGCCGTGGGTGTTGAACAAGCACTCGAAAGCGAAGCTGTGACGCGGCTGCTTAAGCGCGTTCGGCTTGGAAAATCCTCCGCGGTACATTCGTCGGCACAGGCAGTTCTCGATTTATCAATCACATAGTGAAATGGGGCATTATGAAGACCTCTCGTGTCGGGCACCAGAGAGACTTAA
>Ga0137382_10000042_pt1 | contig 49621 bp, 40 predicted proteins | sample SagtaG_15_FD_104816 | JGI IMG/M metagenome (GOLD analysis project Ga0137382, IMG submission 104816) | Vadose zone soil microbial communities from Sagehorn Ranch, Mendocino, California, USA - Sage2_R_20_16 metaG | ecosystem: Environmental > Terrestrial > Soil > Vadose zone | place: USA... | reverse complement strand
GCAGCCCGGCGGTCGCGGCGCTCACTGCGCCCCTCCTCGAGCCTGCAGCTGTAGCGTGCGCACGTAGTTCACCACGTCCCAGCGGTCGGTGCCGCGCACCTTATCCGCGTACCGCGGCATCAGACCTCGCCCCATCGCCGTGCCGTTCAGGATCATGCCATAGATGTAGCCGTCCGAGAGCTTGTCGGCGGCGGGACCGACCACCGGCCGGACACCGGGGAACAAGCCGCCGCCCGTCAGCGACACCGGTCCATCGCCCTTGCCCGCCGTGCCATGACACACGAAGCAATACGTCTCATAGACGAAGCGGCCGCGATTGATCGACTCGGCGGTCTTGGAGCGCGCATTGACCAGACGCTCGGCCACCGCCGCCGGCAGCGAGTCCGGTTCGACGCCCGTCACCGGCACGGTGCCCACGACCGGCGGAATCGGCCGGGCGTACGGCTTGTAGCCGCGCTGGTGGCGCATGGTGGCGAACCAGCCGACCTGGTGCACCACGTCGTCGGGGTTGCAGGCGAAGAGCCCGAGCAGGAGGCACGCGACGAGGACCTTACGCACGCCGCACCTCCTCGGCGCCCGCGCCCTTCAAGAGGGCCTCGACCTTCCCGGCGTCCGCGGCGGCGGCCGGGACGAAGATGCCGAACTTGTCGTTGGTGAAGCGCGGGTCGTACGCGATGGTGCCGCGGCGCCGCGCCCCGCGCAGCGCGTTGAGCGCCACGCCGAGCAGCGTGTTGAGCGCGCCGAACAGCACAGTCATCTCGAACATGATGACGACGTATGGCGGAATCGAGCCGATCGGCTTGCCGCCCACCTGCACCGGCCAGTCGAGCGACATGTACAGCGTGATCCAAGCGCCGATGGCGCAGCCGCCGATGCCGCCGATCAACGTATAGGCGCGCACCGAGCTGGTGGGCGCGCCGATCGCATCTTCCAGCTCGTGGCGCGGCAGCGGCGAGTACACGGTGTAGTCGTCGCGGCCGCCCGCCTGCAGCTGCTTCACGGCGTCCACCGTCGCGTCGAGGTGCCCGAACACAGCCAGCACGCCCGGCGTGGGTGGACCGTGAAACAGGTCGCGCACCATGGTCAGCGGGTTCATGCGTGCCTCCCCGCGGTGCCGCGCGTGGGCGGAGCCAATACTTCCTTCACCTCCGACACGGACACGGCCGGGAAGTTCTTGGCGAACAGCAGGAACCACATGAAGAACCAGCCGAAGCTGCCGGCCATGATGCCCCAGTCGGCCCACGTCGGATTGTAGCCCGCCGTGACGTACGGCTCGAACGGCTCGCCCGCAAGGTGAATGGCGATGATCACGAAGCGTTCGAACCACATACCGACGTTCACGAAGATCGAGATCACGAACAGCGACGTGATGTTACGCCGCACGACCTTGAACCAGAGGATCAGCGGCAGAATCGCATTGCAGATGTTCATGGTCCAGCCGGCCCACCAGAAGCGCCCGAACGACCGATAGATGAACGCCGCGCGCTCAGGCGTGGGCCCGCCGTACCAGGCGATGAAGTTCTCCGTCGCGTAGGAGAACCCGACGATCGTGCCGGTCAGCAGGCACAGCTTGGCGAGGTTCTCGAAATGGTTGACGGTGATGATCTCCTCGAGCCCGAACGCCTTGCGGATCGGCACCATGAGGGTGATCACCATGCCGACGCCTGAGTAAATGGCGCCGGCCACGAAGTACGGCGCGAACAGCGTCTCGTGCCACGCCGGCACCTGCGCCATCGCGAAGTCCCAGCTCACCACGCTGTGCACCGACAGGACCAGCGGCGTCGCGAGCGCGGCGAGATACAGGTAGCCGCGGCTGAAGTGGCGCCATTGGTCGTGCGTGCCGCGCCACCCCAGCGCGGTCAACGCGTACAGCTTCTTGCGCCACCCCGTCGCTACGTCGCGGATCGCCGCGATGTCGGGGATCAACCCCATGATCAGGAAGCAGGTCGAGACGGTGAAGTACGTCCCGATCGCGAACTCGTCCCAGATCAGCGGCGACTTGAAGTTGGGCCACAAGCCGCGCTCGTTGGGGTACGGCACCAGCCAGTAGAAGTACCACTGCCGCCCGATGTGGATCAGCGGGAACAGCCCCGCCGTCATCACCGCGAACACCGTCATCGCCTCGGCGACGCGATAGACCGCGGTGCGCCAGCCGGAGCGGAACAGGAAGAGAATCGCCGAGATCAGCGTGCCCGAGTGCGCGATACCGACCCAGAACACGAAGCAGGTGATGAACACCGCCCAGTAGACCGGGTGCGAATAGCCGGCGAGGCCCAAACCGTAGCGCAGCAGGAACAGCAGGCAGATGATGCCGATGCCCAGCAGCGCGACCGCGCCGCCCAGCAGCAGCCAGTACGTCCTCCCCGGCGTGCCGAGCGTGCGCGCGATGGTCTGCGTGACGTAGTCGTACGTCAAACGCGGGGGAGCGGAGGTCGTAGGCATCAGGCCTCCGCGTGGACGACGCGAGCGAGGTACGTGATGGCGGGCTTGGTATTCAAGTCCTCCAGCACGTGGTAGCCGCGCGGGTCGCGCGCCAGCTGCGACACCGTGGACTTGGGGTCGTTCAAGTCGCCGAAGACGATCGCCTCCGACGGGCAGCCCTGCGCGCACGCCGGCACGATCTCGCCGTCCTGCACGCCGCGATCCTCGAGCCGCGCCTGATGCTGCGTCCCGCGGATGCGCTGCACGCAGAAGGTGCACTTCTCCATCACGCCCTTCTCGCGCACCGTCACGTCGGGGTTGAGCAGCATGTCGAGCGGCGCCGGGAACGCCTCGTGGTCCCCGCCCACCTCGGCGTAGTCGTACCAGTTGAAGTAGCGGACCTTGTACGGGCAGTTGTTGGCGCAGTAGCGCGTGCCGACGCAGCGGTTGTAAACCTGGCCGTTCAAGCCGTCGGGCGTGTGATACGCGGCGAACACCGGGCACACCGGCTCGCACGGCGCGGCGCCGCACTGCTGGCACAGCATCGGCGTGACCACCGCCGACACCGGCTCGTGGCCGTCGCCGCCCTTGAAGTAGCGCTCCAGACGCATCCACGACATCTGGCGGCGCCGCACGAACAAGTCTTCGCCCACCGTCGCGATGTTGTTCTCGGCATAGCACGCGGTGACGCACGCCGAGCAGCCGGTGCAGCGGCTCAGATCGATGGCCATGCCCCAGCGCGGCTGGTTGCCGGCGTAATCGCCCTTGGTGGCGGTCTCGTGCTGCGCCGCGGCCCAGCCCTCGAGGGCGGGATCGGCGTACTCCGGCGTCGCTTCGCCCTTGAACGGCCGCGCACCCGGCGCGAGCTGCTTCGCCTGCGACAACGCCAGCGTCTCCACGATGCCGTCGCCGTGGCTGCGGCTGTCGCCTTCGGCGGTGGCGAGTTTGCGGTGCTCGCCGGTCTTGGAAACCTTGGCGCCCAGCACGAAGGTGCGGCCACCGTAGTCGTTGGGCAGCTCCGGGAGCAGCGCGAAGGCGTTGAACGAGCGGTCCTTGGCGTAGCGGCCGTAGGCCGCGTGGCCCTGGCCGGTCGGCACGGCGATCACGTCGGGCCGCACCACAGGCGTGATCCAGGCCGCCGCCCGCACCGAGCCGCTCGCCGTATCGAGCCGCAGGATGTCGCCGTCCTGGACCTGCCACTTGGCCGCGGTCTCGGGATGCAGCTCCACCCAGCCGTGCCAGGCGATCTTCGAGACGGGATCGGGCAGCTCCTGCAGCCACGGCTTGTTGGCGCCGCGGCCGTCGTGCAGGGCGACGTGCGGGTACACCAGGAGTGCCACGTCGCCGCCCAACGCCGGTGCGTCGGAGGCCGTCTTGCCGACGTCGGGCCCGAGCCGCGTGGTGCGGGCGCCCACGTCGCCGTACAGGCCGCCGTGCTGCAGCGAATCATTCCAAAACACGTCGAACGTCCGGCCGCGGGCTTCGCGCTTCGACAGGTCGCGCCACTTGTTCTGCAAGTAATCCTTGAACGTGCCGTTCCTGCCGGACGCTTTCACCAGCACGTCGCCCGTCGCCATCGCATTGAACACGGGCTGGGTGACGGGCTGTTGCAGCGCGACGACGCCCGCGCGCGGGCGCGAGTCGCCCCACTGCTCCAGCGGATGCAGATCGGGCAGAATCAGGTCGCAGGCGCTCGCGGTCTCATCCCAGTAGGACGAGAAGCTGACCTTGTAGGCGACTTTGCCCCACGCCTGCAGGAATTCACCCGACAGCGAGTGGCGCGGATTGGCGCCGTGCACCAAGAGCAGCGCCACCTTCCCCGCCGTCATGTCGTTGCGCAGTGCCACGATGTCGCGGTAGGCGCCCGTCGCGGCGCTGTCGGGCCCGAACTTGACCGTCTTGCCGACCGCGCCCGTGACGTAGTTCAGGATGTTGGCGGCGGCCACGATGTCGGCGCCGTTGGGATAGTGCGCCGCCATGCCGCCCGCCACGGCGAGCCCCGCCCCGGCGTGCGCGAATTCGATGGCGATCCGCACGATCATTTCCGCGTCCACGCCCGCGAGCGCGGCGACGGCGGCCGGCGTGTGGCGCGACAGCAGGTCCGCGAGCCGGGCCACGTCGGCCGGCAGCGGCACCAGGCGCTGCGTGACGATCACGTGCGCCATCGCGAGCGCGAGCAGGCCCTCGGTGCCGGGGCGCGCCGCGATCCATTCGTCGGCGTTCATCGCCGTGAGCGACATGCGCGGCCCGATGAACACGTGCTTCGCCATGCCGGCGTCCTTGCCGCCGTGGAAGCCGTGCGCGTCGGCGAAGCCGTGTTGGAAGCCCACGGGCGACACCCACGTCTCCAGGAAATCGGCGCCGAAGGACAGGATGTACTTGGCCGCGGCGAAATCGTAGGCCGGCACCGCATCGGTGCCGAAGGCGCGCCGGTTGCCCTCGCGCAGCGCTTCGTAGCCGAACGGCTCGTAGGTGACGTGCTTCGCGCCCACCGATGCCGACCAGTCGTCCACCAGGTCGCCGAAGGCGCCCGACTCGAGCCCCGTGACGAAGGCGATGCCCTTGCCGCGCGACGTTTGGACTTTGGCCGAGAATTGCTGCAGGGCCTGGTCCCAGGAGAGTTTCTCCCAGGTGCCGTCGGCCTTGCGGGCCATCGGGTCGGTGATGCGATCGGGGTTGTAGAGGCCCTGCAGCCCCGCCTGGCCGCGGGCGCAGAGGCGACCCTGGTTGATGGGCGACTCGGGGTTGCCTTCGATCTTCACGGCGCGGCCTTCGCGCACTTTCACGCGAATGCCGCAGCCCGCCGCGCACTCGCGGCAGGTGGACGCGTACCACGTGGCGTTGCCCGGGATCTGATCTTCCGACCCGACCAGGTAAGGGATCAGCTTCTCGGTCGGTTCGGGTCCGATGCCGCACGCCGAGGCGACGGTGGCAGCACCCCCCGTCACCCCGAGGATCTTGAGGAACCGCCTGCGGTTGATCCCGTCCGTCATACCGTCTCCCGAGCGGCTAATAGTGGCAGACCGTGCAGTCGCGGGTGACTTTGCACTCGACGTGGCAGCGGATGCACCACCCCATCTTCAACGTCGAGACCTGGGACACCTGGGCCATGCCGGCCACGTCGCCGTGGCAGGTCGCGCAGCTGTTGGTGCCCAGAGCTTTGATGTGCCGCATGTGCGGGAAGTGCACGAAACCCGGCAGCGCATGGACGCGCGTCCACTGCGGCGCCTGCTTACCGCTCCACGCTTCCCGGATCTTGCGGATCTGGGCCTGGTTGGCGGGCGTCGTGCCGGCGACGAACTGGTGGCACCCCATGCAGGTCTGCACCGTGGGGATGCCGGGCTCCGGTGCCGCCGCCACCGAATAGTGGCAGTACAAGCACGGCATCTGATACTGGCCGGCGTGGACATCGTGGCGAAAGAAAATGGGCTGGCGCGGGCCGCGCAGACTGCCCGTGTCGACCTGCACGGACGCGGCCTTCGTCGGTGGTGCGGCGTTTTGGGCGGCTGCCGGGACGGCGACGAGTAGGGCGCCGATGATCCCGGTCGCGAGCCTACACCCAGTGTTCGTCATCAACGCGCGGGCCTCGATGGCGAATCTGTTGGTTAGATAAGGAACTGCAACGGCTTGCGGGCGACAAAATGTACAGTGAGGCGGGAACGGCGCACAAGGCCGACCTACCTCACTCGGGACGCGCCAGGAAATGATGCTTGCGGCGCACCAAATCGACGAACGCGTCCACCACGTCGAGATCGGGGAATTCGGTCCAGCACCAGCGCATGCCGTCGCGCACGTCGCCGTCGCGCATCGCGTCGCGGATCGCGCGCAGCAGTCCGTTCGCCTGGGCCAGCTCCTGCTCCTCCGCCTCGGCGAGCACGAACGTGCCGCTCGCGCCCGACGCCATCGGGTGCAGGTACGCGAGCTTGCGGCCGCCGACCTCGTACATCCACACCCATTTGTAGACCGTGCCGAGGAACACGACCTGCTCGGTCACGTGCTTCAGGGCGCGCAGCCCTTCGCGCGCCTTCTTGAAACGCGAGGCCGCGCGCGGCGACAAGTCCCGCAGCGGCGCCTCGAGTTTGGGGCGCTTGCGTGGGTCGAGGTACAGGTTGGTGGCCCAATAGCCCTGCGGTGGTCGGCTCATAGCACCGCAAAGCTAATTAGGGCGCCCGCTGCAGGGTACGCCAGCGCCGCTGCAGCGCCGCCAGGGCCCGTTCCAAGTCGGCCACGGCAGTGAGCACGGCCGGGCGCGGCGCCACGTCCGCCCCCTCCACTTGGTCGTACACCCCGGCGAGTTGGCGTGCGAGCCGGCTGAGACCCGCCTCGAGCGAATCCGCCGGCGCGGGGCGCGGGCGCAGGGCGCGGAGCTGCTGCAAGGTGGCGTTCGCGGTGTGCAGCGCCGCCGTCAGTCGGGTGGCCGTCGCCAGCTGCTGTCCCAGGGCCGTCGCGGTGACCGGCACGCGCGGATCCATGCGGACCACGAGCGACTGCTTGCCGCGCACATCACCCACCGTGAGCGTGACCGTGTACGTCCCCGGCACCACGAACGGGCCGCGGGGCTCGCGCGGCGTGTACTGATAGATGGCGGAGATGGGATAGCCGCGATCCAGCACCTCGGGGTCGGGATAGTGCAGGTCCCAGATGAAGCGGTGCATGCCTGCCGCCGTGGACAGCGCCTGCGGCGGCCGGATCCAGTAGGGCGGAATGTTGGCGGTCGAGTCGGGCGGCTCCGGCACGTCCGTACTCGCGAAGCGGCGCACCAGCGCGCCCGCGGCGGTGCGGATTTCAAGCGTGACGGGCCCCGTCGCCGCCTGCGGCAGGTAGTAATCGAGCGCCGTGCCGTCGGGCGGGTTCAGCGCCGTGGGCTCATCGGGCGGCAGCGGCGTGTCGGTGTTGGCGTCCCAGCGCACCCGGTACGCGTCGGCCGGCTTGTAGAGGTACGCGGTTTTTTTCGCTTGGGCCGCCGCGACGGCCGCCGTCTCGCGCAGCGGCGCGAAGTCGTCGAGGATCCAGAACGAGCGGCCGTGCGTCGCCACGATCAGGTCGTTGCCATGCACCGCCAGGTCGCGCATCGAGCTGGCGGGCAGATTGAGCCGCAGCGATTGCCAGTGGTCGCCGGCGTCGAACGACACGTACACGCTGCGCTCGCTGCCCGCGAACAACAGGCCGCGTTGCGCCGGATCCTCCCGCACCACGTTCACCATCTCGTTGTCGGGAATGCCCGCCACGATCTCCGTCCACGTCTTGCCGCCGTCTTTGGTGCGCAGGATGTGGGGGTGCAGGTCGTCCAGCCGCAGGCGATTGATCGCGGCGTACGCGGTGAGTGTGTCGAAGTGCGAGGCCTCGATGATCGACACTTTGCTCCACGGCGTGAGCGCCTGTGGCGTGATGTTCTGCCAGCGCACGCCGCCATTGTGCGTGACCCACAGCTGGCCGTCGTCGGTGCCGGCCCAAATCAAATTGACCCGCTTGAACGACGGCGCGATGGCGTACACCACGCCCTTGTGCTTGCCCTTCTCGGGATCGAGCGCCGCGAACACGCCCAGGCTTGCGGGCACGGCGGCCGAGTCGCGCGTCAGATCGGGGCTGATCGTGGTCCAGGTGCGGCCGCCGTTCAGCGTCTTGAAGATGACATTAGCGCCCAGATAGAGGATGTGGGGGTCCAGCGGCGAAAACACGATCGGCATCGTGCGCACGAAGCGGTACTTGCCCGAACGCACCGCTTCGGGCGACACGTCTTCCACCTGTCCCGTGTTCCAGTCGAAGCGCGACAGCTTGCCGCCGTAGACGAGATTGGGATGCAGCGGGTCGGGCACGGCGTAGCTGTATTCTTCGGCGCCGACGGTGTGCCAGTCGCGCATCGTGATCTGGCCGTCGTCGCCGCGGCTCTTCACGCCCGCCGAGCCGCTCTCCTGCTGGCCGCCGTACACCCAATAGGGGAAGCGGTGGTCGGTGTTGACGTGAAACATCTGCCCGGTGGGCTGATTGTACCACGTGCTCCACGTGGCGCCGCCATTCGCCGTGATGATGGCGCCCTGATCGCCGGCGATCAGGATGACGCGCCCATCGTCGGGACTGACCCAGAAGCGGTGGTAGTCGTCGCCGCCGGGCGCGCCGCGGAACGCCGCGAACGTCTTGCCGCCGTCGGTGGACTTCCACGTGACGACGTTGGCGATGTAGACGACGTCGGCGTTCCTGGGATCGACTTTCACTTCATTGAAGTCGCCGTCGCGGCCCCAGAGGCGCGGATCGGCATTGGCGATGTGCCACGATTCGCCGCCGTCATCGGAGCGGTACACGCCGCCGTTCTTGTCGGCGCCGACCACCGCGAACATGCGGCCCGGGGTGCTGGCGCTGGCGGCGAGGCCGATGCGGCCCAGCCCGTCGGCGGCGGACGGCAATCCGTTGGTGATCTGTTTCCAGGTGCTGCCGCCGTCAGTGGATTTATACAGGCCGCAGTTGGCCGCGAGCGTCCAGCCGGCTTCCCACGGCGCCTGGCGCGCGGCCCAGAGGACGGCGAACACGGTCTGCGCGTTGGCGGGATCGAGCAGCACGTCCATACCGCCCGTGTTCTCGTCTTTGAAGAGCACCTGCGTCCAGGTCTGGCCGCCGTCGGTCGAGCGATAGATGCCGCGCTCGTTGTTGGGTCCGTAGGGGTGGCCGATCACCGCGGCGAAGACGCGGCTCGCGTCCTTGGGATCGATCGCGAGCTGCGCGATTTGTTGGCCGTCGCGCAGACCGAGGTGCGTCCAGCTGCGGCCCGCGTCGAGCGACTTGTAGATGCCGTCACCCACCGAGAGATCCGGCCGCTGCAGCCCTTCCCCGCTGCCGACGTAGATCGTGTTGGGATCCGACGGTGCCACGGCGATGGCGCCGACCGAGCCGGTCGCCTGGTCGTCGAAGATCGGGGTCCACACGCGGCCGTAGTCGGTCGTCTTCCACACACCGCCGTTGTTCACACCGATGTAGAACAGGCCCGGCTGGCCCGGCACGCCCACGCCCGCGACGGTGCGGCCGCCGCGGAACGGGCCGATCATGCGCCAGCGCAGCTCCGAGAAGAGGCGCGGGTTCTGTTGAGCCGGTATCGCGGGAGCGAACACAGTGAGGAGCGAGAGGGCGAGCATGAGGGAGGCGCGACTGGACATTATTCCGTGCTCCTGATTTCGGGTGTTCGCGTCCGCGTTTTCCGTGGACTAAAGTCCCGGCTCGGCCAATGCGCGTCCTTAAGGACGCCCCGGCACGCCGAGCCGGGGCTTCAGCCCACGGATCGGCGCGGGATGGCCCTGTTTCAAATCACCCGCCGCGCCGCTGCCCGAAACCGCGTCGCGTCGAGCAGGCGCGACGCCGATTGATCGGGCACGGCCATGCGGCCGTCGTTGCTCATCGACAACTTGATCACGTCCGTGCCGCGGCCATACCAGCGCGACGATGGTTCGAGGTCGGAAGGATAGCTGCACAGCGGCAAGGCCGCGACGGCGAGCGGGGCTTGCGAGCCGATGCCCGATTCGGGCATCGTGCCGGCCCACAGACGCGCGCCGTACTCTTGCGCCACGCGATAGATGCGGCAGACCTCCGACAGGCCACCCACGCGGTGCACTTTGATGTTCCAGACTTTCGGCCCCTCGAGCTCCATCACTTGGCGCGCGATGCTCGCACTCTTCAAGGTCTCGTCGAGGCAGATGGGCGTGACCAGGTTCTTCACGAGCCAGGCGTGGCCCACCAGCTCGTCGGGCGCGAGCGGCTGCTCGATGTAGAGCAGGCCCGCCGAGTCGAGCGCGCGCAGGTTGGCCTCGTGCGCGGGCCACTCGTAGGCGCCGTTGGCGTCCACCGTGAGCGACACGTCGGCGCCAGCCATCCCCACACGCGCCGCGTTCACGGCCACCGCGTCCCAGCCGGGGGCGACTTTGATCTTCACACGGCGGTACCCCTGCTGCAGCGCCTCGTACACGCGCGCCGTCAGCGTCTCGGGGCGGCGGTCCTGGGGAATGCCCAGCGCCATGCCGCAGGGCACGTCGGCGGCGGTGCTGACTCCCAACCGCTCGGCCAGGAGCGTCGCCAGGCCGACGTTGCGGCGAGCGGCCTCCAGGTCCCAGGCGGCGGTCTCGATGCCGGCGCGCGCGAACGGGTTGCCACGGACGTTCTCGCGCAGCGCGGCGTCGACCGCTTCGGGATCCGCGAACTCGCGGCCCACGACCCGCGGCAATAGCACGCGCCCGATCAGGTCCGCAGCCGACGACAGCGTCTCCTCGGAATAAAACGGCAGGTCGAAGGGCGGACTCTCGCCGTAGCCCGCGTGGCCGGCGTCGTCCTTGAGAATCACGATGAGCGAGCGGCGTTCTTTCATCGCCCCGCCCGAGATAATGAAGGGCTCGACCAGCGGCAGGACCAGCTCCCACATCTCAGCCGTGGTGATGCGCATCGGCCAGGTCGAGAAAGTGGAGGACGCCGTCGCGGCGCGGCAGACGACCCGCGGTTTCTTCGTCGAGTAGCGCCGCGACGAGACCGTCGTCGGGGTGGAAGACCAGCTGATGGAGCGCCCGCTCGGTGCGGGAGCCGGCGGTGGCCGCATATTCGCTCAGCGGCAGCTGGAAGAACGTGTGCACCTGCACGGACGAGCACCCTTGTTTGGCGTACTCGACGATCATTTTGCCGGAGCCAATGTTGCCGGTGCCGCAGAGCGGGCGGGCCGCCGAGCCGGCGGGCTGGCGGGACAAGACCCGCAGATTCCTCTCACTCAAATCCCAGCCGCCATAGGCCACCGCGCGCTCCGCGTCGAATAAGCGATTGAGCACGACCAGCGCGTCCGCGCAGCTGGACGCAGCCACCATTGCAAGCTGAAAGTCGTCGTCGAAGCACGCGTTCATCAGTTTCATCGCCAGGCGTACCGGCCCGGGCGCCGCGGCGCGGATCTGCGCCGGCACCTCGCGCAGCCAGCGCAGAATCTGCTCGCGCTCCTCCGCCAGGGCGTCGCCGGCGAGCGTGGGCGAGAAATCCTTTTCGACGAGCAGCGGTCCCTCGCCCCAGGCCCGGGCCAACTGCTCTGTAGTGTAGCGGTACTCGGCGGCGCGAAATGGCTCGTCCAGTCGCGGCAGGTGGTACTTCACCGAGGGCAGCGCCAGCAGGCGCCCCGCCCGCGTCAAATCGCGGCCGGTGCGTACCAGCGCGAGGTAATCCGCGAACGAGCGATCCCAACCCCGCCCTTTCCACGTGACCGTCCAGCCGTCTTGTCCGGCGATGGAGCGCCGCTGCTCGACCGTCATCTTGGTCTCGTGAATGGCCCACGCCGCCATGGACTGCGCGCCGGCCTCGTCCTGGGCGATGACGGTCTTGAGCACCACGAACCCCAGACCCGCCGCCGCGTCGGCTTCGAGCTGCTGCGGGTTGAGCGATAGCTGGCCCGACCCCTTGCCGATGGGATGCGGCAGCATCACATCCAGATACCGGGCGCTCAGATCGACGCCGTAGGCCTCGCGCACGTGCGCGGGGAAGTCGCGCGGCAGTCCGCGGGCGAAGCGATCGAAGTCAGCGCCGAGCCGCGCGCGCATCCTGCACGGCTTGCCGCACCGCCAAGCGCTCCGCTGGGTCGAGCGGCGGGCCCCAGGGATCGTCGCAGGCGTCGTCGGGCAGCGCGCCCTCGGCCGCCGCCGCCCACAGCATGCGCCGCACGTAGCCTTCCACCGGCTCGCGAAACGTCACGTTCGCGAACTCGTCACACAGCTCGCCGAGCCGCGCGAATGTGTTGTGGTCGCCCACGGCGCGCGCGCGCAGCAGGTCCACCTGCACATCGGTCAGCGCCGCGCCCATGCCGATCAGCGCGGCCCGTGCGCCCAGCGTCAGTGACTCGCCCAGGAAGCGGTCTTCGCCCGTGACGAGCAGCTTGCCGGGATGGGCGCGCACGCGCGCGGCGACGCGGCGGAATGTGGGCACGCTGTCGAGCGTGGCGACCTTGATGCCCACGACGCCAGGCAGCGCGAGGATCTGGTCGAGCGTCGCGTCGTCGTAGGCCACACCGCCCGCGCGCTCGTAGAGATAGAACGCGAGCACCGGCAGCTCGGCGGCGAGCGCCCGGTGGTAGCCCACCGGATCGTCGCGCCGCGGGAAGGCGAGCAGGGCGTCGGCGCCGCCGTCCTTCGCCTCGCGCGCCATGCCCGGCGACGTGACACCCGCCACGATCACCCGGTCGGGCAACGCGCGGCGCCAGGCGGCGAGCACGTCGCGGCGCTGCGCCGGCGTGAGATGCGGCCCGCGCCCCGTATGCGCCCACACCGCGACACCCGCCACGCCTTGGTGCGCCAACCAGCGGGCGTAGTCGTCCTGCGCATCGGCGGCGATCACCGTACCGCGGAACGGCACGGGAACCGCCGGGATCAAGCCCCAGTCGATCCGCGCCGCGAGATCCGTCATCCGCAGAGACCGGAGTGTGCGTTCTCGGATTCGATCTTGGCGCGATCTTTCGCCGGTAGGTCCAGCAAGTCGAGCTTGGCGACGGCGTTCTCCGGCAACCGCAGCGGCTGGCCCGTGCCGAAGACGAAACGCTCCACGCCGACGGTGGCGAGCAGCGTCTCGAGGTGGTCCTCCGGCGGGCCCCAGATCCAGCAGACATCCCACCAGATGCGCCGCGCTTCCTCGGGAGTCGAGCCGAAGTGCACTTCCTCGATGAAGCCGCGGTCGGCGTGCGTCACGAGCAGGTGCACGTCTTCGTCGCTGCGGACTAATGCGCGGACGGCGCCCGGGGTTAGGTCGGGCACTCGGTCGTTGGGATGACGCTGGCGCAGATCCTCGAGCCGCACCGCGAGGGTGAGCGGCAGCTGCGCCGCGCCGCACGCCGCCGCGAGCACCAGCATTTCGGGCCCGGCCGGATCGACACCGAAGTAAAGCGGATCGCACCGCACGGCGGGCGCGCCCTGCGCGCTCGCGTCGCTCAGCACTTCTTCCCACTTGTTGAGGCCGGGATGGACGCACGGCACGGGCTTGAGCCGTCGCTCCTTGGTGCAGGTCTCGTACAGCCAGGCGTTGCCCTCGGTGGGGTCGCGCCAGAAGAGACTCGGCAGGTGCGTCACCCAGGCTTCGTCGACGCCCGTGCGCTGCATCGCGGCGAGGACGCCGTCGGGCGACGTGCCCGGCACGCGAGCGTAGGGGTAGGCGCCGAGGAAGGCGTTGGCGTCGATACGCATCAGTCGCCCGGGAACGCGCCGCGCGGAAAGATGCGGCCGGCGTTCTTCCACGTGACCAGCTCGAGCTCCGCCGGCGCGAGCAGGTGCGTCAGGTAGCGCAGCTTGGCGAGCCCCGTGCACATCGTGATGTCCGAGCCCCACAGCAGGCGTTCCGCGCCGACACCCGCGACGCACGCCTCCAGCATGCCGCCGTCCACGCCCGAGCCCGAGAGATCGACGAACACGTTGTGGTGGCGCACCAGCGCGTGCAGCGAATGGCGCCAGTCGCCGCCGCCGCCGATGTGCGCCAGGATGAAATTCACGTGCGGATGACGCGCCGCCAGCGCGCACAGCTCGACTGCGTCCGAGGCTTCCTGCCCCGGCCAGTCGTGGCGACGGTGCTGCCAGATGTGGTGCAGCACCGGGAAGTGGTGCCGCTCGGCGGCGGCAATCACGGGATCGAGCAGCGGATCGTTGGCGCGGCGGCTCGCCGCCAGCTTCAGACCCACGGCTCCCAGTTTGGCCGCGCGGTCGATTTCGGCCGTAGCGTGCGCCGTGTAATTCGGATTGACCGTGACGTAACCGCGGATGCGGTCGGGATGCTCGCGCTGCAAGGCGAACAGTGCGTCGTTCCCGGCGGTGGCGTCTGCCGGCGAGGGGAAGTACACGGGGGACGTGCGGCCCCAGCTGCCGAGGATCGACGCCACGTGGATCGCGACGCCGATCTTTTCATCCGCTTTGAGCCGGCTGGCGTTCCGCTCGCGCCAGTCGGCGCGTGGCGAGGCCGCGTGATGGAAGTGGGCATGCACGTCGATCAGCATGCGGGGAATTTGACTCGTTTCCTTGCTTCCGGCGACGGGCCACGGGAGCTAGGTTTGAGCCGCGAAGGCCGTCATCTCTCGACCGCGGAGGAGTCCCCATGGGTCTCGTGGATCGCGCCAAGAACATCCTGCTCACACCCGGCAAGGAGTGGGCCGTTATCGACGCGGAAACGACGAGTATCAAGGACCTCTATGTGGGGTACGCGGTCATCCTCGCGGCCATCCGCCCCATTGCAAACATCATCGGCTTCGGCCTGATCGGTGCCCACGTCCCGTTCAGCGGGGTCACCTACCGCTGGCCGCTCGACACAGCGCTCGAGTACGCTGTCTTTGCCTACGTTCTCAGCCTGGGCGGTGCGTTCGTCCTGGCGCTGATCATCGACGCCCTCGCGCCGACCTTCGGCGGCCAGAAGAACCAGCTCCAGGCCCTCAAGGTCGCGATCTACTCCTCCACGGCGAGCTGGCTGGCGGGAATCTTCACCATCATCCCGGCGCTGGCGATCTTGGGCCTCGTCGGCCTCTACAGCCTGTACCTGCTGTACTCCGGCCTGCCGGTCCTGATGAAGTCGCCGAAAGACAAGGCGATGGGTTACACCGTCGTCACGATCATCTGCGCGATCGTGCTGTACTTCGTGCTGGGAATCGTCGCGACCACGGTCATTTCGGTGCCGCGCTACATGTGACGCAGGCTGTCCTCCAGGACGGCAAGCGTGGCGTCGATCGTCGCGTCATCGTGCGCTAGACTGACGAAGTTGTAGGCCGTGCGCTTGAACAGCTGACCCCGTTCGGCACAGCGCACGGCCACCCGCCGGCCGATGTCTTCGGTCGCCCAGAGCAGGAAGCTCATCTCCGCTACACCCCCCACGTCCGCCACCAGATCGGGATGATCGCGGTGCAGCCGGTGCAAGCCGTGCAGTAAACGCGTACCGACGCGATGCAGGTGGCCGCAGACGTCCTCGGCCGCAAACACGGCGAGCGTCGCCTGCGCGGCGGCCAGGGCCACCGTCTCCGTCGCCAGCGTGGACGAAATCCACGTGCGCGACACCAAATCCATGAGATCGGCGCGGCCGCCCACCACCGCCAAGGGGAATCCGTTTGCCAGCGCTTTGCCGAGCACGGCGAGATGGGGCCGCACACCCCAGCGCTCCGCAGCGCCGCCAATGGCGAGCCGGAACGCGGTCTTGATCTCGTCGAAGATCAGCACCGCGCCGGCACGCTCCACCTCGACGCGGACGGTCTCGAGCCATTCGCGCGACGGCTCGTGCACCACCAACGGCTCGATCACCACCGCCGCGAGCCGGTCGCCGGCCGCGCGAATCAGCTCGCGCGCGGCGCCGGCGTCGTTGAACGGCAGCTCGGCATAGAGCGCGCGCACATCCGCCGGCACGCCTTCGGTGCCGCCCTGGCACCAGTCGAGCCAGCCGTGGTAGCCGCAGCCCAGCACGTGCGTGCGCCCGGTGGCGACCCGCGCGAGGCGCACCGCCGCCGCCACCGCCTCGGCGCCCGTCTTGAGAAAGCGCACCCGCTCGAGCCACGGCAGCCGCTGCGCCAGCGCTTCGGCGAGAATCTCCTCGCGTTCGGGCGGCAGCGGGCCCACGACGCCTTCGGCGATGGCTTCTCCCGCGGCGCGATTCACCGCGACGTGGCCGTAGCCCAGCGCCACGGCGCCGAGGGCCATGACGTAGTCCACGTACTCGCGGCCGCGCACGTCCCACACACGACACCCGGCGGCGCGACGCAGGCGCGCCGGTGGCCCCGACTCCTCGGCGCCGTGCTCGGCCCCAAAGAGCGCGTCGGGCCGCTTACTGCCGGTCGACGTGAAGCCCGGAACGCGCCACTCGTGCGGCGTAATGGATCACCTCGTGGGCCATGGCCTGAACGAGCTTCGCTTCGCGCTCGTCCAACGGAATGCGGTGCAGCGCCTCGCGCACGGTGCGCATGATCGCGTCGCGCTCGCGGTGCTTGAAAAAGTCGATCGCCGCGAGCGCCTGCTCCAGATCGGCGAACACACGCTCCAGCTCGTCCTGGCGCGCCGGGGTCGCGCGGCGGCGCGGCGTCTTGAACGGCCGCGCATCGTCGCCGCGGGCCAGCGCCAGCGCGTACAACATGATGATGACCGCGTGGCCCAGATTGAGCGAGGGGTAGTCCGGATTCGTGGGGATCGCCACGATGCGGTGGCAGCGGTCCAGCGCCTCGTTGGGCAGGCCCTTGTCCTCCCGCCCGAACAGCAGGGCGACGGTACCCTCCTCCGCGAGCTGCAGCGCTTCCTTGGCGGCGTCGTCGGGACGCTGCCAGTTGCGCTTGGCGGTGCGGCCGCGCGCCGTGAACCCGATCACGTGGACGCAGTCGGCCAGGGCCTGGTCGAGTGAGTCGTACAGCTTCACGCGCTCGAGGATGTCGTCGGTCTTGTGCGCGATGCCGCCGATGCGAAACGCGTCGTACTCGACCGGCGCGACGAGCCGCAGGTCGCGCAGGCCGAAATTCTTCACGCCGCGGACCACGTGCGCGATGTTGACCAGATCCTGGGGCTCGTGCAGGACGACGACGATCATCCCACCAGCTCCAGCACGCCGAAGCGGCTCGGGTCCTGACGATCGCCGCGAATCCATACCCAGCCGTTGCCGCCGCTCCAGACCAGCTGGCCCGCGCGCCGCTCGCGGCCCGGCAGCATCTCGTTGACGATCAGGTCGAAGCCCAAATGCGCCCCGATATGGGCGCGTCCCACCAGCGCCACCGGGAGGGCGAGCGTCACGCGATAGCCGGACTCCGTGCGCCGCCACGCACCGCGCACCTGGGCGGCGTCGCCGGTCGCGTCGCCGACCGTACGCACCCGCAGCCCGGCCGTCGCGGCGTCCGGCACCACCAGGAAACCCACTACGGCGGCCTCATCCTCGCCGCGCACGTACACCTGCAGGCCGTCGGAGTGGATGTCGTCCGGCTCGTTGTCGAGTCGCAGCGGGGGCGCGTCCGCCGGACGGAACACGACGTCGGGCTTGGACACTTCGACCGCCAGATACAACGCACGGTCGTCCCAGTTGACGTACGCCACGGCCGCGAGGTCGTCGGGCCCGGCATACGGCTCCTCGGAGCGGCGGTACTGGTCTTCCAGGTCCAACGTGAGCGGCTCGATCGGATCGAAGCCCAGGAGCGTGCCGTCCAGCGCCGGCGGCGCAGCGATGCGCAGCGCCGCGGCAGTGGGCGGCGTCACGGGCTCGAGCTCCAGGAACCCGCGGAACGCCACGTCGGCAGCGCGCGCGCCGCGCAGCGCCACGCGCCCGGCCGGTGTCTCCGCGTCCCAGCCCTCGCCCCCCAGGCGATGCCGCTCCGTGCCCTCCGGTGTGTCGATCTCGATGACGTCGCCGGAGACGCGCACGCCGCGCACCACCGGCGCGTTCGTGACCGGGTCGAGCACCGCCACGAACCGCAGGTTCCGGCCGGCAGCACGTTCGAGGTAGAACGTCTCGCGGCGACCGCTGGTCGGGCGACCGGGAGCTTCGGCGCGCAGGAGGCGACCATCGAAAACAAAATGCGTTGTCAGTTGTCTGTGGTCCGACGTCAGTCGCATGTGAATCGGGCCCACCGCGTCCGGCTTGAACTGCTCGACGCGCGTGACGAATGCATCGGCGAGGTCGCCCGTCTCCCAGCGACCGGGCGTTGCGACATCGCCCTGCCCCGTGAAGTGCCACGGCAGCTCGAGCAAGCGGTCCACGCGCCCCGACAGCTCCAGCACGTCGATCAGGTAGCGCGGACCGGACACGATCACCCGGCGCAGGTCGCCGAAGCGGCCCGACACCCAGGCCCAGTCGTTCTTGGCGTCGAAGCAATCACAGCGCGCGGGCAGGAACTCCTGCGACGTGCCGTCGAGCCGCGGCGCGCTGTGTGCCAACGTCGAGCGATACCAGAACAAGTCAGGCGAGACGTAGCTGCCGGTGCCGAAGTCGGGCAACCAGTGCACGCCGCCGGCGTGCAGCGTGAAGTGCAGCCGGTCGGGATGTCCGTGCCCACCCCCCGGCGGCCCGCATTCGAGACTGGCATACCGACCGCCGGCGCGCAGGACTGCGAGCCCCTGGCTCGGCAACAATTCGCTGCCGGGCTGCCAGGCCGCTGCGTCGCCGGCCAGCGCCGGAGACATCTCGAGCAGGGACCACCAGGAGAGTTCGGTGCGCAGTGCGGGGTGCGGGGTGCGGGGTTGATCCGCATCGTGGAGGTAGGACTCGAACGCCTCAGGCGTGACCTCACCCGCGCCCTCGTAGAGCGCAGCCAGCCAGTTTGCAAGTTCAGCATTCCGCGTTCCGCGTTCCGCGTTCGCCAGCCTCGCTCCCCCCACCTCCCACAGCTCCGTGTACATCGGCTGCGCCAGCGACACACCGAAGCGCGAGTCCTTGCGCGCCGGGAACGTAAAGTCGGGCAGCGCGGTGATGGCGGGCGCGCGCAGCGCGCGCTGCACCCGATCGGCCACGCGGGGGTCGGCCAACACGTCCCGGCCCCCTGCGCGGGCCCACCCCGCCCCGGTGAGCCAGCCGCGCAGCGCGAAAAGATGGTAGTTCTCGCCCTCGTACCACATGCCGTCGTCACGAAAACCGCGCAGGTGCTCGACCAGCCCGGTGTTCGCTTCCAAGGTGTTCTGCAACAACTCCTCGTCCTCGCACCACACGCCGATGGCCGCGAGCGCCGCGTTGTTCCACGTCTGGCGGTTCGAGAATCCTTCATCGTGCTCGCCGATCAGGTTCGCCGCTTCATCGGCCACCTGCCCCACCAGGCGGCGCGTGGCGTCGTTCAGCCGGCCCGCCGCGCGCAGCAGCTGCGCCGCCGCCAGATAGTTCAGTATCCAGATCGACTCGAGGTAGGTCGAAAAGAACAGCCGGCTCGGACCCAGGACATTGTCGCGATTGGGATAGCGGAAGTAGCCCTCGCCGTAAGCGCGCAGGATCTCCGCCGCGCGGGCCGCGGCCACATCGTGTCCCGCGAGCGCGCCGAGTGTGGCGAGATGCGCGGCGCGCTCCGCGATCCACAAGTGCTGGAACTTGGCCCAATGCCGGTCGTGCCGTTCGCCCGTGAACGTCTTACCGCAGCGTGGGCAGCGGTGCGCGCCCGGGCTCCAGGGATCGAACGTCAGCGCGGTACCGTCGTCGGGACACACGCCGCCGTCCTGCGACAATAGCGCCTTGTGCTCGGGGATAAGGGGCATGCGCGCCAGCACAGGAGCGGCGCGCTCGATCTGCCGCGCTTGCAGCGCTTGGAGATCTTTGGCACCGGCGATCGCCGCGCGCCGCGCCGCGAGCTGTTCGGCCGTCACCATGCCCGCACGCCTTCCGCCGCCCAGCGCAGGGGCAAGACCTCGGCGCCCACGGCGCGCGCCGCTTCCGCTCCCACGCTTGAGTCGTGTGCCATCAAGAAGAACATGCAGCCGCCGGCACCTGCCCCCGCGGCCTTGCCGCCCAGCGCGCCGGCCGCCGCGAGCGCGGTCTCCAGCCCCGCCATCTCCGGCGTGCACATCCCCGGATCGAGCGCGCGCTGGTGCCGCCAATTCTCGGCGAGGAGCGCTCCGACTCTCGCGAGGTCGGCGGCGCGCAGCGCCTCGGCCATCCGCTCGGCCACGTCCTTGAGCGCGCGCAACGCCCCGGTGACGCCCGCGTCGGCGCGCTCGTAAGCCGCCTGCACGCGCGCGATGGTGTCGCTCGAGACGCGCGAGCGCCCCGTGTAGCACAGCAGCATCTGGCGCTCCAGGGCGGCGGCGAACGCCGGGTCGAGGGTGAGCGGCTCGATACCAACGTCGGGATCGCGAAAGCTGAGCCGCTGCACGCCGCCCAACGCCGCGGCGAACTGGTCCTGTTTGCCGCCTGGGAGTCCCGCCTCCACGGCTTCGAGCTGCCACGCGTGCTGCGCGATGTCGCGGCGGTCGGGCCGCTCCAGGCGCGCGGCCGAGAGCGCGGCGACCAGGGCCACGTCGAGCGCGCCCGAGCTGCCGAGTCCTGAGCCCGTGGGCGCGTCGCAACGCGTGGACAGCGTGCACGGGAACGCGACGGGAAACATCCGCAGGCCGGCTTTGTGCAGCGGCAGGCGGCCGTCGGCCACGAGCCCACCCGAGTTCACCATCTCGACGGTCTGGTTCAGGTCCTCGGCCACGAGGCGGATCAGGTCGCCGCCGATGCGCAGGTCGACGTGCGCGTACAAGGCGATCGCCGCGTTGATCACCACGCCGCCCTCACGCTGCGAGAACGGCGGCACGTCCGTCCAGCCGCCGGCCAGGTCGAGGCGCAGCGGCGCCTGGGCGCGATACTCCTTCGGGAGTTCGCGTCGCCTCATGGGCCCGTGCTCCAGCGTGCGACGGTCGGCAGCTCGCCGCGCTGGTCCATGCGCACGCCCGTGAGGCGGCGGGACAGCCCCTGCAGCCCGCGCCCATGATAAAGGAAAGCGACTGCGACCGAATCACTGAGCAGCCGCTGCGCCGCCGCGGGATCGGCCGGCGCGCGCAGCCCGGCGAGCTCGGCCAGCGGCGCGAGGTACCCGAGCCCCAGGTCACCCGGAATGCCGAGTACCGCCGCGTCGAAATCGTGGCGCGGGCCGTAGACACGGTCGAGGAACGTGGACAGCTCCACCTGACGGATGGTGACCGTGAACCCCACGGCCTGGAGCCGCGCCTGCAGCAGCTGCTCGAGCGCCGCCTCGCCGCTGCCCACCGTCAGCAGCTCGAAGGCGACGTGACGCCCCGCGAGCAACCGTCGCGCGGAGTCCGGCGCGAACGGCACCGGCGGCGTCGCGACGTGACCGGGCACGTCCGCGGGCACTGACCCGTCGGCCGGCGTGCCGAATCCATAGAGGTAGGCGTCGATGATTTCGCGGCGATCGACGGCGAGTGCCACGGCGCGCCGCAGCACGGCGTCGGCGAACGGCGGGCGCCGCAGGTTGAACACCACGCCGTAGGTAAAGAGCAGCGGGTAGTCCACGACGGCGAGACGCGGATCGCGGCGCACGTAGGTCGCGTGCGCGGGGTTGATGCCCGCGACGTCGAGCTCGCCGGCCGTGAGTGCCGCGAGCTTCGCGGTGGGATCGTCCACCACCACGACGATGAACCGCTCGAGCGCCGGCGGGCCGCCCAACTCCCGCGGGAAGTCGGGATTCGCCGCGAACACCCAGCGGCGGTGCGGCTCATGCAGCACAAAGCGGAACGGACCGTTGCCCACCGGGTGCTCGTTCCACGCCGTCTGGCGCAGCCGCGCGTGCGGCACGGAGTCGAGTGCGTGCGCCGGGAGAATCGCGAGGTCGGTCAGCACGTCGGGGAACGCGGGCAGCGGTGCCTGAAATCGCAGGACCACCGTGGAGTCATCCGGCGCGGTCACGGCGGTGACGTGCGCGAGATCGTTCTGGCGCGGATAGCCGGTCGCCGGATCGCGCGCCGCGTCGAGCGTCCAGACGACGTCGCGCGCGGTCGTGGGCCGGCCGTCGTGCCAGTTGACCGCGCGCAGCCGGAACGTCAGCGCTCGCCGGTCCGCCGACCACGTCCAGCCGCGCGCCAGATACGGCGTGGGCCGGAGCGCGCTGTCGTAGCGCGCCAGCGTGGTGAACAGCAGGTAGCGCTGCACTTGTTTGGCGAGCGGGTGGATGGTGACCAGCGAATTGATGCTCTGCAGGTCGGCGCCCGAGGCGTAGAGCACGGTGCGGCCGCGGCGCGCCGTGCCGCCCGCCGCCCCACATCCCCACAGCGCTCCCGCGAGCCAGAGTGCGGCGCGTACCCGTCCGGTCACGCGTGCATTCTAGCGGCGGCCCCGCGGCGGCGCAAAATTGCGAGCGTGCTCACCCGCCTCGCCGTCCGTCTCGCCACCGGTATCGCCGTCGTCGCGGGCGTCGTCACGCTCACGTTCCTGCTCCTCCACGCCGCGCCCGGCGATCCGGCTGAGCTGTTGCTCGGGCCCGCGGCGACGCCCGCACAGGTCGCGGCGCAACGGCACACGCTCGGTCTCGACCGACCCCTGACCATACAGTATGCCGCGTGGGTCGCCGCCTTCGTCCGCGGCGAGTGGGGCGCGAGCATCGCATCGGGGCGGCCGGTGCGCACCGTCCTGGGCACGGCCTGGCCCCTCACGGCGGAGCTCGTCGCGGTGTCGCTCTTCTTCACCTATTTGTTCGGCATCGCGTTGGGCGCGGTGCAAGCGGCGCGCTCCGGCTCGCGACTCGACACGGCGTTGTCGGTTGGCTCGATCGCCTTGTTCGCGCTCCCCGGCTACTGGCTCGCCCTCATGCTGGTATTGGTGTTCACCTTCGAGCTGCGGCTGCTCCCGGCGTTCGGCGCCGCGGGGTTCGACGCCGATGTGTTGACCGGATGGGCCGCCGTCGCCGATCGCCTGCGTCATATGGCGCTGCCGCTCGTCACGTTGATCCTCATCGGCGTCGGCGGGACAGCCCGCTACGTGCGCGGCGCCATGCTCGACGTCCAGAGCCAGCCATTCGTCGTCACCGCCCGAGCCAAGGGCCTGCACCCGGCGCGCGTGATGATCCGTCACGTGCTGCGCAACGCCCTGATCCCAGTACTCACGTTGCTCGGCCTGGGGTTGCCGGCGCTGTTCTCGGGTGCCGTCTTCGTCGAAGCGGTGTTCGCCTGGCCGGGCGTGGGGCGCGTGCTCGTGGAAGCGGTCCAGGCGCGTGACTATCCGGTCGTGCTCGCGGCCACGACCGTTGCGGCGCTGCTCGTGGTGGCGGGCAATCTGCTCGCCGACGCGCTCGCCGTGTGGGCCGATCCGCGCCTGCGCGCCCGGGGTGACGCATGAGATCGCTGTGGCGCGACGGCCGCGGCGGCTTCGGCCTCACGGTCCTCACCTTGGCAGCGCTGCTGGCCGTGGGCGCCCCGTTCGTCGCCGGCCCGCCCCCGGGCGTCGTGGCCGACATCGCGCGGTTGCGGTTCCTGCCGCCGTTCGCGAGCGATCCGCACGGCGTGTTCCACCTCCTCGGCACCGACCGCCTCGGCCGCGACGTCTGGGCGCGGCTGCTCTATGGCGCGCGCATCTCGCTGGCGGTGGGCGCGCTGGCGGTGCTGCTGTCGGTGGTGATCGGCACAGCGGTGGGCGCAGTGGCAGGCTTCTTCCGCGGCCCGGTGTCGGCGGCGCTGCTCGCGCTGACCGACTGGGCCCTCGCCCTGCCGCGGGTCGTCCTGTTGCTGCTGCTCGCCGCGCTGTGGCAGCCGAGCGCGGTGCTGGTGATCGTGGTGCTCGGTCTGACGGGATGGATGAGCATCGCGCGACTCGTGTATGCCGAAGTGCGCGCGCTCGCGGCCCGGCCGTTCGTCGAAGGCGTCCGCGCGTTGGGCGCCTCGCGCCGCCGGGTGTTGTGGCGCCACGTGCTCCCCAACGCACTCACGCCCGTGATCGTCGCCGCGGCGTTGGGCGTGGGCAACGCGATCTCACTCGAAGCGGGGCTCTCCTACCTCGGCCTCGGCGTGCAGCCGCCCACGCCGTCCTGGGGCAACATGATCGCGTCGGGGCGCGATACGCTGGTGAACGCGCCGTGGGTCGCAGCGGCGCCCGGTATCGCGCTGGTGCTCGTGGTCGTCGCCTGCACGTTGTTGGGCGACGCGCTGCGCGACGCGCTCGATCCGGCCGCGCGCCGCTAGCGGACTACGAAGCGTCGGCGAGCGCGCGCAGCGCGCCGGCTTGCACGTCGTGCCCGCCCTCGAACGTGCGTACGTCGAAGGGGATGTTGGCGGACCGCAGCTTGGCCTCTTCCTGCGCCGCGATCTTCGGCGTGATGTAGTCGTCCGTCGTGCCGTACACGATCGTGAGCCGCGTGCGCGCGAACACGTCGTGCAGGCCCGTCAGGTCCAGCTCCGGTGGCAGCACGCCCCCCCACGCGACCAGGCGTTCGGCGCGCATACCGCGCGCCACCCACCGCGCCGCCGTCGCCACGCCCTGCGAGAACCCCAGCACCACCAGCTGCACGCTGGCGCGATCGAGCTGCCGGAAGACGGCTGCGTGCAGGGCGTCGAGGTAGCGTACGTAGTCTTCGATGTCGGCCAGGCGGTCTTCGCGCGTCATCCACGTGGCGCCGACGCGCTCGTGCATCCCGGAGTCGAGATAGAATCGCGACAGCGCCTCGGGCGCCACGATGAGCCGGCTGGCGTCCGCGATCGGCTCGAAGTGCCGCACGAACCGCCCGGCCAGCTGGCCGTAGCCGTGGCACACCACCCAGACCTGGCGCACGTCCGGTCCGGGTTCGCCCAGCGTGTAGTACCGGGCGGTGCGACCCACCGTCAGATGGTATTCCTGCATCTAGCTCACCAGAATGGTCACGACCTCGTGCGGACCCGCGCTGAAGCGCACCACGCGGCCGCGATTCTCCAGCACCACCGGCACCGATTCCCGTTCGTCCGCGCGCACGCGGTGCGCGTTCTTGATCGCGTCGCCGAAACGCCACGCGCCACCCGCCTGCCGGTCCGTCGCGTTGTAGCAGCGCAGGACCAACGAGCCGCCGCTCTGCGCGGGCTTCACCGCCGAATAGACGAGCCCTGCGCCTTCGAGCGTCACATCCACCGGCGCCGGTTCGAGCGTCAGGGCGTCGCGCAGCCAGGTCGCATGCGGCGGCGCGAACACGTCCTCCCATAACGCCGGCAGGACGTCGCCGCGTTCCACGTCGGACGCCGTGAGCGGCGCGAGCGCCAACTCAACGCGCTGCGGGCCCAGGCACTGCGCCTCGGGCGTCGGCACCGGCCATGCCGCGTGACCGGGCCGGCTCCACAGGTTGGCGCGCGACAGCTCGCCCACCGCGCGCAGCAGCGTGACCGCCAGGTCTCCCGCCGGTGTCCATTCGTATTCGAGGAAGCCGGGCGCCAGCACGGCGATGCCGCGCGGTCCCGCCGCCGCCGCCACGAACCGCTGCGCCGGCGCCGTGCGGACCGGCGTCTCGAGCGGATAGTCGGCCGCGTCGGCCACCACCGGCGCCCGCGCCACGCTGCCGAACGGCGCCCCCGCCACCGCCACACCACCCACCAGGCCCGTCGGCAGGCACGCCCGCAAGCGGTGATCGCGCGCCTGGTTGTCGATGTCGAGGATACAGCGTACCACCGGGCTGTCGGTGTGCAGCATGACGGTGAGCGTGACGCCCACTTGGCCGCGCCGCCCGGCGACAGCGCCGCTGCCGCAACGCATCCCAAACCGCACTTCCAGCGCCGCCACCAGCGGCCCGCCCGCGATGCGGCGCACACGAACCGGGCCGTTGCTCCTGACCACGCGGTCGCGGCGCGGCGGGCAGTAGGTGTAGGTGTCGCCCACATCACCGCCGGACTCGAGCCGCAGCACATCGAAGAACCGCTCGCCGGTGCGACGATCGTAGACGAGCAGCGCGCCGGTGGGTTCGAGCGTGACGCCCACCCAGCGGTTGACGATCGAGCGGCCCTGGACTGCGGCTGCATCGCCGCCGTCGGCGCCCGCTGCGGTGCCTGGAGTGAAGAGTCGCGTGCCCAGCCCTGGTATCGCGGGCGCGCGAAACGCCACGCGCACCAGGTCCACTTCGTCCTGGTCGGGATAGTGCCGCGCCGCGTCGAGCCGCTCGGTGGTGACCGCCCGATCGAGCACCTGGACCGGAATCGCCCGGCCTTCGGCGCCCACCAGGGAGAACGGACGGTACCCTTCCCCGGCGCGTGGTGCGCGGGCACCGCCGGGAGGACCGACCGGAATGTCGCGCCGGAAGAACGTGAGGTCGGCGATCACCACGCCGCTGCGCGGCCGCGCCGTCGGGTTCCACACGACGAGCGTGGGCGTCTGCGCAGCGCCCTCGGCTTCGCGCGCCGCGTCGGGGTTGTGACGCACCAGATCGAGCAAGGCAGCGCGGGCGGCTTCACCCGCGTAAATGCCGGCGGCCTGCACGCGCTGCGCCACCTCCGCTGCGGCGGCGTCGCTGGTCGTGCCCGCGAGCGCGTCGTGAAACTGACTTTGCAGCAGCGTGCGCCACGCCAGCTCGAGCAATGCCCGGCGATCGTGGCCGCCGTAGCGGCGCGCCAGCGCGGCGAGCGGCTCGGCCCAGCGTTCCAGCGCCAGCTCGGCACGGGAATTGGCGCGCTTCACCGGCGCCCGCGTGCTGTGCACGCCCTGCAACGTCCAGGTGTAGCGGTACGACCAGCGCAGCTCGCCGTCCACCACGGGGGCCTTCCCCGCATCGTTCGCTATCGCCTGGAAAAACTCGTCCAGCCGCGAGACGCGGAAGGCGCTGCGCGGCTCGAGCTCGGCCAACCGGTCGCGGAGCAGCGCCAGGTCCGGGCGCGCGCCGTGATGATCGGCGCCCACGAATACCGGCACGTGTTTGGTGAGCGCCCGGCCCGCGAGCGTGTCCCGCACCCGCGCCCAGGCATCGACGAGGAGCGCCCGCTCGACCGGCAGCGCGGCGCCGATCTCGTAGCCGGCCGGCGGCAAGTGCCACACCAGGAGCTCCTTGCCGTCCGGTCCGCGCCAGCGCAACAGATCCAGCTCCTGCCCCGGCTCGCCACCCCAGCCGCGCCACACCACGCCGAACTTGAGTCCGAACTCGCGTCCCAGTGTGGGCCACACCGCCGGATGACCGAAGGCGTCGGGCGAATACAGGACTTCGCTGCGCCCGCCCCACCGCTCGCAGTCCGCCAACCCGTAGAGCAGGTTGCGCACGAACGCCTCGCCTGACGGCATCAGCTCGTCGGCCAGCACGTACCACGGTCCGATCTGCAACCGTCCGGACTTGACCAGCGGTTTGACGTCCGCCTCGCGCTCGGGCCGCGCCCGCAGGTAGTCCTCCAGCAGGACGGTCTGGCCGTCGAGCAGGAAGGATCGAAACGCGGGGTCCGCGTGCAGCCGCTCGAGCAGGTCGTCCATTGTCGCAACGAGGCGGGCGTGAAACGCCGCGCGCGGCAGATACCATTCCCGATCCCAGTGGGTATGCGGGATGAGATGGAATACGAGCCCGCTCACGTCAGTGGGCGGAGGAATACGGGGGGGATGCAGGCGGCGCCGCGGCGGATCATATTGGGCGCGCTCACGCAGGTCGGTTCGGGCACCCGCATAAGGAACTCACGGATCGTATGTCGCGCAAACTGTGGCTCGCATTACCTGTCCTTGCGGTTCTCGCTCTTCTGCTCCACCGGCAGGTGCCCGGCCGGCTCGCCGACGGCACCATCGTCCTGGCGTCGGGCTGGCGGATCCATCCCGCGGGCCGCCAGATCACCGTCGGGACTCTGCCGCTGGGCTTGATCACACTCGGCGACGGCTCCCTGATGGTGACGGACAACGGCTACGGAGCGAACGGGCTGCTGCGCGTCGATCCGGCCGCCGGCCGAGTGACCGACACGCTGCGGCTACACACGGCATGGCTGGGCCTGGCGCGCGCCGGCGACACCGTGTGGGCGAGCGGCGGGCGCGCCAACGCCGTCTATCGCTACGTGCCGCAAGGCTCGGGTTGGCGCGTCGACACCGCGCGCTTCGCGGACTCGACGGTCACACTGTTTACCGCCGGCCTCGCCGTGGCGGGCGGCCGCGTGGCGGTCGTGGGCAACTTGAGCGACTCGCTCTACGTGATCGACGCGGCGACCCTCGCACGCGTGGCGACCCTGCCCGTGGGCCATCATCCCTACACGGTGGTCGCCGACTCCGCCAACTGGTATGTCAGCAACTGGGGCGATTCGACGGTGTCCGTATTGCCTTTTGCCGCCCGCCCGCCCATCCGCCCGACCGCCATCTTTATCGGTGCCCATCCGTCCGCCCTGGTGCTCCGCGGCCACGAGCTGTTCGCGGCACTCGCGGGCGAGAACGCCGTCGCGCGGCTCGACCTCGCCACGGGCCGGGTGATCGAACACCTGACCGTGACCCTGGCACCGCACGCTCCCACCGGCAGCGACCCCAACGCGCTGGCGCTCTCGCCCGATGGCCGCACGCTTTACGTCGCGCTGGCCGGCAACAATGCGGTCGCCGTGGTGCGCGTGGGCGCGCGCACGCTGCGGGTGATGGGCATGATCCCGGCGGGCTGGTATCCCACCGCGCTCGCCACCGCCGCCGACGGGCGCACACTGTATGTCGCCAACGGCAAGGGCAACGGCTCGGGGTCGAACGCCGACGGCCGCTACATCGGCAACGTGATTACGGGCTCCGTGTCGGTGATTCCCACCCCCGATTCCGCCGCCTTGGCGCGTCACACCGCGCGGGTGCTGGCGTTGAGCCCGTACACCAATCCCGGAATCCGCGCAGCCGTCCGCGCCGCCCGACCGCCCATCCACCATGTCGTCTATGTGATCCGCGAGAACCGCACGTACGACCAGGTGTTCGGCGACGTTGCGGCGGGCGACGGCGACGCCAGCATCGCGATCTTCAACGACACGATCACGCCGAACGCGCACGCGATCACCACTCGCTGGGTGTTGTTCGACAATTTCTACGTCGACGGCGAGGTCTCGGCCGACGGCCATGAGTGGACCGACCGCGCATTCGCAGGCGACTACAACGAAAAGACGTGGCCCGCCATCTATTCGGACCGCCGCAACTGGGACCTGACCGACGGCGAGGACCTCGAGAATCCGGCGGGGCGCTACCTGTGGGATGCCGCCCGCAAGAAGGGCCTGTGGATGGTGAACTTCGGCGAGATGGTGGAAGGAGAAGGCGCCGATTCCGTGTATCACACGAACGTCGCCGGGCTGCGCGGCGTGACCGATCCGCACTACCCCAGCTTCATCCTCGACATCCCCGACACCGTGCGCGCGCGGATGTTCGCCGACTCGATCGACAGCTGGGACCGCCAGGCGCGTTTCCCCGATCTCGTCATCCTCTACTTGCCGCGCGATCACACGCTCGGCAAGCGGGCCAACCGCTGGACGCCGCGCGCCATGGTGGCCGAGAATGACGTGGCCGTGGGGCGCGTGATCGATCGGCTGTCGCGCTCGCCGGCCTGGAAGTCGCTGGCACTGTTCGCGCTCGAGGACGACGCGCAGAACGGGCCCGATCACGTCGACGCCCATCGCTCCGTCCTGCTGCTGGCGTCGCCGTGGGCGCGTCGCGGCGCGGTCGACAGCACGTTCTACACGACCAGCTCGGTGCTGCGCACCATCGGCCTACTGCTCGATCTGCCGCCGCTCAGCCAGTTCGACGCCGGCGCCGCGCCCCTGTGGAACGCGTTCGCACCCCACGCTGATACGACGCCGTTCGCGGGGTTGCCCGCCCGCTGGCCGCTGGACGAGCGCAATCCGACCGCGTTCCGTTCGCGCATTCCCGATCGCGACCTGGCCGGGCCCGATGAGGCCAATGAAGAAGAGTTGAACCGCGAGATCTGGGAGAGCGTGCGCCCGGGCGAGCGCCTGCCGGCCCCGCGCCACGCGTTCGTGCTGGCGCGCGACGGCCGCCGCGGCTTTTAGGGAGCGACCGCGCTCTCCAGCGCGTCGAGGCTGGGCAGATGGACGTGGGCCACCCGCCGTCCGCGCGCGAGCAGGGCGCGCACGTCGCCCGCGGCCTGGGCGCGTTCCAACCGCCCGAACGTGATGCCCAACTCCGGAATCTCCGCGTCCTCCGCTGGATCCGCCGTGACGACGAGGAACAACCCCGTGGCCGGACCGCCCTTGTGCAGTTGCCCGGTCGAATGCAGATAGCGCGGCCCGAACCCCAGCGTCGCGGCGCAGCCGGTGGACCTCGCCCACGCGGCGCGCACCGCCTCGAGCCGGCGCTCGACGTCGGGCCGCGGCGGCAGGTAGGCGAGAATGGCGACGTAGTCGCCCGGTCGCGCCGTACGCGCCAGCGCCGCCGGCGTGAGCGTCGCGGGACCCGCGGTGGCACCCGCGGACACAGCATCCAGCTCGGCGCGCGCGAACGCCTTCGCCGCTTCGACATCCGGTTGATCGAACGGATTCACGCCGAGCTGTTCGCACAGCGCGTGCGTGGCGTGCTCCCACCGGAAAAACTCGGCCCCGAGGTCGAGCGGATCGGCTGAGAACTGCGCCATCAGCTCCACGTCCCCGCCGCGCGCCGATCCCGGCACCGGCACGACGCCCTTGCCGCCCTTGCCCGAGCTCTCCGCCACGAGCTGTTCGATCCACAAGCCCAGCGTCGCGACGCGGGGCGGCAGCTGCAACGCCAGCTTGTCGCGGCCCGCGCGCGCCGCGGCCGCGATGCGTTCACCCACACCCCGCGCGGCGCTGACGCTCACCCCCTGCGCGCGCTCCAGCAGCGCGCGACCATCGAGGCCCAGCAACGCCGCCGGCAACATCCCCACCACGGTGAGCGCCGCGTAGCGGCCGCCTACGTCGACGGGATGCGGGAAGCAGCCGCGGAAGCCGCGCTCGGCGGCGAGGCGCTCGAGCGGCGTGCCCGGATCGGTGACGGCGGCGAAATGCGGCGCGGGCGCGCGGGCGGCGAAGTAGCGATACGCGGAGAGGGTTTCCACGGTCGTACCCGACTTGCTGCTGATCAGATACAGGGTGCGCGCCGGATCGTTGGCGCGCTCGCAGTCGAGCACCGCGCCCGGATCGGTGCTGTCCAGCACGGTGCAGGCGCGCGCGCCGAAGCTGGTGGCGAGCACGTGCGGGGCGAGACTCGAGCCGCCCATGCCGCACACCACGAGGCGATCGAGACCGTCGGCGCGCGCCGCCGCGGCGAAGCGCGCCCACGTGTCCCACAGCGCGAGCGACGCGCGCGGTGCGTCGAGCCAGCCGAGGCGGTCGGGCATCGCCGCGCAACTTACACTCTCCCCCGCGCCCGCGCGCCAGGGTATCTTTGCCGCCGGAGGATCCGGTGAACCTGGCCGACATACCCGCGCGTCGCTTCATCAGCCTCGTCGCGGTGGCGTTTGTGGTGGCGCTTGTCGCCTTCGTGGTCGCGCCCACGGACTATTGGACGCGGGCGACCATCGCCGATACCGCCCTCACCGTCAGCGCGGCCCTCGCCGTCGTCGGGAGCCTGCTCGCCTGGCGCCGCGCCCCGCTCCCCGCCACCCGCCGCAGCTGGGCCTGGGTCGCGGCCGGTTGCGCCGTCTGGCTGCTCGGCCAGCTCGCGTGGAACGTGTACGAGCTGGTGCTGCACGATCGCCCCCCGCCCTATCCCTCAGTCGCCGACATCGGTTTTCTCGGGATGTATCTCTGCCTCGGCGGCGGCGTGGCCAACTTGCTCAGCGGCGAGCCCCGCCGGCGCCGCGATCCTGAGCTGACGCTCGATCTCCTCCTCGTCACCTACACGATGGGCGCCGTCGCCTACGTGTTCGTGACGGCCGGCCTGCTGGGTGCGCACGCGCCGCTCGCGGCGCTGCTCACGAGCATCGCCTGGGCCGGTGGCGGCCTCGCCCTCATCTGGATGATTCTGCGCGAGATGCTCGAGCGCGAGCGCTACCCCGTCGCCGCGGCGGCGCCCGCCAGTCTGGGGCTCGCCATCATCGCCGCGGTCAACGTCGCGTACGCCGGCTTCGCGCTCAACAACAATTTCCCCGACGCCAATTGGATGGACTTCGGGTGGGTCCTGGGGTTCCTACTGACCGGCGCGGCCGGCGCGCTCGCCACGCTCCCGCCGCCCGCCACCGAGCCCCCGGCGGCCCAGGCCGCGACCGCGGCCCGCACCATCGCGGTCATCGTGGGCCTCACCGGCATGATCGGACTCGCGATGGCCGAGTCGTTGCGTGGCCAGTCGTCGCCGCTCGTGGCCACCCTGGTGGCGGTGGGCGGCGTGATCCTCGCCGCCCGCATCGGCTACTCGATCCGCGCCGATCGCCGCTACGCGGAGCTGCTGGAGCGCGAAGTGACCCGCCAGACGCGCACCCTGATGGACTCGCTCGCGGCCGCCGGCTCCGCCGAGCGCAACCTGCGCCTCGTCCTCGAAGCGGTGCCCGACGCCGTGGTCCTGCTCGACCGCGACGGCCACATGCTCGAGTTCAATCCCGAGGCGCACCACGGCTTCCCGACGCCCCCCGACGTCTCGCTGGTCCGCTCAGCGTTCGACGCGCTCGAGCCCGCGGCGGCCGCCCTGGTGCGCGAGAATCTCGCGGCCGCGTTTCGCGGCGAAATCCGCCGCTTCGAGGTGCCCTACCGGCGCGACGACGGCACCCACGGCATCACCGCCATGCTGTATTCACCAATGCGCGATGGCAACACGGTCGCGCGCGTGCTCGCGCTAGGCCGCGACGTCACGGACCAGCGCCGCGCCGAAAGCCAGCTCCAGCAGGCCGAGCGGCTCGCCGCCCTGGGCCAGCTGGTGAGCGGCGTGGCGCACGAGATCAACAACCCGGCGGCGATCATCTCCGGCTTCGCGCAGACGATGATGCTGGACGAGATGAAGGCCGATCATCGCGAGATGATCGAGATGATCTACGACGAGGCGGGGCGCATCGGGAAGATCACGCAGAACCTGCTCGCCTTCGCCCGCGCGGGTACACCCGAGCGGGCACTGGTCGACGTCAACGACGTCGTGAAGCGCACCCTGGCGCTGCGGGCGTATCACCTGACCACGCTCAACATCGCTGTCGAGACGGTGCTCGCCTCCGACGGCCCGCGCGTCTGGGCCAACGGCTCGCAGCTGCAGCAGCTCCTCTTGAATCTGCTGATCAACGGCGAGCAGGCGCTGCTCGCGGTCGAGGGCCCGCGCCGCATCGTCATCCGCACGCGCGCGACCGAGACTGAGGTGCTCCTCGACGTGGAGGACACGGGCCCGGGCGTGCCGCCGGACATCCGCGCCAAGATCTTCGACCCGTTCTTCACCACCAAGCCCGAAGGGACGGGTACGGGCCTGGGCTTGTCGATCTGCTACGGCATCGTGCGCGACCACCGCGGCCGCATCTGGGTCGACCCCGCGCCCGCGGCGGGCGCCACCTTTCACGTCACGCTGCCGCGCGATCCGCGCGCGATGCTGCGGGAGGAAGCCGCCGCGCCCGCGGCCACAGCGGCGCCGCGGCGCGACGACGTCACTGCGCTCATCGTGGACGACGAAGAAGGCCTGCGCAACGCCGCCGTGCGTTTCCTGGCGCGCTGCGGCATAAAAGCCGAAGCCGTGGCCGATGGCCGCGAAGCCCTGTCGGTGCTCGCGCGCCGCGATTTCGACGCGATCGTGTCCGATGTGCGCATGCCCGGCATGGGCGGCAAGGAGCTGGTGCGCGAGCTGGCGCGCGACCGCCCCGAGCTGCTCGAGCGGCTGATCCTGTCCACGGGCGACACGCTGGCGCCCGAAACATCGGCGCTGCTGGAGCAGACCGGTGTGCCGGTGTTGGTGAAGCCCTTCGATTTTGAGCGGTTGGAGCAGTTGATCCGCGACGTGGCCGACGGCCGCGCCGGACGGCGTCCTACGGCTTCGGCCTGAGCAGGATCTCCATCCCGGAGCGCCCCACGCCATCGGCCGTGGGCACGAGCTTGAAGCGCTGCGACTCCGCCGCCGCGCCCAACGCGTCGAGCACCTGCGGATCGACCGCGAGATCGTAGTCGCCCGGCTTCACGCCCAGCAGGTAAAACGCCCCGTCGGTGAAGGTCGCGAAGGTCCGGCGCTGGCCCGTCGTGTGATCCGTGAGGATCAGCGTGATGCCGCCCACGCCGTGCCGTCCCGCCGCGCCCTCGGTCTCCACCCGCCCCTCCAACACGCCGGCCTGCACCAGGGGAATGTCGATTTCGCGGAACCGGTTGGGCCCCGGCACCACGCTCGCTGATGAGAACGCGGGCACGAGGAGCGGTGAGTCGATACTGAGCGAATCGACCGTGACGAGCAGCGGCTCGAACGGCACGAGATCCCACACGTGGTACAGGCCGTCCGAGTCCGACGCGGCGCTGCCGTTGCCCACCAACACGCGCACGCCGGGCACCGGCGGCTCGCCCGTGTCCCAGCGGCCGTTGTTGTTCTGGTCCAGGAACACGCGACCGGCGATGCCGGCGCGCTCGAGCGACGGGCCCGGCGAGTACGCCAGATGGCCGGTGGCCCGGTTCCACAGCAGCGAGCCCTGCACGAACTGCGACGCCGTCGCCGGCGCGCCGGGCGGCGCGGTCACGGTGGTCAGCGTGCGGACCGCGGGCAGGAAGCTCGATAGCACCAGCGTGAACGTCGCGCCCCGGACGCCGCGCGTGCCCGAGACGCCCGCTTCCATGCGCACGCCCGACCACAGCGGCCGGTCGGCGAAAACCTGGCCCGACGTGAAGCCGGTGCCGCTCTGCGCTTCGACATGCGCGCGCATCCACACCGGGCCGAGCACGCGGCCCAACTGCGGGCGCGGCAGCACGAACGCGTCGACTCCGGCGAACGATTGGGTCGTCGCGACGCCGCCGGTCGGGGCGTTGCGCTCGAGTCGCACGTAGGGCGCGAGGCGCGCCTCGACCGTCTGTACCGACGCGGCGAGTCGCCCCGTGGTCACGGCGCCGCCCGTGGTGCGAATCTGCGCCACCGCGGCGTCGAGCACGAACAAGCCCGCCCGCGGGATCGGCCGGACCTGCGCGCCGAGCCCCCATTCCGACCGCCGGCCCGCCGGCGCGATCGCCGGTGCGGTGTCGTGGGCGTACGTCGTGTAGTCGCCGTCCAGCCGCAGGTTGAGCGACGGCTCGAAACGGGCGCCCGCGCTGGCCGACGCGCCGCCCACGCCCTGCGCCGTGAACGCCAGCGCGTTGGTGGGATTGAGCACGACGGCGGCGTAGGGATGTGTGCGGTTGGGCACGCTGTCGCGCCAGAACTGATCCACGCCGCCCTGGACGGTCAGGCGGCGCGTGACGCCGTAGCGCAAGTCAACGTTGCCGGTGCCGCGGCACAGCGCCGAGCGGCATTGCCCCGCCGACAAACCGTACTCGAAGCGTTTGTCGGGCAGCAGCTCGCTCAACACGCGATACGTGCGATTGAACTCCCGCACTTCCCCGAACGGCCCGTAGGCCACGAAATCGACCGGATTCTCACCGTAGCGGATCGGCAGCTCCACCGCGAAGCGCCCCTGGTCGTCGGCGGAGTCATAGGCGACGAGATCGCCGCCGCGATACGCTTCGAGCGTCCATCCCGGCTCGAGCCGTCCGACGTAGTGCGCGGCGCCGAGCAGGGACGGCCGCACGAACGGCGAGTTGGTGAGCAGCACGCCACGCTCCCCACGCACTCGCGGGCCGGTGGTGAACCCGTCGCCGACGCGGACCTGCTTCAGCCAGTGGTTGTCCTCCCACACGCCGGTCCACGATCCGTCGATCCGCGCCGCGCCGTTGCCCGCGGGCCCGATGCTCTGCACGCCCAGCTCGAGCGATCCGCCGAACGCGTCGGCACCGATGGCGGCGCTGTACGACCCGCCGCTGAACGGCGCATCGCTCGGCGCCAGGAACGAGTAATCCAGGACCAGCCCGTCCCAGCTGCGCCGCTCCAGGCCGAGCATCCGCTCCGCCGGGAAGCCGCGCCCGCGCCGCAGGAACGCATCGCGCGCCGACTCGCGCCGCAACCGCCGGCCGATGGGAAAGACGCTCGGGTCCGTGAACGCGACGGTCAGGTCTTCCCAGCTCACCAGCACCGATGTCTGGAACAAGTCGGCGAGCCGCTCGGCGCCAATGTAGAGCTCGTTGTTGGCGAAGAGGCGGAAGGCGGGTTCGATGTGGATGCGCCGGTCGCCGTAGCTGATGGTGTCGTGGTGCGCGTCCATCAGGAGGCGCTTGCCGCCGGGATCGATGGTCGCCTCGAGCTGCCCCTCGAGGGACAGGCGGAAGCGCACTTCGACCATTTGCAGGAACACCGACATCGGCACGAGCGCCTCGGTGCCGACGCGATAGGCCTGCACCGTGCGCGAGCCGATCCGGCCGATCTGCAGCTCGACGATCACCGGCTCCGAGTCGCTGGCCGCGTCGCCGGCGCTGAAGTGAGCGCCGGTGTCGATCTCACCGCCGACGGAGACCCCCTGTGGAGTGGGGTGGAACACGCGCTCGGGTTCAGCCGCGGCGGCTCGCAGCGCGGCGCGGCCACCCACGGCGCGGGGACGCCTCGTCTCCGCGCCGAACGTACCCGCGCGCCGGGCGGGCGCGCGCGCCGCATGGCTCGCGGCGCTACTGCCGGCCAACAGCAGCAGCGGCAAGAGCGCGACCGTCGTGCTCCAGCCGCTGCGCATGATGTTAGTAGATCAGGGTCACGATGATCGTGCCCTGGTAGATGCCGGGCTTGACGTTCGCCGCGGGGTTGACCGTGCCGCCGATCCAGACGTACAGCGTCGGCGTGCCGGGTGGCCCGAAGCGACCCGTCGTCCCGACGTTGGGATTGAACACCGTGCCGGCTGCCGGATTGTTCGTGCTGCGGTTCCAGATCGCCGACGTCGCACTGAAGGTGATCGGCATGGTCGAGCCCGGCGCCGCCTGGATGTTGTTGAGGATGGTGGGCAGCGTGAACGTGATCGTCGCGAACGCGTTCTTGTTGCCGTCCACCTGCCATTCGCCGGCGCCCGCCGCTGTCGGCAGCACCGTCGTGGCCACACCCTTCGGCACGGAGCCGAAGTTCAGGTTGCGCAGGGTCGTGATCGTCATGCCGACCGTCACCACCTCCGCGGTGCTGCCGATCGAAGCGTTATTGAATTGGGCGCTCGCCCGCCGCGCTGTCGCGGCGAGCGTGAGCAGCGCGCACACCGCCAACCGCGCGCGACTCATGGAATACGGACGTCGACGGAGTCGCGCGCGCCCGCGGCCTTCAACACGACGCGCGGATCGAGATCCTCGCGGTCCGTGGTGAGCGCAAAGCGCAGGCGGTAGCGGCCGGCCGGCAGCGGGCCGACGGCGGTCGCGTACCGCGGATCCATTGTGTAGTAGACGCCGATCGGTCCCTGGAACTCGGCCTTCACCGCGCCGGTCGAATCGACCAGCACCCCGTGCACCATCCCCACGAACGCCGCGTTGCCCTGGCGATCGAGGTGACTCGACACGACCAGCGAGTCGCGCACGATGCGCGCGGCGAGCTGCGACAGCGTGACGCCGGTCGTGACCGGTCCCTTGCGGTAGGCCATGCCGATGTTCGTGTTGACGATCATCGTCAGCGCCACCTGCACGGCGCTCGTATCCTGCATGCCCGTCACCGCCAGCTTGCCGCCCTTGGCGGAGATGATCAGCCGCCCCCAGTACTCGCCGTCCTTGAGGCCCGCCGGCGGCGTCGCCAGCAGGCGCACCGTCTGGCGCTCGAGCGGCGCGATCGTCATGCGGCGCGGAAACGCTTGAATCCACGCCGCGGCCGACGGCAGCGTCGAGTCGGGCTGCGCGACCGTGCGCAGCGTGATGTGGCCGAGCGAATCGGTGATCGGATAGCCGAAGGCCGTCGAGATCGTGACCTCGGCGGGATCGGGATTGGGATTGTAGAGCGTGATCGTGCTGCTGCGCCGCACGTGGTCGATGTAGACCGCCGTGGGGGCGACCAGCACACCCTGCGCCGCGAGCGGCGCCGCGCTGGCGATGGCGAATGCACCGGCCAGGAGACGGCGCATCATGGGAAGTACACGATCGACAACGTGATCGTCCCCGTGTAGCTGCCGGCTCGCTGCGTGGGCGGCGGATTGACCCTGCCGCCGACGAACACCGAGCCGCGGCCGTTCTTATTGAGCGTCGCGACGAACGGCGTGCGCGGATCGAACGCCACCTGGCTGCCCACCGCCTGCGACGACGAATATCCGGCGTCGCTGCCACCGAACGTCACCGGCATCGAGGCGCCTGCCGGACCCGTCATGGAATTGGGCAACGTGAACGTCAGCTGCACGTCGGCGTTCTTGTTGCCCGTGAGATCGAGCTGCCCGCTGTTGGCCGCGTCGGTGCGGGACACTGTGAGTGGGACACCCGGGAACACCACCCCGAAGACGAGTGGTCGGACACCGCTCACGCCGACCGGTCGGCCCTGCGCCCCGAGGGGCGCAGCACCGGCGATGGCGAGCGAGACCAGCAGGATCCGTGAGCGCATCTTAGGGATGTCCGGAGCCAGTTGCGAGCGCGCCGGCAGAGGGTGCGTTTCCGTCCCCTGCCGGCGCGTGCACAACTCGACTACCGAAGCTCCAGCTTAGTAGATCACCGTGAGGGTGATCGTGCCCGTGTACGAACCGGCCGCCTGGGAAACCGACGGCGTGACCTGCGCGCCGACCCAGATGAACAGCAGGCCCGTGCCGCTGAGCGTCGCACCAGCCACGCTCGCCGCCGGCACGAACGCCGAGGCGCCCGCGGTGACGTTGGTGGTGTTGTGCAAGCCGGCCCAGCTGCCGATCGGCAGCGTGTTGCCGCCCGAAACCAGGTTGATGGGCAGCGTCCACTGCATCGTCACCGGCGTGGTCGCCTGGCCGGTCACGCTGAACGTGCCGCCCGACGCCGGAGCAACCGTCTTCACGACGCCCGGGAAGACGTTACCGAACGCCAGGTCGGCGCCGGCGCTCACGACGATCGGCGACTGCACCGAAGCCGTGGCGTTGATCGAGGCGTTGTTCTGAGCCTGCGCCGACACGGTGCTGAGTACAACCAGGCCGAGCGCGAGGAGCGACAGCTTAACTGCGGTCTTCATTTGGTCTAACTCCTAGGTACATCGAGTTGTGCTGCTGTCCTACATGAGGACGAGGCTTTCTCGCCCTTCCGCCTGCTACAAGGGCAACCCCTGTGCCACATGCAGGGTTACTAGTCGACTGTCAATTTTCTTTACGAATCCCGCTACAAGAGGGACGCGAAGATAGGAGTAGGGGTTCCTCAATGCAATAGCAAAGCGCTGTCCAGAATCTATACGATTTATGAGTCCCAGACTAATTGACGCCAAACATGCAACAGCAACAGCCACATCGTGTTAAGCACACAGCTGCGACCGGCACAGCTCCTGCTTTAGCATGGGCCAGAAGGCGACGATCACCCTGGCATGGAGCCCTAAGTGAAGACTTCAGCGTATCTTACGGTAGCGAAGGTCGGTGCGATGGTGGCCCTGCTGAGCGCCGCGAACGCCCTGACCAAGACGGCGGCCGCGCAGTCCCGCGCCACCCTGCAAGCGACCGCCACCGTGGTAGATACGAAGTCGGGCTTCGATGGCCTGCGCCAGGCGAAGAACGCTGCAGAGAGCTGGGCGGCTGGCCGCCCGATCACTGTCAACGATGTCTCGACAGTGGCCCAGGTGTCCACGACGTACCGCCCGGCAGGGGCGCAGTCGCAAACCGCGGAGTTGGTCGTAAACGTGGACTACGTGAAGAACTGAGCTACGTGATGCCGAGGCTGTCCGCCCGGTGCCTCCTTCAGTCCCGCACGAAGATCAATCCCGCCGGGTCGCCTTGCCGCGCCTTGGTGCCGCTCCAATCCATGGTCGTGACGTAGGGGCCCTGATACCCGCGAACACGATCGTCGAGACCGGATCGCGGCCGAGGCGGACGAGCGCCTCGCGCAGCTCATGGGGACGCTGGTGGGTGGTATCGACGAGCTTCAGGTAGGGCACGGCGGCGGGACGGGCCGCGACTCAGGCGAGGGCGCCGCCGCGCCGGCGCCGTTCCGGCATCTGTCGGCGCATGCCGAAATCGCGTCGCGGCCGCCCCCGCCGCTCCTCGACGGCGCGCCGCGACGCGACGCGGCGCTCGCCCGGCACAGCTACGAGGGCGAGACGGCGATCGGACGCCGCGCGGCGGTCCACGCCGGAGCGGCGATCGACCAGCGAGCGGCGATCGGCGAGGCGGCGGCGGTCGGCGGAAGCGTGCATGTCCATATGCGGCAGCGGCTAAGCTACAGCCCGCACGCCCCGCCGGCCAGCCCGCGCCTTAGTGCGACCGCAGGCGCCCGTCGATGTCCGCGATCACGTCGTCCGCGTTGCCGCGGCGGACCCAACCTTTGTGCTTGCCGCGATCGTGATCGCGATCGCCGCCGCGGTCACGGCCCTCGTTCAGGCCACGCAGCACCACGCGATCGCCCTGGTGCGTCGCGAAGATGCGCACGATTTCGTCGTCGCCGCGCCGCGCCCAGATGATGCGATCGGGCCCGTGCTGTTCGACGCGGTACACCGCCCAGCCGCGCTGCACCAGCACCTCGCGGCTGACGACCACCACGCGGTCGACGGGCACGACATACACGTGTTCCGCCGGTTCCGCATACACAATCTCAGCTCTGGTGTATCCCGGCGCGCAGGCGCCGGCCGTCCAGCCCACCGCGAACAGCGTCGCGGCATATGTCGTGAGGCGATTCATACGCCCTCCGATCGTTCGGGTTGCGCCCCTTTGGACCCCGGACGCCCGCCGATGTTACAAGGTTCCGTGGTAAGTTCCGTCCCATGGACAACTTGGCGCACGCGTTGGTGGGGGCGGCCCTGGGTCGCGCCACCGCCGATGGACGCGTGCCACGGGCCGCGTTGCTGGGCGCCGTGGCGGCGAACCTGCCGGATCTGACTGAGCTGCTCTACCGGCGGCCGCTGCGCGGCATCACGTACCTCGAGCTGCATCGCGGCTTCACCCACTCCGTTGCGGGGGCGGCGCTCGAGATCGCGGCCGGCACGGTGCTCGTGGGAATCGTGCTGGCGTGGCGCGCGCGCAAGACCGGCGGCGCCGTGCCGTGGGGCTCCCTGCTCGCGTTGTTCGTCGTCACAGTCGCGAGTCACCTGTACATGGACTGGCAGGGCTCCTACGGGCTGCGGCCGTTTCTGCCGTGGAGCGACCGGTGGTACTACGCCGATTGGGTGGCGATCGTGGATCCATTCTTCTGGCTGCTGCCGCTCATCGCGCTGGCGTGGGGAAGCGAGCGGCATTGGCGGCCGCTCACCGCCGTAGTCCTGCTGGGCGCACTGATGACCTGGGTGGTAGTCGCGTCAGGTGAAGCGGCGACGTGGGTGCAGATCGCGTGGATCGTGCTGGCGCTCGTCGGCGCCTATGGGTGGGTGGCGCATTGGGCGGGCGTCGCCGCGCGGCGGCAGGTCGCGGCCCTCGCCGTGGCACTGCTCGGCGCGTACGCGCTCGCGTCAGGACTCGCCTCCTGGCCGGTGAAGGCGCGCACCGCGCGCGCCGCGCGGCAGCGTTTCGGCGCCGCCGCCCAGTGGGCGGTGCTCACCCGTCCGGGACGGCCGTTCACGTGGGAGCCGGTGCTGGCGGGTCCGGACAGCATAGCGGGACCGGACTGGACTGTGGCGCGCCACCTCGACGTCCCCGTCGTGCGGCGCGCGCTCGCGACACCCGACGGCGCGGCCATCGCGCAGTTCGCGCGCTTCCTCACGGCCGACGTGGATTCCAGCGGGACAGGAACGACCGTGTATCTGCGCGACGCGCGCTACGCGCTCGCGGGACGGCGGGGGTGGGCGGTGGTGGTGGTGCGGCTGGAGCCGGCGGTCAGCGTCCCGCGGAACCCCTGAACGACGATCCCGACCGGCGGCGATCGGTCCAGCTGCGCCGTGCCGCGATCCCGCGTCGCAAGGCCGTGCGCCGGTCCGTCACGCGGCGCTCCGTGGTGAACGCCAGCATGTCGAGCCGGCGGTCGGCGATGCGGCGATCGAAGCCGCGCCGGCGGTCCGCCCGCAGGCGCCGCTCGACGTGGTGTCGGTGATCCGAAAGTGACTGATTCATCACGCAAATGTGGCCGTCGCGGCGGGTTCGTGCCAGCCCGGCTGCGGTTAGATTGAGCGCCGACATGCACGATACTCCGCCGGTCGATCTGCTGGGCGGCGCCTTAAAAGCGTTGCGGGGCAGCTTTCGGTTCGACCACGTCGTCGCGCTGTCGCGCGAGCGCGCGCTGTACCACGCGTACGATCTCGTGCTCAAGCGGCCGGTCGCGTTGCGGCTGCACCTCATCCCCGAGTCGCCCGGCCGCGCCTGGTTCCTGCGCGAGACGGAAACGCTGGCGGCGCTCGACCACCCCGCCGTCCGCCACGTGTACGCCGCGGGCGAGGTCGAGTCCTACGCCTATCGCACCAACAACTGGATCGACGGCGAGAGCTTGGCCGACGCAATGCACCGCGGTCCGCGGCCCATCCCCGCCGTCATGTCGCTGGCGCGGGACCTGTTGAGCGCGCTCGAGCACGCCCATGCCCGCAACATCATCATCCGCCGCATCGTGCCGACGACGTTGATGCTCGACGTCTCCGGGCGCGGCGTGGTCACCGATCTGCGCCATGCGAACACCTGCATGGCGTTCGAGACGACCGAGGCGACGCAGACGGCGACGCCGTTTTGCGCGCCCGAAGTGCGGGCGGGCGGCGTGGGCGAGCCGGCCAGCGACGTGTATGCGATCGGCGCGAACCTGTATTACGCGCTCACCGGCCAGGAACCGGCCGGCGACGGCGGGGCCCTGGTGCCGCCGCGCAAGCTGCGCGCCGCGGTGCCCGCCGCCGTGGAGCGCGTCCTAGTGCGCGCGCTGCGGGCCCAGCCCGGCGACCGTTATTTCACCGCCACGGAGATGCTCGAGGATCTGGTGGTGGACGCGGGCGCCTTTCACGAGCCCGCGGCGGAGCCCCAGCTCGTCGATGCGGGCTTCGAGCGGCGGCTGCGGCGCGCGCTGGGGGACGACTACGAGCTGCTCGAGGAGCTGGGCTCGGGCGGCTTCGGCCGCGTGTACCGCGCGCGCGACCTCGGCCTCGAGCGGGAGGTGGCGATCAAAGTCTTGCACCCCGCCCTCACCGCCGATCTCGGCGTGGTCGAGCGGTTCCGGCGCGAAGCGCAGCTGGCCGCGCGGCTCAGCCATCCCAACATCGTGGGCATCTACGACATTCAGGGCCGGGCGGGGCTGCAGTGGTACGTGATGGAGCTGGTCCTGGGAGAAAACCTCGCGCAGCGGGTGCAGCGGCACGGTGCGCTCAGCGTCGCGGCGACCGAGCGCCTCCTGACTGAAGCGCTGTCGGCGCTCGAACACGCCCACGGCAAAGGCCTGGTGCACCGCGACCTCAAGCCCGAGAACACGCTGATCGAGCCCGACGGGCGGCTGCGGATCACCGACTTCGGTCTGGCATTGGCGCTGCGGGGCGAACGCTTCGGCGGCGCCACGTCGCGCAGCGGCACGCCGCAGTTCGCCGCCCCCGAGCAGCTGCTGGGAGAGCGCGTGGACCCGCGCACCGATCTCTACTCGCTGGGAGCCGTGGCGTATTTCGCGCTGCTGGGGCGGCCGCCGTTCGACGGCATCTCCCCCGAGGCGATCCTCGCGCAGCAGACGACGGACAAACTGCCGCGGCTCACCGAGCAACGGCCCGACGTGCCGCGCGAGCTGGAGGAGGTGCTGCGGGGAGCGGTGGCGAGCGCGCCGGATGATCGCTATCCGACGGCGCACGCCTTCCGCGATGCCTTGGAGCGCGTGACGGGCGGGTTATGGCACAAGCTGCTGCTGCTGCTCCGGCCCGCCTGACCACACCGAATCCACGGGCGCGGGGTAGAGCGTCTTACTACAAGACCCTATTCCGGAGCGCTCCATGCGTCCAGCCGTGTTCGCCGCTCTCGTCGCCTGCCTCGCCGCCTGCAAATCCGCGACCGGCCCGGGCGGGCCGACCGTTTCCATCATCGAATACCAGTTCACCCCGGATACGATCACGGTGCCGGTCGGCAGCAGCGTGACGTGGATCAACAACGGTACCGTCAATCACCAAGTGGCGAGCGACACCAACAGCGCCGCGACGTTTGGGACCGCGGCCATCTCTCCGCCGATGGGCGGCGGCGGGTACGGCGGCGGCACGGGACCGGGCAGCGCGGGATTGACGTTCCACACCGCGGGGACCTTCCCCTACCACTGCGCGATCCACCCCACGCTGATGCACGGCACCGTCGTGGTGACGCCGTGATCAACGCCAGCGGAAGATCTTGAGCGCGAGCGCGAAGCTTACGACGCCCCACAGCGCCACGATGCCGAGCGGCGCCGCGATCTGAGCGACGGACGCGCCGTCGATCATGACGGCGCGGAGGGCGTCGTTCAGGTCGGTGAGCGGCAGCGCCTTCACGAATGGAATCATCGCATCGGGGAAGCGTGCATACGAGAAAAACGTCCCCGAGAGAATCCACATCGGCAGCATCACGAGGTTCATCAAGCCCGAGACGCCTTCGATGGTGCGGGCGCGACTCGCCACCAGCAGGCCGAGGCCCGCGAACGCCAACGACCCGAGCACGGTCACACCGGCGAGCAGCAGCCACGAGCCGTGCACCCCGACGCCGAACACCAGCCAGCCGAAGCCGATCAGCGCCACCACTTCGACAAACAGGAAGAACAGCCGCGACAGGATGAACGCCAGCAGGTAGTGGCTCTTCTTCATCGGCGTCGCCATGAACCGCTTGAGCAGCTTCTTCTGGCGCGCCTGCACCACGGCAAAGCCCACCCCCCAGATACCGCTGCCCAGCAGGTTCATGCCGAGCAGGCCGGGGATGAGAAAGTCGATGTAGCGCGAGCCGGGCTCGGTGACGCGCTCGTCGCGCACGGCGACGACATCGCTGCGGCCGCGGGCGCGCTGCAGCTCCGCGTCCACCTCGAGGCGCGCCAGGCGGCTCTCGGTGCGCGTCGAGTCGTAGCGGTAGACCAGCGGATCGCCCGGGACCACGAGCAGCGCCACGCGCCCGGTACGGAGCTGCAGGCGCGCCGTGGCCGAATCGAGCACCGCCGCCGCAAGACGCGGCGAGCGGTCGAGCGTGGCCGCCAGCGCGCTGTCCCCCGCCCCGCGCGCCACGCCCACGCGCAGCTCGCCGGGCCCGCGATTGCGGAACGCGATGCCGAGCGCGAACGCCATCACGATGGGGAACCCGAACACCCAGAAGATCGCTTCGGGCTCGCGCACGAACTCACGCATGCGCGCGAGCGTGAGCTGGAACAGCGGATGTTCACGCATCGCGCAGGTGTCTCCCGGTCAGCGCCACGAACACATCCTCGAGCGTCGCGTGGTGCGTGGTGAGCAGGGAGAGCTCCGCGCCGCCGGCCTGCAGCAAGGCGAGCAGCGCGGGCAGCGCGCGATGCACCTCGCGCACGGTCAGGGCGATGCGGCCATCGTCGCGGCGTACGCGTTGCACGCCCGGGAGGCGGGCGAGCGCCGCGTCGTCCGGGGCCGTCGCGGCATTCGTGAGCGCGAACTCCACGACGTGCTCTGCGCCGAGGCCCGCGATCAGCTCGCGCGGCGAGCCGAGCGCGATGACCTTGCCGTGGTCCATGATCGCCACGTGGTCGCACAACCGCTCGGCTTCTTCCATGTAGTGCGTCGTGAGCAGCACGGTCCCGCCGCCGGCACGGAACTTGGCGATGATGTCCCACAGCTGACGGCGCGATTGCGGGTCGAGGCCGGTGGTCGGCTCGTCGAGAAACAGCAGATCGGGTTTGCTCACCAGAGCGCACGCGACCGAGAGGCGCTGCTTCTGGCCGCCGGAGAGCTTGTTGACCCAGGTGTCGCGCTTGTCCTGCAGCTCGACCAGATCGAGCACTTCGTCCACCGTGTGGGCGCGCTGGTACAGGCTGCGGAACAGGTCGACGGTCTCGCGCACCGTCAGCTTGTCGGCGAGCTGGGTCTCCTGCAGCTGGATGCCGAGCCGCTCGCGCAGCGCGCGGCCGCCCGCGCCGTCGTCCCAATGCATGCCCAGGACCTCGACGTCGCCCGCGTCGGGCAGCGTGAGGCCCTCGAGGATTTCGATGGTGGTGGTCTTGCCGGCGCCGTTGGGGCCGAGCAGTCCGAAGCACTCGCCGGACGCGACGGTGAGATCGAGCCCGTCCACGGCCGCGAGCGTGCCGTAGCGCTTGACCAGCCCGCGGCAGCGAATCGCCGGCGCGCTCAGGCGGGCGCCTGGTCCTTGGGTTTTTCGGGCGCTTCTTGGGACTTCTCCGGCGCCAGGGCGGACTTGAGCGACTGATCGAGCTGGATGTCGATGCTGTTCAAGCCGTCGGCGATGCCCCGCAGCTTCATGTTGAGGCCGCCGCTGCGCGTCGCCATGACGGCCACGGCGCCCGCGGTGTCGCCCACGGTGCCGATGTTGGCGGTGAGGGCGCGCTGGCGCATCTGCGACAGCTCGCGCGCGATCTGGGCGCAGAGCCCCTGCACGATCGACGTCTTGGCCGCGCGGTTCGACTCGAGCTCCGCGAGGAGCCCCCGGACCTTCGCCACCGTGCGCTGAAACGCCTCGACTTCATCGACTCGGCGCGCCTGCCCCGCACTCAGTTTTTTTTGTACCACGGCGTCACCTCGGTTCCAGACACTCACTCAGGACCCGGCCGTCCACGATCGACAGCGCGTTGAGCCCCAGCAGCTGCGCCAGCGTCGGCGCGATGTCCACCGCGTCGACCCGATTGGCGAAGGCGCCGCGCTTGAATCCCTTGCCCCAGAAAATCAGCGGCACGTGGGTATCGTCGTCGCTGGGCTGGCCGTGCGTCGTGATCGGTGGCGTGGGGGGGACCGGTGTCCAGATGGACCACGGCTGCAGCGTGACCACGAGCGCCACATCCTGCACGCCGCCCACTTGATGCAGCCAGCGCCGCGCCACGGGATCGGCCACCGTGTCGGCCGCGGCGAGGTCGGCCGTGCGATCGACGCGCGCGACGCCCGGGACGTTCTTGGTCCGCTGCACAAAATCGGCCAGCACGCTGTCCATGTTGACGTGCCCCGCCACCAACCGGCCGCGGTTCCGGACGAACAGCATGCCGGTGTCGAACAGCAGCCAGTCGCCGGCGGTCCCGCCGGTGCGCTGATCGAGGGCGGCGTTCTCGGCACGCACCAGCGTATCGAGGGACACGCGCGTCGCCTCCGGGTGGCCGCGCAGACGGGAGCGCTCGGGGAACGACGTCACGCCGTGATCGGCCGTGACGACGATGTCGACGTTGTCGCGCCCCACGCGCTTGAACACCTGCTCCAGGAACCAGTCGAGATAGCGGTCGAGCCGCAGGACCTGATCGTGGATCTCGCGCGAATCGGGACCGTAGGCGTGGCCGATGGCGTCGGTGGTGGAGAGGCTCACCGACAGCACGTCGGTCCAGTCGCCTTTGCCCAGCTTCATCGCATCCATGCCGGCGACCGCGAACGCGAGCGTCACGGAGTCCATCAGCGGGACGCTGGTAAAGGCCTGCGCGGCGCGGATGCTGTCGGGGGGCAGACGATGCGGGAACGTGTAATCCGTGCCGCCGTTTTCGTAGACTTCGGCGTCGGACTCTTTATAGGCCGTGTCGGGCAACAGCAGCGTCCACGTGGTGCCCACGGCCTTGAACGGCAGAGCCAGCGCGTTGAAGCGCCTGACCCAGGAGGGGAGCGTGTCGGCGTAGTAGCGGCTGGTGGTGAACAGGCCGTTGGCGTACCAGAAGACCGCCTCTTTGGCGCGCCCGATGGGCAGGATCGCGCCGCGGTCCTTGCGGCTGACCGACAGCGCGCGGGCGCGCGGATCGGCCACCTTGAGCCAATCGAAGAACGCCGTGCCGCGGAACCTCAGGGGCGAGGCGCCCGGACCCACGGTCTCGAGCAGCGGCGCGGTGGAGTCGCCGACGCCGGCGTCGTTGCGCAGGATGCCGGTGTGCGCCGGCCAGCGCCCCGAGAGGATGCTGGCGTGACCGGGAGCGGTCTCGGTGACCGCGTGGTCCTGGAACGCGTTGCTGAACACCGCCCCTTCGGCCATCAGGACGCTGAAGCCGCCCGTGAGCTGGGCTTTCCAGCGATCGAGGTAGTCGGGGCGCAGCTGATCGACCGTGATGACGAGGACCAGCCGCGGCCGGTTGGCCGCGGCGCGCGGATGCCCGAGCGCCGCGAGGGCGACGAAGAGCGACGAGACGTTCATGACCGAATAAGGTACGCCGTGAACGGGCCGGCGCGCACCCCCCGCGTCAGCGCGCGACCGCGGCTGCGGCGACGACGTCGGGGGCGGTGTCCGGGACGCGCACCGCGAGGAGCAACGCGCACGCGATGATCACCGCGCAGCCGAAGAACGGCACGGTCGGCCCGAGGCGCTCGTACGCCAGTCCGGCGAGCACCGGGGCGATGACGCTGGCCACGCCCCGAAACGCCTGCTGCACGCCGAGCATCAGCCCGAACTCGTGCTTGGATGAATGGTGGCTGACGAGCGCCGATGTCGCCGGGAAGAGGAGCGCCGTACCGAGCGGCAGCAGAATCTGCACCACCAGGAACTGCGGCACCGTAGCGGCGAGCGGGATGAGCGCGTAGCCCAGGCCGTACAATGCCGCACCGACGCGGAGCGTGCGGAGCTCTCCCAGGCGCGCGTTGACCCAGCCGACGACGACAGCGCGCATCAACACCCCGACCACGCCGAACACGACGAAGAAGTACCCGATGTTCTGCGCCGTGACTCCGAAACGCCAGGACAGGTACAAGGCGAAAATCGGCGGGGTCGCAGTGTAGGCGAGCATGGCGACGGTGTAGATCCAGATCATGCGTGCGACGGGACGCCCCGGGTGCTGGATCACATCCCAGATCGCCGCCTTGACCGGACGCGGCGTGGGCGGCGGCGCCATGTGGCCGCTCGCGGTCGGCGTGTGCGCGGGCAACACGCGCGACTCGGGGAGCCAGCGCCAGGCGAACACGACGTTGATGAGACAGAGCCCCGCGGCCAGCAGACCGGGTCCCGCTTGTCCCGCGCGCGCCGCGAGTGAACCCAAGGCTGGCCCGATGATGACGCCGGCGCTCGTCGCGGCCGACAGCCAGCCCAGCGCCTTGGCGCGCTCGCTCGGCACCATCGTGTCCGCGACATACGCCTGCGCGACGCCGGTCGTCCCGCCGCCGAGCCCCTGCACGAACCGTGAGACGAAGAGCAGCCACAGCGCGTTGGCGAAGCCGAACACCACGTATGCGATGGCCGAGGCGATGAGCCCGACGAGCAGCACCGGCCGACGGCCGTAGCGGTCGGAGACGCGGCCCCACACCGGCGACGATGCGAGCTGGGCGACGGAGAAAGAGGCGACCAGGACGCCGACCATGGTCGGGCTCGCGTGCAGGCTCTTGGCGTAGAGCGGCATGAGCGGCAAGACCATCATCAGGCCGATCATGTCGATGAACGCCACGGCCATCAGCACCGCCATCCGCCTCATCGCCGCGCCCCCACGGCGAGCACCGCGGCGCTCGCCACCATGAGAATGACGCCGAACGCCGCGGCGATGCCGATCTCCGACAGCCGCAGGCTCGACATGATCTCGATCGAGATCGGTCGGTTATCGTACGTGTACAGGACGATCGACGCTACGAAGTCGCCCAACGCTCCCACGAATGCCAGACTCGCGCCCGCCATCAGCGCGGGCTTCACCAGCGGCAACGTCACGCGACGGAACGTCGCCCACCGTCCCGCGCCGAGGCTCGCCGCCGCCTCGTCGAGCGCCGGGTCGAGCTGCCGGTAGCCGGCCAGGACGGCGCGTCCCGTCACCGGGAGGTTGCGCACCAGGTAGGCGAGCGGCAGTAACACCGTCGTCCCCACCAGCACCCAGCGGAGCGTCAG
>Ga0137382_10000041_pt1 | contig 49915 bp, 46 predicted proteins | sample SagtaG_15_FD_104816 | JGI IMG/M metagenome (GOLD analysis project Ga0137382, IMG submission 104816) | Vadose zone soil microbial communities from Sagehorn Ranch, Mendocino, California, USA - Sage2_R_20_16 metaG | ecosystem: Environmental > Terrestrial > Soil > Vadose zone | place: USA... | reverse complement strand
GACACTCTGGTTTACCGCATCGACCCGAGGTGGCGGTGATGCTACCGGGGCGCAGGTCGCCGAGCTCTGCAATGCGCTGAGCAATCCGTTCACGTCGCTGTTCTAAATCAGGAAGGGACTGGGACATATGGTGGACCTCCTATTCCGAGCGTATAATATACGCACGGAAATAGCCACCCGAAAAGGATATTAGCCCCTTATCCCTTTAAAGTCGCCCGCCCAGTGGGGTGCCGGAGAAGATGAGAACGCCTAAGGGCTTCGTATCCTTGTTGAGAGCTATCGTTTCTGCTCTAAGTCTTAATCAGTCCAAGGAACTTGCGGGAATTGTTGTCAAAGCCGGGGAATACCGGATTTAAGTCTCCCACGCCGATGTGCCGGACGAGAATTTCGCCGACAACGGAGCGGAAGTCCGTGGTGAGCGCAAGGTCGCGCCCTTCGTTGAGCTGGTGATCGTTCAGGCCGGGCCATCGGCCGTAAACTTGCCCGCCCTTCACATCGCCGCCCATCACAAGCATGCAATTCGCGTGGCCGTGATCGGTGCCGCGGTTGCCATTTTCCTTCGCAGTGCGGCCGAACTCGCTCATGGTCACGAACACGATATTCTCCATGCGGTCGCCCATGTCCTGGTGAAACGCAGTGAGGCCCTGGCCCAGATCCTTCAGTAAATTGGAAAGCTGACCTTGCACGCCGCCTTCGTTGACGTGATTGTCCCAGCCGCCGCAATCGACGAAAAGAACTTCCACGCCAATGTTTGCTTTGAGCAGTTGCCCGATCTGCTGCAAACTCTGCCCGAGCCGGCTGGTGGGATACTGGGCCCCGTATTCCGGTTGATATTTCGCCGGGTCCGCTTTGCGCAGAAGATCGATCGCTTCAAACGTCTCAGTGCCGGTGCCGTGCAGCGCGTGATCCACGGTCTGCGAATACATGGCTTCAAAGCCGCCTTCGATAATCTGGCCTGTTCCCGGCGCTTGCGCCATCACCTTAAACTGTTTCAAATCAGGCAGCGCAATCGCTGGCGCCGCTCCATGCAACATGCGTGGGAGGTTCGGCCCCATGGCCACGGCGCGGAAAGGCGAAGCGTCTTCTTCTGGAACGGTTTCGAGAGCGCGATTCAACCAGCCGTCTTCCGTTGATTTCAAGCCCGGCGTGCCCGATTCCATGAAGTCCTGCGCGTCAAAATGCGAGCGCGTTGGGTCCGGAGAACCCACAGCGTGCACGATAGCGAGCTGGTTCTTGTGAAAGAGCGGCTCGAGAGGCGCGAGGCTGGGGTGCAAACCGAAAAATCCGTCCAGGTCGACCGCCGCATCCGCGCCTCCCCGCTTGGGCTGTGGAATCGCAATCGTCGGACGCATGCGGTAATAATTTGATTCGCCGAAAGGCACAACGATGTTCAAGCCGTCCGCCGCGCCGCGCTGAAACAGCACAACGAGCTGCCTCTTGCTCGGCATGGGCGTCGCCGCAACGGCGCGCTGCAAGAATGCGGGCATCGCGCTGAGGCCGACCATCGCCACGCCGCCCTGCTTCAAAAAATACCGCCGCGAAAATTTGAGTCCGCGTACGCCTTCGCAACATTGGTAACTCATTGCGACCTCTCCAGCCTATCGCCTCTGAAATTCCGGTGCGCCCAGCACCAACCCGGCGACGACGCCGAGATCCACCTGCTTGCGTACATCGTCGAGTTTCGCCTGCAAGACTTGCGGATTATCGAGTTGTTTCGCGAGCGTCTCGACCGTCGTCGGCCCTGCCTGCCCGCCAAGGAAAACCTGGACCGCGCGATCCAACGCCAATTTCGGTTCTGCAGTCGAATCCACGCCGAGCAGTGAAGCCACATCGGTACGCGCTCCTCGCATCTTGTTGCCGGCAAGCGCCAGCGCATAGTTCAGCCGGTTCAACAGCGCTCCGGTGTTCACCCACGTTTCCGCTTTGTCCGAATAACCCGTCGGCGGCTGGCATTGATAGAGCGGCTCGCCAATTCTCCCGACCCACTGCACCAGCGGCATGGGCGTGTCCACGTCCGTTCCCAGCGCACGCACGGCGGAAACTACCAATTCAAAAGGCGTCTTGATTTTCGCGTGGTACGATTCCTGCGACCAGAATTCCGGCGACCAAATCATGGTATGGAGGACGGCTTTGATGTCGCCATCGCTCGATTTAAAAGTCTCCGCCATCCGGCTCACCAGAGCTGGCGGCGGATTGTCCGAAACAAACCGGCGCGCCAGTTTCGTGGAAATAAACTTAGCGGTGCTCGGGTGATGCACAAGCAGGTCGATCACCTGCTCTCCATCCTTCATCCCGCCCGCATGAATCTTTTTCCCCAGCACGTATTTGGGCTCGGGATCGTGCAGCCGGTCGTCAAATTTGAAATCCGCGTACTGTCTGGGCTTGTCAAGCGTCCAGCCCGTGAAGCAGCGCGCCACTTCCGTGACGTCCTTCTGCGTATAACCGCCGTCGACGCCGAGCGTGTGCAACTCCATCAGCTCGCGTCCGTAATTCTCGTTCAACCCGCGCTCATTTTTCTTTGCTTGCGGATTGCCCGCTAGACGCGGCGGCGCAGGCCAGCCGAACCTTCCTCGGCGCCACCGCTGACGCGCTGCGCGCTCAGCCGCTTGCCGCTGGGCCGCCCGCGGATCGGCGCTCAGAAAATTGTCCAGATAAAAGAGCATCGCCGGGCTCTTGGCCGTGGCAGTCACCAAATCCTTGAACTTTCCAAAGGCATGAGGCTGGATGACGTCGCGTTCATACGAAGTCAGGTAGTAGCGATCCTCGCCTTTGCCCGCGAACACGTTGAAGTGGTTAAACCAAAAATCGTCCATCACCTGCTGAAACTGCCGCTCGCTGTAAATCGCGCGCGTTACTTTGGCCATGCCCAGTTCGGCCACGACGCGCTGCGGTCTTTTGCTGTCGTCGGCAATCGCGCGCGGAACATTGTTGGGGTCGGCGCCTCCTAAAACGTCGCGCTTGCCGAGACCTTTCGTCGCAGGATTTCCTTCCGGTTGCTCCTGTTTCATGGGCGCGGGCGCATCGCTCATTTCCTGTTTTGCGTGCGCGGTATTTTGTTGAACCCCTTCGGCATCGCCTCCGCCTTTGGTTTGTCCTTGTGACGCCTGCATATCTCGTGCAACAGTTTCCGCAGCTGCGTCGCTTCGGCGCTGCTCTTGCTGCGCTTGTGCCTGCGCACGCTTCTCGGCTTGCTTCTCCGCCTGTTTCGGTTGCGGATATTCATCAATCAGTTTCGCCGTGGACATCCGCAGCGTCGGATAATCCGCGAGACGCGCATCCAACGCGCGGTCATCGATGGAATTGGGATTGAGCTGCTGCTCGATCCATTTTGCCAGCCCCGTCTGGCGGACGCGCTCAACGTCGCCCGGACGCGGGCCGTAGGCCAGGCGGTTCAGCGCGTGCAGAATCGCTTCGTCAGGGCTGAGTTCTGTAATCGGCAGTCCTTTGAGCGCAGGATCGTTCTTGGGTTTCTTGTCTTTCGCCGCTGGGGCATTCGCAGCGCTGGCGGGCAGTTCGATACCGAGCGACAAAACGCAAGCAAAAGAGAGAATGACGGCGAGAAATGACCTTGGGGTCGTGGAAATCTCGGGGATTCGTTGATTCACTAGCGAGGCGGGGGACTCTTGCAACCTCATAACGCCCTCCTGCCGTGCCGTAGCATGGGCAAAATAAGGGTCACGCATAGGATAACCCTGATTTGGCGAAGAAGTTGCTGCAGTTCTAGAAGCCTTGTCGAATGCCTACCACGGCGGAAATTACACTCAGCAAAGGGCTTAGAGGCACGGGCCGGAAACATGGGGGGCGCAATCTAGTTTGCGGCGCAAAGATCGCGGCTAAGACTCACGCACGGCAACTTTCGACCGGCGAATTTTCAGGACACTCGTGAGATCCGTTACTCGGCTATGTCAAAGTCCACGGAACGGTCGGGAGCATGGTTTTTCGCGCTATCGACGGCCTGCATCACCAAGCGGTAGGAACCAGGTTTAAGATCGTCCACCTTCACTTTCAGACCGATGGGGATCACCGAATTCCCTTTTTGAATGTAATCATCGGCGCGCATGACGTCAGTGAAAAATACCTGCTTGTTGGCCGAGCGCTCGAAAATGCGATAGCCCATGGCAACAACCGGCGGGGTCGCCGAAGTCAGCAACGGTTCATAAATCTCCGTATAAAGAACGACGTTGTCCGTGTGCTTAAAACGATTGCTGCCGGAAGGAACAATTTGCGTGCCCTTGACCACCAGCGGCGTGCGGTCTTCCAGCAGGACGGAATCCAAACCGCTGGGAATCTCATTCAGTCTTTGTGCGGAATTTGTCAGCGCCACGCCGCTTAGACTGAAATGCTTTCCATCATAGGGATCGATGGCGAGCGGAGACTCGAATTTGCCGAACGCATCGCCGCCGGCGCTGAGGACCACGGTCAGCCTGTAGGTGCCTGGTGTGGCGTCGAATTGGTTTTCATAACGATATGGCAGTTTCGTGAATTCTTTCCAGTCATCTTTCTCCAAGTCCAGGTTGACGGTATCGCTGAATCGCGCTCCGACCGTCCCGTCCGCGCGATAGGCGATGCCAAGAACGTTCAGGTTGGCGTGATACTTTCCCTTGTCCTTATTGAATTGAAATGTATCCGCTGGAATTTCCATCGCCAGATTGACGCGCGCCGTCTCCGGCGCAGTGTAGAAATAAGGCGCCTCCAACGCGCCACGAATTGAACCGGGTTGCGAGCCGGTCGCGTGCGATTCGAGTTGTTTTTCCAGAGGCTTGCCCTCCAGCACGTTCGCGGAACGCGTGTTGCAATATCCGCTACGCGAGCGCGCAACCAGTCCGCCGCGATTCAGCTTCACTTTAAGCGTATGGCAGCTTCCTTCCGGAGTGTCACCGGGCACGTAACCCAAAATATAAAACTCATTCTGTTCCCGCCCAATGCGTTCAAGCCCGGCGAGCAGGTCGTTGGTATTGAAGATCGTGAAACCGCCTGTTCCTTCCGCAAGTGCCGCCAGTATCTGCTGATTGGACGAAGCCGAAGGTGGGAATTGCGGCACGATCGTCCGCGGTTGATTGAACGGCGAGTTGTTGTAATTGGACGTCGGGTTGTAACCTCCACCGCGGGTGCCGCCGCCAGTGCCACCGGTGCCGCCCTTGGTGCCACCACCTCCCGTGCCGCCGCCGGTGCCACCCTTTCCGCCGCCCCCGGTCCCTCCACCAGTGCCTCCTCTACCGCCTCCCGTGCCACCGCCGGTGCCGCCGCCACCGGTACCACCTCCGCCAGTCCCACCTCTACCACCGCCGCCACCGGTTCCACCTCCGCCGCCGGTTCCCCCACCACCGCCCGGCCGTTGCGGATCAGGCATAGCCATCCCTGGGTAGGCCACGAGTATCAAGCGGGGGCGAGGCGAAATCTTTCGTGCAGGGGCGTGATTTGAAACAGCATGGGTCTTCCCGGCAGTTGGTCTTCTGCTAGCGCTCCCTCCCGGAGCAGTCGCCACCAAACCGCGGGCATCCAGCGCATAGACCGCCACATTCGACTTGTTGCAGGCATCAATAGTTGCCGTTAGCTCCGACTGGTTTTCCTGCGTCAGGGGGAAGCCTCCGGAGAACAGCACCACCATTTTTCGGCCAGGGATCGAGCGTAGATTTTTCGCCAGACTGCGCACCGCTAGAAGCATGCTGCGCGCGCCAAAATCCGCAGCGGCATTGCCTAACGACGAAAAACCTGTCGACGCTACCGTGACGGGCACGTCCGGCGGGGGTGCGTTTGGATCGACCGACGAAGTTCTCACGCCCGACACAGCCGCTTGAAGCACCGCCGCGTTCGCCGTGAAATTCTGCACGATGCGGAGCGATCCGCCAAAATCCACCACCGCCATCAAGCGGTCGGCACCCGCATTCGCTTCGATAAACTTCTTGGCCGCACTGCGCGCCTGGATCTGGTCCGGCGCCGCCATGGTGGAGTTATCGAAAAACAAAATCAAGTACCGGCGTTGGCCGTTTGCCTGGGTCGCCGCATCGGCGCCGGTGGAAAAAGTAGAAACCGGCTGTTCCTTGTTGTCTTCAAACACCTTGAAATCATTTTGTGTCAGGTCGCGAATGTAGTTGCCCTTCTTATCCGTCACCACGGAATCCACGAGCACCAGCTTTGATTCCTTCTTGATGACGACGGCTGGCTGTCGCTCCGCCGGAGATGAAGCCTGGGGCTGCGCCGGTGGAGCGGGCTGTTCCTGGGCCCGCGAAGGAGCAGGAACCGTACACATTGCCCCGGCAGCAAACCACCCGGCCAATCGAATTGCTCGCCTGAAGTTCGTCAAAATATTCATAAATTCCCCCACCACAATCACCAAATTTCAATAAGGAATGACCACTGCCCCATTGCGCGCCGCCATCTGCGCACCCAATGCATCTCGTACGACCAGGCGCACGAGATAGGTACCCGGCTTCACGTCAAAACTGGTTTTCACCGTGAATCCCGAGCGGCTCAACCGGGTGTAAGTCGTATCGAGCAACTTCATGTCCACGATCTTTGAAAGGCCGGTGACGAAATTCCCGTTCTCGTCAAAAATTCCCGTGACAATCGTCAATTGATCGTTATTGCGCCCTTGCACTTTTTGGAAGTGAATGCTCTTTACGTCAAAGTGTGTCAAAACAGCGAGGCGCGCCTGGGTCTCATCTTTCTTGAAAAATTGCGTTTGCAGCTCCACGGGCAGGTCACGAATCTCCTCTTGGGAGAACAATGCTTCCTGCATCTCCTGTTTTGTAGCTTCGGCGGGATCGGCCACGGTCTTGGGCGCAAAGTAGCCGTGCCGCGCCAGGATGCCGTACTTTTCCTTGCTCGTGAGCGTGACCTTCAGGGTGTGGAATCGCCCGTCGATTTTCAGGTTCTGCGGCGAAAACCCAAGCAAGTAGGAGATCGCGGGAGCCGCTCCGGCTTCACGCATGGCTTCATCCACCTCGTTGCGGTTGTGGAAGAAATTGCCGCCGGTTCCGTCGGCCAACTGCGCCAAAACATCCTGCTGGGCCAATTGCGCAGCCACACGATAGGAGACTTTGTAGCCTGCGGTGCGATAGCTGTCGCGTGGCGGATCAGCGATGTCTCCGCCCACGTCCGGGGCGTACAGGCCGCGCGCATCAATCGTGTTAATCACGATATTGGCGCGAGTCGCGCGATCGACCATTTCGGAAGCATCGGATTGCAGTGTCGAAGTGATGAAGCCCGGCGATACGAGGACCAGCACGCGTTGACCGGGCATGTTTGCCAGGCGTCTCACCACCTCGTCGAGATGGCGGTAGGCATACTGAGTTTCGCTGTCGCCTTGCGCTACCGTGCGGTACGCCGCGGCCTGCGCAAGCCGCTGCGCTGCGGCCATCATGGTGGTGTCCCCGTTGAAAGCACATTGGAGCGCCTCATCGGTGGCGACGGCGAGCGCTTGCACGTCCGACTTGTTCACGATCAGATCGGCCTGGTAGTAACTCACCTCGGGGCAATCATGAAAACCTTGGCCCGTCAGGGCGTGCGGCAGGACTCCCAGTAACGCTTTCGACAGTTTTTCGTGATCGTCCGTGAATTCCTGCGTCAGCTGGCCGGAAGTCGTGCTTAGCGAAACGCGATCGCTGGCCGCCAAAGCGCCAAAGAAACGTGTCGCCGAATCACGGACGAATACAGCATCGGCCATCGAGAGGTGCACGTCGTCAAACACCATGGAAACAAAACGCTGCGGAAGAATAACTGCTTTGCCCTCTGCTACATCCGCGCTGGACGAAGAATCCCCTGCGGTCGAGGAAGCCATTGCGGAGGCCCTGCGCTTCTCCGGCGCCTCTATACTGAAAGAAGAGATGGTTTGTAGTTTTCGGTTGTCGTAGAGCTGAAAGTCCTCTTTGTTGAGATTGGATACGACTTTACCTTGCGAGTCGCGAACCACCACGCGTACCAGGACCAGGTTTACGCGCACCTTAAAGGTAGTCGGAGTATCGCGACTGGAGACTTCTTCATTCTGGCCCGTTGCAGGCGCTGGCGCAGGTACCGCGGTCGAATCCGGCTTTGCAGGTGCGTCCTGAGTTTGTGAAGACGGCGCGGGCGTCTGAGCAGAAAGCTGGCGGCCCCAAATCGATAGGCAGCACGCGAAAACCACTAAAATGGTGCGTCGGAACCGCGGGCGTAGCACTGAGTGAAACATCCCTGCCCTTCAAGAAGCTGCATCCTGAGGCGTCCGGGAGAGCCGGAACGGGACGAAACCAAGGGACGCTTGCTGTGCTTAACAGCGATTTGACTATACGCTTGGCACAATTTTTGTGTCAATCAGATTGCTGCCCGATACCCGGTGAGGGTCCAGACGTCCTGAGTCTCCTGGTGTCGGAGCAGATAACGGTCGCCGTCCTCGACGAGCACGCGAAAGTAAGTCACTCCCGGGGAGTACCAGCGGTCTTCAATCGCGACAATTTCCCGGGCTCCATCACGCAATTGCAGCTTTACGGGACGCTCGTCTGCCTTGTACCCGGAATAGCACTCCACCTGGACAACTTGTTCACGCACGAATCTGCGCCTCTTTGCGGCTTTCAGCGAGCTCCGCGTTCCACGCTGCTCCCAGGAAAACAATCACCGCGGAGAGTTGCATCCAAATGATTAAGCCGATCACCGCAGCCAATCCGCCATACACGACGCTGTACGGCACACGTCGAACGTAAATTCCAAACAGCACGTCCACCAGCCACCACATGAGCGTCGCGACCATCGCACCGGGGAGAACGTTGCGCATGCTGTCCTCGCGGGGCCGCGCCACGCGATAAATCACAGTCAGCGCCAGCATGGCCAGTACCATGGCGGCAGCAGGAAAAAAGAAATTCCACCAGCCTTGCAAGATAGTGTGTTTGCCTACTTCGTGCGCAATCCATCGACGTAGTGGCTTGCCCAGGACGCCGAGAATGGCTGCCCCCAGCAGCGGCGCAATCGTCACCAGCAGTAACATTAATCCGCGAACTTGCCGGTGCAGAAACCCGAGCTCTTCCGTGTCTCCATAGATGATGTGAATTCCGTGCATCACCAGCTTCATGACTTGAGAACCGGCGAGCAGGGTTCCCGTCCATCCCAGCGCTGCGATCTTCCACGCTTCCGGTCCGCGCTTCACCAGGAACTCCGAAACGATCGCCTGGCTGCCTGGGGGCAAAAATTGCGTGAAGTCCGCGATTAGGTCAAACAGACTCGTCTTCCCGCCGATCCGGCTGGTGGCCAGCGCCACGGCAATCAGCAAAGCCGGGAAAAAGGCGAGGAAGAGATTGAACGCAATCGCCTGCGAAATCACGCTGCACCGCGGAAATACACGCGTGAACATTCCGTACGCCCGGCGAAGGAGCCGTACCGCTAAACTCATGGCGGGCATTATACCTGCGCGGCTCTTGCATCGTGCGATTCAGCCCGCCGACTCCGCGCTCTCCTCTGACTCTGTCATACTGGCTTTTCCATGTGGATCACCGGGAGTGATTCTCCGTTCACCAGCGGGATTGTGATGGGTTTCACGGCGACATAGCCCTTTGCGCCGAAGAGCTTCGCCCCAGTCAGCGTTGCTCCCATCTCGAAGCGAGCAAATCCGGCTGACCTCGCCGCATCTTCGCAAGCCTGGAGGATCATGCTACCGACTCCCCGGCGCGCCCAGTCCGGATGGATGAAAAACGCGCGAATCTTTGCCGCGTCGCGAAGAGGGTCCAGAAGCGCGTCCTCACGGCCCGTCCAATGGTCGCTCCCATAAAGCGTCTTGCGCTTGCTCCAGCCGCCGCAACCGACGATCGTCAATCTTGTTTGCGAGTTCATTGCCTCGCTACGCTGCGTAGCGCTGGGTTTGGTCTCCGCCACGATATATGTTCCGTCGGCGATAAGCTGGCTATCGACGCCAAAAACGGTTTTGAGCGCTCCTTCGATCTGCGCTTGCGTGTAATCCCGAGCCTGCAATCCGCGCACGGACGCTTCGATCAATTCACGTAAAATGGGAACATCTTCGGGAACTGCTAGCCGGAGGCGAATTTCAGTTTGCGTCATGATTCGGAAGCGGAAGCTATGAGGAATTCTATCGCGGAGTATTGCTCCGGCGCGAATCTCAACTGTGAAATACGATTTTCAGTGGGAATGCTGTGTCGCACGCAGTCTGGTCAGCAAGGCCGCCAGCTTCGGCCGGTCCTGTTCACTCAGGGCTATGAATTTCAGGCCTAATCCAACGCCGGACTGTCCGTGCCGCACAACGGCGTCGGCCCGTATCTGTCCTTCTTGCACCAGAAAATCCAATCTGGCCCGGGCACCCTCATCCTTCGGCTCGGGCGTCTCGATGAACAATCCGCCCATACTCATGTCCCGCACGCGGGAGACGTCTTCCCGCCCATGGCAACGCCAGTATACCCATACGTCTCCAGGCGTTGGCACGCGGGAAGTCAATCTCCGCGATGGGGAGGTTGCGGGCCGCGAGGGGGTCTTTCCGGGCACCATGGTCTTAACGGTCGATCGCCCAATTCAGCGTAACCGGGTGATGTGACGGTAGTGTCAAAGTTCGCTGAATCATTTCACAGTCTCTCGGCATTCCATCTTGCCGCCGCCAACGAAACCTGCTTTTACTCGTGCAGGACCACGCTTAGCAAGGAACTATTAACCTGAAGTCCGCCGTTGTAACGAATGAAGCCCAACTTACGGAATTTATTCATAAAAAAGTTGACCCTGGAGCGCGTCGTGCCAATCATCTCCGCCAGCATCTCCTGGGAAACTTCGGGGCGCACCTTTTGAGGTTCTGATTCCCGGCCATAACGACTGAGCAGCAGAAGAGTCCGCGCCAACCGTTTCTCGCTGGAGTTAAACAGCTGATCGATCAAATCTTCTTCAACGCGGATATTGCGAGAAAGGATGTAAGCCATGAATCGGTCGGAAAGCGAATGTTCCGCGTGGAGCACCCGCATCATCTCTTTTCTTTCAATGACCAGTATGGATGTCGGAGCAATCGCGGTGGCCGACCCCATGCGGATTTCCTGGCCTGCCAGGCATCCCTCTCCGAGGAAATCGGCTGGCCCCAGAATCGCCACGACCGCCTCTTTGCCGACTTCATTGACAACAGACAGCTTTACGCCGCCTTCCTGGATGTACATCACGCTTGTGGCAGGATCACCTTGGGAGTAGATCTTCTGTAACTTTCGATACACCACGACCTTCCTGGACACGCCGGCGGAATCCAGAAATGCCTGCGCATTAAAGGGCTGCTTTCCCTTGGGCTTTCGTTTGGATTTCCTTTTGCCTGAACTCGCGATTGCTTTCATAACACACCGCTTGAAGAACATTTTATCAAAAATAACTTGCTCATGACAAGATTTTATCTGGTTGATAAATATAAGTCACTTGTTGGCGGCCGGGGGCTTTCTGGGTTTGGCTAATGGGACCGTTGACCCGAGATGTGCAAATTCTTTCCTTGCGGACTTGGCCACGCGTGGCACGGCCATTTCTTTCTGAACGCCGGCAAGCGTCGCTCGGCGCGATCCTCTTAAGGCTGCTCTTTTAGCCATGTATGCATGATCAGGCAAAGCCGGGAACGCCTCTGTTCAATTTAGAACACGGACAACACCGACATATAAACGTCTTGGAACTGCTCAAGCCCATTCTTTAGGTGGTATGGGATTGCGGACGGAAGTTCAGCGCCCAACAGAGGTGCGCCTGGCCTGTAACTCAGGCATCCTTTGCTGCTTCATCGAGTAAAGCGCTGAATCGGCCTCGCGCAAAAGCTTCTCGATCGTATCGCCATTATGGGGATATACGGCAACGCCCGCGCTGACGGAAAGCCTTGGTTCGTTGCCATCATTGGAGATTCTTTCGCAGATCCGTCGTGCAACGAGGTTGGCCTCCTCTGCGTTGGTTTCCGGCAAAACCACGGCAAACTCATCACCGCCGAAGCGCGCGGGAGTATCGATGCCCCGGCAGCAGGAGACCAAAACATCGGCTAACCGGCACAACGCTTGGCCGCCGACCATATGTCCGTGGCGGTCGTTGATTCGTTTCAGTCCGTCCATATCGAAGAACAGCAATGCGAATTGCCGGTTCGTGCGGTTGCTTCGCTTGATCTCAAAATCAAGTACATCGACGAGGTGGCGATAGTTGGCCAGCCCGGTCAGTGAATCGCTGGCTGCCAGCCGACGCAGGTGATCTTCCACCTCTCGCTGGCGTGTGACATCTTCGGCGATGATCTCGTAGGCTTCCAGTTCGCCCTGCTCGCTGAGCACTTCCCGCCCGCTTAGCCGGACTTTCAAGTTCGGCTGGTCTTTGCGCTTCCATTCCATTTCTATGGGATCGACCTCAGCATTTGCAGCCGAATGCCCGAGCAATTGCGCCCGCCTAAAGGGGTCTTGAATAATTTCGCAGGCGAGGCCTTGCGCCAGGACTTCTTCTTTTGACTCGGAGCCGAGCATCCTGATCATCGCTTCGTTTACTTCCAGAAACTCGCCATCGAGTCCGCAGCGGCAGATTCCGTAGCTCAGGTTTCCTGCCAGGGCGCGATACCGTGCCTCTGACCGTCGCAAATCCTTTTCGGCGCGGTCGCGTTGATCGCGCAACGCTTTTTCATCGAGAGCCCGATGAATGGCCACCGGCAGGTGACTGATCCTGTCGAGTTCAATGCAATCCGAAACGCCCTTCAAGATGAACTTCGCGGCGGCTTCACGTTTCAGTTCGTTGACCAGGAAGATGACGGGGATATCCTTCCTCACGTCACGAAGAACATCCAGAACTTGCGTTTCTTCCCAATTGGGAATGGGGTGCTCGGCAATCACAAGGTCGAAGGGTTTCGAACGAAGTTGCTCGGCGAACTGCCCGGGAGTCTCCACTACATCTGGGCTGACAACGAAGCGAGCCTTCTTGAGCTCGTCGAGGCAGCGTTCAACCTTCTGCGGGAAGCGATGAACGAAGAGGATTCGCACAAGAGTTCGCCTGAGTCCAAGCGCCTCGAGAGCTGATACTCGTTCCACTTGCTGCAGGTCCGGTTTTGATTTCGGCGACATGACAAGCGATTCCATAGGCCGGGGCGGCAGTCCCATTCAACCCCGAACTGCTCCCCGGCCCAGTCATGGTTACCTCAAGTTGAGGCTAGGGATTGGGTCTGCTAATGTCTGTTCAATTTTGCACATGGAGTACTAGTTCGGTGCCTGGCACGGCACAGGTAAATGTCGCTGTCCATATCTTGGTTTCGTCGATCGGATTTTTCTCTTAAAACGCTCTTGACAGTGGCCACGCATGCACGTAAAAGAAAACCTCCGGCTGGAGACGGAGTACCCTCGGCTCCCAGCCCATGCAGGTACCGCCCCGCCAAAAAAAAATTCCACTGCCAGGTGATGTTGCCAGGCGTGGAACCCAAGGAGGTCAACATCCAGGTACAGGGGAACACTTTGACAATCAACGGCGAGCGCCGCGATTTCCGCGAAACCAAAGAGGCAGATTACCACCACAGAGAGATTACCTATGGCTCGTTCCAGCGCGGCCTCTTGCTTCCCGAAGGCGTCGACAAAGATAGGCTATCCGCCGAGTATCGCAACGGCATCCTTGAAATCACCGCTCCCATTTCCGCAGCCGCACTGCCAAAGAAAATCGAGGTCAAGGCGCTGCCTATTTCCCGGCACGCCACGGCCTGAAATTTGCTTGGTTCCTTTCCATCTGCATGAAACTGCAGTAGCCGAGGCTACTGTAAGGTAATGCACCTCCCGATTCGGGGCCCGCTCCCAGCCCCGGGCTCCAATTCACACCCTCTCCACCCTGGTGACAACGAATCTCCGATCTCGCGTTACTTCTCTGACCTTCAGGCATGACATATTGGCTGCGAAATCGCTGCGCCGGCCGCTTGCCGCCGTGAAATCCGCATCGTACACTCGAATCCAGATGGCCGCATGAGTGGCCGCCACCTGAAACAGAGGATTCCTCCGTGACCACGCCAGCACATTTCGTACCTGCATCCCAGCTCTCGCGCAGCGCTCGCAGCGAAGAGGTGGTCGCCAAGCACAAGAAATACCTGTGGCCCTCGGTGACCAATTATTTCCAGCAGCCGCTGGTTGCCGATCGCGGCGAGATGCAGCACCTCTGGGATGTGGAAGGCAACAAGTATCTGGATTTTTTCGGCGGCATCCTGACCGTCTCGGTGGGCCACTGCAACCCGAAAATCTCCAGCAAAGTGAGCGCGCAGGTCAACCGCTTACAGCACACTTCGACGCTCTATCCCACGGAACACATCGTGGCGCTGGCGGAGAAAATCGCGCAGATTACACCGGGGAACTTGCAGCAGAGCTTCTTTACCAATTCCGGCACGGAAGCCAACGAAGCCGCCATCCTACTGGCGCGCATGTCCACCGGCAGTTTCGACGTGGTCGCGCTGCGCCACGCCTATTCCGGCGGCTCGTCGCTCGCGAAAGCTGTCACGGCGCACGCGCCCTATCGCAAAGCTGGCGTCATCAGCGTGGGAATTTCGCATGCCGTGAATCCATACTGTTATCGCTGCCCGCTGCACCTGAAATATCCCGATTGCGAAGTGGCCTGCGCGGGAGACGTGGAAAACCTCATTCAAACCGGCACCAGCGGCAACATCGCCGCATTCATCGCCGAACCGATTCAAGGCGTAGGCGGATTCATCACGCCGCCGAAGGAGTACTTCAAGATCGTTTTCAGCATCGTAAAAAAGTATGGGGCGCTGTTTATCGCCGACGAAGTGCAAACCGGCTGGGGACGCACCGGAAAAAAATGGTTCGGCATCGAGCAATGGGAAGTGGTTCCGGACATGATCACCAGTGCGAAAGGCATGGCCAATGGCGTGCCCGTGGGCTTGACCGTCACCACGCCGGAAATCGCCGGCAGTTTCCAGGGCGCAAACATCGCTACATTTGGCGGCAATCCCGTTACGAGCGTAGCGGCCAGAGCCACCATCGAGTTGATAGAGGAAGAAAATTTGCTGGAGAACGCTGACGTGGTTGGAAAATATTTCCGCAGTAAGCTGGAAGAGTTACAGGCAAAGCACGCGCTCATTGGCGAGGTGCGCGGCATGGGATTGATGCAGGCGCTCGAATTAGTTAAAGACCGCAGGACGAAAGAGCCTGCTCCCGAAGCCACTACTCAAGTGATGGAGCGTGCCCGGCAGAATGGCCTGCTCATCGGCAAAGGCGGCCTCTACGGCAACACGCTTCGTCTCGCCCCCATGCTGAACACCACCAAGCCCGACGTCGACGAAGCCATCAAACTCCTCGACAAGTCCTTCAGCGAGGTTAGGAATTGAGGATCAGGAGTTCGCTCACAGCTCTTGCCATTGTTTCTTTAACGATTGGCTCCGTGCCTCTCATAACTCTCTCACAGTCAGCCGGAAGGAAACCTCTTTGGAAGTCAGTTGCATTCGCCATCGTGAAATTCAACGACGAAGCGCCGAAGTCCTGGAATATTTATCACGCGGAGAAAAAGGGCCTGCTTCTCGTACACCTATGGAAGCGGTATCTGCTGGTCGACATGAAAGAGCAGGAGGCTTACGAAATCGATCCGCAAACAGTGAAGCCGCACGGCGAAGATGTGGAATGGTCGCCCGCCGATAAGCCCGAACAGCCAATCGAGACGCCCGATTGGAAAACGCGCGACGTCGGCAGCATGCAACTGGTGAGATTCCGCCTCGGCCAAGATGGCCATATCCTGGAACTGCAAATCCCTCTTCTCATCAACGGCAAACCGGCATACTGACCGGAACTATCGATTCAAAATTTTCTTCACCGGCGATACACGCCGTAATACCACGGGATGCCGAGCGCGCCCGGCGCCACGCCCACAGACACCGAATCGTCAGCGCGAAAGCGGTCGTAGTCATCAAAATCCACCGCCAGCCGTTCGATTCCCTGCCCTTCGCGCCAGGAACGAACGAACAGCCGCCGTGTGCCGCGGACGATTCCCGGCATGTTGTAGCGGCTAAACACAGTGGTGGGGTGATAGGTCACGTTTTTCTGCGAGTCCAGCTTGCCGTTCAAGAACAATACAGCAGCCAGAATCCACGGCAGCGGAATGAATCCCGCGTACACGCGCTTGAGCACTTCGAGTTCCAGGTGATTTCTCGCTCGGCGTTCGAGGATCACCGCGAAGGCCAGCGCGACAAAAAAAAGCACCCCGAAAAATACCAGCATCAGGTCCAGATCGAGCGGCGGGTAAATCTGGCTGACGTAGGGAAACGTCAACGATCCACCCAAAAATATCGCCGTGCGCTTGAGCAAGCGCCGGCGGAACATGACCTCCGCGGCCGCCGAGGTCAGGCCGCACGAGGGACACTGATCTGCAATCCTCTCCGAACCGCAATCAAGGCAGCGTGTCATCACATTTAGTATAAAACGGGATTAGGTTCCGGGCATGGAAAGCGAGGAAAGTAACTCGTGAAAAAGCTTCTGACTTTCGGATTCGGAGAGGGCCACGGACACGCCCATGCCCTTGCCCGGCTCGATCCGCTTCACGAAACAGTCCAGTTTGACGGGGCGATCGAGAGTCAGCCGCGCGGTGAAGCCGGCGCCCACCCATAGCGGATCGACCGCTTCGATAAACATTCCGCTTGAGCTGATGTCGCGCGTGCTTCCGCGAAGGACCGCGGAGCCCCATTCGATCTCCAGGTCGGCGCGGAACGAGTAGCGCGGCGCCCAGCGGCGTTCGAGTCGTCGGGCGGGATGATCCCCAATGCCCATGAATCTGGTGCAACCACCTGCCAGGGATTACGTACCACGGCGCTAGGGCGAAATCGCCGCCTCTCTGCTGCAAGCATACGCCTTCTCCCGCCACAACACATACGACGCCGGAGGCCTATGTTTTGTTCCCGGCAATGTGAGCTTCGATGCCGGGCAAGTCTTCAAGGTAACATGCTCGGCGAATGAAAGAGCGGATACTCAGTTTTGCTTCGGCCCGTGAGGATCCTCGGCGGGAGCGCTCCCGCTTGCCGCTTTTTCTCCGGCGCGCATGCGGCGCTGCACTTCGGCCTGCAAATATTTGCGAAGGCTTTCCGGAACGATGCCGGGCGAAGCCAACTCGCGCAAATCAGAAACAGTGAGCTGCGGCAGATAGGAAAGAACCTTCGCCAGCGGCGCCGCGGGATGGCGGATGAGCGCGAGCCGGACGTTGTAGCTGATCGACCACTTGCGATGCTGAATGATGGCTGGAATCACAGGGGCGGGAAGTTTTTCACGGGACAGGGCCTTCAGGATTTGTGCTTCCGTGATGTACGGATTGTCTAGAACGACGGAGATCACTTGCGCATGGCCTTCCGCGAGCAGCGCACCGGCCACACGCGCCGGTCCGCGCCGCGCCAGGGTGATTTTCTGCCCGAGGGGAAGCTGCGGCAGCCGCGCAATCAGTTGTTCTTCGGCGTTGCGCTTCAGTTCGGCGGAAACACCCGGCAAAATCGCAACCTGCACAAGGTCCATCAGGTAAAGATCGCGTAGCAGCCGCAAGCTGACCAGCCGTGGCGCCCGTGGATGAAACGCAAGCGCTCGTTTCACGCGGTAGCTTTTCAGCAGCGCTTTCCTTCGCGCGATTTCTTCGAGAATTTCTCCCGGCAAGTCTTTTCGCTCGAGCAACAGGCAGACTTGCGTTTCGTCCAGCGCCGGATTCTCGAGCAATGCGAGGAGCACGTCGGCCGAATGATGATGCACCAGGCCGGCAAGCTCTTCGCCAGTGGCCATAAGCGCTCGCTCTCGATCTTTTGAAGCCGCTCCGCTCACGTTTTAGCTTTCCACCTTGCGGACGGGGCTGTCGAGGCAATCGACCGCGCATTGCGCCGCAAATTCTTCAACTGGCCTCGGAAGGGCGCCTGTTCTCGCTCTAGGCGCGATTTTACGAACCAGTTCGTCGAAACGGTCGTCAAGATGCACACTGCGATTGAAGACGCCGCCGGTCTTCGCCAGAAAAAAGGATTCGTTACGCAAATGGAGGCGCTCAACCACGCACTCGACAAACCCTGCGAGCTCTTCAGCCGCGGAACGCAGAAGTCCCCGAGCGGATTGATCCCCTTCATTCGCAGCTTTCGCAACGATAGGAAAAATCTTCGGAAGTACAGCGTCGGGATTGGTGCGAATCTGAGCCTGCAGCTCGATCCAGTTGCATTTGAATGCATCGCGAATCTCGTTTCCGAGATAGGAATTCTCTCCAGGGCTGTACTGCGACAAACAAAGGATCATCGCTTTTCTCCCGATATCGTAGGCGCTCCCCGGATCACCGAGGACAGGACCGAGCCCTCCTTCCCGGGCGAGCCTGCCGGTGATATCTCTCCCGATCACCGCGGAACCGGTTCCGGCTATGACCACGAGGCTAGGCGGCTCTCCCGTTGCGGTAAGGGCCATACGCAGGTCCGTGTCCGGAAAAATCTTGGCCTTAGGAAACTTGAGTTGCAATCGTCGATAGAATTCCGGGAGAGCCGTCGCCAGACCGGCACCAGCAATCGCCCCACAAACGCCCGCAACATCTGTGGCAGACTTGCCAGCACTTTCGAGGGCGTTGTCCATCGCCTCAAGCAAAGTGGCATAGGCCAAATCCAATGGAACCCGCGAAGGATTGGACGGACCGGATCTGGCGCGCGCAAGAATCGCGCCCGTTTCGTCCATCAAGACGCAGTCGGTCTTCGTCCCGCCGCCATCGAATCCCAGAACGTAGCGCATAGGAAAAGGATATGCGAGAACGCCCGGCAATCGTAGCGCCGAGTGCGGCGCGAGTGCGCAAACCGGAAAAGTTCAACAAAATGTTGCGATTCCCTCCGCATTCCGCAGAGTTTTCTTGACGCGGCTGCGCCTCGACACTATCCTCGACGCACTTTTTCACGCGTCCCAAGGGCGCAACGGAAAAGACACTCGATGCGCATCCATCCGCTCGACCTGGCCATTGTCATTGCCTATTTGCTTGGCGTTACCGCGCTGGGGATGCGTTTCCGCCGCGGCCAGCAAAACGCCACGGACTATTTTCTTGGCGGCCGCACGGCCCCGTGGTGGGCGCTAGCGTTTTCAATCGTCGCCACGGAAACCTCCACACTCACCATCATTGGCACGCCCGCCATCGCGTACAGCGGAAATCTCGCCTTTCTTCAACTCGTCTTCGGTTACCTAATCGGTCGTGTGCTGATTGTGCTGCTGCTGTTGCCCGGATATTTTCGCGGCGAATTTTTCACCGCCTACGCGTTAATCGAGAAACGCTTTGGCGAACGCATGCGTGCCGTCGCCGCCAGTACTTTCCTCATCACGCGAGCGATTGCCGAAGGCGTTCGCGTCTCGGCCATCGCGCTGGTAGTAAGCGTGGTGCTGGGAACCTCGGAAAAGCTCGGCGTCGTCATTGTCATCGCGCTCACTGTGCTCTACACGTTCGAAGGCGGGATGAAAGCGGTAATTTGGACTGACGTCGCGCAACTCTTGCTCTATCTGACCGGAAGCGCAGTGACCTTTTTCGTTTTACTGCACCGTATTCCCGGCGGATGGAGCGAAGTGACGCAAGTGGCGGCCGCAGCGGGCCACAAGTTGCAGGTTCTCGATTTTTCGTGGAATCTCTCCACGAAATACACATTCTGGTCCGGGCTCATCGGCGGCTCCTTTCTCACCATGGCCACTCATGGCACCGATCAAATTATCGTGCAGCGGCTGCTGGCGGCGAAAAGCGAGCGAGACAGCCAGCGCGCTCTGCTCGCCAGCGGCGCCATCGTGCTTGTCCAGTTCACCGTGTTTCTCCTGATTGGCGTCCAGCTTTACGTTTTCGCGCAGCATTCACCCCTGTTGATGCCTGGCGAAGGTACCGATCGCATCCTCCCGCTGTTTCTCGTGCGTGAAATGCCAGTCGGACTTGCAGGCTTGTTGCTCGCTTCGATTGTCGCCGTGGCCATGTCCAACGCCAGTGGCTCGCTGAATTCCCTTGCGGCTTCGAGCGTGCTTGATTTTGCAAAGCTCCGCGGACAGAGCGCCGACCCGGCCCGTTTTCTGCGGCTCTCGCGCGGTATGACACTCGTGTGGGGCCTGGTCCTGATGGGCTTCGGCTTCGTGAAGTGGGGCCCCCTGCTCGAAGCCGGGCTGACAGTCGCATCTCTTCCCTTCGGGAGCTTGCTCGGACTTTTCTTGCTGGGCACGCTCGATCGCGGCGCAAATGCGCGCGGCGCGCTGGCTGGAATGATTGTTGGCCTGGCCGCAATTTTATGCATATTTCGATTTACGAGCGTGGCGTTTACGTGGTTCTTTATGATTGGGTCGATCGTCACATTTGTGGTCGGCTCAATCGCGAGCCGAACCTCACTGCCGCAGAAGCACGCTATTTCGGGCACCGGAACGTGAAGGCGAGGATCAATTGACCGAAAAACGTTTGGACTTAGTGCGCGGACTAGGCGCGTGGGCCTCTGCGGCTATCGTTGTCGGCACCATGATCGGCACGGGGATTTTTCTCAAGCCCGCAGAAATGGCGCGCGAAGGCCGCAGCGTCTCCGTCGTTTTTGCGGCGTGGATCGTAGGTGCCATTCTTTCCATCTTCGGCGCATTTTCCTTCGCCGAGCTGGGTTCCATGATTCCGGAAGCTGGCGGCGAGTACGCCTACCTCCGCCGCGGCTTCGGTCCCGTTTACGGCTTCATTTTTGGATGGATGCATTCCATCGTCGGCCGTCCAAGTTCCCTCGCCTCCATCTCCGCCGGCATGATGCGCTTCCTCAGCTTTCTCCTCCCGGTCATCGCCGTTCCGCTGTTCACCGTTCACATCGCCATTCCTGGTCTCACCGGCTGGATCAAGCCGTACGATTTCGTTTTTACCTGGGCGCAACCGCTGGCGGTCGTCTGGCTGCTCATCATGACCGGCATCAACTATCTAGGCGTGCGCCTCGGCGGAGCAGTCCAAATTTTTTTGACCACCATCAAGATCACTTCCGTTGTCGTTGTGATTGGCGTGGCATTTTTTGCGCCGCCAAGCATGCAGGCCAGCGGGCCGCAACCGTTCTGGCCGGCACCTGGAATGGCCCTAGGCGCAGTTTTCAGCGCGTTTCTCGCAGCGCTGGCAGCGGCTTTGTGGGCGTACGACGGCTGGGAAGACCTAAATCTAGTCGGCTCCGAAGTGGAAAACCCGCAGAAAAATTTTCCGCGCGCCCTTGTCGGCGGAGTCGGATTCGTCGCCGTGGTCTATCTGCTCTTCAGCGCCGCCTGTTTGAAAGTGCTGCCGTTTGAAGCCGTAGCCGCATCGCAGCACATCGCCTCCGATGTCGTTGCGCACATTAAAGGGGCCACCGCCGCCAGCTGGATCACCTTTGCGATGGTCATCTCCGCCCTGGGCTCGATGAATTCGTCCGTCCTTAGCGGAGCGCGCGTGGGTTACGCCATGGCCCGCGACGGAATCTTTTTCAAGATCGTCGGAGGCATCCACCCTAAATTCCGCACGCCCGGACGCTCGCTTCTTTTTCAAGGCGTGCTGGCAAGTTTGATGGCGCTGACGGGCACGTTCGAAGAGTTGACCAATCTTTTTATCTTTGCCGCTTGGATATTCTATGCTTCCGCCGTCGTTGCGCTCTTTCGCATGCGCAAGACCGAGCCCGATTTGCCGCGCCCTTATCACTGCTGGGGCTATCCCTGGGTCCCCGGCATTTTTGTCGCCGGTGCGTTTGCTCTCACCATTAATATCTGGCTAGATCGCCCCGGCCGCTCCTCCATCGGCCTCCTCTTGATTCTCGCCGGGCTTCCCTTCTACCGCCGCTGGAGCCGGTCCCCTTCAGCTCATGGTGACGCCGGGAGAGTTTGAGCGGCGCGAAAGAAGTTGTACCAGGAGTCCGCCAGCGAGGAGCGCCACGCCGGGAACCAACACCCAACCAAACATCATGGTGAGAAAGGCCGAGCCCACAATATGGTGCGACAGATTGCGGCCCATCAGCAGGCCCGCAGGAATGGCAATCAAGAACACAACCCCGAACGGCAGAACAGGAAACACGCTCGAGATAGCCGACATCCTCGGAGAGCCCCCGGCGCGTTTCGATAAAAATGCGCCAATTGCCCCAACCAAAGGTAACGTAAGCAACCAACTCGTATAAAACAGTAGAACCGGAGTCCTTTTGTCCAAATCAAGAACGATTGGGTGTGGTCCGAACTCCTCAACCAGAGCAAGCAAGCCCATCGAGAGCGCGAAGGTGAGCAAACCGGGGAGCCACAATTGCCTGACGCGATCGTTCATCATGTTCTCCTTCATGGTTCTGGCGATTTGAATCCTTCGGCGCAAATCCTGCCAATCGGCAACTTGCGCAAGCGTTTGCTGCATGGCTGCTTGTTTCGGCAGACCATTTGTTCGCAGCGATTCGTACGATTCTTCCAAGTGCGCAGCGAGTTCCGCGTGGACTTCATCCTTTTCTCCGGCCTCAAGGGCGAGGCCGGAGAGGCGCTGGCGGACAAGTTTTTGCCAATCAGGCATCGTTCGCCTCGCTAACCGACCACCGTGTCTTGCGACGATAACCGCAGGCCAAGTAAAAGATGCACGAGTACCCCACCTGCCAAAAGAGCAACTCCCGGAACCAAAAGCCAGCCAATCCCATCCCTCAGAAGAGTAGTTGCGACAATACTAAAACCGACTCGCCTTCCGATGATTCGTTCGAGGAGCAAGCCTATTGGAGACATCGAGAGAAACGCCGCGGTAAGCGCGAGCACGGGAAAGATGCTCGCAAGCAGCACGGTTCCCCGCGAACCCCGGCCCGGGATGAGAGGTAGGCTCCCAGTGCCCCGAAAAAAGGAAGCGACAGCAGCCACGGCACACAAAAGAAAATAGTGTTCGTACCGCTCCCGATGATTCGAAGTTGGAATCCGAGTTTCTGGAACGTCGCCAAAAAAAGCATTGAAAGTATCAGAGTGAGGAACCCGGGAATCCACAGTTGGTGCAAGCGTTTCTGCATGACGTGTCCACTCCTTTTTGCGATAAAAACCTTGCGCTGCAAATCCCGCCAGTTAGTGACCTGGGAAAGCACGCGGTGAAACGCCGCCTGGTCGGGCGCGCCTTCCTTGAGCAATGCCTGGTACGATTCCTCCAAGTGCGCGGCGAGTTCTTCGATCACTTCGCGCTTTTCTCGGGGCTCTATCGCGAGCCCAGCGAGTTTCGGGCGCACCAACTCTTCCCAATCGCGTCTCGGTCGCATTGGTCAGACGCCTGGCACACGATGCGAATGCATCTTCCGCGTATACAGGATCTCGATAGGCAAAGCGCCAATCAGCAGCGCCGCTCCCGGAGTTACGACCCAGCTAAGCAAGAGGCCCAGGAACCCAGCCGGGGTCAGATGGAACGCAATGCTACGATCCAATACGAAACTGAGCGGGAGGAGGACGAAAAAACAGGCGGCCAGCGATAGCATCGGAAAGATGCCCGAGAACAGAATCGCACGAGCGGATCCACCAGCGCGAAGCGAGATATAGGCGCCCAGAGCGCTCAACAGTGGCAGCGTCAACAGCCATGGGACGTAAAAGAGAATCGTGTCGGGACCGCTCCATGACACGATTCGCGGCTGCAACCCAAACTTCAGGAGCATCGCCTTCTCCTCAGCATCCAGGGCAAGGCCGGAAAGGCGCCGGCGAACAAGTTCTTGCCAATCACGCATGCGCCACCTTGGTCAGCCTCTTCAGCGCGCCAAAAAGCTCTGCCCATTCCTTCCGCAAAGGAGACAGTTTTTTCTTCCCGGCAGGAGTCAGCCGGTAACAGCGCTTGCGCCGTCCCGACGGGCTGGTTTCCCACGCGCCGCGAATCCAGCCGAGCTGTTCCATGCGGTAAAGCATGGGGTAAAGAGCGGCGAGCGTGAAGCGCAGCGCGCCTTTGGTTTGCTGCTCGATGCGGCGTGCCAATTCGTAACCGTGCAGCGGACCTTCCTCCAAAACACTTAGGATCGCCAGTTCCGCCGTGCCGCGCTTGATTCCTGCTCCAATCATAAGTTGCTACCTTACATGTAAGATTCTTATATATTGAGCGCGCTTTGTCAACCGTCCTGAAGGACAGGTGTCCAAAAGCCAACGCGGAAGATGCAGCGACTAAACGGAGGCCGTACGTGCCTGCGCACCAGCATGGATTGGCAGGATGGCAGCTTCGGCTCCGCGGCTTACCTCAACTGCAGGATGGAAAAGTTTGGCTAGCGCTTCGATGCCGGTAACCAGGCGCGGGCCAGGGCGCGAAAAGTAGCTGTTGGCTTCCAGCGCGTACACACGGCCGTTTCTAACGGCGGGCATGGCGTTCCACTGTTCGGGAAGCTCCATGGAAAGATATTCGTGGCGCGCTTGCTGTGCGTCGTATCCGCAAGGCGCGACAAGCAGAATCTCTGGCTCCGCCTCCACGATATCCTGAAGATGAACGCGGAAAGAGGGCGTGCGCACTTTGCCCAGAGCGTCTTCCCCGCCGGCCACTTGGATCATTTCCGGAACCCAGTGTCCGCCCACGTAAAACGGTTGCAGCCATTCGAGGAATGCCACGCGAGGACGCTTCGCAGTCTGCGGCAACTGCCGCTGCAGCGCGCCGAGACGTTCGCCGATCTCCTTCACTAGCGCTTCCGCCTGAGAGCCACGGCGGGATTCTTCTCCCACCCAAAGTATGTCCCGCCAGACGTCACCCAAATCCTGCGGATTGAGGCAAAGAACTTCGGGCCGGCGCTCGAATCGCGTCAGCGCTGAGGCCAGATCGTCGGGAGAGGCGGCGCACACATGGCACAAATCCTGCGTGACGATCAGGTCCGGGGCCAATGCCTCCAACACCTCGGCATCCACCGCGTACAAACTTTCGCCGCGGTGCACATACTCGCTGACCAGCCGGTCAATTTCAGCGGGCGAAGCACCGTGTGGCAGGCGCGAATGAATTACTACGCGCTTCGTCTTTGCCTGCGACGGAAAGTCGCACTCATGGCTAACGCCCACGATTTCGCGCTCTAATCCGAGCGCAAAGAGAATCTCCGTGGCCGACGGCAGTAACGACACGATTCGCATGACGAAGGCAACTTTAACACAACTCTGGAGAAGCCTATTTATAGAGAAAATACTTGCGGCGGATTTGGTCGAAGGCAGTGAGAGACTCGGACCAGCTCTGCACGATTTTTTCCGGCGGCACGCCGGACTGCAACTGCTGCATGGTATCCGTGCTTCCAACGAGCTCGATCATTTTCGAAACTTCAAACTGTTTCGGGTAAAGTTTCTGCAGAATCGCGGCAATTTCCAGTCCCATGCGCATCGAACGCACTTTAAAGCGATCCGTAATCTTGATGGAGACGCTGCCGCAGCGTTGTCCGCTGTACAATCCCGCAATCGGAATGAACGTCTGCCCGGCAAAACGCACGCCCGGAAGGTTGCGCGCATTCAGCGCCGCGGCCACTTCATCGCCATTCATCCACGGCGCCCCAAATTCCTCGAACGGAGTTTGCGTGCCGCGTCCCACGGAGACTCCGGCGCTCTGGAGAATTTCGATCCCTGGATAAAGAATCGATCCCTTGATGGTCCGGAGATTCGGCGAGGGCGGGATCCATTTGATGCCCGTGCTCTCAAAAAAATAGTTGCGATGCCAGTTCCTCATGGTAATGACGTGCAGATCGGCGCCGATGTGATTTTCGGCGTTGAAAAATTGCGCGAGTTCCCCGATCGTCAGCGCGTAGCGCACCGGCAGCGGATAGTACGCGACGAAATTGGTCTTGTCCGCATCGAGCATCGGGCCTTCGATAATTTCCCCGCCAAGGAGGTCTGGCCGGTCCAGCACGAAAAAAGCGATCTTTCGTTTTGCGGCCTCCTCCATGCAGTACCCCATCGTTGCTGTGTAGGTGTAAAACCGCACGCCCGCGTCCTGGATATCGAAAACCAGCGCGTCAATGCCGCTGAGCATTTCGTCTGTGGGGCGCCGCGTCTCGCCATACAGGCTGTAAACTGGCAAACCCGTCGAGGGATCTTTCGAGGAAGGCACTCTTTCATCTTTGCGGCCGGCAAGCCCATGTTCCGGACTGAATAAAGCAACCAACTGTACTGAAGGCGCGTGTGACAAAAGTTCCGCCGTGCTCCTGCCCTGCGAATCGACACCGGTGTGATTGGTGATCAACCCAACGTGTTTCCCGCGAAGTGGCGCGAACTTTTGCGCTGCGAGAGCGTCCAGCCCGGTCTGTACGCGAGCGACTCGGCGCTTCCCCGCCGCGAACGACGGCGTGCTAATCGCGGCGAACAGTGCAGCAAGAATGGTGAATCGGAAAATTTGGGACAGCACGCCCGCGAGTCTGTTCAAAATCGTCCCCCTTTGCGGCAACCGTACAACCATACAATGATATTCTGGAACGCGCTGGCCGAAGCCGCGTTGAGAGCACGATGTGCGTGTGCTATGAATTAATGCAGACTGCTGGCGGCCACTGGGGGATTCTAGCCGATGGAGGGACGCCGCGTCCGTTTTTTGCTTCCAATTTCCGTTTCGATCATTTTTCTTATGGCCCACAACGCGCGCAGTCAGAGCAGCACTTCAGCAGAAAAATCCGCCGCCAGGAAAGGCGCCGTCCCCCCAAAGAGCGCGACAAAAAAATTGTCGCCTGCCGCGAACGCGTGGGTGGAAACCACGTTGCGCGAAATGACCGTCGACGAAAAGATTGGTCAGCTACTTTTCACCACGTATCACGGAAGCTTGACCGCCACGGACACCGCGGCCTACCACCAAATCATGCATGACGTAACCGATCTCCACGCCGGAGGTTTCATCAACATCACGCATGGATCTCCGCTGGGCATCGTGAAGAGCCAGGCTTATCCCACCGCGGTGCTGAACAATCAGCTCCAGGCCAAATCGAAGTTGCCGCTGCTGGTTGGCGCGGATTTCGAACGTGGCACGGCGATGCGATTGGATGAAGGCACCTCTTTTCCAACAGCCATGGCGCTCGCCGCTGGCGGAAATCTTAAAGACGGTTACACCATGGGCAAAATCACCGCGCTCGAAGCGCGCGCCGTTGGCATTCATTGGATCTATGCGCCGGACGCGGATGTGAATAACAATCCTGGAAATCCGATCATCAACACGCGGTCCTTCGGCGAGAATCCAGAGCGCGTCGCGCAATTTGTAACCGAGTTTGTTCGCGGCGTCCGCGAAAATGGCGGCCTGGCCACCGCCAAACATTTTCCAGGCCACGGTGATACGGCCGCGGACTCCCACATCGATTTGCCGGTGATTCACGCCGACCGCACTCGCCTGGATAGCCTTGAACTGGTTCCCTTCCGTGCTGCGATTTCGACACAGGTCGACAGCATCATGACTGGGCATCTGAATGTTCCGGCGCTGGAGCCCGATCCAAACACGCCCGCCACGCTTTCGCACAGCATCCTCACCGATTTGCTGCGCAAACAGCTTGGCTATCAGGGCCTCATCGTTACGGACGCGATGGACATGGGCGGAATCACCGTGCGCTATGCGCCCGGAGAAGCGGCTGTGCGTGCAGTCGCAGCAGGTGCGGATTGTTTGCTGATGCCCCCGGTGCCGGATGCCGCGTTCGAAGCGTTGCAGGCTGCGGTGAAGTCGGGACGAATTTCGAAAGAACGCCTCGATGCATCCGTGCGGCGAATTCTTCAAGCGAAAGCCCGGCTTGGTTTGAACACGAGCCGGCTCGTCGACACGAACGCCATCAACAAAAACTTCGGCAGCGCCGCCTGGCAGAAAGAAGCGCAGGAAATTTCCGACCGCGGCGTAACGCTGCTGCGCGATACGCCACACCGTTTGCCGCTCGATGGAACAAAACCGGCGCGCGCGTTGCTGCTGGCGTTTTACGCCGATCCGGAGCCGTATCCTGGAGAAGACTTGGAACGCGAGTTGCGTTCGCGATTCGATTCAGTCACGACGCTGCGAGCGGACACGCGTTTTGTGAATGCTTCCATTTTGAGATTGCCGCCGCCGGATTCCTACGACGTTGCGATTCTCGCGCTTTTTGTCCGCGTCAGCGATCGCAAAGGAAATGTGGATGTGCCCGCAGAGCAGGCCGCGCTGGCAGAACAAATTTACAAAATGGGCAAGCCGGTAATCACACTGGGATTTGGAAGTCCGTATTTGATTGAACGGTTCCCGCAAGCGGAGACTTGGCTGGGCGCGTTTGGAATCAGTGATGTCGCGCAAATTTCCGCGGCGCGCGCGCTGTTCGGAGAAATTCCCGTGCGCGGGAAATTGCCTGTGACGATTCCGGGAGTAAATCTCAAAGCCGGTTTCGGAATGGAGGTGCAGGCAAATCCGATGGCCCTGCAACCGATGGATGCGCGCTGCGAAGCGCAACTGCAGCCGGCTTTCGATGTGCTGGAAAAAGCGATTGCCAACAAAGCATTTCCAGGAGCAACTCTCGCAGTTGGCTATCGCGGAAAAGTTTCGGTGCACGCATTCGGAAAATTGAGCTACGACGCGAAGGCCGCAGCAACAGCACCGGCGACGATGTACGACATCGCTTCGCTAACCAAAGTCGTGACGACAACCACGCTCGTGGCGAAATTGGCGGAGGGCGACTTTGCAGTTCCGCTCGATCTGGATGCGAAGATCGAACGGTATTTGCCGGAGTGGACCAGCGGACCGAACGCGGAGTGGCGGCACCGAGTTACGGTGCGGCATTTGCTGACGCACACTTCGGGATTGCCGCCGTTCAAGGAATATTGGCGAACATCGAAAAACAAGCAAGACACGCTGACGAAAATTTTTGCCGAGCCGCTGGACTACGAGCCGGGAACGAAAGAAGTGTATTCCGACCTGGGAATTATTTTGATGGCCGAAATCATCGAGCGATTGACGGGAAGAACGCTGGATGATTTGGCGAAGACTACTGTTTTCTCGCCACTGGGGATGAACAACACGATGTACCGGCCGCCGAAAAAACTCTGGCCACAGATCGCGCCGACGGAGATTGACAATAATTTGCGGCACCGGCTGGTACAGGGCGAAGTTCACGACGAAAATGCGTTTGCCATCGGCGGAGTCTCAGGACATGCCGGAGTTTTCAGCGCGGCGCCGGATTTGGCGGCGTTTTGCCAGATGCTGCTGAACGGCGGCGTTTACGCGCATCAGCGAATTTTGCGGCGCCCGACGATTGCGCAATTCACGACGCCGCAGCAGCTTTCCGGCGGGACGCGGACGCTGGGCTGGGCGGTGCCGACCGAGGGCGGCTCGAGCGGGCATTATTTTTCGGCGCACAGCTTCGGGCATACCGGATTTACCGGCACTTCGATCTGGATCGATCCGGACCGGCAACTGTTTGTGGTGCTGCTGACGAATCGCGTGCACCCGACGCGGGAGAATACAAAGATTCAGCAGGTGCGTCCAGCGCTGCATGATGCAGTGATGCAGGCGTTGGGATTGGCGACAGCGGCGGCTCCCGCGAAGTGAGCGCGTGGGGTTCCCGTCATCATTTTGCATGATTTCTAAAACAAAGGACTTACAGAAAAAGCATGTCGTAACTTATTGATTCTAAAGGAGGCTTTTTGGGTTGTTTGAGGCCGGGAGACAGCAGCCTAAAATGAAAAGGCGGGAGCAAGCTCGCGCACTCCAAGAATAAATTTACCCGCAAAGAAGGATACGAGAGAACTTGTCAATAATCGTTTAAGGCAAAGACGATGGATGAAATGGAAGAGATCTGGCAGAGTTCGGTAGTTACCGCATGAGTTCTCGACCAAGGTTGACAACGGCCCAGCCTTGCCTAAGGGATATGTTGGCTGATGGAGAGGATGTTGCCGTCGGGATCCTTGAACCAGGCTACTTTGCTGCCGTCGGGGGTGGTCCAGATGCCGAGGTTTTGGTCCTGGGCAAAAGGATACTTCTCCGGGGGGACGCCGCGGTCACGAAGCCAGGCGGCGACGGATTCGATGTTTTCGACTTGCCAACCGAGGATCGTGCCTTGCAGCGGAGTGAAATTGGGGACCTTCGCAATCCGAATCATGTGGCCGCCGATGCTCATTACGAGCGCAAATTTATCCAGGCTCACAAATTCAAATCCAAGCTGGCCTTCATAAAAGGCCCGGGCATTGTCGTAGTCCTTGGTGGGGATAAAGCCGACCAGCTTTCCTGATGCCAGCATGATTTGCCTCCCTCGGTGCGCCTTTCTAACAGCGTGCTGAGAAATGAATGATCCACCTGAGTCACTCCCTAAGAGCGACCGGCAAGAATGCCTGTCCTACATAGCACTTGCAGGGCGCAAATTCTCTCGATATTGTGACAAGAAATGTCGCATGAGTGCCAAAGCATACTCCATGCTCCGAATGGGCGGCTGCTAAGCGAAATGGCCAGTGTGTCTGCCGACTTCGCACACGGCCATGTGATCCCCGAGCATTCTCATCCGGAGGACCAACTATTGTTTGCTTCTAGCGGGGTAATGACGCTGCGGACGAAACAGGGCGTTTGGGTGGTGCCGCCGCTGCGGGCTGTGTGGATTCCAACAAATACACCCCACTCGGTGGCGATGTCGGGCCCGGTTTCGATGAGGACGCTGTATTTTCTGCCCAGGCTTTGCCGAACGCGGCCCGGGAAGTGTTTTGTGATGAATGTTTCGGCGCTCCTACGAGAACTGATTCTTCATGCCTGCAAGTTCAAAAGATTGAGCAAGAAAGCTTCAGCGGAACGACGGATTATCGAGATGATCGTCGACCAGCTGAAGGCGGTGGATTCCATCCCGCTGCAGTTGCCTCATCCGACGGACGCGCGGGCAATGCGCGTGGTGAAGGCCCTGCTGGCAGATCCGGGTGATCAGAGAAACCTGGAAAGGCTTTGCAGAGATTGCGGCGCCAGCAAGAGAACGATTCAGCGAGTGTTCCTGGAAGAAACGAAAATGAATTTCGGGAAGTGGCGGCAGCAACTGCGGCTACTTCATGGGTTGGAATTGATGGCCGCGGGAGAAAAGGTGACAGCAGCGGCGTTGGAGGCGGGTTACAGCAGTCCGAGCGCGTTCATATCGATGTTCCGGAAGCAGCTTGGGACCACGCCGATGCGGTATTTGGGGGATGGAAACGGACGAGAGCAACGGGAAAACTGAGCGCGGATGGGTGATAAGCAAGAAGGAATAAGGTCAAAGGCCCCGCCCTCCAAGACCGAGGACGGGCACCTAAGTGCGTGGTGATCCACTACGCCTCGGCCCGGTGAGTCGCGCTGAAGCACGCCCCTAAAAAGGCAAAGTCAAAGGCGAAGAGAGACTTCATCCCGCCAAAGACGCGGGATGGTGCAGAGGTCTCGCTGCGCAGGCCGACCACTTCGCTCGGAGCGAAGCGGTAAGAAAAAGCCTCGGCCTGCTGCGCTCGGAATGACGGTTGTGGGGTGGTTGCGGTGTTATGTCGGAGCAAAAGCTCCGACCCCCGAAGAGCGTTTTGCTGATTGCTATTGCTTGCCGGTGAGGCGGCGGATTAGATCCGCTTCGGCCTGGCGATAAGGCGTACCGTCGGAGCGCAGTACCTCATGAAACCACACGGAGGGCTGGCTGAGAATGTAGGGATGCTCCCAGGATTCCCAGGGCAAGTTGGTCTGGGTCTTGCCGGCGACGAATCCCCAGTTGATGGCGCCGACATGTTGCTGCTTGGCGATGGGCAATATCGTGTCAAACGTGCTGCCCACGGACCGCGCCATGTATTCGGTGCAGATCACGGGGCGGTTGTACTTCTTTAGCCATGCCACCTCCTGCTTGAAGTATTCGGGCCAACTGTAGTTATGAAAAGTGACGACGTCGGATTCGCTAAGTTGAATCCGCTGGATTTCAGGAAGGTTTGCGCCGTCGGGCGAAGTGTCCACGCAACAGACGCCGCTGGTGAGAGGCTGCGACGGATTAGCTTCGCGCACCCACGCGAACACCTGCGGCAAAAGGGCGATCACGCGAGCGGTCTTATCTTTCAGCTCTTGCTTCGCATAGCTACCGAGGTTGTCGGCGCCGGGTTCATTCCAAACGTCCCAGGCGAGGATGCGGTCGTCCTTGGCGAAAGCCCCCACTACGCCTTGGACGTAGGCTTTCAGGCGCGGATATTGGCTGGGGTCCGCAAGAGCCACCGCTCCAGGACTCTGCACCCAGCCGGAATTGTGCACGCCGGGAATCGGAGGATGCTGCGGGCCGAGATGAGGCAACGGGTCCCAGCAGGAATCGAAAAGGACCAACATGGGACGAATGTGATGGCGCGAAGCGATGGTCAAGAAGCGGTCGAGGCGCTTCTGAAACCCGGCGGCGTCCTGCTGCCAGAGCAAATCGTGGAGAAAGACGCGCATAGTATTCATGCCGAGCGATTCGGCCCAGGCCAACTCCTTGTCGATCTCGTCGGGATTGAAGGTGGCGTCCTGCCACATTTCCAATTGGTTGATGGCCGATTTGGGGGTGTAATTGCTGCCGACGAGCCAGGGCTGTTGCGCGTACCAAGCGTTGGCTTTTTGCTCGGGCCAGCGCGGTGATTGCGCCCAGACTGGATTCGCCAACGAGCAGATCGCGATAAATGCTGCAGTCATTACAACAGTTTTTAGGTTTTTCATGTTGTGAACTCCACGTGGATTCATATGCTAGGGGGTCCAGACAAACCGCGCAATGGGTTATCGCTAGCTGGATATAGGGTCATGCTATGACGGTAGTCATTTCCATGCTGCGCGCCGTCAATGTTGGCGGCCACAACAAGATCAAGATGGATGCGTTGCGGGCGCTCTACGAAACCCTGAAATTGCGAGATGCGCAGACCTATGTGCAGAGCGGCAACGTGATTTTCAGGAGCGAGGGGCGGGACATCTCGCGGCTTACCAAGCGAATCGAGGACGGGATTCAGCGGAAGTTTGGATTTCGCCCCGACGTGATTCTGCGCACGGCGGCGGAGATGCGAGAAGTGGTTGTGAGGAACCCGTTCGCGAAGCGGCGCGGGATTGAGCCCGGCAAGCTGCTGGTTACATTTCTCGCCAGTGATCCTGGGGAGGAAGCTCGCGAGAAAGTTCGCCAGATGAAGTGCGATCCGGAGGAATTGCGGATCGAGGGGCGAGAGCTGTACATCTATTTTCCAAAAGGCATGGGACGGTCGAAACTGTCTGGGGCAGCGATTGAGAAGACACTGAAGGCACCGGGGACCGGGAGAAACTGGAACAGCGTGACGAAGATGGTGGAGATGGCGGAGAAGCTGGAAGCGTCGAACTGATGCGACGCCGGTCTGCCGTTGATAGACCATCACTTTTGTGGCAAGTCGAGGGCCGCTTGGGCGAGGTCGGCGGGGCGGCCGAGGTCGCGCCAATAGTATTGGTCGGCGCGAAAGGCGAGGATTTTTTCGCCTTGAGCGGCGAGGCGGAGGTAGGAGGGGATGATGGAGAAGATGCCTTCTTCGGTGAGCATGGGGAGAAGGCGCGGGGAGATGACGTGGATGCCGGAGAAGGCGAGTGCTTGAAGTGGCTGAGAAGACTTTGCTTCAGGGGCTAAAGCCCCTGGATTTTTGTAGTTTTTCGGCACGGCTCCCGACAAGGTCGGGACAGGTTCCGCCGTGCCCTCCTGAAGAGTGCCTACCAGATCACGCCTAACCAACTCTGTTGCATGATCGTGTCCGATGCGGCGGCCACGGAGCTGGAGGTGGTCGTCAAAGAGGAGGGGGCGGGAAGTTTCGCGGGCCTGGACGGCGAGAGTGGCGAAAGCGCGATTCTCGTTGTGGAATTGGAGCATGCGGCGAAGATCGATGGTGCTGATGACATCGACGTTGTGAAGGAGCAAAGGCTCGTCGCTTTGATTGGAATCGTCACTTTTGGAGTGGCGGCGGGTGGAATCCTCGAGGAAAAACCAGGCGGCTTTTTTGAGGCCGCCGCCAGTGTCCAGCAAAACGTCTTCGCGGGAGATTTCGATGCGCATGCCGAAGTTTTTGTTTGATTTCAGGTAGTTGAGGACCATATCGGCGAAGTGATGGACGTTTACGATGACTTCAGTGACGCCGAAGGAGCGCAGGCGGGAGAGAGTGATTTCGAGAAGCGTGCGGCCGGAGAGTTCGACTAGGGCTTTGGGGCGATTGTCGGTGAGCGGCCGGAGGCGAGTGCCGAGGCCGGCGGCGAGGATCATGGCTTTCATAAGGGGGCTTGCCCGAAGGAGTTGAAACCCAAGAGAGATTCCTCATGTCCGCAGGCCGACTCTCTCGCAGGAGCGACAGGGAAAGAAAAAGTCGGCCTGCTCCGTTCGGAATGACGATTGGGCAGTAGGTGTGGGGTGTTCATTGGAGAGTTTTCCGCTTGCCCAGTTTTTCCAGCGCGAGGTGGCGGACGGCGACTTCCAAGCCGTTCCTGGCGCGCAAACGCTTCGCTAATTGCTCGGCGAGGAAGACGGAGCGATGCTGGCCCCCCGTGCAGCCGAACGAAACCATCAAATTTTTGAAGCCGCGGTGCTGATAGTTGCTGATGCTGGAATCCACGAGTGAGAGGACGCCGGCGAGAAATTGATGCACGCTCTCCTGCTGGTTGAGATAGTCGATCACCGGAGCGTCCTTGCCGGTGAGGGTCTTGAAACGCTCTTCGCGGCCGGGATTGGGGAGGCTGCGGCCATCGAAAACGAATCCGCCGCCGTTGCCGCTCTCGTCCTTGGGCAAGCCGTGGTGAAATGAAAAGCTAAAAATGCGCACGACCAGATTGTCCGCGTCAGTGGCTAGGCCCTGCAATTTCTCCGAGGCTAACATGCCTTTAAAGGCGTCCATCAGCGCCGGGAGGGGGACGGGGAGCCTGACGTGGTGAAGGAGCCAACGCAAGTTTTTCAGGGCGTAAGGGACGCTCTGGAGGAAATGTGCTCTGCGTTCATAAAAGCCGCGAAAACCGTAAGCGCCCAACGCTTGCATGATGCGAATGTACACGTAGGCGTAGTAGTGGCGCAGGAAGGCTTCGCGATCAAGTGGGACGAAGCCGGCGAGGCGGTCGAGATAGTGATCGAGAAGTTGCTGGCGTAGGTCGGGCGGGAGATCGGCTTTGGCGTCGTACAAGAGCGAGGCGATGTCGTATTGCAGCGCACCTTTGCGGCCGCCTTGATAGTCGACGAAAAAAGGATCGCCGTTACGCAAGAGAATGTTGCGGGATTGGAAGTCGCGATAGAGAAAGTAATCGCGCGGGGCGCTGAGAAGAAATTCGGTGAGGCGGCCGAAATCGTCTTCGAGGGCTTGTTCATTGAATGAAATGTCGGCGAGACGGAGAAAATAATACTTGAAATAGTTCAGGTCCCAGGCGATGGATTGGCGGTCGAAGCTGGAGATGGGATAGCAGACCTTGTAATTCAGATCGCGGCCCGCTTCGACTTGGAAACGCGGCAACACGGCAACAACTTTGCGGTAGGCTTCGACGACCTCGGGAGCAATGTTTTCGCCCGTGCGGTTTTTGGAGAGGAATTCGAAAAGGGTGGTGTCGCCGAAGTCTTCCTCGAGATACGCGCCGTGGTCGAGATCTTCGGCGTAAATTTCCGGAACCGGAAGGCCGTGGCGACGAAAATGTTTGGAAAATTCAAGGAAGGCGGCGTTTTCTTCGCGGACGCCGTAGAGAATGCCGACGGCATGATTATTTTTGTTGGCGAGCCTGATGATTTTGCGGCCGGAGCCGCCGAGTTCGCCCTGCAGCGGCACGACGCGCTCCGGCGGCGCGTGGAAATGCTGCTCGAAGAGTTGTTTGAGAATGTCCATTCGATTGGCTTCTGCCACTCCGCAGCGATGAATTACTGGGACTAATAGTTTTAGCATAGCTGATTGGCCCGGAAGAGATTTGATTGACGTGGAGGTGCTGTCCTTCGCGTTAACTAACGAGGCAAAACAAGCGTACTTTTGGCGGGGAGCGAGCGGGGTCTGCGGCAGCGCAGATATAATGCGGGAATGACTTTCCAGCCTAAAAAACGCAAGCGCGCGAAGAACCAGCGCACGGAATATAAGTCCAAAGAGAGCCGCTTTATCGATCATCGGCTTACGGAACAGCGGAATGCGGCGTCGCGGAATCTGGACCGCATGACGACGATGGAGATTGTGCGGTTGATGAATCGCGAGGACCGCAAAGTGGCGATCGCCGTGGGCCGAGAGTTGCCAGCGATTGCACGCGCGGTGGACGCGATTGTGAACGGGATTCGAAAAGGCGGGCGGCTGTTTTACGTGGGGGCGGGGTCGAGCGGGCGAATGGGAGTGCTGGACGCGGCGGAATGTCCGCCGACGTTTGGGATTTCGCCGAAGTTGGTGCAGGCGCTGATTGCGGGAGGAAGGCGCGCGATAACGAATGCGGTGGAAGGGGCGGAGGATTCGACGCGGAACGGAGAGCGGGATTTGCGTGGAAAGAAATTGACGCGGAGTGACGTGGTCGTGGGAATCGCGGCGAGCGGGACGACGCCGTACGTGCTGGGCGCGCTGAAGTATGCGCGGAGGCGCGGCGCGACGACGGTGGCATTGACGTCCAACCTGCGCATGCCGGTGGGACGGCTGGCGAAAATCGTGATTGCGCCGGAAGTGGGGCCGGAAGTGCTGACAGGGTCGACGCGGCTGAAGGCGGGGACGTCCCAAAAAATGGTGCTGAACATGCTGAGTACGGCGGTGATGGCGCGGCTGGGGCATCTATATGAGAACTTGATGATCGACGTTGTGATTACCAACGAGAAGGTTGCGGAGCGGGCGCTGCGGATTTTGGCGGAGGCCAGCGGGAGGAGTGTGTCTACGGCGGAACACGCGCTGCGGGCGGCGGGACACAATATGCGAGTGGCGCTGGTGATGTTGAAGCCGGGCGTGGTAGCAAGAGAGGCGAAGAAGTTGATTGCTGAGGCGGGGGGAGATTTGCGAAAGGCGCTGGGGGAATAGCGGCGGATGTCAAAAACAGAAAGAAAACAATAACGCAGAGAAGCAGAGAACACAGAGACGCGCAGAGAAGAAGAGCGGCAGCAAGCTGCCGCAGTCCAAAGCGCTGGGTTAAAGCCCCGGCCTCTACAAAGAGAAGAGCGAGCGGAATGGATAAATTTCGGATCAGGGGCGGGAAGGCGCTGCGGGGGATGGTGGCGATCAGCGGGGCCAAGAATTCGGCGCTGCCGGTGATGGCAGCAGCTTTGTTGACGGCGGAAAAGGTGACACTGCACAACATTCCGAAGGTGCGCGACCTCATTACCATGAGCAAGCTGCTGGCGTTTATGGACGCGAAGGTGACGATAACGGAGTTTCCGAGCAGCGATTATGTGATCGAGACGCCGAAGTTGAACCACGCAGAAGCGCCATACGAATTGGTGAAGACGATGCGGGCGTCGGTGCTGACACTGGGGCCGCTGATGGCGCGCGTCGGAGTGGCGCGCGTTTCGTTACCGGGAGGATGCGCGATCGGGGCGCGTCCGGTGGATTTGCACTTGAAGGCGCTGGAACAGATGGGGGCGGAGATTGGGACGTCGCACGGATACATCGAGGCACGCGCGCCAATCAACGGGCGAAAAAGGGGGCGGCTGAAGGGCGCGCACATCGTGTTCGAGAAAATTACAGTGACAGGAACGGAAAATATTTTGATGGCGGCGGTGCTGGCGGACGGGGAAACGGTGCTGGAGAATGCGGCGCGCGAGCCGGAAGTGACGGATTTGGTGGAGATGCTGCGGAAGATGGGGGCGCAGATTTGCGGCGATGGGAGTTCGACGCTGCGGATTCGCGGCGTCGGCGAACTGCACGGGACGGAGCATACCGTGATTCCGGACCGGATCGAGGCGGGGACGTTTCTGGTGGCGGGGGCGATTACGGGGGGAGACCTTACGATTAAGGATTGTGCGCCGGAGCATCTGGGGGCCGTAATTGCGAAATTGGAGCAGGCCAGCGTGCGCGTGGACATTGTGGACAAGACTACAGTGCGCGTGCGTGGCGCGAAGAAATTGGTAGCGTCGGATATGACCACGGAGGAGTATCCCGGATTTGCGACGGACATGCAGGCGCAGTACATGGCGCTGGCAACCCAAGCGGAAGGCACATCGGTGATCAGGGAGAGGATTTTTGAGAACCGGTTTTTGCATGCAAGCGAGATGATGCGCATGGGCGCGAACATTTCGATTGAAGGACATACGGCGACGGTGCGCGGCCCTGCGGAACTCTCTGGAACCGTCGTGCAAGCGTCGGATTTACGGGCGAGCGCGGGGCTGGTGCTGGCGGGGCTTGTGGCGAGCGGCGAGACGATGATTGAGCGCGTTTATCACATTGATAGAGGATACGAAGGAATCGTTGAGAAATTGCGCGGAGTTGGGGCGGATATTGAGCGCGTGCATGCGCCAAGCGCGTGAATCACTCCCAACCAAAGGAATTCAATTAGAGGAGCGGGTTATGTATATTCGAGTTTCACGCATTTTGGCCATCTGTCTGGTGGCACTTCTTCTCGCGAGACTCCTAAGTCATGCTCAAATTTCGACCACGACGACGATTCTCTTTGAAATTCTAGGACAAGAAAAGGGCAAGATCCCGGCTGCTTCCACTATCGAACCTCTCGTCGTGATCGAAAACGGACGCCTTAAGAAGCCACCAGAATACGACTACGACAAACAAAAGGAGTCGGACGCCGCCTATGACCGCTTCGAAAAACAGTACTTCCAGCACGGTCGAAAGTATCCTTTGTTAATTGGAGGTACTGAAAAGGGATTTGTGACCTTAGGAGAGCCCGTAGGCGTAAGCTGCATCTCACTCAGCGCCACGGTGACGACCTCCGTGCCCTTGTCGAACGCCCAGTTTGCCTTAGCTACAACGACAACCAATGGTTTAGGTGTGCACGCCGATTGGCGCAAACCTGTTGTACCACAACAACGTTCTGACTTTTTGAGATTGGTGAGTAGAATCCTCGGAGAGCATAAGGTCAACAGCATCTCAGAATCTTTAATTAAGGTTGATAATCTGCGCTCGACAAAACTGAGCGAGGCAGGACCTACCGTTCTCATCGGCAGCGCCACTTTAAAACGCAAGACAGGTATCCATCAGGCTTTCCTCGTTGCAATGAATAAGAACTCCGAGTACCAGGAAGCTGTCTCGTCATATCATTTCGCACAAGATGAAGACGATGCCAGGGCATCTGTTGAGAACCTTGTAGAACAGGTAGATTTGGACGGCGATGGGACCGATGAGATCATTACGATAAATACCTATTACGAATCCTGGGACTATAACATCTACAAGCAGGAGAACGGATCGTGGAAGAAGGTTTATCAAGGTGGAGGGGGAGGCTGCTGACAGCCGCAGTTTGCGAGCAGGACTTGCGAGAGTTTGATACAATCCTCGCCACGAATTTGAGCGGAGTGGGGCGCGGGCGAATTGACAGGGAGCGGCCTGCGGAGGAGATCGACCATGGCGAACGCGGAATTGTTGAGGAAGCTGGATGCGGCGATTGCGGAGAAGAGTTTGCTGAAGCATCCGTTTTACCAGGATTGGCAGGCGGGAAAACTGAGCCGTGAGGCGCTGCAGCTTTATGCGGCGCAATATTACCGGCATGTGGAAGCGTTCCCGAAGCACCTGCGGGTGCTCGCGGCGCGGACGGAGGGTCCGCTGCAGGGTTTAATCCGGGAGAACCTGGCTGAAGAAGAGAATCCGGCGGGGCCGCATCCGAAGCTGTGGCGCGATTTTGCGGCGGCGGTAGGCGTGGGCGAAGACGACATCACGTGCTGCCCTGCCCTGCCGGGGACGCAGGCAGTGGTTCAGAAGTTCCGCGAGATTTGCGGGGACCGGCCGGTGGCGGAGGCGGTGGCGGCACTCTATGCTTACGAATCGCAGGTGCCGGAGGTCGCCACGACAAAGGTTGACGGGCTGAAGAAGTTTTACGGCGTGACGCAGGCAGAAGGGCTGGCGTATTTCGAGGTACATGAAGAAGCGGACAAGGCGCACCGGGCGGCTTGGCGCGGGTGGCTGGAAGAGCACGCGGATGGAAATGAGGAAGCCATTTTGGCGACAACGCACGAGGCGCTGGATGCGCTTTGGGGCGCGTTGGATGCGGTGCATCGCGAGAAACAGGACGTAAGGATGTAACGAGGTAAGGATGTAAGGAAACAGAAGGAATTAACGCTGAGGACACAGAGATCGCAGAGAAGAGTTAAGAAAGAGGCCCCCGATTGGATCGGGGGCTTTTTGTTTTGGGGTCGGATTGCGGGTTAGGCGGAAAGACGCGAACTGTTACGACTTGGGCAATGAGGGCGCAGCGAGCTGCGCCACTACAAGGAGGGAAGAAGGGCGAGCCAAGGCCCGCCCCTACATAAACCGACGCAAAAAAAGAGGGGCACGATATATCGTGCCCCTACACAACCATACAGAATTGAGCGATGAAACGGTTATTCGTGAGAGCCGGAATCGCCGCTGCTGCCTTCGCCGCTTGAGGAGACGGGGTTGCCTCCGCCGCCAGCCGCAGCCTTCTGCTGCTTTTCGCGAGCTTCTCGGATTAGAGCCTTGCGCGAAAGGCGAACCTTGTTGCCCTCGATGGAAAGAACCTTCACCAGGACCTGGTCGCCCAGCTTCAGCTCATCACGAACATCGCGGATACGATGTTCGGAAATTTCGCTGATGTGCAGGAGGCCGTCAGTGCCGGGGAAAAGCTCGACGAAAGCGCCGAACTCCGCGAGGCGAACGACTTTGCCCAGATAGGTCTTGCCGATCTCGGCGCTGGCAGTGACATCGCGAACCATCTGCAGAGCCGCATCGCCGCCAGCTCCGCTGGTGGAAAAGATGTGCACGGTGCCGTCCTCGAGGACGTCGATCTTGACGCCGGTGGCTTCGATGATGGACTTGATCTTCTTGCCGCCCGGACCGATGAGGTCGCGGATCTTATCCTGCGGGATTTTCAGCTTGAAGAGGCGCGGAGCGTAGGCGGAAATCGTTGTGCGCGCCTCGCTCAGAGTCTTCTCCATGGTGTCGAGAATCTGGAGGCGGGCTTTTTTCGCCTGCGCGAGCGCTTCGCGCATGATGCCGATGGAGATGCCTAGGACCTTGATGTCCATCTGCAAAGCGGTGATACCCGCGCGAGTGCCGGCGACTTTGAAGTCCATATCGCCGTAGTGGTCTTCGGCGCCCGCGATGTCCGTGAGGATGGAATATTTCTTCTCGTCACCGAAGACGAGGCCCATGGCGATGCCCGCGCACGGGGCCTTCAGAGGCACACCGGCGTCCATAAGGGCGAGCGATCCGCCGCAGACGGTGGCCATCGAGGAGGAGCCGTTGGATTCCAAGATATCGGAGACGAGACGCATGGCGTATGGAAAATCCGCTTCGGGAGGAAGCAAATTGAGAAGCGCGCGCTCTGCCAGAGCCCCGTGGCCGATTTCGCGGCGGCCGGGGCCACGCAGGAATTTGACTTCGCCCACGCTGAACGGCGGGAAGTTATAGTGCAGCATGAAGCGCTTGAACTGGTCCTGCTCGAAGAGCAGGTCGAGGCGCTGCATGTCTTCCTTGGTGCCTAGAGTCAAAGTGGCGAGCGCCTGGGTTTCGCCGCGGGTGAATAGCGCGGAACCGTGAACGCGCGGGAGTAAGCCAACTTCGCAGGTGATCAGGCGAATCTGGCCGAAGGCCCGGCCGTCAGGACGGCGGCGGGCATTCAAAACATCATCGCGGAAGATGTTTTCGCGGAGGCGTTCAAAAGCGCGCTTGGTTAGGATGCGCTTCTCGTCCATTTCCTTTTTGGGCTCTTCGGGAATGAGCTTGATGATCTCTTCCTTGAGAGCGTCGACGAGATGATAGCTTTCCTTCTTGGGATGCTTTTCGGTGTTCAGCGCGTCATGGAGGCGATCGCCGTATTTCTTCTGGAGATCCTTGTAGATGGCCTCATCGAACGGGAGGGGCGGGACAACAACTTTCTTGGGCTTGAGCTGGGCGTGGAGTTCCTTGATGGCGGAGACGATTTTCTTGATTTGCGCGTGGCCGAACTCGAGGGCGTCAGCGACGGCTTCTTCGGAAACTTCGAGGGCGCCGGATTCCACCATGACGATGGCTTCATCGGTGCCGGCGATGATGATGTTCATCAAACTTTTCTTCTGGTCGGCCACTGTGGGATTGATTACCAACTGTCCGTCAACCAAGCCAACGCGGACGCACGCGATGGGCTTCTCGAACGGAAGGTCGGAACAGTAAGCCGCAGCCGACGCGCTGGTTACCGCGATGACGTCGGGATCATTTTCGCTGTCCGCGGAGAGGACCATGGAAACGACTTGCGTTTCGTTGCGCCAGGATTCCGGGAAGAGCGGGCGCATGGGGCGGTCGATTAAGCGGGAGGTGAGAACTTCCTTCTCCGAGGGGCGGCCTTCGCGCTTAAAGAAGCCGCCGGGGATTTTCCCGGCAGAATAATTGTTCTCGCGGTAGTCCACGGTAAGGGGCAGGAAGTCGCGGTCATTGGCAGTGGGAGCCATGCAAGCCGTCGTGAGCACGACGGTGTCGCCGTAGCGCGCCACAATGGCGCCGTTGGCTTGTTTGGCAATTTTTCCAGTTTCGAGAGTCAGAGTGCGGCCGCCGACATCCACCGTGACCCGATGGGGCGCGGGAGTGTGTGTATTTTCAGACATGAATCATTTCCTTTGGCCCCGACCGGGTCGGGGCATGTTGAGGCGCGCTCGCAAAGCAAACGGGCCTTGAGTTTACGTTGACCCCGACCGGGCGGGGCCATCCATGAGGAAGAGCAAGAGGTGAGAATTGTCGTGCGACGAACGAAACGCGACGGACCACACCACGAGAACTTCCGGCACTAATCGAGCCGGATGCCTGGCGACAGACTCCGTGTGGAATGTGTCAATTCGTGAGAACGCAGTGGATACCGTCCTGATTCCGATAAAAACGCAGGACGATTACTTGCGCAGGCTAAGACGTTCAACAATCTCGCGGTACCGATCCGGGTCGCGACGGTTAAGATAGTCCAGCAAACGACGGCGCTTATTGACCATCATGATCAATCCGCGGCGCGATGCATGGTCTTTCACGTGGGACTTGAGATGCGACGTCAGATAGTTGATCCGCTCGCTGAGAAGCGCGATTTGCACTTCGGGCGAGCCCGTGTCCTTAATATGTGTCCGGAATTGTTCGATCAACGCTGCTTTCGGTGCGCTCAAGTGCCCTTCCTCGTCGTCCCCTGAATTTTTTCCTCTTCTCTTCGACCCATTCAGGCTAACACAAACTCAACAAAGGTGTAAAGGAAAGTAAAGAACGGCCGGTGATCGAACATGGCGAGCAAACGGGCGTATTTGGCGAGGATGGAGGAGAAGAGCCGAGGTCAGCTCCGGGCAAGATTCTTAATTTGCTTGGCGAGTTTTTCAATTTCCTGTGCCTTTTTGACGACCGCTATGGAAAGAGTGGAAGATGCGTCCGTCTTGTCGATTTGCTCTTTCAGCTCGGAAACCATTTCATAGAGTTTTGCGATGTCTGACCTAATCTCCATTTGGTTTGCCCGCGTGACGGCCTTTGGGTCGGGCCGACTGGGGTCCTCGATGCCCGTACTTTGGTTGGGATCTCGCCCGTTGGGATAAACCTTGGCCCTTGGCGCGGACCCCGAGCCCGGTGCTGGCGCTTGCAGCCCGGCGTAAAGAGGTCTTGCGGCAAAGACACCGGCAACACCAACCAATCCCGCTAACAAGTGACGTCTTGATTCCGGGATGAGTCACCTCCACGCAGCAGAATCCCGGCGGATGCACCGCTCCTGGCAAATGCTTTCGCGATCGCAAAGCTGCTTAACCTACGTTTAACCCCTTTTTCGCGGTTTCGCAAGACGCGAAATAAAGAGAGGGCGAGACGAGTCTTATTCTTAGCCGTCTGTTAGGGTAGGACGAAATTCGATATTGCGCTCCGCCGGCAAATCCGGTTCAATGCTGGGGCACAGCATAAAAGGGGGGAAATCTATGAAAAGGCAGTATGCATTTTTGGCAGTGGGTTGTCTGACTCTTGGTTTGATGGCGGCGCTGGGATCCGCGCAGATGGACAAAGCTTCGCGGCCCAGTCCGGCGGCGAAGGCGAGTTGCGCGCTGGCCGACGGGAAGACAGTCACCGTGGATTATTCTAGCCCGCGAGCGAAAGGACGCAAGATTTTTGGCGGACTGGTCCCCTATGGCGAAGTGTGGCGCGCTGGAGCCAACGAAGCCACCACTTTCGTCACAACAGCTGACCTGATGGTCGGCGGCACCCACGTGCCTGCCGGCGGCTACACGATTTTCGCGATCCCAAACAAGGACAAATGGGCTTTGGTTATCAGCAAGAAGACCGGCGAATGGGGCACGGCTTACCCAGGGCCATCGGAGGACTTGGCGCGAATCGACATGAAGGCGTCGACGCTGCCTTCGGCAGTCGAAAACTTCACCATCGCATTCGATAAGACGGCCAACGGCTGCACGCTGCACATGGATTGGGAAACGACGCGGGCGTCCGTGGACATTTCGAAGATGTAACAGCGATTGGAAGGGCTTTTTAGTTGTTAGTTTTAGGTTTTTAGTCAGAGAAGAACGTTTTCGAGGTAAATTGATTGGCTTTTCCAGCATGCGCTTTGCATGTTTGGGAAGCAGAGAAAGCCTTGAAGGCGATCCAATGGAAGAGAGGCGCGACAGCCGACAGACTGGCGCGCCTTTTTCATTTTTGCCCACTCTCCGTCCTGCGAGCCAGTACCGCAATTTGAAAGATCCATCCCAATAGCTTGGGGAGGGCTCGGTCTGCCGCAGGTGAACGATAGGAGGCGGGGAACTTCGGACTAATTTGACGAACAGGCTTTGTGTTCTCTTCACCCTTGACCCCGCCGCCCAGCGGGTAGAGACAAAACGAGACAAAGGAAATCAGCGCGGCAATTTTCAGAAGAGCGTACTTCCATCTCAATAGAATTCTCCGCTTTTGCGCAGTTGGGAATGGCCTGAACGTTTCTGTCCCACTGAATACTGCGCCTCATCTATTTGCTTTGTGCGAAGTCTAGCATGGGTATTATGGGCGGCGCGTGGCAGCTCCCTAGGGGTGAACTTCCCAAGATCTAGGAACCCTGTTGGAGTCGCGCCATGCCGCGATCGACGAGCATTACGGCGCCAATGACCATAACGGTGGAAAGAAGCACGTTTAGCGTGACCGCTTCGCCAGCGAACAGCAAGCCAAGCAGAACGGCGACAATCGGATTGAAGTACGTATGAGTGGCAACGAGCGTGGGAGAGTAGTGCTCGAGTAGCCAGTTGTAGGCCGTGAAGGCCACGACCGAGCCGAAGAGGATGAGGTAGCCGAGCGCCAGCCACGAACGCAATGAGACGGATGCGAACGAGAATCCGCGGTATTCCCCAACAGCGGTTCCGACGAGAAGCAGTTGGAAAGACCCCGCCAGCAAGGAAAGCGCTGACAGTAGAAGCGGATGCCCGGAGAGATGCGAACGCCGGGAGTAGACAATCCCCACGGACCACGAAAGCGCGCCCAAGAGGACCGCGAGCGAGCCGACAAACACGCCGGGGCCGGAATTCAGTGCGCTGCGGCCCATCAGCAGGCCGACACCGCCGAACCCCAGGAGGATTCCGGCCAGAAGCGTGCCGTTCAAGCGCCATCGACGGGCAGCGGCAGCACTGAGCAGGAAAACCCAGATCGGTTCGCTGGCTATGAGCAGCGAGGCAAGGCCGGACGGCACTTTTTGCTCCGCCCAGTGCAGGGTGCCGTGGCCAATCAGAAAGAAGAAAAAACCGATGATGAGGCTGGCGCGGACTTGGGACCAGGTAGGCCGCAAGCATTTCGCGAGGCACCAAACAAGAAGAATCGTGCCGGCGATCAAGTGGCGCAGGCCTGCGGTGTAGAGTGGAGGAATCGTCTCGACGGCGTAGCGAATCGCGAGGTACGTGGAGCCCCAGATAAGGTAAATGGACAGAAAGGCAAGAAGGACGGCGGCGCGATTCAGCCTGGGGCGCGCGGAGGCAACCGGCCCCGGGAGGTTTGCAACGACGGCTGTGGAGTCCGTGGACATGGTTTCACCCAAGAGCGGCGGTGCATCCCGGGGAAGTCTGAAGAAAATCCCCGTTGCTGTAATGCTCTATCGCTGCTATGCTCATTACATGAGGATAGCCGATCCGCTGTAACGAGTCAACTTGATTTAAAGCATTACTATGAAAGCGCTTCGAAACATCTTTTACGCGCATGGATTCGGCAAGGTTGCTCCCTGGGTTGATCTCGCAAACAGCGAGGAGTGGGACGGATTTGGCAAACGCACGGACCACTTGACTGATCCGGAGTGGCTGGCGGCGTTCCAGAAACATTGGAAGCTTGCGCCCATTTTGCGTGGTAAGTCTTCCCGCCTTCGATTGCAGAATCTGCGCGAACTGCTGCTCAGCGCTGCGCAGAAGCTGGCCGCGGGACACGCGCCGAACGCCGCCGAGATCTCCAAGCTGAATCACGCTCTCAACGTACCGGTGCGGCAGCGGCTCGTCCAGCACCAAAATGGGTGGCGGGCCCAACTGGTCCCTGTGAACAGGGATACGAACTGGGCGTTGGCGCAAATCGCCGCTTCATTAACAGAAACGCTGGCGGGACAACAGGCGAAGCGCGTGCGAATCTGCGCCAATACAGATTGCCGCTGGGTTTTTCACGACCCGACAAAGGGCGGGACGAAGCGCTGGTGCAACGACCGAACCTGCGGCAACCGGGCACGAGTGCGCCGGGCACGGGCAGCGCGGAAATGAAACCTCTGACAGAGAAGTTCAGTTTTTTGCCAGGTGCGGGATCGAATGCGCTGCTCTCAGATCAGGTAGTTCCGGGACGAACGAGCGCGAGAAACTCGTCGCGCGTCTGCTTGTTGTGGCGGAAAGCGCCGAGCATGGCGCTGGTGACGGCCTGGCCGTGCTGTTTTTCCACGCCGCGCATCTGCATGCACAGGTGGCGGGCTTCCACGATTACGCCGACACCTTGAGGAGCGATTTTTTCCTGGATCGCTTCCGCAATCTGGCTGGTCATACGTTCCTGAATCTGCAGCCGCCGCGCGAACATATTGACCAGGCGCGCGATTTTGCTGAGGCCGAGAACGCGCTTGTCCGGCAAATAGGCCACGTGAGCCTTGCCGAAGAACGGAAGGATATGGTGTTCGCAAAGGCTGAAGAATTCGATGTCCTTGACGATGACCATTTCATCGTAGGCCACGGCAAACGTGGCGCCGTTCAGCACGTGCTCCAAATTCTGATGATAGCCGCTGGTCAAAAACTTCAGCGCCTTCTCGAAACGCTCCGGCGTCTTGCGCAGCCCTTCGCGATTCGGATCTTCCCCGACCAGCTTGATGATTTCGCGCATGTGACAGGCGATTTTGCGCGCGTCGATCTCTTTGTTGTCGTTCAACAGAATTTCTTCCGTTGGTTTGGTCACGGGCGGTCCCCTTCTGGGTTGTCCCCGGCGTACTCGAAACTATTGTTACCGGTCTCTTCGACGCGGATGCGTTCGAGTTTTGCCCTGGGGAAAGATTTCAGGCGCTGATAAATTTCCATGCACAAATTTTCTGTCGTTGGCACTTTGTCGCGGAACGCGAGGACATCTTCGTTGAGCGATTTGTGATCAAGATCATCGAGCACCTGGCGGTCGACGAAGGCATCCAGTTCGGCAAGATTCGCGATCATGCCCGTGGCTGGGTCGACATCTCCGGACATGCTGACTTCCACGACGTAATTATGACCGTGGCCATGGGGATTGTTGCATTTCCCAAAGACACGGGAATTCTCCTCTTCGCTGAGCTGCGAAGTATGCAAGCGGTGCGACGCCGAGAAGCGATATCGGCGGCCAAGCTCGATTTTAAGCGCTCCGCTCATGGCTGCCCTGCCCCCTTGGCGCCGTTGCGGTAACAATCGGCGAAAAGGTCCGGCGATTCATAAAGCCGCACGCGATGCAGCCGGCCTTGCGTGATTTTCGGCTCGAGCAATTGCCAGATCACGCGCGCGATATTCTCGCAGGTGGGAATCTGGCCGGCCAGCTCCGGCACTTCATAGTTCAGATGGCGGTGATCCATGCGCTGCATGATTTCGCGTTCGAGAATCTCCTTCAGATCTTTCAGGTCCAGCACCATGCCGGTGACAGGATCGGGTTCGCCCTCGATGGTCACTTGCAGAGTGTAATTGTGGCCGTGGCCATGGGGATTGTTGCACTTCCCAAAAACACGGCGGTTTTCTTCGGCCGAAAGATTCGGGTTGTGATACAGGTGCGAAGCCGAAAACTCGATTTTGCGTGTGAGGAGAACCATAGTGGTCCAATTATTTTATCGATTGGGGAGCTCCAATGGCGTATTCCCGGCCTTTCCATTCAATTCTTCCCTTGATGTGGCTCCGGTAGGAGGCCCAGAGCACACCCGTATACAAGACTGCCGCGGGTACATAATAAAAGATGAAGGAAAAAGAGAAATGGTTACGAACCAGCTCAAGGCCGTAGATGGTCTCGCGGCCAAGCAAAAGCAAAACGCCGAGGAAAAAGATCAGCGGAAATTTTAGCCCAATCAGAATGAGCAAGAGCGGAATCCAGGGCAAGCTTGATTCGATCTCACGAATCGCTGCCCACGGCGTCCCGCCAACCAAGCGGTAAAGATTCTTCTTCCAGCCCTGCCACATGGCGTCAAACGAGCGATACATGCGCACACGGACGATGCCTTTACCGGAAGCAAACCAAATGCGATGACCCGCGGCCTTAACGCGCATCGCAATGGCTACGTCTTCGAGCACTTCGCCTGCGACGCCGGCATGCCCGCCGATTGCGTCGTAAACATCGCGGCGGATCATGAGGAACTGGCCGTTCGCTGCAGCGGCAGGGGATTTCGGGTCATTTACATTGTGATAGGAAAATAGTTTCGCCAGCCGCAAGTAGATATACGGGATAAGGGCTTTCTCGTACCAGTTTTCGGTCACTTGCTCGGGAGAAAAAGAGACCAAGGCGGCTTGGTGCTCTTGAGCGATTTGCAGCGCGCAGGCCGCCGAATTCGATAGGTGCTCAGCGTCAGCATCCGTGAAAAGAAGCCATGCGCTTTTGGCTTGCTGCACGCCGGTCCAAAGGGCGTGATTCTTGCCGACCCAGCCGTCCGGTAGCCCGTCCGCCTGCAATAAGCGAACGTGCGGGTATTTGCCGATAAGGTCGCGTACAACGCCCGCGGTTCCATCGTTCGATTGATCGTCCACGACCAAAATCTCTGAAATTTCCTGCTGGCGCGCCAACGATTCGATACAGGCGGCGATGACCGCCTCTTCATTCCGTGCCGGGACAATGGCGGAGACAGTAGGCTGGGAAGGCGCCGGAAGGAAGGCACCGCGGGGTGAAGTGTTTTGTTCGCAGGCTGACATTAACCTATTGGATGCGGACGAGGCGTTTCGCGACCAAGATTGATTGAGTTAGTATAACAGTTCAATGCCAATCCTCAGGAAATTAGCGGTATGGGGCGCTTTGAGTCTCGCCGCGCTAGTTTTGGTGCTGTTCGCAATGCCCAGCTACCGGCAAGGCGAAGCCTCGGTGGCGGGTAAGACGGCGCGCGACTTCCCGTTGGAAATTGCGGGGAAGCCGGGCCATTTGACCGATCTAAAGGGCAAAGTTGTGATCCTGAATTTCTGGGCGACCTGGTGCCCGCCTTGCGTCGAAGAGACTCCCGCCCTCAACCGCTTGCAGAAATACATCGCGTCGCGAAACGGCGTAATTCTCGGTGTGGCTGCCGACGAGGACCCCGCAGCTTACGAGAAATTCCTCCGTGACCAGAGCGTCACCTTCCTGACCTACCGCGATCCCTCCACCAGGGACAATCATTCTCCGATTGCGCAGGGGTACGGCACCTCGATGTACCCCGAGACGTACGTCATCGATCGCCACGGCAAGATCGCCCGCAAATTCATCGGCTTCCAGCATTGGGACTCTCCGGACATGCTTGCCTACTTCGATTCCGTTCTTGGGCAGACGTAAGAACGAAATTCAAGAAAAATATGACGCAGAGACGGTGAGTGTCCGCAGATCATCGCGTGGACATTCTTGACCTCGTAAGCGGGCTCTGCGAGCGCCAGAGTAGGTCGGCCTCTGTCGCCGACGCGGCTGCACAAACGCTACGCCATCTCGGGCTCATTTTCATCCTTCGTTGTGGCTCTGAAAGAGCCATGATT
>Ga0137382_10000039_pt1 | contig 51831 bp, 87 predicted proteins | sample SagtaG_15_FD_104816 | JGI IMG/M metagenome (GOLD analysis project Ga0137382, IMG submission 104816) | Vadose zone soil microbial communities from Sagehorn Ranch, Mendocino, California, USA - Sage2_R_20_16 metaG | ecosystem: Environmental > Terrestrial > Soil > Vadose zone | place: USA... | reverse complement strand
TGCGCGATTCCGTGAGCGATTCCGTGAGCGATTCCGTGAGCGATTCCGTGAGCGCTTCCGTGAGCGATTCCGTGCACGCTTCCGTGCGCGATTCCGTGCGCGCTTCCGTGCGCGATTCCGTGCGCGATTCCGTGAGCGATTCCGTGAGCGCTTCCGTGCGCGATTCCGTGCGCGATTCCGTGCGCGATTCCGTGCGCGATTCCGTGAGCGATTCCGTGAGCGCTTCCGTGAGCGCTTCCGTGCGCGATTCCGTGCGCGATTCCGTGAGCGATTCCGTGAGCGCTTCCGTGCACGCTTCCGTGAGCGCTTCCGTTTATTGGTATTACGATTTCGGACAGTTCATTGCTTATTGGTTGTCGTTTTACGATTTTATGCGAATGGAACTGGATCAAGACACCAGTAAATTGGACGGTAATGAAGCATTGTGTTTGTCGGCTGGTTGGAGTGTTTTGTTTTGGAAACTTGCATTCATTGGAGAGAAACCAATCTCGATTCATAGGAATAATGCTGGCAGGCTTCATAAGGACGGCGCTCCATCGGTTGAATATTCGGATGGATGGGGAGTGTATGCGCTGAACGGAATCCGAATGAAGGCTGATTACGTATTGACTCCAGCGGAACAATTGAAGCCTGAGATTGTCTTGCAAGAAACTAATGTCGATGTGCGACGGGAGTTACTGCGCAAGATCGGTATTGAGCGGATGCTGGACAAGCTGGAACACAAAGTTTTAGAGAAACGAGGAACTTACGAAGTTCTTAAAGTGAAGCTATCCGAACAAGTCAATGATGCGCGTTATCTTAGAATGTTGAATCCGTCAGTCGGTTGCTGGCATCTCGAAGGAATCCCCGCGGAATGTGACACGGTAGAAAAAGCTCTTAACTGGCGAAATAACAACTGGCAAATAAATGCGGAAATACTCACATGAAGAAAAACAAAACAGCAAATAAAACTTTCCAACAAGGGGACGTGGTCGGTCGTCGGTTGCAATCAATGCCGGATGGAACGGTGACAATTATAGGGCGCAAGAGACTTGTTCTGGCGCATGGCGAATCGGGTCACTCGCACGTTATCGAGGATGACGATGCAGAACTAATTCGCATTGGAGATCGGATGATTTTGAATCTCACAAGACAGGCAACAGTTCAACATGAGGAACACAAATCGATTACGTTGGCAGCGGGTATTTGGGAGATTGGCCGAGTGCGCGAGTTTGATTGGTTCGCAATGATGGAACGCCAAGTTTGTGATTGATAAAATAATTACCAACCGCCTCGGACTCCCTGAACCGCTGGTCAACGCCGTGCGTCGAGATCCCTACGACAGCAAAGGAAGCGACATCACAGTCACTTCGCTCCTGAAGCCCCCGCGCGCCGTCGCACTCGAACGCGAACACCGCGAAGAAATTGTCCAGGACGCATCCGAAATGCTCTGGTCGCTCGTCGGCCAGATCGGTCACAGCATCCTGGAACGCGCGGCGGTCGAAGGCATGGTCGAGCGGCGGCTGTTTGCGGAAGTCAACGGCTGGAAAGTGAGCGGTCAAGCGGACCTGATTCCGCCTGACTTGCTGATCGATTACAAGTTCACAACTTGCTGGAGTTGCAAGAACGGTTTGAAGCCGGAATGGGAACAGCAATTGAACGCGCTGAGATGGCTGGCGCATCGCAACGGTATCGAATTGAAGTCCGCTCAGATTATCGCGCTCTACAGAGACTGGTCGAAACTGGAGGCCCGTCGTTCGTCTGATTATCCGCAACATCAGGTTCAGGTGTTTGATGTTCCGTTGTGGCCGATGGAAAAAGCGGCAGCGTGGATGATGACGAGAGTTTGTTTGCATCAGAATGCAAAATCCGCATTGGAAAGTGGACAAGCATTGCCTGAATGCACTAGCGAAGAGCGCTGGGAGAAACCGGCCAAGTGGGCAATCCACAAAGAAGGCCGGGAGCGCGCGGTGAAGCTGCACGACACGGAATCGGGTGCCTTGGCGCACCTCGCGACACTGGACAAGAAACACCGGATCGAGTTGCGGCCCGGTGAGCAGGTGCGGTGTGAGAATTATTGCAATGCGGCGCCGTGGTGTAGTTTTTTTTCGGAACTGAAACGTGATTCAAAATGAACAAACAAACTAAAGCACATGCCCGCGTGCAAATCACGGTCGAAGTCGAAGCTGGCAATGGATGGGGTGAGGAATGCACCGTAGGCCAGATTTATAGACAAGCGGCTGAATCCGCAAAATCATCACTCATTACGGCGATACATGCGGGCGGAAAGTCGTTCAAATTAGTCGGGGAACCAAAAGTGATTGGCATTTTAACAGAAGAAGCGTGAAGCACGAAAACAACCATTTGACAACCGCCGCAAATACATTACATTGACTGTATCGGTAAGCGCCAGTAACGCGAACCGAAAAACAAAACAAAATGAGCAAACGCAAATTGAAAGTGGAGGAGCTTGGGACCCGCTACAACCCGGCCAAACGCCCGGCAAGCATCCGGCTTAAAGGCCAGTGGCTCCGGGCGGCTGGATTCGCTCCCGGCTCAACGGTCGAGTTGACCGTCATTTCTCCGGGCGTGATCGAGATTCGGATCAGCCCGGAAATCAGGCGCGACCCGAACGCGCTCCGCATCATGGCCCGCATCGACCGCGCGATGGCGCAAACGGAAATTACAGACGGGAGATAGAAATGAATTTGAACGGCTATGATAATCGCGGTGCGTCATCCATCCGGCATGAAATGGCAAGTATGGCGCTTGCTTACGAACGATTGAAGCGTTTGCCTGAGATGCAAGCCGAGATAATCGCCAAACATTATGCCGCGCACGCGACACTTGCTCTGACTCTTTTGAAGTTAATCCAGGCGCGTCGATACAGCGACAATCCTTCAGTATTTAATTCGGAAATCGCGTATTGCATGAATCAAATAAAACGCAATCACCAGTACGACTTCGGAATAGAATTGGAGTGGCCATGAGCTACGCCTATTTCGCCGGAAGCGGCAAGCGCGGCCGGGACCTGGGACGGAAACAGGTCCGCAAGCTGGTTGCCGAGAAAACGAAACAAAACGAGCCATCGAAAACTGAAATCGTGGTTGATACGGCGCCGAAAAAGCGAATCGAAGGCCAAACGGAATTGAATTTGCGGACATGAAGATTTTTGTTGTCAAACAGGATGCCGTTGTTTTAACAATTTGCCCGTCAGTTAGTGCTGGCGAACAGAACGGCCCCGAAACGGAACATGGCACACCCGTTTCCCTCTCTGCCAAGGGAGGCACTAAGGGGCCGCCAATTTGCGAGGTTCACCAGCATTCATTGACCTGTTCGATACCGGCCACAGTTAAAAGGTTCGGTATTTCATCCAGCGGTTTTGATAACCGTGGGTTGCCTCCCGTTAAGGGTAGGTCAATGGCAGAGCCAGAACGCCGCCGGCAACTGAAAAATTGGTCGTGTGGGGCACTCCCCTGGACGCACCGCCTTTCTCGGAATCGGAGAGAGGGGGGTAGGGGGGCATGAGGTCGGGTTGGACCGCAACCGTATGGATCAGTGACCGTCAAGAAAGGCTGATTAACACCATGCAAATCGAACTGAACAAAAACGAAATCGAATTGATCGATACCGCGCCGGAAACCTGGGAGAAGGAGGCTCATCAAGCGGCAATAATGTCTTCCATGCTCAGTGTGATGACGCGCAAAACTGAAGATCCGAAAGAAAAATTCGTCGCTGAAGTGAAATCTGAAATGGCTGGAGCGGCAAAGGAAGCACAACAACGGCGCATCAAATCAATTTTACTGCGGGCAAAACTCTTTCAGGCGTTGAGTCGAGAGAGCGAACACGATTTGACACCAGATACTGAACCGAAACTTTGACCGTGCAACCCACCTCCCTAAAGCACGGCCCTGGCCGGTTGCGTTACTGGCGCAGCCGGTCAATTGATTTATGAGCGCGTGGCGGAATAAGACGCATCTGCAAGTGTCGCCTGTGAGGCTACCAGATACGACAATGCAGACTGGGCATAACGTCCCTTATAGACTGAAATTGTCTATCGCGCTCACTATTTCCTGCGTCGTGCGGCGGCAATCTTCTTGTGTCGGGCACCTCCGACGGGTTGAACGTGCGAGCCGCAGATTGATTTAGTATGAACGAAGGTCCGGAACTTCAATGGCGAATGGCGCACTATGTTGGAACCTGCATTTCGTGCCGTCGATGGTCGGTTGGCGACAAGGTGCTTGTTATTTCACCCAGGCACAACGGCGGATTCGAGATGCGAATGTGCCGTGAATGTATTGAGGAAGTGAAGTCGATGCTGCGCGAGTTTGAGGACATCCATGAACAACGAACGCATCAGGGTTGACTTCGGAATCCCATTGCTGGTGCTTGGAACTTTAACTGTGCTGGTGATTTGGAATTTCTATCATAATCATCGTCTTGACTCCATTGAGAAGCGCCTGCAATCGGTCGAAGCCAGTCAACGCAAATATTTCGAGTACGTTGAACGCATTACCGATGTCATTCTGAAGATGCAAACCGATCTTGGTTACGTGTCTACGAACGCCATCACCACCAACCGCCCGCCTGCGCCATGAACTGTTGTCCCAACTGCGGCGAGGCCTGGTTTACGCACAGGACGCCGTGTCAGCCGGTTGTTCAGTCCAGATTCGAATTCAATCAACCGAAAGAAAATATGAACTCCGCCAGCCATTACGCGGACCGGGCCTTTGCGCGGTCGCTGCACGATCCGCCTCCGACGCTGGAAGAACTCGAACGCCTATTCGTGGAGTGCCAGGCTGAAGCGTTGCGACATGCAGCCGATACGGCAGAAATGTTCTCTGTTAACGATACTCAACGCACGTTGCGAGCAGAGGCTGATCGTATCCTTCGCGGTGCCGGCGCCAAAACGAAAGCACAAGGCACCATTGGCGAGATGTGCGGATGACCAAAACGACAATACGTACAAGAAATGAAGACCGAGACCTATCTCAATTCGCCGGTGCGGTCGTGCCACACGTGCGCGCATTGCAAGCCATCGAGTGACTTCAGCCATTTCGATCATTGCGCTCGTTTTTCCACGTACTGCTCTTTAGCCGTGCGCTGGCAGGATTACTGCGGGACCGAACTCCGGGCATGGCAGCAACGGCCGCCGAAACCTCCACGCCGCTCACTCCGCCGCTGGCTTTACGACCTGCTGCTTGCGCCATGAGTGAGTCAAGTGATTTATTCGATTGGAACGAGTGGAGAAAACAACAAGAGAATATGACACCCAAGCTCGACAAACCACCGCTCTCCGTCGCCGAGGCGCAACGGCGTAACGTCTGCCGGTTCTGCCAGATTGATGCCGTGCCGTCTCCAGAAAATCCGTTGGTGCTGCATTGGGGCACTGAATACGCGCATCTAAAGTGCATCGAGGAAGCGAACAGGATGGGCATTGCGCTGCCGGTTACGTCGAACCCGGAGCCGTGGGTTGTGGCGGCAACGCGGGTTCGATTGGCTTCATTGAACGAAAATGTGGAGCGGATCATCCGTGAAGCTTGCGATCAATACGCCGACAGCGTCACGGCTGAGTTGCGGAAGGAACTTGAAGAAACCAAAGCCGCATGGAAAGCATCTTCCGATATTCATCGCAGGGCCCGATCTGCAACCGTGAGAGAGTTGCTTGAGGTGCGCAATGAACTGCGGTTGGCCAAAGAGACCGCCAGCGAAATGTCCGAGAGCAGCAAACGGATCATCGATTCGCTCACGGCTGAACGTGACAGCCTGCGAGCCGAGTTGCAGAAGATCAAAGGCGAACGCGACACGGTGTGCAATGCCATTCAGAACCTCAAGGCACCATGAAAATCACCATCACACGCAAGGATTGGGAGAAGGGAATCGAATACCAACGGCCCTGCGGTTGTTTGTTGGCGCGAGCCATTCGCAGGAAACTCCGGCGCACAGCGCTTGTTTGGCCTGGTGAAGTGGAGGTTGGAGGATTGGATTATTCTTACGACCTGAAGATTGAAGCCCGTCTCAAACGCGCCCACAAAGACCCGGCACTGTTGCCCATCACCATCGAACTAGAATGAAACCAAACAGTCAGTGGGCTTTATCTCTTGTCGCGAAATGGTGTGAGAAACGCACGGATCAGAAGAAGGAAAAACGATTACTCAAACAATGCAGATACGCTTATCTCAGAGGACCGTTGGTTGTTCCAGTCAAACAGTACGCTGATGCGCTCGAAGAAGAAATTACTTTGAAAACGAAATTATGGATGGAACTTGCTAAACAAATGCGAAATGAAATCCAGCGAATCGAACATCAGCCTGATAGAGAATTCACTAATGGTACCACAACCACTAACCGAGTCTGACATCCGAGCCCTTCGCGATCGTGTCCTGGAACAACACTGCTCGGACATCACTTGGAATCATGTCCGAAAGAACTGGCTGCAACCGGAGGAAACGCGCTGGCTCGTCGAACATGACTGGCCAACAAACGAAGCTGCGCAGCGTCTTGCTGAAAAATGAATCTCTGGATCATTTTCTTTTCCGGTTTCCTTTTTGGCGCTTCGATTGTATTGGTTGTTTTTCGATTCTGCCTCGCGGACATCGAACGGCAGTTGCGCGAAATCATCAGAGACGAAGAGGAACATGTTGACGACGGCCCGAAACCGCGTCAATGATGCGGGCAACAAAACAAAATGAGAACTGGCAGACCTGTAAGGAATCAGAGTGATCGGTTTTGGGAGAAAGTACTACGTAATAATCTGGATCAATGTTGGCCGTGGACAGCGCAGACTGATGCTGACGGATACGGAGTATTCAAATATCGACGAGGAATCAACAGTCACATAAGTTTGCACGCTCATCGTGTTGCATGGATTTTAACGAACGGAGACCCTGGAGACTTGTTGGTGCGTCACTTTGTTTGCGGAAACAGAATATGCTGCAATCCGCAGCATCTTGCTACTGGCACCGATGCTGATAACGCGGCGGACAGGGAAAAAGATGGCAACACCGCAAGGGGGGACCGCAGCGGGTCGAGGACGCATCCCGAAAAATTGAAGCGCGGTAGAAACCATTATTTAGCTGTCCTAGACAATGCGATAGCGAAGGAAATCAGAAGTCTGTATCCTGGACTGTCGCAAAAGGCGTTAGCAAAACGGTTCGGAGTGAGCAATGGAACGATCTACAATGTTCTGCATGGCAAACATTGGGCATTCAATCAATGAGCGAAACGATCCATGTTCTTAGTCTTGAATCTGAAACTGATTCTGACCGGGAGCACAATCGCAGGGTGCTTCATTCTTCGGCGGACATGGCATGGCCGACTCCGCAATACGTTTTCGATGCGCTCAATCTGGAATTCGGTTTCACGCTTGATCCATGTTGCGTTCCAATGACGGCGAAGTGCCGCAAATTCTACACGGCAAAAGAGGACGGATTGAAACAGGATTGGAACATGGAACGTGTGTTTATGAATCCTCCGTATGGCCCTGAATTGCCACGCTGGATGAAAAAGGCATTCGAGGAAAGCAAACGCGGCGCGCTCGTTGTGTGTCTCGTGCCTGCCCGCGTGGATGTGAACTGGTGGCATGATTATGCTGCACGAGGCGAAGTGCGTTTTCTTAAAGGCCGAATCAAAGGTTCAAACGGGCAAAGTTGGCCATTCGCTGCCGCCATCGTGATATTTCGTCCGTTCGCCTATCGCGTCCAATACCACGATCTGTTCAGTCTTGCCGCCGATTCAAAGTCACGTTAAAACCCTATTGTGCGCCCGCCAGCCAATCCCCAGCGCGTTCCAAAGCCCAAACCGGCTCAGAACAGCGGCCGGAAACAAAACGCGCCTGAAGCCGGACAAGTGGTCGCAACATTGAACCGATTCAAATGAACAAACGCGTCTCAAGTCAATTGGCGCACAAATTTGGGCGCTCCTGCGCGGTGGTGTCAGCTTCTAATATTTTTGAAAGGAATCTATTTTCCTGTGGCAGCGGCCGACAGGTCGTGGACTTGCGAGGTGAGTTTATGCGCTTCCGAAAAGTCGAAATGGGCAGTATAACGTTAGCGGATGGCACGCAAACCGGCACGGAAATCGCCACGTAAAGCTGGTTCAAAACCGGCGTCGGAATCGGACAAACCGCAGGAAAACAATTCTGATACCGGGTTGCGGTCGCTTCCGCAACTGATCGTGCTTACTGGAGTTCCGCAGGGCCGGATCATGCAGGCGGTTCGGGAGGGATTCGTAGCGGCGACGGTGAAAGGCCGATACCAGCTCGGACCGGCATTGCTCGGAATTATCAAGTATTTCAATTCGCGGGCCGACAAACTGCCGACTTACGACAACGCGGCGCAGTGCTCCGCGATGACCGGGATTCCGGTGGACGTCATCACGCAGGCGCGCAAAGTGAAGTTGCTCGGACCTGGTGGTGACAACCGGATTTCATTGGAGACATTGTTGCAGGTCATGTTTGAATCGCGCGGAGAAAACTGGACCGAGATGCAGAGCAAGTTTTCCGCGCTGCGGGAGAAGCGCAGATTCGAGCAGGAGGACGGAATGTGGATTGAAAAATCGGAAGCATCGCAGACGATCAAGCGCGGGCTGGCGGGTTTCTTTCGGATGCTCGACCAGCGTAGCAACGTGGACTTGCCGCCTGCCCTTGAAGGATTGAACGCGGTTCAAATTCAACACGAGCTGGTTAAGAGCGACGACGAAATGAAGAACCATCTGTTGAGCGAATGGTCATTGCTGGCCAGGAACGGAGAGGCGAAGGATGCGAGATGACACCGGAACAACATGCAGATCGAATAATTGCGGAGGCATATAAAAACCCGTTACCGATTGGCAAACTGGAACCGTTCACGCCGCGCGAACCGGATTGGAAACAACTCTATTACGCTTTGGCGTTGCGATGCGTGGCGGCGAACATTTGTGCGGACAAGAACGATCCTGAAGCAGTCAAGACAGCGCTCGACAAGGCAAATGAGATTATCGAATCGACCGAGGAAAAAATCAAAATCGGAAACGCAATTGTCAGCGTTCAGACTTCGGAATCGTGAGCGCCGCTTCGCAATGGCTGTTCTCTCAGATGGTCGAGGCCGTGCCGAAGTCCGCGCCGGCTTCGGTCGTGGACTGGGCCGAAACCAACGTTAAACTGGTCGGGTCCGCAAGGTCTGAACAGTTTCGCGCGAACATAACTCCTTGGACGCGCGAGCCGATTGAGTGCGGGAACGACGGGACACGGCGGATGACGTTCATCAAACCGATTCAGGCTGGTGGAACTTCGGTCGGAGAAATTGTGATTCTGTTCTGGCTGGCGAACTGGTCGAGCGGTGACGTGCAATACAATTGGCCGAATGATCTGCACGCCGATTCGCGCTGGAAAAAGCACATCGAGAAAAAGTTGCTGGCGTGCGCTCCGGTGATGGCCAGGACATCGGCTGACAGGTTCGCGTGGACGAACGGGTTGGTTATTTTTCCGCACCTTAATTTCATCGTTCAGGGAATCAGTACCGAGCGGAGCGTGACGGGTGATACGATTCGCGGGCAGGTGAACGAGGAACTGCACGATGCCGACAATTGGATTCCTGGAAGATTGGAACAAGCCTATGGACGCACGACCGCGTTTTGGAACAGCGTCGTTTTCAACATCAGCAACGCCGGCCGGAAAGGGGATCAATTGCACCAGGCGTTCATGTCGGGCACGCAGCAACATTGGGAGGTTCAGTGTCCGGGTTGCCGGCAGTTTCACGTGATGCGAACGCGCTGGGAAAAGGAATATCCGCACCTGGGAGGTTTGCGCTACGAGCTTGGGGACCGTAAAGAAGGCGATGAACCGGATTACTCAAAGATACAGATCCGCTATCAAATGCCGTGCGGTTATCTGGTTCACGATGATGTGCGCGAACGCCGGAAACTTTCTATGTCGGGCCGATACGGAGAACCTCGGAACAAACGCGCGCAGGCCGGCTGGAAAAGTTTCGCGTTGGAATCGGTATCCGTGGATTACATTTCGTGGATGGATTTGATCCGGCAAAAACACGTGGCGCTGCGCGCGCGCCGCATGGGTAATCCGTTGCCATGGTTGAATTATTTACGGGAACGCGAGTGCCAGTTCATCGGGACCGATGACCGCATTCCCGAATCGGCGCCGATTGTTTTGTCAGGCCGGAAAAAGGACCGTAAAGGATTGCCTGACAGGAAATGGAGACTGGCGGTTTTGGATTATCAGACGGGCCGAAAGGAACTGAATGAAGTAAGTCATTTTTGGGGAATCATTCAAGATTGCGATCAATCTGGAAATTGTCTGATAGTGTGGGAGGGAAAGATGGAATCAGAAGGTGAAGTGTTGGACGTGTTGCGGAGACATTCTGTTCGACCGATTTGCGTTGCGGTTGACGCTTCATGGCTCGGCGAGGACCGATACGTTTATTTTTTCTGTCTCAAACACGGCTTCAATGCGATCAAAATTCATGGCGCTAAAGGGGGCGGTGAAAGGTTGTTTACTCACGAGGATGGGGTTAAACGGGCATGGTCGGAACCGGAACCACTCTGGCCGCGAGCTCCTGGGCAGCAAGGACCGACCAAAGAAAATCCAAATGAGGAACCGGAATTTTGGAATTTTTCCCAGTCAGGCGCGATGGATGCCTTGGCTCATTTGCGTGCTAGAAAGGATGTAACATATGAGGTTCCCGCGGATGTGTCCGAAGATTTCAAAGCGCATTTTTTGCCGTGGAGTTTGGAATCTTATCGCGTTCCGGCGACGAATCAAATTGAACTGCGTTGGAAAAAGGCATCGGAAAAAGCTGCGGATCATTTGTATATGTGCGCTGCATATCTGGCGTTGTGGTTCGAGATGGCCGGTGCAGGTGAAGACCTAGTTGAAGAAAAAACCGGCACGGACTCATCGCCCGCACCGGCACCAAAACTCACCTGACCATAGCACTCCCCGGCCAATCAAAGCTGACCGGAACGTGGCTCGCCTTACCAAACATCACCGGCCATTTCTGGCCCGAACCATAGCTCGCCTGTCCATTACAAAGCAGGCTCAACCCAGCCTGACCGGATCAGGACTCAGCCCACATCAACTCAACTTACATCGGCGCACCTGTCCATACAAAACCAGAGCGAAGAACAAACCATACACGACCAAAGCAAACCGAAACAGGCACAACCGGAGTTTGGCCAACCACACCTAAGATGACCGAAACCTGCCCGACCCCGTAAATCAATCGCCAAGTACTTCAAATTTTACGACTGAAAATCTTCCGAACGATGGTCGAAAATCCGCCAATCCGATTATCCGACCCGCTTGTTGAATGAGATGATTTAGTTTCTGCGGCGGCACGTATTCTGGAAGATTAACCATCAAAACAAACTTCGCTTTCCAACCAGTCCGCATTGCTGGCCTAGAGCGCGTGATTGCTGACCGTTGAATCACGACTCGCCGCTGGTCAATAAAGTCCGGTTGCTTGACTCCGAGATTCGCCAGTTCAGTCAACGAAACGAGCGCAGCCTTCATCAAATCCATCATGGACTTTCTTGGACTACGCGGGTCTTGCTCGTATTTGCTGGCGTGAATAATGGACTGACGAACGTATTCGCCTGGAATACAAACGAAACCTCTTTCGTCTTTCCACATGAACGCTTCCGTATCGTCAGTTTTTTTCTCATCACTGCCTTTCTTTGCGCGTGCCTTTGCCGCCACGCTTTCGTTATTCCATCGGTGAAACAACATCGGACACATACCTTCGAGTTCAACTTGAACCCGATATGGCCTTTGCATTTCTATGAATGTTTCCGCGCCGTTGCTTGGACTCTCACCAGAAATTTCAGTGAGCCGATTTGTTTTTGTTTTTAACATGGGAACCTTACCGCGCCCCGACATACCCAGTCCAACAAAGCCCCACCATAGACCACCCCGGCAAGACAGACCGAGACACGCCTTGACGCAAAGCACCCGCTTGTTGATTTCTACACGGGAAAGCTGGGAAGCAAACCCAACCCGCAAACGAGTGCCAAATTTATGTTGTGAAGACATCGGGTGTAGAACCGATGTCGCGTTTTTACCTTTGAAGCCTCCGGTTTGTCAACTAAATTGCCCGTTGCGAATGAGATCAAAGCCCGCTAAACTTCCGAACATGGCGAAAGCCCTGACCGCTAATCCTCCTCCAGCCGACATGAAACTTGGCGCGATTGTCCTGGGCCCGGCTGTTTCAAGTTCGGCTACGTTGCCGACTCAGCTTGTCCGGGCGTCCGAGCCTCCGATTGTCGGTGTCAGCATTGAGAGCACGAAAAACTTTCTGAATCACTTGCGCATGGTTCGGGATACCCAAGCGTTCAAATCCGAAGGCGCGCATAATTTCCGCGAATGGACAATGAAACAGTTCGGGGATCGGATCGGTATTTGGCTGGATGAAACGTTGTGACAGTTATGATGAAGACACTCAAGGAATGTCTCGCCGAGCCTGGAACGGATTGGAAAACGGTGCTCGCAAAAAAATCCGAAGAAGAACGGGTAAGGGAAAATCTTATTTTGGTGGCTCTGCGTGAATTGGATTTCGATACTTCACAGCCAGATGAACAATCCTTTGCTGAATGAACCCGCTTCCACAAACCAACGGTGACGGCGCGCAGCAAATCGTGATCGTGCTGGCGATGGACGGAAGCCTGACCGTCAATGCTCCGGTGAACAAAATCATCGCGCTCGGGATGCTGTCGGCGGCGAAAGCAGTCATCGTTTCACAACCGATGCAACAAACGATTTTGCCGGTGAAACGAATCCTTCCGTCGTGAACATTCCGAAACGCAATTTCATCACTCGCAAAGAACTCGCTCAAGTTCTGGAGGTGAGTGTCCGAACAGTTGAACGCAACGAGCATCGGCTCGGATTGGATGTGGCGCGGCGCGATCTGAATTCACGGATGGTCCGGTATATTGCGTCAATCGCAGAACGCGAATTGCGGATGCGCCAGCAATGGCCGGAAAGTTGATTGCATGGCCGCGCTTAAAGCCGAATTGAAACGGTCGTTTCTGCAAAGTCTTTATGACGCGTATAAGGCGGAAACGTTGCTGGCTGATTTGACCGGAGACACGGAGGGACCGGCGATTGTTACATTCGAGGATGCGCTGAAAGCGTTTCAACATTATTGTTTCGGCAACGTCAAGGATGGCAAAACGCTTTTCCAAACATCCGGTCTCGGGCACGAAACACGATGGACATCGCCGATGGTGTGGCGGGCGTTTTCCGAGGATGAAGTGTTCGGCATGGCGCAGGAATTCCGCGAGGTTTACAACGACGCGATTATTACACTGGCAGGACAGGGGAACAGTTCTCCGAATGACGCGACGCTTTTGTCGGTGATGATGAGCGATGACCGAATGCAAACGGTTACAAGTTTGCAGCGTGATTTTGTTTTGCTCCGCTGGAACCAGAGGTATTGATATGCCAAATCCAGGAGCCATGATTGAAGCGGAGCGTTTACATGCTCGCGATGCCGTGAATGAAGATCGGCGGAGAGCGCGGCAACGTGAAATAGATCGTTGGGACGCTTACGCTCTGGCTGTCATTTCTTCCACGCTCAGGGCAAATCCTAATTTCCATCTTCACGACCTTTGCAAGAACGCCGTTACGGTTGCGGACAAAATGTTGGAATTGTCTGACCAGATTGGCGAGCGCGTGATGCGTGAAGAACTTAAAAATGAGAGCGCAGTAAAACACACTTTCACTTGATGAAACGCATCAAGAAACATCCACGTAAAAAATTACGATCTAAAACGATGCGTGAATTTCTTCGTGAACGAGGAACGGAATGGTATTTCAAAAAAAGATTGCCACCGGAATGAAACCACGCGCCAAAAAACGTCCCGCTCGCCGGCCAACGAAAGCCCGTAAGCGCAAGACACCGCAAGCCCGTTACGAGGGTGCATCGACAAATTTCTTTGATCGATCATGGCTGCCCGCTTCCGTTCAGGATGCCCGGTTTGATTTTGACAGCTCAACCCGTCTGGAACTGATTCGGCGTTCCCGCTACTGGGAGGCAAACAACGCAATCGTCAACCGGCTCTGTGACGTTTTCGAGCAATACACGGTCGGGCCCGATGGTCTTAAAGTCATTCCGAGTTGCCCGGATGAGGAGGATTGGAACCAGGCCGCAAGCCAATGGTGGAACAATTGGTGCAAATGGCCGTGCGTTGACAACGGACTCGCGATGGGTGTCGTGCAAAGTCTGATGGCTCGGTCATGGGCGGTTGACGGAGAATCGTTCATCTACAAAACTTTTTCACCCGATAGCGGGCGACCAAGAATTCAACTCATCGAATCGCACCGGATCGGAACGCCGCCGGAAATGCGGAGCAGCGAGGGGCGTGGAATCATTGACGGGATCGAATTCAACGTTGACGCGAACGACCAACCGATTGGCCGTCCGAAACGTTACTGGGTGCGAACGGACAGTATTTCGTTTTATTCAGGCCAGTGGTCATCCGGAAAAGGACAGACTTGGGCGCCGATTGACGGGGACCGGATGTTGCACCTGTTCGAGCCATCACGGCCAGGAATGGTTCACGGCCCGCCGATGCTTTACCCGGTGATGAACGATTTGCACGATCTGGATGATCTGCAATTTCTAGAATCCAAAGCCGCAAGAGCGGCGGCGGAAGTCGCAAACGTCATCACGAACAAAACCGGAGAGGCGTCAACCACAAGTTCTCGAAGACAACGCTGGCAGATTCAAAGCCAGGATGCGGCTGGAAATCCGACCGTGAAAACACCACCGCTATTTTACGAGACTACGATGGGCGGGCGAAACGTTTACGTATCGAACGGTGAAAAGTTCGAGCAATTCAAGAGCGACAGGCCATCCGTTGCGACCAAGGATTACTGGGATTATCTGGTCAGAAAAATATGCGCCGGTGTCGGAATCAGTTCGCTTCTTGTCCTGCCGTTCTCCCTTCAAGGGACCGTGACGCGCGCGGACCTGGATGTTGCCGCTTCGTTCTTCCGTTCGCGTTCCGCCATTATTGCCGCGATTCTGCGTGAAATTTATTTGTGGACGATGTCATGGGCGGTGAAGTTCGACCGGCAGCTTGACGGCGCGCCGCGTGAATGGTGGCATACCGTTGTCAGGCCGCCGCGCTCGGTGACGGTGGATGTCGGCCGGAACAGCCAGGCGATTTTGGAAGAATTGGAAGGCGGCATCCGAACCTATCAGGACGTGTGCGCCGAGATGGGCCATGATTGGCGGCACGTGCTTAGACAGAAAGCGGTTGAAGCTGCTTTCATCAACGGGCTGGTGGACGAGTTCGGCGTGACGCGAGAGCAGATTGCCCAACTGGCCAAACAGACGATGAGCGTCAAGGAAACGATCCTGCCGACCGCCGAGGAGGAAGCGACGCGCGATCCGGACAAGAAGAAGATTGAACCGGCGGCATTGCACGACTGGGAAATTGTCCGGGATGCTCAAGGAAAAATTGTCCGATACAAAGCGTTGCCGGCATAAAATGAGCGACCACCGTTACGATAATGAATGCTCGCTGTGCCACAACCGGAAGGAAGGCAAGCCCGAATTCGTTTCTTTCAGTATGGAGGAAGGAGACGATCTGACTTTGTTCTACACCATTTGTTCTTTGTGCCGGGCCAAACTGATTGGCAGAGCGGCTACTCTGTCCGCAATCGCTCCGGTGGGGACGGTTGACGAAATTCAAAGCGCAATGTTTTCCATGCAGAGCATGTTAAACGGTGACGTGACATGAAATCAAACGACTGGACAATGGACCTGTTCAAGCTCGTGTTCCATAACACGGCTTGCGCGTTGCTGGGTGATGCGGTCGGGCTCCTTGGTTCATCGGTTGCGGGCAATATTTACGTGTCGCTTCACACGGCCGACCCGGGACGGTCTGGCGCGCAGACAAAAAACGAGGCGAACTATTCAGGCTACGCCAGAGTCGCGGTGCCCCGGAGCAGCGCGCGCTGGACCATAACTGTGATTGACAGTGATATAGGCCCGGTGCGCGTCAGCAACGCGACGCTGGTTGCTTTCCCGGAAGCAACGGGTGGAGAAAATCAAATCAAATACGCGGCGGTCGGGACTTCGGCGAGTGGAACTGGAAAAATGTTGTATTCAGGAAAACTGGTTACGAAAATTCCAGTTGTGGCGGGCATCATTCCCGAGTTCAGAATTGGAGACTTGGCCCTGACAGAATCTTAATGGCCTTTGACGCGCACGGCAACTTTGTCGCATCGACCGTGGCCGTGGCACCCAGCCCGGCAACGAGCGGGCTTTCTCTGACGGTCCAATCCGGGCACGGCGCGATATTTCCAACGGCGCCATTCAACTGCACCGTCAACGGAACAGGCACGCCTGAGATTGTTCGCGTGACAGGAATCGTTGGTGACGTGCTGACGATTCAACGGCATCAAGAGGGAACCACAGCCCGAGCGATAGCTGTTGGTGATTTAATTGCTTTGACTCTGACGGCGAAATGTTTGGAGGACATCGAAACCGCGATTCGGCTTGTTTCGATTGTGGCCGAGGAAGACATCCCTGCGTTTTCGGCTGTCACAAGTTTGGGCGAGGTTGCCGACAGCGGCAATCCAAGCGGCGCGTTTGGAAAAGTAATCGGAGTTGTGCCGGCGGCAATTGAGGACGGTTTTAGCGGCGATGTGATTGAGTCCGGCGAGGTGGAGAATCCAGACTGGTCGTGGACGGCGGGTGATTTGGTTTTCCTGAACGGAACTAATTTGTCAACGAGTCCGCCGGTCATTGGATTTGTTCAGGCTATTGGAACGGCATTGGGACCGACGATTTTACTGGTTGACCTGCAAACACCTATTTTGATTTAGTGCGTTATGGCTTCAAGAAAACCTCTTGTGTTGAATGCGGGAATCATTCAGCAGCTTCAATCCGGTGACACTTTATCAGCTCCTCTTGCGGGAGCTCAGGAAATTTCTCTAACGAATGACGATGTTGGCTCGCACATTCCCGGTCAGATCGTTTACCTGGACGCAAATGACGGCGTGAAGAAAGCCAAGGCGGACGCTGCGGGGACCGCTTATGCTTTTGCTCTGGCTTCAATCGCGGTGACTAACGGAGTGGCTGGCGTGTATGCAACGGATGGAATTTTGTCGCTCACAACCGGCCAATGGGATACGGCCTTCGGAACATCGGGCGGATTGACGGCTGGCACGATTTATTTTCTATCGGCCGCAACTGCCGGGCTTGGGACTGGTACGGCTCCGTCAACGGTTGGCCAGTATGTTGTGCGGTTGGGGATTGCTGTTTCGACCACCGAACTGGCCATCGGGATCAAAGACCCGATTTTGTTATGAGTCACCAAAGAAAACCATTAGTCCTGTCCGACACGGCAAGCATCCAGCAATTGCAAGATCCTGATGACATTGCTACGCCGGTAACGGAGAGAGTCGATTGGTTGACTGAACAGGTAAAAACTTTAGCTCAATTGCTTCACGGACAGGGAATCGAAGTGCCGCAGGAATTATTGGAGGAATAAAAAATGGAAACACTTGTCAAAGGTTCAGTCGGTCCCTATCGCGGTCAGGATGGCAGTGACACACCATTACGTCAGGGTCGGGATAGCGACCTGATAATTAGTCAGTGTCATGGCCGCTATCACGAAGCGGTTTCTCGCGGCAATGTGTTTTTTGCGGCGAACACTGCCACGCAAGCTTTGAGTCTTAACAGCACGACTGCCACCGGACTTATACTCAGCAACCCGGCAGGGTCGGGCAAAAACTTATCACTGCTCGAAGTGTGCGTTGCCATTGCGAGTTTACCGGCTGGCCAATACAATCTTCTGCTCACCGGCAATCTTAATCCGATTGCCACCGCAACGACTCATAGCGTTGCTTTGACGATCCGCAACGCTTTGCTTGGAGGCGGTCAGAACTCTGTCGCGTTCGCTGATAGTTCGGCCACGATTGCGAACGCCAACATCGTCCGCATCATCGGCGCCGGTGGTGCGGCGACAATGGCGACTTCGACGGCATACCAGCCATTCATCCGGGATGAAGTAAGCGGACTGATTCTATTGCAACCGGGAACCTGCATTTCACTTCAGGCGCTAACGACTGCCGTGACGGTTGTGGCGAGTTTTGCCTGGGAAGAAATCGTTCAGTAATTCATGCCCAACGCGAACACCATTGCTGCTTTCCAGAATCTGTCTCAAGGCAACGTAACTACTGAGGCTGCGTTTGCTTCCGCTTCGGGCGGTTCTGTTCGCGCTGTTCTTTCACCGCCAGCGCCGGTGTTTACCGCTGTTTTTGAGGGTCATGCATTGCGCATCCGGGTAGTCGCAAAGGTGACTGGCGGCACAACTACAAATTACACGCTCAAGGCTTATGGCAATTACGGGGGCAACACAAACCTGACGACGTTCACGAGCGACATTAACATTATGACCAGTGGCGCGGTTGCGGTGAATAGCGCAACTCGTGTGTTCGGACTCGAAGGATTGGTTTACTGGGACGCGACATCTCAGCGAATGATAGGGGAATATTCTGGGGTGACGGATGCGGTTGGCGGTTCGCCAGCTCTTATTGCCCGCGCCGTGCTTGCCAATCCTGGAACGTCTTTGACCAGTGCGGCAAGCGCGTTTGCTTTTTTTGTGACCGGACTTTTCAGTGCGACCAATGCGAGTAATGCCGCCGTCCTGACTACGTTTGAGTTGGACCTTGTTTGATCTTCCTTGTTCGGAAACTTTCAATTTGGTCGCGGTGGATTCGGCCAATCTGGATTTGTTTCACTTCCAATAAGTCAACCAGTTGAGCGTTCTTTAACGACCGGCGGCGGGTCGGGACGATTGACGCGCTACTTTTTCGACCGCAAATCCGAACCGCTCGAGTACGCAATCACGCACCGTTCCATCGCGTCCACGTTTGAAGGGGCGTCAACATTCGAGGCAACGCTATCGGCTCGCGCGGCAATCAAAGCGCAATTCAAACGCGCAAACGGAATGTCGGCCAGTGTCAAAGGACGGGCGCGCGCGAAAACAAATCTCAGGAAACCGGGAACCATTTCTGCGATGAAACTTGTCGCTGTTGCTCCTGTCGCAATGCGGGCTCAGTCAGAATCTGAAATGCGGATTCAGGCGGGCGCGACAATGGCCATGCGCGTCAAAATGATCGGAAAATCGAAATGCGTTTTGTCTCCGGTTGGAATCGAGAACCAACCGGAGGAACTTTTGTTGCTGATCCGGTGATTACAAACACCGCCTCAAAATTGTATAAAGAACCCGCCTTTCCAGAGCGTATAAGAAGGTATGGACATGAACCGTCACGTTAGCGGTGCGGAATTTCTGGTCTGGTTCTTCGCTCTGGCCGGAGTCATATCGGCGTTGATTCTGGCCGCGATCTGAACACTGCATTCGCGGTTGTTCTTAATTTTCCCCTAAGTGGTTGGAATTGGTGTAACTAGCATTTGTCAATGCCCACTTGAACGTGCAAGCGTTCTGGCGTGAGTTTATCAGTCACCTACAAGTCCACCGTCACTGTCGCTGAAACCCTGACTGGCAACGCGCCGTTTGCCTCAAGTTCAAAGAAAGTTGTCACGCATGACCAGTTCGACACTTCGGCAACTCTCAATTCCGGATCGACTCCGCCAGTAACCACTTTCGCGGCGTTCCAAAAAGCTCTCAGCGGAGGTTCCGCTACGATTGATTTGACTTCTGTTCTTGGAACCAACGGTGTCACGGTCAATTTCACAGGGCTGAAAATTCAACTCGCCAAGTTCCGCAACCCGGCCACGAACGCGAACAACATTACCATCGTGGCCGGAGCCTCGAATGGTTACGACCTGAATGGTGCGGATTTTTCTCTCACCATAGCTCCCGGCGAGGAATGGACCTATAAAGGACTGGACACGTCTCCTGATGTCGGCAGCGGCGCAAAAACTCTGGACCTGAGCGGAACGCTTGCACAGGCGTTGGACGTTTATTTGGTGGGAGGATAATGAAACTGCCAAAAAACAAACCATGGCTGACCGTCCGCAACGAATCGGACATGACGGAGATGATTATATCCGGCCACATCGGAGCTTCGTGGTATGACGATTCAGGAACCACGTCGAAGGAGTTCCGAGAGAAGTTTTCCGCAATCCCAAAAGGCCAGAAGATCAATGTCCGGATCAATTCCGAAGGGGGCAGTGTTTCCGACGCGCTTGAAATTTACAATTGCATCCAAGCGCGAAAAGAGGACGTGACGACTTTCAACGACGGTTACGCGCTGTCGAGCGCCTCGATCATTTTGTGCGCCGGCGGCAAGGCCGTCACGCCGCACGCATCGCTGACGATGATTCACGAGCCCTGGAGCATGACGGTCGGGGATGAGGGAGACCACCTCAAGGCCGCTCAAATGCTGGCCAAACACGGCGACACCATCGCGGAGATTTACGCGCGCAAGACCGGAAAACCGGCTTCTGAAATGCGCGATGCGATGAAGACCGAGACATGGTTCACGGGGGCGGAAGCGTCTGAGTTTGGATTCAGCGAGACCGACCCTGAAGACCCGGAAGAAACGCAGGAAGAGGAACTGGTCGAGGACAATCTGAAAACGCTGGACCTGAAACCGTTCAAAAATGTTCCGCAACACATCGTAGAAGCGGTCAATGGCCGGAAGAAAATTTCGACGCCGGCAATGGCGGCGGGAGATAAAAATAAACCAGAACTTATGGACAAGAAAAAAATCCTTGCCGCGCTGAAGGCGCGCGGTGTCGAACTCGCCGAAGACGCCAGCGAGGAAACGATCCTTGAGGCGTTTGCCAAGTTGAATTCGACGCCGCCTCCTGCTCCGCCGCCAGCGCCTACCGAACCGCCCACGCCAGCGAACAACGACGCCGAAATCAAGGCGCTGCGCAAACAGCTTGATGACGAGCGCCGGGTCCGTGTGACCGCCGAAGTTAAGCGGCGCGGTGACAACAAAATCGAAAACAAAAATCTGAACTGGTGGATTGACCTGGCCATGAAGGACGAGGCCGGGACATTCGCGCAGATTGACGCGCTGCCAAGCCAGATGCCCGGAGGACCGCCCATCGGCGGACGTGTTTCGATTGTGGAAAACCGCCTGGAAGAAATTCGCAAGGAACGATCAGCTTCCAAACGTTTCGCAATTCTCTCGCTCGAATACGACGGACTCATTGCCGATGCGCTATTGCGCGACAGCCGGCATGGAATGGCCGCTCCGTTGTCAATGGGACCAGGTCAACCGTCTCGTATGTATCCCGTCGCAGGCAACACATACAGCGCGACGCTCGTTACTCAATTCCTTTTGGATGGCGCGGTGACGAAGCTGCAAAACCTGTGGGCACCTCTTCGGGTGTTCACGCGGGATTACAGCCAGGACCGATACAAGCCGCGCGCGAGTGCGCAACTCAAGTTTGTAACGGCTGGCGGAACCACGCAGAAGAACGCAACCAATTTCGAGTCCGGTGACGCGACGATCACGAACAAACAAATCGACGTTGACCAATACTCGACCGCGTTTCACGTCACCAATGACGAGTTGAATTCCGGTCTGCGGATGGAAAACCTCGTGGACATCAAGACGGCCGAATGCGCGGACAATATCCTCAAGGTTGCTTTCTCACCGCTGGCAACCGGATCGTTCACGACGAACACGGCCATTACGCGGGCAGCTTCCGCATTTTCGTTTTCCGACATGGCGACGGCCTGGGGCCAACTGAAAAAGTCTCCCATCAAATATGCGGTCATGGACGGCGAATACATGGCCCGCATCATCAATTCGCCGGTGTTCTATCAGATGACCGGCACCGCTGACGGCGAGGTGGACGGTTGGAAAAGGTTCGGTTGGGACGGAGTCTGGACTAACACGAACTGGACCGGGACGCACGCTGGCGCGGATGACCAGCACATCCGGGGATTGTTCTGCAATCCGCAGGTCATGGGTGCGGTGGCTGGTCTGCCGCTCACACCTCCAGCGATTCCGGGGAACACGCTACAGGAAAGCACCATCACGGTGCCGCAAGTGAACATCAGCATCGCGGCCTATAGCTGGTTCAGTTTGGCGACGCGCACTTATTGGATGAGCTATGATCTCATGTTCGGCTCAACGCTCCTGGATGAAAGCGCCGGCGTGTTGCTCACCAGTCAATAAACAATCCAGAGAATCTGAAAGACCAAACATGAAAAACAAAATTCTCCCGATTGTGATTCTGGCCGGCTTCATTGCGGCCTTCACGATTTATTTCGTGACGGCGCAAGCTCCAACGGATGGCGTTGAAGGATTCAGCGGGGCCAGTTGCGTGGCCACGACAACGACCACGCGCAACTTCGTGATGGATGTCGGCAAGCAGGCGGGTGTGGGTGTTCAAATCACTTGCAATGCCAGCGCGGCCACTATCTCAAATCTGGTGTTCACGTTCACGCGATCGGTGAACGGTTCTCAATACGATACGGTAGGTCAGACCGTTACGTTCATCGCCAACGGCACGAACACAAAATCTATCCTGACGAATCTGCCGAGTTACGGCGCAAGGTTTATCAAATTGACAACGTATGCATGGGATGATCCGGCGACTTACATCACGAACCTGAGCGTCTATTACGGCGTCAAGATTTCAGCCCCGTGAAAATCCGTGGCGATCACATTGGCAATGCGGGCGTTGATGGACGGATTCAAAAACCGCGTCACGCAATTGGGTCAGGTGATGGAGTTGGAAAAGACGGGCGAACAGTTCAAAGCTATTTTGCTGCCGCTCAATCCAATCGATCCACAGTTGGAACTCGGGAGCGATTGGCGTGAAATGGCGACGATGGAAGGCCGCCGCGGTCATGTGCCGGAAATCAAATACGGTGATGTCATTCTGCAATTGAAACCGTTTTGGGCTGACCCGAACGAAGATGTTCCATCACCAAAGTGGCGCGCGGTGCGGCGGGACGACAATCCCGCAAATTTTGCTGTGAAATGGTGGCTTGTAAAAATTACAGATCAAGATGCCCAGTGACCAGATGATCTCGGTGGACGTTGACACCTCGCGATTGAACATCGTTCTGACGGGGTTGCGCGAGGCATTGATCGGCCAGGGCAAGGACGTGTCAAAAGTTCTGGTGGATGAGCAGCGGATGTTGACGCGGACGATTGTGAATTTCACGCCTCCGATTCCGGCCAAACAAGCCAGGCAACGCGGCGAGAAAGCCGTTGAAAAAGATTTGTATTCGCTCATCAGCGAAGCGGACCCGCGCACGATTGACCGGATCGGTTCCAAGTTCGGATTGAAAGACATCGACACGTGGCGCACAACAGCCGGTGGAAGACAACATCTCATCTGGGAAAACCTGAATCCGAGCGGGAGTAATCTGCCTGAGTTGCACAATTCCTATCGTTATCCTGGAACTGGTCGGCCACGCCGGATGAAGTCCGTTTCACCTACTGAATGGCGGGCAAGAATCGTGGTCGAGAAAGGAATCCGCCAGCCTTACGTGGACAAAATCAAATCGCACGTGGGCCGGTGGAAAGCAAAATGGGCTTACGCGGCAGCGCAATTGGGAGACGGAAAATACCCGCAATGGATAGCGCGGCATTTCGGTTACGTGTCGAGCAACACCGTTTTTGAAGCGGATCTGGCCAGCGAAACGCCGTTCATTGTTTTCGGCGGGCGTGGTCCGAACTTCGCGCAGGACAAATCGAAGATCAATGGGGCGGTGAAGTTCCGGGTCCAAACCATCCTGAAACGGATTCAACTTGTTGTGTCAGGTTACGCGAAGAATGTTGCAGACGGAATTCGAATCCAGACGCAGGCGCACAAACACAAACCCGAAGCGGAGGAGACTGTCGATTGAAAAATGGGCGCTATCGCTGTCTACAATTTCGAGTCGATTATACCGACTGCGGTGAAGACCGTTCTTTCCGGTCTGGACCTGGTGTGTTTCACAATCGAGGATCCAATCGACTTTCAGAAAATCCGGCCGCGGGTCGAGATTGTTTACAAGCATATCGGCGAGGCGAGTCCGCAACGGCTGGCAATACTACCGGATCAAACCCAGCGCGTTTCCTGTTTCCGCGGCGAACTCAAATTGCACGCGATAACCGACGCGGACGTTGCCGGGAAGCTCGCGCACTCGACCTATCGGGCCATGGTTCGGAATGGAATTGCGGCGTTGAAAGGGGCAATCAACGGAACGCAACTGACCTTGCACAAGGTTCAATTTATCCAGACCGGAAACGAAGAAACCGGAGTCAGGTCGGCGGACGGATACCAACAGACCACGTTCCCGTTCACGATTGACGTGAGCATTCAGCAGGACGCGTGGACGCAGATTTGATTTATGGCAGAAACTTACAATGACGGCGCGGTTCCGTTCGGCAGTTTTGTCTCAGGCGGACGGATCATCGAGCACCTCAGCCTGACGTTCCCGACAAAAATCATCGAACGCCCGAATGAAATCGGAGGGCCTAACGGCTGGGTTGCCGTGGCTGGATTCGCGCATGGAACAGCTACGGTGCAAATCGCAACCGTTAACGATGTTCCGGCACTCGGTGAGGTGTTGACGGATCTTCCCGGCGGGGATTGGGTCATTGTGGATATTACCCGGCCCTTTGCCATCGCCGATTATTACAAGTGCAACGTCACACTTCGGCGCAAGAACGCTTGACCGTGAATGGACATTTTGGACATTCCAGGTTTCGCCGAGGCGGTCCTCAAAGAGCGCGTCGTTCGTGACGCCGCTTTCCTGGATATTACCGAATCTATTGGTCCGTTTGAAGCCGTCCCAATCACGCTGCGGCATTTAATCGTTCTTCGATCCGGTCGCAATCCGTTGCTGTCTCAGGACGGGATTCCAACACCGAATCAGTTGTTCAATTTCCTGTGGCTGCTTTCAACTTCGTTTTCAACCACTGACAAAAATCTAAAACGGAAATTCGAACGGCGTTGCCAACGAATCTTTTTCCCTCCGGCCTACCGGGCTTTGTGGAACACCAAACGGGCGCGGGCGAAACATGAAATCAGACGAGAAAAAAAGCTCGCGGTTGCCGCTCAAATAATCGACAAGGCCAGAGCTTACATGTCCGAGGCGTTGCAGGACCGGCCGCCGGCTCCGCAGAAGCACGGATTCGAGGATGATTATTTTTCTGATGCCGCTTATTTCTGCGCGACATTCGGGCGCGAATTCGGCTGGTCGCAGGAGGAAACACTCAACACACCGTTGAAGAGATTGTTTCAATACCTGAACCAGATGAACCATTACCACCGGAGTCCGGTTCCGCTCTGTAATCCATCCGACCGGATCAAAGCCGCCTGGTTACGGACTCAGCCTAAACGCAATGGACACTGAGGAAATCCAAATCAAGCTCGGGTTGAAAGCGGACCAACTCAATCAGGAGTTGCGAAATGTTCAGAACGAAATGGGCAAGACCGGGGAACACGCCAAACACAGTTTCATTCACGCCGAAAGCCAGGGCCGGGCGTTTCACAAAGTGTTGCATGAAATCAGCGCGACATCACCGCTCATGGGCATTGCGTTGCGGGCCGCGCTTGATCCCATGGTGGCTGTGATGTTTTCGGTCATCAAAGCGTTTAAGGATTACGAGGAGGAACAGGAAAAAGCCGTGAAGGCATCCGAGGCGCGAGCTCGAAAAGAAACCGAGGGTTACATGAAAACCTTCGAGGCATCGGCGAAAGCTCGCGAGGAAGTCCGGAAAGGCCGGGAGGAACAAGAAGCTTTCGAGAAGAACATCGGGCGCGAAAAACCCGCCGAAGTCGAGAAGGAACGGCATGGAGAAGAAATCGAAAAAGCGCGCCGTGAATCGTCGACGGACAGTGAATTCCTTGTCAAGAAAAAGGCGCTGGATTTGAACGAGGAATTTATTGATGCGCGCAAGGAAGAAATCGCGCTGGGCGAGGAGCAGAGAGCGTCCGCAAAAGTGAATGATGAGGAGCGCATCCGTTCAATTGAGGATTTGAAAAACAAGGTCAACGCGCTGAAAGAATTGCAGAAGGAAGGCGCGACGGCCGGGTTCGGTGGCGGCAAAGAAAAGAACGAATTGTTCGGATTGATTTCAAAGGAGGAGCACAACGCGCTCACGCAAGCCATCGGCGCCGACCGGGCGAACCTTTACGGACAAATGCGCGAACAAGCGGAAGCGGAACTGCGCGACAAAGAGACGGCCATGGGAAAGGACAAAGAGGCGCTTGCGGAAGCGAAGGGTAACGTGACGGATTTCCACAAGGCGAAGAAGGACATGCAGAAGTCCGAAAAGGATGACGACGCGAAATTGTTCGACGCGCAGCGAAAAGAAAAAGCTGAGTCAGTCAAGCAGGAGATCGAGGAATCGAAGGCGGCGCACGAACACAATCAAGTTGCGTTCCTGACCGAGAAAATCGCCATCGAACAAATCGCCAAAGCGGAAGCCGAAGCCGCGAACGACAAAAAATCCGCGCTGCAATTCGAAAATAATTTGCGCAGAGACAATCTGGCTTTGGCATCCGCGCAAAAGGATCAGGCGATGGCTCAAGCCAAGCTCGACCGCGAAATATCCGACTCGCGCCGGCACCGGCAAGAGGCCGTCACAAAAGAGTTCATGCCGACCCTGGATGAACTTGCGAAGTCAATGCCGTGGCAGCGGGACACGATGTTTGATTCGCAGAGACGGCAGGACGCAATAACGATGCGGATGGGGATGGCGTTCGGCCAGCAACATGCAGGCGAGGCCCAGGATGAGATGCGGTTGAAGGACGAAATGAAACGGGCGCTGTTCATTGAAGGACCGGAGTCAACCCGGTTCAAGGAAGACGCCAAAAAACTGGAATCGCTCAAGCGCGGTCTGGCTGCCGCTGGATTGCAAACTTCGGATGATCGGCTTGAATCAATCGACAAACATATGGCTGCCCTGATTGACATGGCCAGCAAGGAAGGACTCGTCGTGCAACCCGTGAACGGACCCTGATGGCACTCGCATTTCCAGAGCCGATTTATACGGACGGTAATTTGAGCATCGCGGCCGCGGTCGGGTTGCCGATTTATAGCTGTCCAATCCGGGCGGTGAATACGGCTTACGTGGTGAGCCAGGATTTCGTTCAAAACATTTCATCATTTTCAACTTTGCCATTAGGCACCGGATTTGATCGTGATTCATCTTTCAAACTTGTTTCGGAAGGTCCAAGACAAGACATCGGCGGCGGTCTGGTTAAATGGACCCGGACCTATGCAAGACTGCCGGCGTCACATGATGAATTCGAAAGCTATTCCTATTCGTTCATCGGTTTTCAGGGTGTGTGGACGGTGGGCAATCTTACCGGAACATCCATCCAGGCAACGGGCCGTCCACGCCAATCGCATGTTGTGACATCTCGGGTGCGCCACGATTATTTTTACAGCACGGAACCAGGAACCATACCCGTCATCAAATCGCAGAGGTATCTGAATGGCGCTGGACCAGGACCTACTGAACCTTTGGACACGGATTATCTTTACGATGCGGTTCTTGTTCCATCCACGCCGGCCAGCTCACCGAGCCGAACTGAATACGTCGGAATGATTAACGCAGGAGACGAGATCGTCGCGGAAGATAGTCGCCTTAGCAGGTGGCTTGGGAATTTTTATTTACGACAGACCCGTTACGTGGTTGCGAAGTGATATGAGCGCATTTTCTGATTATCTGTTGGGGTTGAACGTTCGCGTTCCGCCGTCACCGAGTTTCGCCGGCATTCTGACGGAAGGCGCCGGACCGCCCGGTGCGAATGCGAGTCCGTTCTTTTTCTTTTACCACGATACTCTGACCGGGGATATTTATTACACTCCGAACCGAGACGGCACATGGGAAATCGCTTTGGCAGGATCGTATCTCGACACCGACGAAGGCCGTTTGAAAGTCACAACGTAGAACAACATGAAAATCAAAATCCTGTTCGGCATATCGGTCATCTCGGCCATGCTGCTCCTGATTGCCGCGAGCACAACCGAGGTGAACATTTCAACTCTGCCATCGGCAACCACCATCGTTTCGAGCAACGCGGTTCTGGTTCTGACGAACGCGACGAAAGCGAGGTTGGCTACGGTGCAACAAATCCTCAACGTGTTGAACACGCAGAGCAATTTGAACGTGACGCTGTCGAACATAACAGCAAAATCTTATCTCCTGAACGGCGACAACGGTTCCACTTTTTTCGTTATCAAAGGCGGCAGCGGAGTCCCGACGTTCGGCATTCAGAGTACGAACGGCAGTTACCTGGACGCATTCTACAATGCTGATGGAACACCCGTCCTCGAAGGCATCGTGGACAATCAATTCCTCCCTGGATTCCTGTTTGATCCATCTGTCTCGGACGGATTTGTTGCCCCGTTCATTCTGAATTCCAAAAGTCTGACCAATGCTCCGCTGCTGAACCTTTACAACGCTTCAACTCTCGTGGCGACGATCGACAGTTCGGGTAAACTTACGCTTTCTGGCACAACCAACCAGGTAACATTCGGCGCCACAAACACCGCTCCGGTCTCAGCCGGCGCCGCCGCGAAATGGATTTCAGTCCAGGTATCCGGCTTCACCAACGCCTACAGGATTCCGCTTTACGAATAAATTTCCATGCTTCTGAAACTTTTCAACGGCGACGATTTCAAGATTTACAGTTCCGCCACCGCGTTGCAGCAGGAACAACTGCCGACATTTACCGGGAGCGAGATTCTACCCGTTGAATATACGTTGATGACTCGGACGGAAGATCCGAATGCGCCGTGGTCAATTGTTGAGCCGAGCGATTTTTCTCTTTCAATCGGTTTGTTCAATTTCACGGACAGGACTCAGCTAGCTTTCCAAAACACGTTCTCGGATTCAGGATCGAAAAAGACCGGTGTTTTTTATCTCAATACAAGTCCGATTTCCACGGCGTTGACATCCGAGTCCAGTGTGAAGTGTGTTTTTGAAGTTCGGATTGAGGACGCAACAGGACCGCAATATCCGTATCGAAACACGGCTACTCTGGTAAAGCCGTTTATTGACGGCGGAACGCTGGTTGTTCCTCCGACTGAAACTGCTTTGAGTGTGAGCACCGGAATAGCTTTGTTCGTTCCGAAAGATGGAAGCAATTCGGCGACACCGTGCGATCAGATTATTCTCAAGAGCAGACCGAGCGGACTGACGAAAGTTTTGTGGATAGATGACGATGGGAATGTGAACGTGACGAATGTATGAAGAAACTTTTTGCTCGATTTATTGGCGCGGTTGTCTTGTCCGTGTTTCCTTTCGGACTTCATGCCGCTCTCGTCACCTACACGGTAACGATTACGAACACACCGTTGCCGGGTGCAGGAACAAACTTGACCGTTAACGGCATCACGCGGAACTGGACGAACGCGGCGAGTACAACGGGGATTCAAACCAACAGCGCGAGTGTTTCGGCATCGGCAACGAACCTGTTCCGGTCGTGGTCGTTTTTTCCGCAAGTTGGAGTCACGGTTTATCAGAGCGCAACGAATGTTGTCACGTTTCGTGGGTTGGACATCACGTTAGCTCAAGGAGGAACATGGGCGAGTGTGTCCAGTGTATCGGCGCCGTCCACGAACACGTCTGCGCTTCAATTGCCGTTCTCGGCGGCTTACGCGTCGCAACTGTGGACCAATCTGGATTTGCTCTCAAGCAATCGGGGCCTAAGCAAAATCGAATTGGATGCCGGGTTTGGATTACACGGCCGTTATCTCGTGGCGACCAATTACACCCTGACCACGAACGACCTTTACCTGGGCGTGGACACGCGCTCTAACACGAATTTGATTTTGACACTGCCCAGTGCATCGAACGCGAGCAATCTCCTGTTTCTTATCAAGGATGAAGGCGGGGCGGGCGGCACGAACACGATCAAGATTTATCCGGCGAGCGGCGACCGCATCGACACCCTCCTGACGAATCTGGTCGTGAGCAACAATTTCGGCGGGGTGCAACTGCGCTCCCGCGGCGGAACGAATTGGTCGATCCTGGCCAGCGGCGGCGGTGTCACGGGCGGCATTGCAAGCAGTGGTGGTGGTGTGCCGCTCACGAATACGGTTTGGGTGGCGAAGAACGGAAGTGATTCGACTGGCGAAAGAGGCGATCCTGCCAAAGCATTCCTGACACCAAACGCAGCCAAGACAGCATCGTTAAGCGGCGACACGATCTTCGTCATGCCGGGCGCTTACACGGCGACGAACCTGATGAAGAACGGAGTGAACTGGCATTTTTTTAACGGCGCCAGCGTGACTAATACTTCGGGAAGCGTGGGTCTTTTTGACGATGTTGCCGGTGCGGCCACGACGACGATTACTGGCGATGGCGACCTTTGGGATAGCGGAAATTACATCGTGATCTATGTCACCAACTCCGGGTCTGTGGTCAAGGTCAAGGCGAAGACAATCGCGGGCGGAAATCCGGCTGTTGACGGAGGGGCCGGAAGTTTGACCGTTGAAGCTGAACGCATCGAAGGCGCTTCCGACACCGGAAACACAATTCTGATCGAAGACACTGGCGTAACTTTTACACTCAATCGATCTCGCGTGGTGAACACCTGGGCAAATGCAAACTCGCGCTGCCTGGCATTTGCGGCGGCCAACACTAACACAGTGATTCGCGACTGTGTTTTTATTTCCAACACGACGGCAACCAATTCGATTAACGGCTCAACTCCAAGCTTGAGGATTTACGGATCACTCATGTCTAACAGAACGAATGGACCTGCTGTAACGTTGCTGACTGGTGCCTCCCGTTTTGAGGTCAGTGATGACGTGAGATAAAATGAGCGAACGCACAACAGCGGAAGTCGCGGTCAGAAATCGCATGTCTTTGCCTGAATTCCGGGCCGGCAAGGATGGTCCGAGTATTTTCAGCGCCGGCACGATGAACATTTTCAGTCGAACGTTGCGGGCGTTGACAAATCCGCGAATCGTTTGGGGCGAAAAAGACGACGCGCAAATCACCGATGGGAATTTTCTAATCACTCTTTCGAGAGCATCGGCCATGGGCGACGGTGGAACGGCGAATGTCATTCATGCGGTCGTTATTGACGACAGCCCGGATGATTATCTGATCTGCAAGAGTTTCAGCGGCGGTGTTATCGGAGATTACATTTACGTTGCCAAGCCCATCGCGCTGCGGCGGAGCATGAGCGACCACATTCTTTTGCCAGTGCCGGTTGAAATGGTTTCGAACTCATTCGGTCTGGAAGATCCGGCGGTGAATCTGTACGCCGCTGGAACCATCACGGAAAGCACGCGCTGGCTCATTCATCATTTTTACACGGCAACGATCCGCCGTGCTTACGATGTCACCGCCAGCATCTCGGCCGGGCGCAATGAACTGGATGATGATTACATCATCACCGGAGGCAGCACGGATATTAAGACGCTCTCGATAAAGTATGGACTCAAAACTTTCGAGGATGTCCGGACTTCGCTGAACGTTCCGCTGTCCGAGTTTCAAGTCATCATTCCCCGATACCTGACCCGCTCGGAAGAGAATCCGGTTTACGGCACTGAATATATTTTTCCGGGAGATGTTATCGCGGCCGTATCCGGTCAACCGATGATCCCCAACGATCCGCGAGAGGATGACGACGCCGAATCAGCAACCGAGCCGCTCTGGAAACCGATTCTTGCCGACGCGCTAAAGGCCGACGGAACACCGGACATTGACCCGGAGACCGAACTTCAAAAGAAAGTTCAGGTGAATTATATCGACTTGAACCTTCACGCACGGGCCTGGGCGCGGGCGATTACATGATCGCCGATTTCAACGGTTTCTCCGGCGATGTTGTGCGTGATGGAACGGGGTTTGAAGATCAGAACGCATTCGTCGAAAGCGCGCTGCGCGCCAGGGAGCGCGGCATTTCGTTCAACGTCGCGTTGCGGCTGCGTGTCTACTACCACGACGAAACAGAGCCGGTACTGGATTGGGACGCGCTCCGAACTTTCATTAACAATTACGATCTGGATACACTTCCGCCTGGATTCACCTGGACGGGCACTTATGACCCACTGACTAACTCCGCGGTCATCGAAGGTTTCTGCCCTTACGATTTCTCTTCGACCAGTTTTGGAAGCACGGGGTTTCACAATTCTACAGACCATCTCGGATCGGCGTTTGCAATCGTCAGTCGCGTGACGGATTTCAATTCGAAAAAGGCGGCCACCGAACTCGTGATGCAGGTCGGGCGTTTTGTTTTCACCGAGCCAACGGCTTATATCCTGCGGCAGTACCCCGCACGTATTACGTTCCCGCATTCACCCGGCGCGCCTGGGGGCGGCGGAATTGAAGGCACGGTCGGAGTATTCGGCCTAAGTGTTAATTTTCTGGTCAAGGAAGGAATCGGCGGATGGCCTGGAACAAGCGGAACTCTTTTGACGCTCAACAAGGATAACATCAGTCCGGTGGATGGCTGGCGTGGCACGCATAATTTTCCAGACCTTCCTTTCCCAGCGTTCATTACGGGTCCAGGCGGCGTTGAGACGGTAAGCGTGACAGCCATGGGTGAGGATGCGAATGATGATCCGACCTGGACGGTTGTTCGCTTCGTCGCCGGCAGCCTGGACATGATAGACATTCCATCCACTGGCACGCTCATCACCTACAACCCGCCGCCTTTCACCTTACTCGGAAGTCCTCTGGGCGGATTTTTTGTAGATCTTTCAACCGGCTGCATTGCTGAAGCAATTATCGGCGCCGCGACTTCCACCGGGGGCGAAACAGAGCAAGTCCTGCATTTGAAAGTTCCCGCCGGCGGGCCGTCAGGCGCGTGGCCGCCACTTTATACCGTCGGCAATCTTGGAATAGGCGAGCCTGATCCTATAGCGGAAGTCTATCCGTCGGACGGTTACGCGCTTATCGCGTCACTGACATAGAGTGAAAAAACGGGATGCGTGGTCCGTGGCCGCACGGCTGGCGCGCATCCCGGTCATGCAAGGATCAACAAATGCCGGTATGGAGCCGGCGAAAATGAACAAGCAATGAGCGAGCCATGTTTTATCGAGCAATCAGGGCGAACAGAATTTGGTTATTTAGGAGCGTCAACCAATTGGATTCTGGATGCGTTTTTTTAGAATGAGGTTTTGCGGGTCGTCTGTTTTTCGATTGTTCAAGACGTGTTGCCCATCGGCAATTACCAGGCTCGTAATTGCCGTTGTTATCAGGCCAGCGGTCGAGAGTTTTCCCAGATGGACGCTCTCCCATATCAGCGAGGAAATTCGGGAAGGAGTGTCGCCAACGCTCACAAATCGTAATACCTCGTCCTCCATACCTGTAATAATACGATGTGTTATTGTTCGTGCATCGTGTAATCATGGATTTCCACGAACGATATGTTGGGGAAGTGTGTCCTGTTTTCCTGTGGCCGTGAATATAATTTGGCATGGCGTTGGTTCCTTCAACGTTGTGTTAAGCAGTGGGCGTCCAGCGTCCAACTGGCGCTCACTGCGATTATTTCAAGTCCTTTGTCCGATGCAAGACTTTCAACCGGATGGCATGGAAAATGTTGATGCCCGAAACATGAATGAAGACAACACAGCGGTCATATGGAATACAACTGTAAAACGCAGAACCGCCAAGTGGGTTTACGCACTAATTTCCCATTTTATCACAGGCGGGGCTACTGCTGTGACAGCGGGAACAGGCGCAGCGTTGGCGCATTCAGTCGGTGTGGACGTGCAACCGCTCAATTTGCAGCAACTCGGGGTTGTGTTTCTTTCGTCTGGTATTTTCGGCGCAATCGCGTTTCTCCGACAAAGCCCGTTGCCAGGACCGACTGATACTGAGATAATTTCAAAGCAGGAAATTGATAAACCAAAATGACGTGAATCTCATCAGGAAATTCTGGAAACCGGCGCCGAATGAATCTGCGGAATTGTATCCAATCAAAGTAGAGGCGTTAGTGGTCGAAGATGTCGCCGCAGAAGCGGAATTTCTTTGCGGACAACTCCGCTTTCAGGATGTTCTGGTGACTTGGGCCGGGAATCTTGCCGGGGCGCTTGAATGTCTCGCGATGACCAACCGTAAGTTTCAGATTGCTTTCATCGATATTGGCTTGCCTGATAGTCAAGGTTGCGAAATTGTCCGGCTCATCAAAGAACGAAGACGCGGAATGCGCATTATCATCGTCAGCGGCGCTCCGGATAAAATTCTGCCGGCGTTGCAATACGGGTTTGTGAGCGTTCTGCTGAAACCGTTCTCGCTCGGATCAGTGGCGGAAATTTTGCGCGCTTTCCGGTTTCCGACAAACGACTGATGCCCTTTACCGAACAGCGGCTTATCCTTATCGTGGACGACGAAAAAATCATCGCCGATACGTTCCATCGGGCATTCGACGGCCAAACGAAATTCGTGATCGATATTGCCGAGACCGTCCAGATGGCGCTTCAGAAAGTGCGCGCTATTTTCTACGATTTGATTTTTATCGACATGAACCTGGAAGGAAATTCACTCGGTGGCATGGAAGTTTTAGAGGCGCTGAGAGAGGTCGAGATTGAAACGGAAGCTAAAGGCAAGCCGGTAAAAATCGCTCACGTCGTCATCATGTCAGGGTCGGTGTGCCTGAATGATTTCAGCCGGAAGGCGAATGCTCTTATGGTATTTTCCATGATAACTAAGCCGACAGATTTCTCAACGGAGTTCGTTCGGCGAGTGGTGAATAAACTTGGGTTGCCACTGTTGCCGCGCGAGGTTTGAACCCTTGACTTCCCGGCCCGCAACGAATAGACAGCAGGCATGTTCTGGATCGGACTCATAATCGGCATTGTCGTTGCCGCGATTGCAGTTGTCGGATTCATGGTTTGGAGCTTAAGCAAAATGAATTGGTGATTCTATGCAAGATACTGTCACAGGAGATTTGATTCCGCTTACACCAGCGCAGGCTGATGCCGAATTCAAACGTCGCGCAAATCTCGACCAACAATTCGGGGAACTTCGAAAGGATTTTGACCAGCGTATGCGTGAGGCACAGAACTTGCCTCCCGTCAAGCAACGCGGTCCAATCTTCGCCGTCGGAGAAATCATTGAGATTCGTGGCGGCTCCTTCCGTGTCATCAAAATCGCCAAGCACAAACTCGTTTTGCGCGGAGTTCCAAAAAGTCCATGAAGGTGGAACGCACTGATCTAGAGACCGTAAACTGCATCGGCATTTGGGCTATGCGAGTGTTATTAGTTGCGGGAGTCATTGCTTGCTCGATTGTCGGACGCGATGATGCCGCCTTCGGTCTCGGAGTTCTGGCTGTTGCCAGCTTTGTCTTTCTGGATAGTGAACCGTGATTTTATCAACAATCTCGCCAACCCAAAATAAAACTATGCCAGAAATCGAAGAAATCGCAGGCCGACTTTACGAACGCTATTGCGCTGCCGTTGGCGGCAAAGCCTTCAACAACGATCCGTTGCCGGATTGGAAAACGTTTCGCGCTGACGTGACGAAGAAAAAACAAAGTGATGCCTGGATCGATGTTGCCAAAGCTGCGTTGGAATTATGAGACTCGCCAACCCGCTTCTCTTGCTGCTGGCCGTGGTTCTGATTGGGTGCCACACGGCCCCTGAGACCGTCGCGTATCGGACCAGCAAAACAGCGCACGTCACGGCGACGGCGGCTTCGGAACATGTTTCCAACCATCGCCTGATACGATACGACATATATTTGACCCAGCTACATTGAACAATCGTCCAATTTCTACTTGCGACATCCGGCCTGAATTCCACATCACGCGAATCTGTTCAATATCCGTTGCCGTCAGTTTAGAAGCAGTAATGTTTTCTCCTTTTGCCTGCCGATTTTTGGCGACTGAATCTTGTCGATTCTGTAAGTTTGTTCCGATGAAAAGGTGATCTGGATTAACGCAAGGCGGATTGTCGCAAGAATGGAGAACCTGCATCATCGGAGGGACCGCGCAGTTAAAGTGTAGTTCCCACATGAATCTATGAGCACGCCATCGTTTGTTGTGAGCAGTCAAAATCCCATATCCCTTTTCGTGTCTGGCTCCAATCCAAATCCAACAGCCTTCGGTTCTTCGAATGTGTGTCCAAAATAAGGCTGGATTTGAGGCTGACATTCAGAATATAAAAGCAAAAACGACGGCAAATTTCAATGAGAAACATTCCGAAAATCAACGCTTTATTGGTTCTGTTTTTATTGCTCGGACTGTCGGGATGTTCCACATCTAAACCGGAAGATGTCGCCTATAAAGTCAGCAAATCCACACACATAACAGCAATCGCCGCCCTGAAATCGTGGAACGACTTCGTCAAGGAAAAGCACCCGCCAGTTGAGCAGGAGAAAAAGGTCCAAGCCGCCTGGGACACCTACAAACTCTCGCAACTGGCATTGCTGGACGCCACCAAGGCTTACATGGAAGCCGGCGCTTCACCGCCTGCGACCGTGCAGGAACGGTTTGACGCGGCCCTGGCTGCGGCTGGGGCGGCGCTGGCGGATTTTGTGGGGCTCGTGCAGCAGTTTGGAGCGAAACTGTGAGCACGGGATTCATGACGCCCCTGCCGGTGGTGCGCACTCCGCAAGAAGTGCTGATTTACTGGCGTGACAAGTTGAAGCAAGAGCGCGACAGCGAAGCTAATTGCCGCCGTCACGGAATGCCGGATCAAGCGAAGTGGCACGAAGGACAGGCTGATGCCATCGATCATTTTCTTTTGGACTTTGAGTGGTTGATGAGGCAATTGCCAACATCTGCGCATCCTGAAGGTTTCATCGGATGAAATCGCCGAACGGCCAGACCACATGCTGATATGAACGGAGACATCCCATTTCCAGAAGTTCCGCCAGCGCCGGTAACGATCACTCCGCAATCCGCGCTTTTTGATCTCGCGCTGTTCGCTACGCAGGAACTCCTGCGGCACGCCCCGGAGATGTTCGCGGAACTGGCCGCGCTGTTCAGCAAGCCGGGCGTGACGGTCGCGGATATTGATGCGTTGCGGACGGAGATTGCTGGGACGCGCTACAGGGATCTTGTGCCGCAGACGCAGATTCCACCGGCAGAGCAAAGTTGATTTACCGCCGCGGGCCGGAACGTCCAAAGTGCAACGGTCTAATAGACAAAAAATTCCGGCTGTCCTTGTGGACAAACGCGGCGCCAATTTTTACGGGACTGGAAAACAAAGTGCCGTTGAAGCGCCGTAAATCAAGATAAGGCGGCAGAACTGTGGGAGATGGAAACATCGTTGGAACCACGAGACCCGTGTCAAAAGCCGGGTGGATGGTTCGCTATTGACCGCCGATTTAGTGACCCGATAAACACTCGGATAAAGGGCCGAGGAACGACGGTGAACAGCAAGCGGCGTCTTGAGCCTGTCAACTGTTTTAGCCGAGGCACGGTTTTCTGGTCTCGCCAATTTGATGAGCGCCTGGTGGAAGAACAAAATTGTGCGTTTCCTTTTCGGCATCGGTTTGATTTTCGGTGTGCCGATTGGTTGGACAATAATCTATTGGTGCAGACAGGATATTCCCGCGCGATTCAAAGTGCTGGCGATCTGTCTTCAAAGCACCGGAATTATGATTGAGATAACGGCTCTGGCAGTGTTCACCACAATTTTCAAACGTTAGACGCCGGATAATTGTTTCCGAAAACAGTTGCGTCAATTCCTGAATGTATTAGATTGATTGCATACGGTCAGGTCAGTAACCGGGCCGTAAAAACAAAACAAAATGAAAGGCAGACAATGAGAAGTGGAGAAGTTTATCCCAGCAAATATTTGAAGGCCGAAGACCTCGGTGACGACGAGCCTGTTGTAACAATCGAACGAGTGGTTATGGAAACACTCGAAAGCAAAGACCGAGGCAAACAGGAAAAACCTGTCGCGTATTTCAAAGGTCTCGACAAGGGACTGGTCATCAACAAAACGAACTGGTCGATTATCGCTCGTCAGCACGGAGATGAGTCCGACGATTGGGTTGGAAAACAGATCGTGCTTTTCGTCATGGATGTTGAAGCCTTCGGCGAAATGGTAAATGCGATCCGAGTCAAGGCGCCGAAGAAAACCGCTCCCGTCGTTCCCGGCGTCAAAACCGGAACCGAAGTTGCCGCCGACCAGGAACTCATCAACCGCTACTGGACAACGGCAAAACAGATTGGCCTGAATCGCAAGCAAGGTCTGGACATTCTCCAAAGACACAGTGGAGATTTTGCAACGGCAATTCAGGACTTGGAAAGCGGCAGCGATATTCCATTTTGACGGAACCCTCTCGCAAGTGATCCTGGAAGCCATCGGCAAGGCGAACAAACACGAACAGGAAAACGGAACATGACTCAACCGGATCATCTTATGGCAAAACCGAAGGCGCAGCCTGGTTGCCTCCAGCGCAGTGTTCGGCGGCGGTGCGTGCGATGCGGTAGAGTCTTGCGTCGAGAAATCCAACTCGGCGACACGTGCCACAATACCGCCGCGTGCATGCGTAGAGCAGAGAAACTCGACACCGAACCCGAAGACGGAAGCGGTGACGTTGGATGTGACGTGAACCTAGGCGACGAACAAGCGGACGACCACGAATGGTAGCCGCCGAACGCTCGAACTGAGCCACGACGGGACGCGATGAAAGCAAAACCTAAACATCAAGGCACGACTCGCGTGGCTCCCCGGCGTTGTGCTCCAGTGAGTGGTTCGGGGACAAGCGACTCTGGCCGTATCAGGCCGAAGGCTGAGATGTGGTGTGTCCTCGGACACTCGACAATCTGCGACAACCTCTGCGAACTCTGGTCCTGTAAATTTCTTCACCAAAAGGCGCTTCTCGCGCGTTCCCCGAACGACCGAAGTGAACCACGACGGACTACTGACAATGCCAAATCCTGACTTCAAGGCTTCACCCGAAACGGCTTCCAGTGAGTTGTTCGATGCGCTGGTTGCAAGCGTGAATAAACGACGGTACCGATCCGGTGGTGAAGGTCCTGCGGCTCTGCGATACGTGGTGGTGATGCAAAAAGAAAAAGCATCGAACGCCCGAACTGAGCCACCGGCCAACTAATTTTCCGTTGACGAGCGCGTTGAATTTTGCAGAATCGTGACGGCTTCTCAAGAGGCCGGTTGTTCGTTACATTAACCTTTGCCGTTGGTCTTGTGATTGCCCGCGCGGCCCACTTCGCCGGTCATCTTGAGCGCAGGACCAGCGGCGTTTTTGTGCCGTTATGAAAACTCTGCCGATTGAATCCATCCTTGCAACAGCCGAAACCCAAATCCGTGCTGAACTGCGCCCGGATCTGATAACCGAATACGCGGAACTCTACCGAAACAAAAACGGCCTTCCGCCAATCGACGTTTTTACCGTTCGGCCTGGGGGCCCGTACCTGCTCGCTGATGGCTTCCACCGGGTCGCCGCGGCAAAGGAAGCGAAGCTGCCAAAGATCGAGGTTGAGATTCACACCGGCGACAAGAAGACAGCCATCAAGTTTGCGCTCAAGGTCAACTCCTGCCATGGGGCGCGGATGAGCAATGCCGACAAGCGGCACGCGGTTGAAATGGCGCTCAAAGAATTTGCGAATTTGAGTGACCCGGTGATTGCCGAAATGTGCGGGGTAGATCGTTCATTTGTGCTCAAGATTAGAAGCTCTCCCCTAGACAATCAGGATGTGTTTGTCACACCCTCAACTTCTGCAACTATTTCAGAATCAAAGGAGCGTCCCGAAAATGGGACGGTAGAAATGAGGGTCGGGGCTGACGGTAAAAAGTATCCTGCCAAGGTCAAAAATACCCCACAAAAACCGGATGTTCCATGTGACACAAAACCGGAAATTCGGCACGACAAAACCGGCTATCCAATCCCCCCTGAACTGGTTGCCGAATGGGACCGAGCCAGCGACCAGGCGAATGGTTGGATACGTGCCTTCGACGCAGTGCACCGACAGGTCATGGAAGCGCACGGACAGGACTTCGCCGTCGCCAACATCAACAAATCGACGATTGAATCGCTCCATTCCAATTACCGGGAGAACCTGAAACAGGCCGTACCTTACGCGGTCTGCGGAACTTGCCAGGGGAAACTACCGGAACGCTGCAAGTCGTGTAATCCGTGCGCGACTGAAAAAGGAAAAGGAAAAGGACTCGGATGGGTGAACAAACACTTTTGGGAAAACTGCACGCCGGTTGAAATTCAAAAAATGAGGGAGAAGACCTATGGAACCAAATCATCTGCGAGATTATCAGCGTGAAGCTGTCGAGGCGGTCTTCGAAGAATGGAAAACGCATAACTCCACGCTGATTGTCCAGGCGACTGGTTTGGGCAAGACCATCCTGGCGGCTGAAATCATCCGCAGATGCCAGCCAAAACGGACCCTGTTTCTCGCTCACCGGGCCGAACTGATCTATCAAGCCAAGGAAAAGATCGAGCAGTTCACCGGGCTTGAATGCGGAATCGAAATGGCTTTCGAACGTTCCGACCGCGGACTGTTTCAGAGAACTCCGGTAGTCGTTTCCAGCGTCCAAACCCAATACGCGAACGGCAACGCCCGCGTTTTCAAACCGGATGCGTTCGGTTTGTTGATCGTGGATGAGGCCCATCACTACGTTGCGCCCGCTTTCCGCCGGATCATCGACCACTACCGCCAGAATCCGAATCTTAAAGTTCTCGGGTTGACGGCCACTCCGAATCGAACTGACGAAGCTGCTCTCGGTGAAATCTTCGAATCGTGCGCCCACAAATACGAAATCATCGACGGTGTTCAACACGGTTACTTGGTGGACATCAAACAGCTTTTCGTTCCTGTCAGCGGTCTGGATTATTCTCATGTCCGAACGACCTGCGGGGACTTAAACCAGAAAGATTTGCAGGCTGTAATGGAACAGGAAGAAACGATCCAAGGAATGATTCAGCCAATCATGGAAATCAGTTGGACGGTTCCTCAATACTCACTCTCAAAACTGACCGTGGATCAATGGGGAGAATTCCTGAAGACGAACGGCAAAGCCAGGAAATCAATCGTGTTCTGCGCCAGCGTTGTTCAAGCGAAGATGTTCTCGAACATCATCAATCGGGCGATTCCGAATTCCGCTTCGTGGGTTTCTGAATCAACTCCAAAACCGGAACGCAAACAACTCCTGCACGAGTTCGCCACCGGGGACCGCCTGCACACGATCTGCAACGTTGGGATTCTGACCGAGGGTTACGATAACCCGACCGTTGAAATTATCATCCAGGCGCGACCGACTGAAAGCCTCGTGGTTTACACCCAACAAATCGGCAGGGCCACGCGGTCTTTACCGGGAGTCATTGACGGACTGAATACCGTTGAAGCTCGACGGGAGGCGATTGTCAAAAGCTCCAAACCGTTTTGCACGATTGTAGATTTCGTTGGTAACAGCGGCAAGCACAAGCTCATCAGTTCAGCAGATGTTCTCGGGGGTGAAGCGAGCGAGGACGTGATTGAACGGGCGAAGAAGAAGGCCCAAGACTCTGCCAAGCCCGAGAACATTTCGGACCTTCTCCAAAAGTCATTGGAAGAAATTGCGGCTGAGAAAGCCGAAAAGGAACGCCAGGAAGAAGCCCGTAAAGCCCGGCTGGTTGCCAAGTCGCAATACGCAACTCACGCGGTCAGTCCTTTCGAAGCCACTGGATTGACACCAAGGCGTACTCGAGGATGGGAGAAGGAAAAAGAATTGACAGAGGGACAGCAAAAAGTCTGGAAATTGATTACCGGCTTCAATCCATCGGCATTTTCGGAATACACCTACGCTCAAAAGAAGCAGTTGATTGATGAACAGTTTCGCAGGTGGGATTCGGGTATGTGCACCGTCGCCCAAGCGATGCAATTGAAACAGGTCGGAAAGGAAACGAACATCGGGGAGTTAGAAGCCGCTCGTATCCTCAACAAACCTCAGTGCAGCGCTCAACAGGCATGGCAATTGAAGAAACGAGGACTTGATCCTTTCGATTACAACTACAAGACAGCCAAGGCTGCACTGGACCAGCCGGCTGATGCCGAGCCTGTCCTTGTGTCTGTTCCAGCAGTCAAACCAGAGCCGTTGGATGGGCGCGCGTTGATGTTGAGGAAGAACTACCATTACAAAGTTGAGTCAATGAAGCCCGATGAGATTCTGCGGTTGTTCCTTCGAATCAAGAGCAACAACTTCAAACCGCTGGCTTGGTCGGACCCGGATCATCCGAAGAACTGGAAGCCGAAGACTGAGGCACTGACCGGAAAGACCTGACTGACGACTCCTACACAACACCATCAACTGACATGACGTACTTATGTTATGCCCGAAATTCGAAGTAAATAAAAATCGTAAAAAATCGTGATCGAACACCAAAACTGGATTCGCGTAACGAGATTGCAGCCCTGTCCGGTGTGCCACAAACCAGACTGGTGTGCTAGTGGTGAACGTTGGATCAACTGCATGAGAGTCGCCAGCGACAAGCCATGCAAGAATGGCGGCTGGTTGCATCCAGTCGGAGACCTACCAGTCAACCGGCCTGTTCAACACCAGCCAGATTCGCCCACAAAGGACTTTGTCGGCCTGTTGGCAGGTTGGACAAGGAACGGGCTTGCGGCATTTGCGGCCACGCTGGGGGTCAAGGTGGAGGCTTTGGAGGCCATGGGGTGTGCTTGGGCAGAACCGTATCGGGCGTGGGCGTGGCCGATGAGGAATGGGGAATGGGCTGTCATTGGGATCAGGTTAAGGAACGATGCCGGTAGAAAGTGGGCCGTTCGCGGATCGAAGCAAGGGCTGTTCTGTTCGTCCTATCCGGCAGCGCAGACTGGATTTGTTTGTGAGGGTCCGACTGATACCGCGGCAGCCATCAGCATCGGACTCTACGCGGTTGGGCGACCGTCGTGTTTGGGCGGGACTGAGCACCTGAAGGCATTGTTCAAATGGAAGGGTGTTCGTCGCGCAGTGATTTTAGCTGATAACGACAAGCCGGGTATTCAAGGGGCGCAACGGTTGGCGTCGGAAATCGGGTTGCCGTGTGCGTTGCTGGTTTTGCCGGCGAAAGACACGCGCGAATTTGTTCAAATGGGTGGCACAAGACAAATGATCGAAACCATATTGCATGAAACCATCTGGCGAAACCCTTCCTCCTCTTGAAACGGCCGCATCGCTGCTAGGTGAATCGGAGCGAGTGCGCGGTTTGAATTCTGAAATTGTTTCGGCAACCAACAAGTTCGACCGGCTGAACAGGTGTCACTGGCGACGTGGAAATTATTATGCGCTCAGGCTGGAACAGGAACGGCGATTGATTGCGCTTGCGGAACGGATCGAATATTTGCACCGGCTTAAGAGCGCGGTGCTGATGGTCAAACAAAACAAAACATGGCAAAGCAGTTAAAGACAAGAATGGGTCGGCCGCCTCTGCCGATGGGACGCGTCCGTAAGTTCATGGCCGTCCTAAAGCTGAACGTTTCCGAACTGGATGCCATTAAAAAAGCGTCGAGGTCCGCTGGCACGGACAAATCAAAATGGATGCGCCAAACACTTCTGAAGGCCGCTCTGAAAGGAATTCAATGACAATCGAAATGATCCAGTGCGACCAGTGCAAAAAACAGAAACCGAAACGCAGCGAACTGGCAATAATGATGGACCGGGAGGGAGATGAAACGGAGCAAATTCATCTGACCTTTTATTTGAAATCAAAACTGGCGAAACTTCCAACCGCTCAAACGAAAGACTTTTGCAGTTTGGATTGTTTGGAAAAATGGATAAGTGAATTCAAGAAATCGGAATGAATTTCAGTCCGCCGCAAAACAGAATGAAAAGAAAGCATTCGCTCCCCGGTGTGTGCCGGGTGAGCTGCGGCGGGCTGGAAATTGATTTGACGAAGCGGGCGGTTGCGGTTTAGGTTCGCTCAACAAAACAAAATGAAGAATGGTGTGAATTCGTGAATGCCGACGAAGCTCAACGAGAAATTGTGTCGGCGCTTACCGCAGTCGCCAATATCGCTACGCCTCGCGAGTTCCAAACTTTTTTTGGCGGCATTATCGGAAACGTAGTCGGAAATATGAGCGAGGAATACTGGCGGCAGTTCCGGGAAGTTAAACCGTGCGGGATTGTCGGCTGTGATTGTCATTTAACCATCGTGCCAGTCGTGATGAAAGCTCTCGAAGCAATCCGCGAAGATCACAATGCGGAAATGTCTAACCATTTCAGCGCATGAATCAGGAATCACAATGAACGTTTCCCAACTCACGGTCAGACTCCATGCGTTCATCACCGGACTGGTCACTCACCTGGCACAGCGCGAAAAAGATTTGTTCGTGAAAGTGAAGCCGGTTGCGTCTTTGGTGTCGGTATCAATCGAGTGCCACGCGGAAGATGCTCCTCGGATCATCGGCAAAGGCGGGGCGCATTTCAAAGCTCTAACGCGAATCGTCCAGGCCATCGGATCAAAAAATAAACTGCTCATCCGGTTGAATGCAATCGAAGCGGAACGATTGGAAGATTCCGACGCGCCTTCAACGTGGGGTTTCAAGCCGGACAGGAATTGGGACCGGGCCGGCATCAAACGATTGCTCCTGGAGACATGCCGGATGGTTTTCCGAAATGGAGACTGTATCCAGGTCATCGAGCGGGATGACAACGCGCAAACGCTAACGATGTTTTTCGTGTCGGTGGCCCGCAATGAGCCGATGGAACTGTGCTTGGAAATGACGAACGATTTGAACACGCTTTTCAATGCGATAGGGAAAAGAAGAGGGCGATTGTTGCAGGTGGGCGTGATACCGGAACAGGAACCGGAAACACCGCAACCCAAGAGCGCGGCGGGCAGGTTCGCGAGGGAGGTGGAGTTGTGAAACAATGGTGCGTTCGGCATCGGGAAGGGTGGTGTGTTATCGATGGTGGCTCGAAACCCGAGGAAGGCACGAATAATGTCCGAACCAAATGCGGTTACTTCGTTATTTTGCCGCTTGGTATTAACTTTCAAAAACCGGATTGCCCAGAGTGTTTGGCGATTGCAAATAATGCGGCCGGGATGGCCAGTGTGTTTGGGCCCCACTGAAACCTGATGCCATCGGGAGCGCGGTGAACAAAACAAAATGATGACTTATGAGCTACTGCAAATTGATAGTTTTCAAAGATGGAAAAGCGGATGGCGGTATCGAATACCGAAATGCCTGGGGTGGGCCGGCAAGAATTTGGAATTCACTTTTTGCCGCCTATGTTCCAAAAGAACACCAATACGATTCGTGGCTCAGTAACAATGGAAACGATCAGAGGTTGTGGAATCTTGCCACGCGAAAAGATTTGCCGATGTTCGAGCGAGCTGTCCACGCTTTCACGTTTGATAATTTCTATGTCCGCAGGGAACACTTCGGAAGATTCGTTTCCGACTTGCGCTCGTTTGTCATAAAGCATCCATCCGAAGGCGTGGATCATTTGCCGGCGTGGGCGAAATGGCTGGAAGAAAACAGCGGTGTCGAGGCGATCGGATTGCACGGAACATCCGTTAGCGAAAACATCTGGTATCGTCACAAAACCTGTCCGCATTGCGGAAGCACAATGGATGAAACTGAACCCGTTCCGCTGGTCGAAGGGCATGAGGTTTATGAATGGCTTGATGCTGACAATTCGACCAAAACAAAACAATGCGACCTGAGCGACAGCGGTTCCCGTTCGTGACGCCGATCAATGGCGAGTTACTTCGGTTCCACGTTCGCAGCCGGACAGATAGCCGAGTGAGCTACGTTGTGGATCTTGGCGCGTTCGATTTTAACGGGCGTTGCGATTGCGACGATTACGTGAAAGGTCGCAAGGCAATGAAACTGTTGCGGGCCGGCGCGGAACCGTCAGACAGTCTGCGCTGTTGGCATCTGCGTCAGGCTCGGAACTACCTGTTGGATATGGAAGTACTGCCAAAGCTGGCGGCGCGGATTAACGGGAACGGGAAACATCACACCCGAGAGCAGCGGGCGGCGTTGCGGGAAGGGACGTAGGAGGGCGCTTGGTTACAAACAAACTCCAGACGGCCCAAACGAGGCCGGCAACTGGACCCATCAATGCATGATGACGAAGTGCCCAGTAGATAGAGTTCTCTGCGTTGCCTCTGCCATATTCGCGCGTGAAAATTATGAGCACCAAAAAAACCGCACTCGAAAAAATCGCTGACGACGAAGAAGTATTCGCGCTTCGAGGCCGGGACTTGTCGGCGCCGCAGACGATTTGTTTCTGGATCGCGCAGAACATCGTCAATCCAGAATGCCCGGAATCAAAGCTGACGGAGGCTCTTGCTGTCGCCTTGCGGATGAGGGCAGCGGAGTTCAGGAGAGCTGCGGATTGAACGTCAAAGATACAGATATTTTTGAGGGCAAGCAGCCTTATTGTCCTTTGCGGCTTGCAATCGAAATGGATTCTATAGCGGCATGGATGAAACGGCACAATCCAGATTGGACGGCTGAAAAAATTGCCTCAACGTTGCACGAAGAAATCGAACGCATCGAACAGGAAATGAACGACGGAAATTTTTGAGAGAGTGCGAATGACACGAAAACCAAAATCCGTCAGGCGCAGGATCAAGAACTTCCCGCATCTTGCTGCTGGACCAGTCGCTTTTTCGTTGGGTATACGTTTTTCGATTCTGGACTTCGAAGACATGCTTCCGCCGCCTGGATATGACGAGTGGCGAGCGATCTACAAGAACCATGGATGAAATTATGAACACAGAACAAGCAGTCCAACAAACCGAAGGCGGCAATCTCTCGTTGACAGCCATCATGCCGGAGGAGTTCACACTCTGCCAGAACGCGCTCATCGACTGGTGCAAACGGAAGGTCGCGCTGATGAAACGCGAGCAGGCCGAGAGCGAGGAAAACTTTCAACACGCGCTCAAGAGCAAATTCCGAAGTGCTCCGTTCAAGCGCATGGCCGACATGTTCGGCAAACGCGCGGAATACTACTCGAAAATGCTTCACGCGCTTGAGGCCGGTTACACGATCATTCCGAACATGCCGTTGCAGTTGTTCGCCGTCAGGACGGACCGGAAGTCGGTGCCGTATTCCATTGTGACGTATCAGAGCCAGGTGCCGGACACCGAAGCGAAGTCGTTGCCCGAAGGCGAAGGTAGGTGGGTTAATCCCGTTCCGTTGGTTAGACCTGTGAGTGACCGGGACGACAAAGGAAACGCCGTCACGAAATGGCGGGCCGACAGTATCAATGAGGACATTGATTTTCCACTGACGATGGCTAAACCGCAGATCATGGAAGCGACTTCGCGCGCGATGGCGCTGAACATTTTCGATGAGTTCGGAATTCTGCCTGAAGATCACAAAGGCGACCCGATGATTCTGGCGCGCATCATTGATCCTCGACCGCCCGGTTACCGCGAGCACAAGCGCGTCACGTTCCTTATAGGCTGGCATCTGAACACGAGCGTGTTATGACCGACGAACTTTGCTGGTGCGGCAAACCATTGCACTATTCATCGGAACAAGTCAGAGCAATGGTTGAAAAATTTGTTCGCGAGCTTGGCCCGACGATTCCGGTTTCGTGCGGCGACAAAACCTACCTGGTGCCGCGGCATTTTATCGCGTTGCACGGATTGAAAGCGCAGGAACTTCCTTTGCTCGGTTTCAGAACTTTATGAGCGGACTAAAAACCATGACCCACGGCGGCCGCGCTCTGGTGCGTTACCGATCGGTGAATCCAATTTCCGACAAGCGCCGCAAGGAACGGCGGGCCTACATAAAAGCCAAGAATCTGTTTCTTGAGGCAAATCCGTTTTGTGCCTGGGGGCTGGCGCAGGTGCCGCCGCAGATGATTCCAAGTTCGCAGGTGCACCACAAATTCGGCCGCATTGGGCGGTTACTGTTGTGGGAACCTGGATGGCTGGCCGTGAGTCAGCAAGGAAGCGTGTGGATTCACTCAAACATCATGTACGCTCGGGCACTCGGATTGATTTGTGAAGTCGGATGCTGGAACGATTTTGAGCGGGCAACAAAATGCGTAGAAGGAACAAAACAAAATGAGACCTGAACTTGAGCCGTTACCGGAGCGGATGCGATGAGCGATTGGAAATTTCTAAATAAACATCGTTGCCGGGTTATCCTGCCGACTGTGCCGGAAATGTATTTGTCGGATGACAGCTACGGATTCAATGGTTTGTTTCGCATCCCGCACGAAGGAAAAATTATTCGTTGTATCGCTTCGGACGGCACCGATGCGGAAGGACCGGAATGGAAATGGCAACATGTTAGCGTCTCAATCGAATACGACAAACACCCGCCGCGCTGGACGATCATGTGCTACATCAAAGATTTGTTTTGGGAACCGGAGGACTGGGTTTGCCAGTTCCATCCAGCAAAATCTGAATACGTGAATTTTCACCAAGGCTGTTTGCATTTGTGGAGGCCGCTTGTCGAAAAGCTGCCCACACCACTGGCAATCATGGTCGGGCCGAAACAAAGAACGATTCTGAAATGAACCTCGAACCTGACGACGAAAAACTGACGTTGTGGGGCCGTGGCCTGACCGAAATATCGGACAAGCCGGATGACAAACGGTGCACGACCTGCCGAGACCTGAATTGCGCGTGTCTGTTTGGCGAACAGAATTCGTGCCCGTATCGGAATGGAGTGGCGGGAGTGTTGATGACATGAAACTAAAAGAGACAGTCCGAATCTGTGACGTGTGCAAGAAGCGTGTGAGCGATGAAGGCGAAATGATGCTTGGAGGACATTCACATAGCGGATGGTTTGTGATTCAAAGGATAGGCGGCGGAACGAGTCTGCGCGAACTCAAGCAAGAAAACGAATGGGATGTGTGCGGCATAACATGCCTCAAACTGTTGGCGGACAAACTTGACACGTGAACAACATCATAATTTGCCAGGCGAAATCCGTCAGTCCTGTGCCCGCAATAAACGGCAGCGTGACGCGCGCATGTGAGATTTGCAAAGTTGAGGTGTGGATCAGTTTGGCCAGCATTACAGCCGCCGCAGCAAACAATTGCAGTGTTGTATGCCTTGGCTGTTTCCGAAAAATGGATTCTGGAGACATTGAAATTGCAACACCGTCAACGGATCAAATTGCCGAAGTATCCAACACACTGAACAAGACTTCGTGAAGAAACGAACGGCTATATCCTGCAAGTGTGAAACAGTCTGTGAGTTGGGTTATCAGCTTTGGAAATGGAATGGGAGGAAATGGTATGGAGTGATGGCTACTCAAACAGTTTTCCAGGCATTGGAGCGAGCATCGAAACTAAAATGCGTTTTGATTACTTGTCGTGCTTGCGGAAAAGAAATGCTGCGAGAATATCCGTGAACCTCGATGACTTCAAAAACGCCAGCGCCAGAATTTTGACAAATGGGAATTGAGCGATCCATGCTGTCCGACTGGCTGCTTGCCCGTGTTTCGCCCGCCGACCGGAAGACAGCCGGACTTCCGCCGCCGATCTCAGAACTCGCTGCGAAGTCCGTGGCCAAGTCGTATCTGAAACGCGAGAAGGAATTACAGAACCAGATTGTTTCGTGGTTGCGGCTTCGGAATGTGACGGTCTTATGGTCCCGAATGGATCGGCGCCTGACAGCAACGATTGGCTGGCCCGACATTACGTTTGCCGTTAAAGGTCGAGCTGTTGCTTTGGAAGCGAAGTTGCCCGGTTGTGAACCGACAGAAGATCAGCGGCGCGTCATGGCCGGGCTGTCGTCCGATGGATGGGCTGTAAAAGTTGTTCATTCACTCGACGAAGCGCGGGCTGTTGTGGAGAGTCTTTTATGATCCGCAAAATCGAATGTCTGAATTGTTTCCGGTCACTGGAACTGTTGCCCGATGAAGATTCAGCGAACGGATGGAAGCGGCGAGTGCATCGCATCCAGGCTTTGACAAAAGATTGTCAGTGCGATTTGTGCAACGCACCAATTCCTCAAGGAACCGAAGCGCGGGTCGTGACGCTGTGGAACGAGAACCGGGAAAGTGAACCGCTGTATTGGGAAAATGATTACCAATGAAAGGCTTGATAGTCTGTCATGTGTGCGGCGAGAAAGCCGAGCGATCTGAAAAGCACGATGCGTATTACTGTCCGAAGTGCAATCAATGGCTTGAATCAAAATGCGGTGATCCGTGCTGTTATTGTTCATCACGGCCAGAGCATCCATTGGAAAAACGAATGAGCGCGGCGGACACCATGAGCGGCGCGGAATAATTTGCGAACGCGGCGAGCCTGCTTGAGAGGATTGAGTGGGTATGGTTGAACTAATGGACGCAATGCTATGCCAGCCATGCGCTGCGTTTGCGTTTCCGGTTGTGTTGGGATTACAGTGGCAACGTCAATAAGTCCGACACCCGATGCAACCGGACTTACAGCGATAGCAAGCGAGACCCGGTAGTCAAAAAATAGTTTCAAAAACTTGTTGCGCCGCCGTTCGCTGGTGCAGGTGCAATGCTGGGAGCGTTGCCTTTGGCGTTCTCGGCAGTCCAAAAAATAGTTTCAGAAAGTTGTTGCGCCGATTCTTAAATACATTACATTGACTACATAAGGTTCGCAGGCCAGTAACCGGCGGGCCGAAACAAAACAAAATGAATGAATTCCTGACAGCATTCGCCGCCGCAGCCAAGCTGCGGCCGGACGAGGCGGACAAACAATGGGCTGATTTCAGCCGGGCGTTGCCGGATTCCGAACGCGAGCGGATTGAAAACGGCGGCGAGAAAAACGGAACCGAGATGGGCTTGGACTTCCTTGTAATTTATCCAGTTTCAGAACGCAAGGAAAGCGAGGTCGCATGAACGACATCATCGAAACCCCGTTGCCAGCAGCCGAAGAATGTGAAGCGCAGGCCGCGCTCGAAAACGCGGCGAAACAAAACGGAAAACTATCCGAACGATTCGCCGAGCAGCTTTCGGCCACGCGGACAAACCTTGATCGGCTGAAGCGTGTTGCGGCGGATAACCCGGAACTATTCGAATGCGCCGATATTATGCAGGTCACTCCCGCCGTCGCCCGAGTCTATATTCACGCCAGTCTGAACCGTGGCCGGAACTGGAAAGCGTTCGCGAAAAAGTATTCCGCAAATTGGGTCAGGGACGGCTCGGCTTCGGACTGTTCCTATTGGGACTATGACGGGAAATTCGACGGAATTGAAATCACGATCCTGCAAGCGGAGAAAAGACCGGAGACGGAACCGCTGTGAAACCCGTAAAGCGGTTGGAAAAATGCGCTCTGAAATGGCAGCGCGTAATGAGCAAGGCACTGAAACCGTTTTTGAAACGGAAAAGAACTGAGGCAGTCAGGAAAGGAATGTTGTGATCATCTGCGTCAAATGCCGCCGGGAGATGCGTTGCGAACAAAATGGGCTCGGTGTCCGTTACGGTGACGCACACGTTTATCCGGGTGACATGTTCATGTGCCCGTTGTGCGGAGCGCAAATTATTCGCACAGGTTCAAGTGTTTTCGATGCGGAGAAAAAAATTAAGACGATTCAAATGGATGAAACTCGATCCCGACCAGCTTGAATCCGAAGTCCTGGAACCGCTCCGCCGTTACTGCGAACGGAACCGGGGTGCCGTAGCCGAGTTGCTGCGCGAAATGAATCTGGTTCTAAAGCGTCCGATATGGCGCCCGACTCTTGAATCGTGGCTTTCGAGAGATCCGAAGCGGTCCAGGTCTCCTCGGTTCGGGACCGCAATTTTGCTGGTGCGGGTAGCGAGGAAGGTGACGGGGTTGAAGTTGAGAATATGATTGCGAAACTAACAGATAAACAGATCGAACGTTTTCCGTATTACGTTAAAAAATGGACAGATATTGGATTATCGACTGCTCCATTGAATCGCGTTTCGGTGTGCAATGCGTTGCGGAAATTATATGGAATCGTAGGAAAAGAATGTCCTAAGCCAGTGATTTGCACTTCACCATTGGCGCTATGGCTGACGATTGGATTTTTACGGAATAGTTCCGTGAGCGCTTCCGTGCGCGATTCCGTGCGCGATTCCGTGAGCGATTCCGTGAGCGCTTCCGTGCACGCTTCCGTGAGCGCTTCC